>Ga0126381_100007610_pt1 | contig 12074 bp, 8 predicted proteins | sample PanSoiMetPlot_28_FD_96465 | JGI IMG/M metagenome (GOLD analysis project Ga0126381, IMG submission 96465) | Tropical forest soil microbial communities from Panama - MetaG Plot_28 | ecosystem: Environmental > Terrestrial > Soil > Tropical forest > Bulk soil | place: Panama | collected 2016-02-17
CACTGACGCTCCGCAACGACGCGCGTTTCCCGCTCAGAACAGCGGCGGCGGCTGCTGAACGCGCTCGGTGATGGGCGTGGTCTTGCCTGCGGCGGTCGACTTGTCAGCCAAGTCAACCCATCCGCCGCCCATCGCCTTGTAGATGTTCACGTTGGACGAGAAGACCTGGGCACGGACCGAGGCAAGCGTCAGCTCGGCTGGAAACAGCGATTGCTCCGCCTGCAGAACCGTTGTGTAGGACGTATAGCCGTTGTTGTACTGAAGCGTGGACAGCCGTGCATAGTCTTTGAGCGCAGCCACCAGGCGTGCCTGCGCCGCAGACTGCTCCTGCAGCTTCTGACTGGCGATGAGCGCATTAGCCACGTCGGCGAACGCGTTCTGTATCGAGTTCTGGTAGTTGTAGAGCGCCGCCTGCTGCCCCCCTTCGGCTTGCGCGACCTGGCCGCTCACGGCGCCGAAAGTGAAAATCGGTCCGATCGCCTGTCCGGCGTAATTCCATACGCGCGCTGGTCCGGTGAACAGCTTGGACAGGTCCGAGCTTGCGCCGCCAAAAGCACCCGTCAACGAAATCGTAGGAAAGTACAGCGCCTTGGCGGCGCCGATCTGCGCGTTCGCGGCGACCAACTGCTGCTCGGATTGCATCAGGTCGGGACGGCGTTCGAGCAGCTGCGAGGGAAGCCCAGCTGGAACAGAAGGCAGCGTGAGCTTGTCGATCGATTTTCCTCGCTCGATCGGTCCCGGATTGCGGCCGAGCAGGATGCAAAGCGCGTTCTCGGTTTGCGCAATTTGAGATTCGATCACCGGAATTTGCGCCGCTGCGGTCTCGTACTGCGATTGAACCTGCGCGACGTTCATCTGCGAAACCTGCCCGTACTGGAATTGGAGCTGGAACAGCTTGACCGAATCGCCGTAGGCGTTGAGCGTCTCGTTGGCGATCACGAGCTGTTCGTCCAGCCCGCGCAACGAGATGTAATCGCTCGCCACGGACGCAACCAGCGAGAGAATCACGGCGCGACGCGCGTCGTCCGTCGCGAGCACGTTGGCGAGAGCGGATTCGCTCAGCCGACGGATGCGTCCCCAGAGGTCGATTTCCCAGCTCGCCGTCAGCAAGGCCTGGTAAGCGGTTTGCGGGTTTGGAATCACGCGTGCCGTTACGCGGTCGGCACCAGCTTCGGTGGCGCGCAATCGTTCTCCCGTGGCTGTGTAGCCGATCTGAGGGAAAAGCTGCGATCGCGTCTGGGTGAGCACGCCGGCGGCCTGCTCGACGTTGGCGACGGCGACTTTCAGATTGGCGTTGTTGGCCAGCGCCTCCTCGATCATTGCGTCGAGGACGGGGTCGCCGAACTGCTTCCACCACGCCGTATCCGCAGTTTCCGCGACCGCAGTCGGCTCGAAGCGGAACGCCGACGGCGTGTCGAACTGGGGACGCACATAGTCGGGCCCCATCATGCAGCCGGCTAGCATCGCGCCGGCAGCGCCGCAAGCGAGCGCGCGCACCCAGGATCTAGCCCTAGTCGCCATCTTTGGGTACATGCGGAGCGGACGCCGGGCTCGGACCCGCGACGTCGTGTGGCGGGAGTGGCGGCGTTTCCTTTTTTGCTGCTTTGCGCTCGGCGAGCCGGTCAAACATGTAAAAGAGCAGCGGCACGTAGAGCATGGCGAGCGTCGTCTCGCCGAGCATCCCGCCGATGATCCCAGTGCCGATCGAATGCCGGGCATTCGCGCCGGCGCCGACCGCGATGGCGAGCGGAAGGCAGCCGATCGCGAACGCGAGCGAGGTCATGATGATCGGGCGCAACCGCTGCTCGCCCGCCAGCACGGTCGCTTCCATGATCGACTTGCCTTGCTTGCGGAAATCGACCGCGGCGGACACGCGCAGCACAGCGTTCTTGGCGCCGAGTCCGATAAGCACCAGCAGGCCGATCTGGAAGTACACGTCGTTTTCCAGGCCGCGCAGCCAATTGGTGATCAACGCTCCCAGAATACCGAAGGGCACCGCGCTCATAACCGCACCCGGCAGCGTCCACGATTCGTACTGCGCGGCGAGCACCAGAAAGACGATGATGAATCCGAAAACGAAGGCGATCGCCGAAGTGCCTCCGGATTTCTTTTCTTCGAAGGCAAGCCCCGACCAGGCGAACGCGTAACCCTGCGGCAGCACTTCCTTTGCTACGGCTTCCATCGCCGTGATCGCCTCGCCCGAGCTGTAGCCGGGCGCGGCGGAGCCGTTGATCTTGGCGGCGGTGAAGCCGTTGAAATGCGGAAGGAGATCTGGCCCCTGCGTCCAACGCGTGGTCACGACCGACGATAGCGGCACCATCTGGTTCTGGCTGTTGCGCGTGTACAGTCTAGTCAGGTCGTCCGGAGTCTGCCGATACGGCGCGTCCGACTGGATCACGACCCACCACACGTTGCTGAACTGGTTGAACTGGCTGACCGTGAGCGAGCCGAACTGCGCCTGGATCGCGCTGTACACATCCTGGATGGGAATGCCCAGGAGGGTAGTCTTGTCGCGATCCACGACCGCGCGCAGCTGCTGCGTGTTCGCGCTGTACGTGGTCGCCAAGCCCGAGAGCTCGGGACGCTGCCGGGCGTTTTTCAAGAAATCCTGCATGACGGCGTCGAGCGCTACCGGATCGCCGCTTCCCGTGTCCTGTATCCAGAATTCGAATCCGCCGGTAGTGCCGATGCCGGGAATCGGCGGCGGCGCGATGGGAATGACAACCGCGCCGTCGATCAACTGAGCTTCCTTGTAGAAGCCCTGCAGGATCGCCCGCGCGTTCTCGGTCTTCGCCGATTCGAGCGTCTTGTAGCGCTCGTCGAAGTCCTTGAACGTGACGAAGAACGTTCCGGCGTTGGTCTTGAAGCCGCTGTCGAGCAGGCTGTAGCCGGTGATCATCGAGCGCGTCTCGATGCCTGGCAGCTTGGCGAAAATCGCGTCCGCTCTATCGGCGATCCCCTGCGTCCGGTCGAGGCTTGCCGCCTGCGGCATGATGATCGCTGCCATTGCGTAGCCCTGGTCCTCATTGGGCACGAAGCTGGTGGGCAGGATGTGGAACAGATGCCAGATGCCGTACAGGAACACCGCGAGCAGAACCAGCGCCGCTACGGTACGTGCAATAACCCACTCGACGGCGTGCCCGAAGCCGCGAGTGACGGCGTCGACCTGGCGGTTGAACCAGGCAAAGAAACCTCGCTGCGGCGCTCCAGTATGCTTGAGTAATACCGCGCACATCGCCGGGGTGAGGGTGAGCGCGGTGAAGCCGGAGACGGACACCGAAACGACAATGGTGAGGGCGAACTGCTTGTAGAGCTGACCGGTGGTGCCTGGCAAAAACGCCGCCGGAATGAACACCGAGCACATGACCAGCACCACCGCGACCAGCGAGCTCGCGATCTCTTCCATCGAGCGGATCGTGGCCTCCTTCGGTGGGAGATGGTGCTGAGCCATGTTGCGCTCGACGTTCTCGACAACGACGATCGCATCGTCAACGACCATGCCGATCGCGAGCACAAGCCCGAACAGCGTGAGCAGGTTGATCGAGAAACCCAGCGCCAGCATGCCGGCGAAGGTCGCGATCAACGAAACGACGATTGCTACGCTGCAGATGATCGTGGTGCGGAAGCTCTGCAGGAACAGGTAGACGACCAGCACCACCAGCACGATGGCTTCCGCCAGCGTCTTTTGCACTTCCTTGATCGACAGCCGGACGAAATCGTTGGTGTCGAGCGAAATGAGGTAGTCCATGCCGTCGGGGAAGCGGGATTTCATTTCCTCCAGCGTCTGACGGACGGCTTTGGAAACCACAAGACCGTTGGCGCCCGGCTGCTGATACACCGCGATCAAAGTCGCCGAAGTGTTGTTGAGCCGCGTGTCGACGACATACTGCTGAAGGCCGACCTCGGCGCGGGCGACATCGCCAATGCGCACGATTGCGCTGCCGTCCTGACTCGCCCGCAGGATGATGTTCAAGTACTCGCGCGGCTCGGTGTACTGCGCCTGCGTGACAACCGGGAAAGTAAGCTCCACCCGTCCTGCGTTCGGCTGCTGCCCGATCTGCCCGGCGCCGAAGAGCTGATTCTGCTGATTGATCGCGTTGGCGATGTCCGAGGTCGTGATGCCCAGCGAAGCCATCCGATCCGGATTCATCCAGATGCGCATCGCCTGGTTCGGCACGCCCATGATCTGCGCCTGGCCAGCCCCCTCTACGCGTTTGAGGGCGTCGAGCACGTAGACGTTGGCGTAGTTGGCGACGTAATTGGCGCTATAGCGCCCATTCTTGGCGAACACCGCTACCAGCATCATGATCGACGACGATTTCTTCTGCACGTTCACGCCCTGCTGCACGACAGCGGAAGGCAGCTGGGGCATCGCGAGATTGACCCGGTTCTGCACCTGCACCTGGGCAATGTCGGGATTGGTATCGAGTGAGAAGTAAACCGTGAGAGTGAGCTGACCGGTCGACGAGCTGGTCGACGACATGTAGAGCATATTGTCGACGCCGTTGATCTGCTGCTCGATCGGCGAAGCGACCGAGTCGGCAAGCGTCTTCGAATCCGCACCGGGATAGGTGGCCTGCACCGTGACCTGAACCGGCGTGATCGTCGGGTACTGCTGCACCGGAAGCGCGGTCATCGCCACCAGGCCGGCGATCGCGATAATGATCGCGACGACCGCGGCGAAGATCGGCCGCTCGATGAAGAACCGTGAGAACATGTATCTCTTCGGCCGGACTTACTGCGCGACCACCAGATCGACCCGGCGCGCCTGGTCGTCGCTGCCGCTGCCTGTCACGTCCACCGGCGTCAACAGTTTGATGCGCTGAGGGACTACCCCTAAACTCACAAGCTCGTCGCGCACCGCCTCCGCACGCTTTTTGGCGAGCTCGACGTTGGCAGCGTGATTGCCGGTCTTGTCCGCGTAGCCCGTGACCTGAATTTGCGTTCCGATTCCCAGATAGAGGGCCGAAGCGACGCGTAGCGCACGATGTGCTTCGGTATCCAGCGTAGCAAGGCCGGTCGGGAAATAAATGTGCGTGCTCGAAGGGGTGGGACTCGGCGCTTGCTGCGCTGATGCACCGCCTTTGCTCGCGCTGGCAGCGGCTGCGGGCGGAACGTAAGGCGAGGCTTGCACCGTCGCTCCTTGAGTGAGCCGGATTCCGCCATCGACAACCACCTTGTCGCCGTCGGCGAGACCCTCGGAAATCAGCCAACCGTTCTCGCCAACCCACTCGCCAACCGAAACCGGGCGCAGCTCGGCCTGGTTGTCCTTGTTGATCACCCAGACAAAATGACCCTTGGCGCTCTGCTGAACCGAGCGTTGAGGCACCACGATCGCATTCGGTCTGATGGCGCCGTTGAGCCGCACCCGCACGTACTGATTCGGGCGCAGGACGCCGGCCGGGTTGTTGACTGTCGCGCGCAGCAGGAACGTGCCCGTGGTCGCGTTGTACGACGGGTTCGCAAATGTGATCACGCCGGTGTATGGAAACAGGCTGCCGTCGACCATCTCCACTTCGACCACAAAACGGCCGCCCTCGGGCATCTTGAGTTGCCCCGTTTTAATATCGGCGCGGATACGCTCCAGGTCGTTTTCCGACACGCTGAAGTTGATCCACATTGGCGTCAGCACCGAGACAGTGGTGAGCTGCGCATTCTGAGGGTTCAAGTAGGTGCCGTCGGCAACAAGCGCGTAGCTGGACACTCCGTCTACCGGCGACATGATCGTCGTATACGAGAGATTGAGCTGGGCTGTCTCGAGCTGCGCCTTGGCCTGTGCCACCGCGGCGCTGGTCTGCTCGAATTGGCCGGTGGCATCGTCGAGGTCTTTCTGCGACAGTGCGTTCTGCTCCGCGAGAGGCTTGGTGCGGGCGAGGTTCGCCTTGGCTACTTCCATCGCCGCCTGCTGCCGCTGCAATGCCGCGGCGGCCGCGTCGACCTGAGCCTGGAAGGGTTTCTGATCCATCTGGAACAGGACCTGGCCCGTTTTGACAACGGAACCCTCGACGTAGGTACGCTTATCGAGAAACCCCGCAACGCGTGCCTGGATATTCACCGCTTGTGAGCTTTGGGTCTGGGCGACGTACACCGCAGTAACCGGCACGTCTTTGCGGTCGACTGTCAGGATGGTGACGCTGGGAGGAGGCTTCTCGGCCTTGGGAGCTTCCTTGCTGCAGCCGCTGAGGCAGATTGCCAGGACCGCAATGGCGGCGAGGGTCGTGCTACGCATTCTCATGAACGATGCCTCCCTTCGTCCATCGCCGGTTACCGCGTCACGATAACGCGCCTCGCGTGCAATCTCAACGGGCGACAGCGCCAGTCGGGGAACCGGAATCCGCAGAAGCGCGCGGGATTTCGACCGGATGCTCGTCGAAACTGCCGCCCAGCGCGAGATGCAGATTGACACGCTGTACCAGCCGCTCCGCCTGCATTCGCAACAGTGCCACCCTTGCCGCATAGAGCGAGAGCTGCTGCTGTTGCACTCCGCGCAGATCGATCGACCCGACACGAAAGCGGATATTCGCGAGATCGAGCGCACGCTCGTTCTCGCGCACCGCGCGACCAAGAATTTCCTCGCGCTGTGTCGCGGTGAACCCGGCGGAGAGCGCGCCTTCAACCTCTCCGAATACGCGTTGGCCGATCTTACCGTATTCGGCAATTGCCGCTTGCTGCTCGGCGGTACGCACGTCCACCTGCGCCTGCAGCAGACCGCCGAGAAAGAGCGGCTGCACCAATCCCGCTCCCGCACTGAACAGGGGGTTGTCGCGGTTCTTGAGCACGAACAACTCGGACGAGATCGAAGTGAAGTTTGCGACTAGGGTGATGCGCGGCAGCCGCGCCGCCTTCGCCTCTTCCGTTCGATAAAACGCTGCGGCGACGCGGCGTTCGGCCGCCACGACGTCGGGCCTCCGCTCGAGAAGCTCGGACGGAAGCCCCGCCGGAATGTCGCCGGGCCATGGAGGAAGGGCGTCGGCGACCGCGACAGCGGCCGCCGGGTAGCGGCCAAGCAGCGCTTCCAGCGCACGCAGCGCATTGTCGTAAGCGAGATCGAGGTTTTGAACCGTGTCGCGGAACGTGTCGACATTGGCTTGCGCAAGCGCGAGCTCGAATTCGTCGCCGATGCCCACGCGGAAACGGTCTTGCGCCAGCGAAGCAAGCTGTTCGGCGGCCTTTAACGAGTCCACGGCCTGCGCTTTTTGCAACCGGGCCTCGATGGCCAGGATCCAGCCCTTTGCGACCAATGCAGCGATCGATTGACGTGCGTATTCCGCGTCGAGTTGCGCCGACTCGTACTGGAACTCGGTTGAGCGCACTTCCGCGCGCACGCGGCCCCAGAGGTCGAGTTCCCAAGTGGCGAACAAGCCGACGCCGGAGAGGCCGGAAGAGTCCCCGCTCATCTTGCCGCCGCCTCGAGCGACCAGGTTCACCTGCGGCCATGCCGGCGACTTCGCAGCAGCGAGATACGCGACTGCGGCATCCACGCGCGCCGCGGCGATTCGCAGGTCTGCGTTGTAGGCAATTGCTTCCTGGGCCAGAGCATCCAGCCGCGGCTCGCTGAATGAGGCAAGCCAGTTGTCTGCAACCGGACCTGGGATGGGGCCCGGGCCGACCCATTGCTCCGGCGGAGTCAGATTCGGCATCGCCTGCTTCGCGGTTTCCTCGCTCGGCGGGAGATTCTTCAGCGCGCAGCCAGCGAGCGCGAGCGCGACGAAGAGAGCAGGTGTCCGGCAGCTAGGCATCGCCATTAATGCAGCTTCGGAATCAGGTAATTCACGTACGAGCCTACGCGCAAGATCACCTTGCGGATGATGTGCAGGAACGCGGCGTGCTGGGTATAAATCGCCGCGTCGCCCGCGGCCCCGGCGGCAAGAAAGAGCTCCTTGTCCTTGTCGGCGACGTCGAACTTGACGGCGAAGCGTTGCGACGGTGCCGTCAACACTCCTGTCATCGGCACGGTTCCGTTGGCCTGAATCTGTCCGGCACCCGACGCCCAGACGATCGAATTGACGGTGCCCTTGATGATCCGCCCCGGATAGGTTTCAAGCGCAAACTCGGCTTCGTCGCCTGGCGCGACCTGGTGCAGCTCATTCTGGCGGTAGAGCGCGATGACGCTGCCGGTCGTCTCGACGAGCGTCATCACCGGCGCCACGGGTAAAGCGGCGACAAAGCCTCCCGGGCGCAGTTGGAGATTAATGACGTAGCAATCGCAGGGCGAGCGCGTCGTCGTCTGATCAAGGTCCCATTTAGCGCTCTCGAGCTGGGCGCGAATCTGCGCGATCTGCGCGTACTCTCCATTCGACTTGGCGCCCAGCCTCTGCTGTACCTGAGCTTCGCCCGCGCGCGCCTGTCCCTCTCCTGCGCGCGCCTGAGCCTCGGCACTGCGAGCTGCAGCAAGCTGGCCTTCCGCTTCTGCAAGCGTTGCCTCCGCCTGCTCCAGGTCGAACTTGGAGCCGGCGCCGGTCGCGACCAGCTCGCGGTTCTGGGCGACGCGCTTTCGCGCGAGGTCGAGCTTGGCGGTCACTTCAGCAGTTTTTGCGATTGCCTGCTCGATTCCACCCTTGGTCTCGACGACCTTGGCTTGCGCACCTTTGAGCGACTCTTCGGTTTCCTTGGTCTGGGCGACGGCGTTTGCAAGCTGCGCCTGCAGCGTGTTCACTTGCAGCTGATAAGGCGTGGGGTCGATGCGGAACAGCACATCACCCTTTTTCACCGGAACATTGCCTTCCTGGATGGGGACCTCGATTACACGGCCGCGAACTTGGGAAACGATCGGAACGGTATAGCGGAAAACGCGAACGTCAGGCGACGAAGGTGCAACGATGTTGAGCGTCAGGATCAGCGCGGTGAGCGCGACAACGGGAATGACGACGACGGTGACCTGCGAATAGATGTTCCAAGGAAGCCATTTGAACTTGATGAAAATGAGCCATACGAAAAACGAATATATGCCGAGGAGGAGAATTTCCATTTAGCTGCGGCCTCCCTCGACAGCCCGCGGCGCGGGAGAGGTTTCAAGCTCGGCGAGATCGGCTCGAAGCTGCTTGAGCTTGGGCGACAATGCGCCTCTGGCCGCCATGGCGTCTAGCTCGGTGCGCAGGTGATCGAGCTCGTTCTGAAGCAGCCCGCCAGCCCTGGCCTTCTCGCCCATCTCCTCGTGCCAGTCTTCATGCTTGTCAGTACCGTAGGCGACTCGGTAAGCGACTGGCTTGGTGAACGCCCAGAGCCACGCAATCGGCCACAGCAACCCGCCGAACACCAGCGACAGAAGGCACAGCGTCGTGATCGCTGCGGTCTGGGGATGGTGGCGCTTCTCGGCAAATCGCTCGGGAAGCACATGGACCATCCAGAACACGACGATGACGACGATCGGCACGACGATGAGGACGACGATCGCCATCACGTCGGCTACAGTGTCCAGCGCTTCGCCAGAAAACAACGAAGCATGAGACGCTGTGGCACCAAGTAACAGAATCGCCGCGCTGGTCAAACGAACAAGGAGGGAAAGCATCGGTGGACTACCTCGATGATGGGGTCATGCGAAACGACTGGCCATTCTACCAGCGCGGCGCGGGGAGCACTTCCCGGGCTCGTCACAGCAAGGCGCCGTTGACTTTAGTCAAGGGGCCTGCAGATTGCATCCTGTCGGGGACGACTGCTAGCCGGCGAGCCTCGCGGTGATATCGTGGTCGCCGGCGCCGATCGCGATCACCTGTGCGAAGCTGCCGACGGACAAGGAGGCAGCGTCGCAAATCTTGACTAGGCCGTCGATCTCCGGGGCATCGGCTGAGCTGCGCGCGACGGCCCACGTGCCCTCTAGCCGATCGACCAGCACTTGCATGTTCTTGCCGACCTTTGACTCGAGCCGCGCCGCGCTGATCTTAGCCTGCGTTGCCATGAGCCGGGCACGGCGTTCTTCCTTGACGTCTTCAGGAACATGCTGCGGCAGCGCGTTTGCGGCAGCGCCGTCCACGGGTGAATAGGCGAAGCAACCGACCCGGTCGAGCTGCGCCGCGTCGAGAAAAGCGAGCAGCTCTTCGAATTCAGCTTCGGTTTCCCCAGGAAAGCCGACGATGAATGTCGAGCGGAGCGTCAATTCAGGACACAACTTGCGCCAGGCGGCAATGCGATCCAGGGTCTTTTCCGCACTTGCAGGACGTTTCATAAGCTTCAGGATGCGCGCGCTGCCATGCTGGAAGGGAACGTCGAGGTAGGGAAGCACCTGTCCCCCGGTCATCAACGGGATTACCTCGTCGACGTGCGGATAAGGATAGACGTAGTGCAGGCGAACCCACGCTCCGTGCTCGGTGGCGAGCCGACCAAGCGCGTCGACGAGTTCCGTCATGCGCGTCTTGAGCGGCCGCCCCCTCCAGAAACCGGTGCGATATTTAACGTCGACGCCGTAGGCGCTGGTGTCCTGCGAGATCACCAGCAACTCCTTTACGCCTGCCTTGAGGAGATTCTCGGCTTCGTTCATCACTTCGCCGATCGGCCGGCTGACCAGGTCTCCGCGCATCGACGGGATGATGCAGAAGGTGCAGCGATGATTACAGCCTTCGCTGATCTTGAGATAGGCGTAATGCTTGGGTGTCAGCTTGAAGCCTTGCGGCGGCACCAGGTCGACGAAAGGGTCGTGCGGTTTCGGCAGATGCGCGTGCACTGCGGCCATGACTTCAGGCGTCGAATGCGGCCCGGTCACGGCCAGCACTCTCGGGTGTGCGGCCTTGACGAACTCGCCGCCGGCCTTCGCGCCCAGACATCCGGTGACAATGACTTTGCCGTTTTCCGACAACGCCTCGCCGATCGCATCGAGCGATTCTTCGATCGCCGCGTCGATGAAGCCGCAGGTGTTGACGACGACCAGATCGGCTTTCGCGTAGGTTGGAGAGATGGCGTACCCTTCGGCGCGTAGCGTTGTCAGGATGTGTTCCGAGTCGACCAGCGCCTTGGGGCAGCCCAGCGATACGAACCCGACGCGGGGCGGAGTGGCTGACCTGTGTTTCATTGAATTTGGAAAACCGGTTGCGCAGCGCCGCAACCGGCTGTGCTGCATTGCAGCTTGTGCGTTGCTTGAGTTCGACGCGCGCGATCAGCGCTTCTTGTCGTCCTCGGGAGTCTGCGGCGTCCCAAAATTGGGGAAGGGAAATGCGGTGAACAATCCCCGCGTCTGGTCCTGCATGCGCTGCTGCATGTCCATGAACAGCTTGGCGCTCTGTTCGAGATAGTTGCCGAGCATGCCCTGCATCGCAGGAGCTTGCATCTGCAGGAACTGTTTCCACAGCTCAGGTGTCAGCATCAGCTTGTCGCCGTAAATCTGCTTCGCCTGATCCTGCAGCTTGTTCTGGATGGCTAGGAACGCCTTGACGTTCTGTTCCATGTAGTTGCCCATAATGCCCTGCAGCGCGTTACCGTAGAAGCGGATCATTTGCGACAGCATCTCGCTCGAGAACATGGGCATACCTGCGGACTCTTCTTCCAGGATTATCTGCAGCAGGATGCTGCGGGTAAGGTTGTCTCCCGTCTTCGCATCGATGACCTGGAAGTCGACGAAGTCCAGGACCATCTGCTTGACATCGGCGAGCGTGATGTAGCCGCTGTTGGCCGTGTCGTATAGCCGGCGATTCGGATATTTCTTAATCACACGGATCGGTTTGGTCATCGCCCTCTCCTGATTCGAATGCGAAATTATAAACCGCTGATTTTCATGGCGTTTGAAAGTGGCCACCCGGGCTTTGTCATTGGTTTGACGCAACGCACAAAAATCCCTTGACTTCACCCGAAGGCGCCCCTACAATGGGTTTTGTGCGGTGCAACAAATCAACGGGATCAAGATGGGTCGCTGGCGAAGGGATGACGGCCACGGGCGGCGCCCCATGCACCAAGTGAAGGCGGACCTCCTTTAGGTCCTTCGACTTTAACCTCAATGGAAAGGATCGATGATGTACAACGTGACTGAGCAATTTGCGGAAATCAACAAGGCGGGCTACACCAATGCGGTGAAGCTTGCCTCGCTGTCGCTGGACAAGGCCGAGCGGTTGGCCAAGCTCAACCTGCAAGCAGCCAAGTCGGCGCTGGAG
>Ga0126381_100007611_pt1 | contig 12072 bp, 7 predicted proteins | sample PanSoiMetPlot_28_FD_96465 | JGI IMG/M metagenome (GOLD analysis project Ga0126381, IMG submission 96465) | Tropical forest soil microbial communities from Panama - MetaG Plot_28 | ecosystem: Environmental > Terrestrial > Soil > Tropical forest > Bulk soil | place: Panama | collected 2016-02-17
CAATAGTGTCGATCTGGATCGCGGCACGTTTCTACCTCTGGACGCCTATAGCAGCCTCGAGATCGAGGCGATTGCGGACGAAGTCCTCGGTCAGAAACGCCGCAACCTGCTGGACGAACTCCGCAGCGATCAGATGCGAAATATCCAGTTGTCCCTAGGCGAGAGTACGAGGGCGCTGGAAGCGAATGCGGATCGGATCAGGACCACGCAACGAACGATCCAGGACCTGACGGAACAGATCGAAGAACTCGGCGACGTACGTGCGCGCTTGAGCGCGATCTCGCCAGCCGACCGCGAGGCCGGAGCGGATTTCGGCAGGCTTTCCCGCCAGCAGCAACTCAATCAGCGTGAGATCGCGAAACTGGACTCTGCGGAGCGAGACCTGAAGACGTTGACGCAAACTCTCGATCAACTTCGGAGAGAGGCCCAGGGCGTGTTCGTCGCGCGTCTGACGGAAGACCAGTCCACCAATGCGGGCACCCTGCGCCCGTACGACGACCGACTCGCCGCGTTGCTGGGGCCCGTGGAGAAGCATACTTCCGCGATCCAGACCAGGATTCGCGAAGCGCAAGGTTCGCTCGCCGAGGCCCGCGAACGCATCGCCGAGATCCACACTAACCACGCCGGGGAGATGACAAAATTGGCGGCACTCAATCAGGCGGCGAGCGAGCAAGCACGCATGCGCGCGTCTTTGGAGCAACAGGTTGCCAAGCTGGAAGCTCTGGAGCAGCAGCGGGCCGAACTCAACTCTGAACTCAAAACCCTGCTGGACCGGCGAAAGGACCTCAAGACCGATCACATTCTGATGCGCGATCAGGTTTCCAAAATGCGAGATGAAGTCGCGTCCGAACTCCAGCACGAGGCTGGCGAACGAGTGCGCATTCGGGTGATGCGAAACGCCGATCACCTGGCCTACCAGGAGATGCTGGTGGAGGGTCTGAAGGGCGCACGGGTGCGGAATCAAAACGAAATCATAAACACGCTGATGCAACTCAGGCCTGAACAACTCGCGCAGCTGGTTCAGTCCAATGACCTGGAGTCCTTCGAAGAGCTGACGCACTTTGGATCGGAACGATCGCGGAAGATCCTGGACTCCTTCCGCGAAGCCGTCGATCCCCTGCTTCTCGAAGTAACCGCAATCGAAGACCGCATTGGCATAGAGCTCAATGTCTCAACCTCCGGCCGGCCCCACTTCAAAGACGCATCGGACCTTTCCCGCGGCCAGAAGTGCACGGCCTTACTCCCGATACTTCTTGCACGAAGGGATAACCCGCTGATCATCGATCAGCCGGAAGACAATTTGGACAATCACTTTATTTTTGAAACCGTAGTAAACGCGGTGCAACGTCTCAAGAAACGCCGCCAAATGATTTTCATCACACACAACGCGAATATTCCCGTTCTGGCAGAAGCGGAGCTGGTGCTGGTCATGAACTCCGACGGCAGGGTGGGCGTCGTTGAGAAATGCGGCAGCGTCGATGAATGCCGCGAACAGATCATCGACCTCCTGGAAGGCGGAAGAGAGGCGTTCGAGCTGCGCTCCAAGCGCTATGCCAGCTGATCCTCTGTATGAGACCCTCCAGCGCCTCGCCGTGGAGGACCCACGCGAGGCCCGTAAGGTCTTTTTAAGGTACTTGGATACCGGGGGTCCAGCCCTCGAACACTTTCTCGGACAGATCTCTTCGCCCGCGGACGGCCGCCTGCGCCACCTTGTCGCGAGTGCGTTACGGAACAATCGAGACAAGGAACGTCTCGCTGCCTACCTGATCGCTTGGCACGAGATTGAAACCGACGAGTTCGCCAAACGCGCGATTGCTGCCAGTCTCGACGGGGTCAAAACCGAAATGGCTCAGGAAGTCGCTCGCTTGACTGCGGCCATCGGCCGGGAGACGGCGCAGCGGGAACGCTTGAACCGAGAATTGGAGATCGCCAGAGAGGTGCAAGAGCATCTTTTTCCGCAGCGTCTTCCCGCTGTGCCGGGTCTGGAGTACTCGGGGCAATGCCGACCTGCACGTGAGGTAGGCGGAGACTATTACGACTTCCTCGAACTGCCCGGTGGCCGGTTTGGAATTGCGGTCGGGGATGTGTCCGGCAAGGGTGTTGGGGCCGCCCTCATGATGGCAAGCCTCGAAGCCTCGCTCCGCGCGTTGGCGTCGGTTGTGGAAGATCCCGCGGAGCTAATGGAACGGGTGAGCGGCTTGCTCCGTCAGGCATCCTCGGCCAACCGCTACGCTACGTTGTTTTACGCCTATTACGATCCGCCAAGCCGCCGTTTGTCCTATGTCAACGCTGGACACAACCCACCCGTGGTCCTGCGGAGTTGCGGCGACGCTTACCAGGTATTTCGCCTGGAGACCGGTGGTCCGGTGATCGGGCTCCTCCAGCACAGCTACGAGCGAGGCCTCTTTTCTCACGAACCGGGAGACTTACTGGTGCTCTTTACCGACGGAGTTTCGGAGTCCATGAACCCCCGGTTCGAAGAGTGGGGCGAAGAGCGGCTGATCGATTTCGCCAAAATCTGTTACGCTCTCCCCTCTTCGGAAGCTTTGCGGCGAATCCTTTCCGCCGCGCAAGCGTTCGCGGCGGGGGCCTCCCAGCACGATGATATGACGCTAGTCGTGCTTCGCGTGTCTTGACGAAGGGTGATGTGCAGGCGGCCGTTGTGTGGCGATCGCGTCGCGATCGGTTCGCTCGTCGAAATGGCGCTCATCAATCGGGCAGGATTAGTCCCAGGTCGAAAAGCGGCGACCGATCTTGCGTGCGGGGCCGCAAGGCCGGCGCGGTCGCCGCTACGCCGCTACCCGTTGTTGACGGAGTTTGCATCCAAGATGCTTTCGGGCTGGCGTTGTACACCAAATATTGCGTCACAAAAGAGCACCGAATCACGTCGTACATACGAGGGGGCGATATGGGTCTCAGACGAGGATTCTCTCAAGCGATGTCGATGGCAGTCGCGCTCGGGATGGCGAGCGCATGGCCGCAGACCGTATCTGCGCCGGATGCGGCTTTCGATGTGGCATCCATCAAGCCGGCAAAGCCCGACGCGCGGGGGTATTCGATCCGTCCGTTTCCGGGACGGCTGAGTGCGGAGAATGTCACTTTGAAACTGCTGATCGCTGACGCATACCATGTGTACGACTTCCAGATTTCCGGTCCCAAGTGGATTGACTCGGACCGGTACGATCTGGAAGCGAAGATCGCCGGCGACGTGCCTACGAGCAGGACACAGCTAAGATCAATGCTACAGAGATTGCTGGCGGATCGGTTCGGCCTCAGTGTGCACCGCGAATCGAAGGAAATGTCGGTGTATATGTTGGAAGCTGACAAAGGCGATACCAAGCTTCAGCCGGCGAGGCACCCTGACCGGCCCGTGATGTTCCGGGTGTTCCAGCGGCGGCAGATAACGGCCGAGAATGCTCCGCTAGAACATTTGACCGAGACCTTAACGTGGATACTGGGAAGGCCGGTGCTGGATCGGACCGGGCTAGAGGGATCGTTCGACTATAAGCTCGAATGGTCGCCCGATGAGACGCAGTTGCGGTCTCAGGAAGCGCCCCCAGAAACCGATGGCAATGTGCCTTCGCTGGCGGCAGCGCTTCAACAACAGGTCGGGTTGAGACTCGTTTCCAGGAAAGGCCCCGTGGACCTAATCATAGTGGAGAAGGCGGAACGGCCGAGAGAGAATTAGTTGGCGATTCGCGGATCAGCCCCGGGGCAAGTTACGGCTTCGGCGGCTGACCTCGCCAATGAGCGGTCGGCAATTCGGAGTGCGCCGGATAAGTCGGCCAGCGTTTACCGATCCAGCTACAGGTTGTTTGCCTTAGAGGAGCGGCTGTCAATATAAATCAGCGGCCATTTGTGGTTCAAGACTGCACCTCATGGTTCTGTGGCATAGCCCGATTCGAAAAGATACCGTCGCGTTTGTTCATTGGCAGAAATGCCATCGAGACTATTTGGCCGCCAGCAAGCATTGCTCCGCAGGTACCGGAATAAACAACCGGTTTCGGCAGAGGTCTCAGAGGTCGGACTGGTGACGTTCGATGAACGGCGAATCAGGGGACAGAAGCCGACTTATCGGGAGTAATGCCCCCGATTCCCGTTTCACGCTTAGTTCCGGCTTGCACGCCGAAATCATTCGTCAACGACGCAGACCGTCCTCGATGGAGTTTGGAACACCCACGGCCGGACCGTGCCAAACGCTTCCGCCGAAGGTGGTGATGTATATGAGGTCAGGGTTCAGTGGATCGGGAACAACCCGATGTCCCCACTTGAAGTTGTATCCCGAAATCCGGCGCCATGTCTCCCCGCGACCTCCGGAGCGCCATGCGGACGACTCGAAGCCGCAGGCGTATAGCACTCGCGGATCGTGCAAATCCGGGGTGACGTCGTAAATATGTTGGTCGTCTCTCAGGACGTGCTTCCAACTGACGCCCGAATCCGTGGACAGATAAACTCCTCCCCCGCCATCGGGAGTGCGCACGCGCCGGCGCCATGCCGCAAGGTAGAGTCGTTTGGGATCCAAAGGGTCGGCGGCGAGCCCGTTTGGACCATTGACGCCCTCGGGCAGGACGACACGTTTCCAATGTTCCGCTCTGTCAGCTGAATAATAGATCGCGCCATCGGACGCCGTTCCGATGCTCCCATCCTCGCTGCGGCGGGCGACGACAAGATAGAGGCCGCCGTCGCTGCTCCGTGAGAACCGCCACGCAAAAGGTTCGTCTCCTGCAATTCCCTCGTTCCTCGACGTCCAGGTGCGGCCGTCATCTTCCGACCGGTAGACCCCCTTGCCAAAGGCGGCGGCGAATAGGGTCCGTGCCCCCTTTGGGGACGATGGATCTAGCAAGATGTGCGTAATAGCCGCATTCGCCATACCGGTGTTGGACTTGTGCCATGTCTTTCCGCCATCATCGCTACGCATCACCCCTCCGCGGTACGTCGAAACCTCGGTTTCTCGCCACATTTTGGGACGCGGCAAGTCGTGAGTCCAGCTTGCCGCGGCCCATACTCTGCCACGCACCTCGGGATCGAATTCCATCCAATAGGTAGTGTTCCTCCATTCGTTGGGAACACCGTTGGTTGCAGTGGCCCAGCTTCTGCCGCCATCCTCACTGCGAAAAGCTCCGATATCGGTGTAACTGATGAACATGCGGTGCGGATCGAAAGGGTCGAAGTGAACGCCGTAACTGGTAGTGACGTTGAGGCCCGTTGACGTCCAGCCTCCGTTCGCGCGGCGTGAATAGACTGCATCCCATGTCTTACCCCCGTCCACCGTGCGCATCGTTCTTCCCATGTCGGTCGCGTAGCAGACATCGGGATCACCCGGCGCCACGCCCAAGTAGAGCGGCCGGCCGCTCCATCCCGGGCCGAATGTGGGAGTCAACCAGGCATCACGAATGTTGCTTCCGGCCTTGTCGCTCTCCTTCCAAACCAAAGCCCACGTGCGACCGAAATCGGTCGACTTGGCCACACCAAACCACATCCGGCCTTCAATCTGTAAACCATCGTAGGAGGCGTAAACCGTATCCGGATGCCGATTGCTGGCCGCGATCGTTACGAAGCGTCCGGAGGCCCCGGGAAGCTCTAGATTCCGCCAGGATTCGCCTGCGTCCTCCGACACCGCACCGGCTCCGTCTCGGATTGCATAGAGGACCGGCGGCACACCCGCGATTTCGGTCCACGGCGTCGGAACCGTCGTGACCTCATGCCACTTACCGTCTTTCATCACATCGAGCGAATGCTCGGAAGCCACGTAGAGCGAAACGCGGTTTCCCCAAATTCGGTGAATGTTTGAGGGGAACTCCCGTAGGGACTGCCAAGTGGCGCCGGTGTCTTGCGAAACCTTGAGCGTGCGGCCAAACGCGGCGAATAGAATATCCGATTGGGTGGAGTCTACAGCCAGCGCGGTGATACGCTGCCGGTTGCCGTTTACGACGAACGCAGCGACGCCCGAGTCGTCGATCATCTCGATAGAGGTCACGTCGCGGGCAGGCGGATATAGCCGATTCCAGGAAACGCCTCCATCCGAGCTCCTATATAGGGCATTCGCGCCCGCATAGATCACTTTGGGGTTGTGAGGATCCCATGCAAAGAACCGAGTCATTGCGCCAAGGTTGAACATGCGCCAACTGTTGCCGCCATCTCTGGTGAGATAGGAGCCCGTCATATCACACGCGACAAGGACATGCTTCGGATCATGCGGGCTGACAGTAGGGTAAAACTGCGATCCTCCGCCACCAGGGCCGATAATCTCCCAATGGTCAAGCCCGGAGCCGGAAAGCACCAGGCACAAAGGCAGGGCAGCGAACCAATGGCGGCGCATATCGGGATTCTAGCCGATATCGGGATCTGATGGGTCCGCATGCAGTGTGCAATCTTCCGAAAGGGAGCCTCGGCGCGCCGGAAGTCCGGTTCGGGGAGATTACGACCTACAATGCCTACCCGGAAGTTAGGCTGCCGCAAGCCGCTTTGTCGGGAGTAATCCGGCGTGACCGGCTAATAGTGGTATCGAGCCTGAAGAAAATCAATCGCACCATCGCCTACGCGGTAAACCAGCCGGTGTTCCTGGGTAATACGCCTTGACCAGCAGCCAGCCAGAACGTACTTGAGCGGTTCGGGCTTGCCTAACCCCTCAAACGGGTCGCGGATTACGGCTTCGACCAGATCTAGCACCCGAATCGCGGTGTTCCGGTCCGCCTTGACCCAGTAACGGAGATCCTCTCGGAACTCCAGGTGAGAAACGGCTACCCGTTTACTTTCGTGCGCCACCCAGTATCTCTCGCCGGAATTCGGCAACGTTCGTAGGCTTGGCCCTGCCGCGTTCGGCCCGATGCAGTGCGGACAACAGACGCCGGGCATTCCGTGGCGACCGAAGCAAGTGGGCGGTTTCGATCAGTCCAGCGAGTTCGTTCGCCGGAACAAGGGCGACATCCCGTGCGCCCCTCCGCCGAACTACAACTGTTTCCTGATTGTCGACAACCTGGTCTAAAACGGCGGCCAGGTTCTGACGGAGGTTTGTATACGTGGTTTCAAGTGCCATAAGACCCTTTTGGTATTGTACAGCATTCCTGTACGGAACTTACAAAAGCCGAAGGGATGAGCCGTGTGCGCCGCCGGCCGTCCGTCCGGGAAATGGAGGTTGCATCTACACAAGCCGACTTGTCGTTGGCAATTCAGTCAAACAATCCCAAACGTCTCGCCAACAAACCTTCCACCGAGAACGTCGATATGACACGCAGTCCTAGCCGCATAGCCCATCGCATATGAATTTGGCTTTCCATGGTCGGTTCACACCCGCGACGATATAGCCACAATCCAGTCAAAAACTCGCACGCTCAGCGCTGGGCCGCAGTTGGTGGATGAAGAAGACCTGGGGCTCTTCGACTATGGCACAATCACGACACCACCTTAGGAGCCCGCAGTAGCTCTAAGGCCCTGGGCGCACGCTGGCATTCGTTACAGCGTATGCTCCGGACGTTTTCGGCCGCGACGGCCATCCAATCCGTTAACGTCCGGCGCCAATCTTGAAATAGGAGATGCCCGCACCACGGCTCGCGAAGTGCTTGCCGGCTGTGCCGCTGCGATGAATGCCCTTCAGGCGAGTCCGCTCAGGAGCGCCGTCACCCCCCAAATCACTTTCATGTCCCTCCTTAACGTATCCGGCAAGATTCGGCTCGAACTGCCCTTTGCCCCAAGAGAACTTTTTCGCTCTAACAAACCAAAGCTATGAGGATTCAGCGGCGGTCGATAATTTGGAGATAGAATTATCCGACGGCGAGTCCGGGCAGGCATCATGGACCCTCAACGCTGGCGCCAAATCGAACAGCTCTACTTCGCGGCTTTGGAGCAGGAAGCAGCCGAGCGAGAGGGCTTCCTGACCGAGGCGTGTCGCGGAGATAGCGATTTACGCCGACAAGTGGAATCCCTGTTGTCGCCAAGCGGCTCCACCATGGCCTTGGTCGACCGAACCGTAGGGTCTGTGGTCCGCGATCTGGCATCAACCCAAACGGCCCTGAAAGCGCAAGAGATGCTGGGCCCATATGAGATTGTGGGGTTACTCGGTAGAGGTGGAATGGGTGAGGTGTACTCAGCCGTGGACACTCGTCTGGGCCGTAAGGTTGCCATTAAGATCTGTCAAGACCGGTTCAGCGGACGCTTCGAGCGCGAGGCGCGGGTGATATCAGCGCTAAACCATCCAAATATCTGCACACTCCACGACGTCGGCCCGAACTACCTCGTGACCGAGTTGGTGGAAGGCGAGACATTACGGGATTGGCTCAAGGGCGCACCGGTCCCCCAGCGCTGTCTGAAAATCGCAGGACAGATTCTCGACGCGCTTTGCGCAGCGCATCATGTGGGTATTGTCCATCGGGACCTGAAGCCGACAAATATCATGGTTCGTTTCGATGGTTATGTCAAGGTGCTGGACTTTGGGCTAGCGAAGCGGATTATTCCGTGCGCCCCGGCTTTTCAAGGGGAGACGACCTCGCCGATGACCCTGACTCAGCCGGGCCAGATTGTCGGGACCGTTGCTTATATGTCTCCTGAGCAGATCCTGGGACAGGAAGTAGATCAGCGCAGTGACTTATTCGCCTTCGGAATCATTCTCCACGAAATTCTGGCCGGGTTGCATCCCTGGCCGCACAAATCGGCCGTGGATACGATGCACGCCATTCTCCATGATGCGCCGCCTCCGATGGAGGCTATTCCCGCCAGTGCAGCGACGATTGTGCGGAGGCTCCTTCGCAAGAATCCCGGGGACAGGTACGCCTCGGCCGAAGAGGTTCGGGAAGCACTTGCTGACAGCGCCTCACACGGCGAGCCTGGCTCCACTTTTGGGGAAGACGCGGCGCCCTTGACGTCGATTGCAGTGCTGCCGTTTCTTTTCCTAAATGAAATCGAGGACCGAAAAGCCTACTCTCTGGGTTTTGCGGATGCCCTCATTACCACTCTGGGCAGTCTTGAGGAGGTTGCCGTCCGCCCAACCTCGACGATTGTGAACTATGCTCCCGAGATCGATCCTTCTCGCGTTTGCGAGGACCTGGGCGTACGCCATCTTCTGCAAGGCAGTGTCCAGAGGCAGGGTAGCCATTGGCGGGTGTCGACGCAACTCTACGACAGCAGGACGCGAAAGATCGCCCACGCGGAAAAGCACGACTTTGTGCAGGAAGACATTTTTGAGGTCCAGGACGAAATCGGGCGTCGCGTACTGGAATCGCTGCAAATGCGGTTGAAGAAGGCGGCGCCGAAATCCCGCGACCGCTACAGCAGCGATCCAGCAGCGTTTGAGGAATTCATGACCGGGCTTCGCGAAAGCTACTCCGACCGGCAAGAAACGCTCCGCAGCGCGGCGGAACACTTGTCGACAGCGGTCGAGCGCGACCCTGATTTTGCCTTGGCGCATGCCACGCTCTCCTATGTTGCGATGCAGATCCATTTTGAATTCGATCCGACGCTCGCCTGGCTCGACAAGGCCGAATATCATTGTAGCCGTGCGCTTTCCCTTGATCCTGCCCTGCCCGAGGGACACTTGGCGCGGTCATTTATCCTCTGGAGCCCAGCGAAGAACTTCCAGCATGGCGAATCCATTCAAGCGCTGGAAAAAGTTCTCGGAGCGCAGCCGAATAATGAACGTGCTCACAACCGGATCGGCGCTATTTGTTTGCACATCGGGCGATTCGAAGAAGCCCTCGCCGCCCAACGGCGTGCGGGGCGGTCGAATCCGAAGACCCGGAGCAACAATCTCGAGTTCCTGTATCTTTATAGCGGCGATTTTGCACGAGCAGAAACAGCGGGCGAGGCCTGGATTCGAGAAAAACCTGGAGGCAGGTACGCTCTTTGGTTTCACCCCATTCCGGCTTTAATGAATGGCGACCTGGATACTGCCGAGCGGCGGTTGGCAGCGGGGCTGAAGCTGTTTCCGGACGAACCCTTGATCGTCAGCGTTCAGGGTATGCTGCATGCCCGTCGCGGGCAGGCGGCGCCGGCGCTTGAGTGTGTTCGTAAAGCCCGGGAGACGCCCCATTCTTTCGGACACACGCATCACACGTACTATCAAATAGCTTCTATTTATGCCGTGCTGCGAGACATCGACAAAGCCTTGGCCTGGCTCGAGCGCAGCGCTTACACGGGCTACCCATGCTGGCCATTTTTTAAGGTAGACCCGCACCTGGACAGCCTTCGTCCTGAACCGCGTTTCCAGCAACTGATCATCGACCTCGAACGCCAATACACGGCTCTGAAGATCGAGCGGTTATGACCGGCTGAACTCCGGGTCTAATCGCCTGGGTCATCGCCCGATGGGCCGTAGATCGATGGAACCTGGCCTCCCATCGGCCTAATGTAGGTGCTCAGTTGACCGCGATGATGGATGGCGTCGAAAAAGATGTACCACAACAAGTCGCCGACGGGGGCTTCCCGATGGAGATGTCCATCGATCATAAGCTGGGCTTTGCTCTGCCAACGGCTGTCGGTCAGACGGCCGATTCGGTCGGTGAGCGCCTCATAGTGTTCATGAAAAGCGGAGATTATAGCCTGCGGATCGGCCGGTGGCGCCTGCGCCGTCCAGTTGATACGCCCCTCATCGATAAGCGCACAACATGCCTGCGTTTCGCGGGCCAGCGTCCAGACAAGCTCCGCGGCCGACGGCGATCGCTCGTGGGGGCGGTAGTCGAACCGTTCCGTGGGCATTGCTTTCATGACTTTCACAAACGCTGGGTACTCCGCTTTTCGGCGGCTTTCCAGGAACTCCCGCATTGTCATTTGTCATTTCTCCTTTGGGGAAGCCGGAGGTACTCTCTGGCTCGCACTCGCCTCTTTCGGGGGATCATGGCCAAGATAGCGCACTTTCGCGCGCGGGGCACCGGGACCGATTGTGCAGCGGGGGACCAGTGGAGGGAATGATGCTCAGTTTCCGGGCACCGCCGCGAATCGCCAGGATTTTTCGCCGTTGGCGGGGGATATCGCCGAAAACGATGGGTTTCGACGACCCTGCTGCGAATCAAGTTCCTGTTTGCCGACCAACTGGACATGATGCCCCAGTCGCGTTCTAAACTAGATTGGTGCTGAGGTGTGGACAATCTGGCCGGCGCGCGGGAGAACGCGAAGGAGGCGGGAGCATTACTCGCGGAGCGCTGTTGGCAACGATATGGGCGCTGTCGCAGCCCAGGCGCAGCAGAAGGTCGGGCCGCCGCCTCACACGAAAGGACTTAAGGTCTTTCACGATTACGATCAGTTTCCCGCCGATAGGGCGATCGCCTATGCAAGGCAAATCGCCATGGGACTGGCGGCGGCGCACGAAAAGGGCATCATCCATCGCGGTCTGAAGCCCGCCAACATCAAAGTCACATCTCCGGGTGTTGATCAAGCTGCCGGACTTGAGCAGCAGCTTCCGGACTACAAGGGTTTATGGGGGGACTTTCCAGATATAATAGGGAATCTGGCCTTCCGGCACCCGTGTCCGAGCCGGATAAACCCTTCACGGAAGAACCCTTGCTATCCATCAATAGTGTTTCTATGGGCTTTGGTGCCCGTGTCCTGTTCGAAGACGTGACCGCCACGTTTCTTTCTGGACGGCGCTACGCGATTACCGGGCCGAACGGCGCAGGCAAGTCGACCCTCATGCGCATCCTGACCGGCGAGATCGAACCCTCCAAGGGTTCAGTTACCCGGCCGAAGAAACTCGGTGTTCTGCGTCAGGACCACTTTGCGTTCGACTCGTACCGGGTGCTGGATGCGGTGATCATGGGGAACGCGCCTCTTTGGGCTGCCATGCAGGACCGGGAAGCCCTATATGCCAAGCCCCACGACGAACTCACCGATGAAGACGGGATGCGCCTCGGCGAGCTCGAAGGGATCGTCGGCGATGAGGGCGGGTACACTGCCGAGAGTGACGCCGCGATCCTGCTCGACGGCCTCGACATCGGAGAACAGTGGCATGATCGCAGGATGAGCGGACTCCAGGGCGGCCAGAAGGTCCGCGTGCTCCTGGCGCAAGCTCTGTTTGGCAATCCGAGCGCGCTGCTGCTGGATGAGCCGACCAACCATCTCGACCTCGAGTCGGTGCACTGGCTGCAG
>Ga0126381_100007612_pt1 | contig 12072 bp, 13 predicted proteins | sample PanSoiMetPlot_28_FD_96465 | JGI IMG/M metagenome (GOLD analysis project Ga0126381, IMG submission 96465) | Tropical forest soil microbial communities from Panama - MetaG Plot_28 | ecosystem: Environmental > Terrestrial > Soil > Tropical forest > Bulk soil | place: Panama | collected 2016-02-17
ACTACCGATAAAGGATGATGACCGCTCAGCAGCCTGAACCCCCAACCGGTAAGTTTCAGGGTGAGTCAGGCCGCCAGCAGCGGCCTGGACACTGCGCGCGGACCTGCGGCCAAAGGAAATTTCGCGCTGCACACATGGGCCCGTCTTCGTCCTTCGGACTACGACGCGGCAGCCTTCGCTCGCTTCGCTTCGATAGTTTCTACGGGGCTTGCCGAGCCGTAGCTTGCGAAGCAAGCAAAGGCTGGTGGGCGCTGTAGGGATTGAACCTACGACCTCTCCCGTGTGAAGGGAACGCTCTCCCGCTGAGCTAAGCGCCCGACCGGGGCTGTGGGGATTTAAGGCGCGCGAGGTTTTCGTTGCGGTTGTTAAAAAGCGCCTTGTTTGAAATGACGATCACGCGCTGGCGAGATTTCCCGACCGTGTTTGATGAAGACTAAGTGCCACTTAACGTGTCGACATTCCGAACATTTGAATGCGTGTCGCTCGAAACCAAGGAACGTCATGCAGTCATCGCGCTGTACCATCATCAACGTCATATCAGTATCGCACGCCGTACAACGCATTGCACGCACTCATCTACATCAGACGATTATCGAGGCGTCACGGCCACAGGGAGTGGTCCCAACTATAGGGCTCCCCGCATTGGGTTAATCGGAACCGCTCCGCCAACTGGGATGTCAGCGACGCGTTTATTAGGCCTCAGGAGTAAAAGAAGATTTCTCACACCCCTCAGGTTGATTCCCTAGGGAGAGATTATGGGCGACCGTTCGTGAGATAGGGGGAGCCCGCCGCGGACCGATTGGGCTGCTGTGCGTTTAGCGATTGTTCGTGCTTCAGTCCGCCCTGGACTCTACCCCCACCGCATCCGACGGGGCCGCGCCATTAACGGTCCTGGCGGTCGGATCGCCGCGGCACTGGAACCCCATTGCGGACCAGGAGTTTTGCCCGCATGTCGACCCGGGACGCGCACCAGAAGAAACAAGCCCCGACGAATGTCTGCCCGAATTGCATGCGGCCGATGAAATTCGTCAAGTCGATCCGAGTTGGGTCATCTCAACACGAACTGCGCGTTTTTCTCTGTCCGCACTGCGGCGAGGCCGAGACCAAAGAGGTCGAGCGGACCCCTCGGGCATCGTAAAACGCGGCAGGTCATTCAATTCTGTAGCGAGCGTCAGAGCGCATCGCCGGCAAGATCGCGCGGGCAGAACCCTGGGCAGAACTTCCGGTTCACCCCCAAAAGCGGAAGTTGGAGCAGCCGCCCCAAATAGACGGTCCGGGCCAAAAGCAGACTTCCTGCACCGCAGCAAGAACAGCTTTTATTCGATCACCTCGTCGGCGATGGCGATGAGGTTCGGCGGCACGTCGAGACCGATCGTCCGGGCGGTTTGCAGGTCGATAATAAGCTCCAGCTTGGTCGGCAGGATCACGGGCAGGTCGGCAGGCTTGGCGCCCTGGATGACACGGCCAACGTACACGCCCGCTTGCCTGATTTGATCCTGAGCGTTCGATCCATAGCTCATCAGCCCGCCGACTTCGGCGAATCGTCGGCTGAAATAAATCACAGGCAGGGCGTGGCGCGCCGCCAGTGTCACGATTTGTACCCGACGGTCAGTAAAAAAAATGCCGCCGTTGAGCATGAGCGCATCGGTGTGTTTTGCTACCAAAGTGGCAAAAACCGAATCGACCTCTCGATTCGTAGTAGCAGTGAAAACCTCTATTTTTCCGCCAATCGCCGAAGCCGCTGCTCGCGCCTCCATAATGTCCTGGTCATACGAGATCGCGGAGGAATCCACGAGCATAGCAAAGGACGTGGCGCGCGGGAGCAATTCATGAAGAAGCCCGAGGCGTTTGGCCGCGACCTGCGAGTTCAGTATGACGGTGCCTGTGAGATTCCCGCCCGGCCGGTTAAGGCTGGAGACGATACCCCGCTGGACCGGGTCGCCGCCAGCCGTGAAGATGATCGGAATCGTCGTGGTTGCGGATTTGGCCGCAAGCACTGCGAGCGTGCCGCCAGTCACGTAAATGACCGCCACTCGTCGGTGCACCAGATCGGCCGCTAATTCGGGCAGCCGATCGACGTGGTTCCCTGCCCAGCGATATTCGATCGCGACGTTCTTCCCTGCGTTGTAGCCGGCTTGCCCCAACCCTTTAAGAAACGCCGACCAATTGTCATCGAATGTTTCAGTAGAGGAGGCGAGATATCCGACCACTGGCATCGCAGGCTGCTGCGCGCGCGCCGCCATTGGCAATGCCGCAGAAGCGCCGCCGAGAAGCGTGATAAAGTCGCGGCGACGAATGGTCATTCGATGACCTCGTCAGCGATTGCGAGCAGCTGCGGCGGGACCGCGAGGCCGATCACCCTGGCGGCCTGAGCGTTGATCACGAGCTCAAACTTGCTTGACTGCACCACTGGCAGGTCAGCTGGCTTGGTTCCCTTGAGGATACGGCCGACATAGACACCGAGCTCACGAATGGCCTCGACATAGTTGGAGGCGTAGCTCATTAGCCCGCCAGCCTCGACATAGTCGCGCCCCTGATACGATGTGGGTACCCCGTAGCGGCCCGCCAAAAGGGCGAGCTGCACACGCTGGTTGGTGAAAAAAACCTCGCCACCAACGAAGAGGGCGTCCGGCCGGTCGCGTCCCATAGTGGCGAAGGCGGCATCGATGTCGCTTGGGGTGCTGGCGTTGATCACCTGGGAGTCCAGTCCCATCGCATGCGCGGCCGGCTGCAGATCGCGCAGCGTCGACTCGCTGTTGGGATTGGTCGGATCGACAAGGACGGCTACCCGCTTGGCCGAGGGCACGAGCTCGCGCAGTAGCGCCAGCCGCTTCGCCGTAAGCTCCAGGCTGAAGAAATTGATCCCAGTGAGGTTGCCGCCCGGCCGGGCGAGACTCGGGACCAGCCCAAGACGGACGGGATCTTCGGCGGCAATGAACGCGACTGGAACGGTCGTGGTCGCCATCTTGGCCGCGAAATGCGCGGCCCGGCCCCCGCTCGTGACAATCACGTTGACGGGCCTGCGAAGCAATTCGTCCACGAAGGCCGGCAGTCGGTCCAGTTGGTTTTCGGCCCATCGGTACACGATGGCGACATTTTCGCCCTCGACGTAACCGGTCTCCTTCAATCCGAGCCGGAAGCCCCGCAATCGTTCCTCGAATCCCTCCGGCGAGGTGGTGTTGAGAAATCCGATTACCGGCATCGCCGCTTGCTGCGCCCGTGCCGCAAGCGGCCAAGCCGCCGCCGCGCCGCCGAGAAGCGTGATGAAGTCACGGCGGCGCATCACTCGATCACCTCGTCGGCGATAGCGAGCAGGGTCGGCGGCACCTCCATGCCGAGGAGCCTGGCCGTTTGAAGGTTGATGACGAGTGCGAACTTGGTGGATTGCACGACCGGCAAATCCGCGGGCTTGGCGCCCTTGAGGATTCTGCCAGAATAGACGCCGATTTGACGAAAACTATCGGAGACATCGGCGCCGTAGCTCATCAACCCGCCAGCCAAGGCAGTTTCAGAATCCCCATAGGCAGCTGGAATTCGATCGCGCGCTGCCAGATTGGCGATCTGCACACGGCGGCTCGTGAAGAATGCGTCGCCCGCGACGAAGAGGGCATCGGGGCGATCGCGCTCGATGACCGCAAAAGCCGCATCAATCTCTCGGCTGGTGCTGGCGTTGAGGCCGGTGATTTGCAACCCGAAAGCGCGCGCGGCTTCCTGCACCTCGCGCGATGTAGTTTCGGTACCCGCCGGGTTCGCCGGGTTGAAAAGCGCGGCAATACGAGCTGCACTGGGCACCAACTGATGCAGAAGGGCCAACCGCTTGGCAGCCACCTCCTGGAAGAAAAAATTGACGCCGGTCACATTACCGCCCGGCCGAGCGAGGCTTGCGACAAGACCAAGCTTGACCGGATCGTCACCGACGCCGAACACGATTGGAATCGTGGAGGTGGCGGATTTGGCCGCGAGCGAGATCGTGTTACCGCCAGCGACGATCACGGCCACACGACGGTTGACCAGCTCAGCCAACACTACCGGCACCTGTTCGTAACGCCCCTCCAACCAGTGGTGTTCGATCGTCACGTTCTGGCCGTCGGCGTAGCCGGTTTCGCTCAGGCCTTTGCGGAACGCGCGCAACTGGTCCGCTGAGTCATCCGCCGAACGGGGACTGAAAAACCCGATCACCGGCATCGCGCCCGGCTGCGCGCGAGCCGTGATTGGCCACGCTGCCGCGCTTCCGAGAACCGGGAGAAAATCCCGCCGTCGCATTTTGCCCCCACGGGGTCAGACCATGACGTGGAGAGTACCACGCCGCCGCCTTGAGGGCTGTGTTGTGCATCACAGCAAATTTCGCCGCTTGACTTCCGCTTGGGGTCAAAGCGGTAAACCTCAGACTGAGCATATCTTTTCCGGTTTGCCCCCGAAAGCGGAAGTCGGGACACCCCGAGCAAATAGACCGCTCAGGGCCATAACCGGAATTCCGCATTGCAACAAATGGGGGCCGTTTCTCACTCGACCACTTCGTCGGCGATGGCGGACAGTGTGGGCGGCACCTCGATGCCGAGCGCCTTGGCGGTCTTGAGGTTGATCACCAGCTCGAACTTGGTCGGGAGCATGATCGGCAGGTCGGCCGGCTTGGCGCCCTTGAGAATTTCACCAGCGTATGTGCCGGCCTGGCGATAGGCATCGGTAACGCTCGCGCCGTAGCTCATCAGGCCACCAGTCGCGGTGAATTCGCGCAAATAGTGCATGGTGGGGACCGCTCGGCGCGTCGTCAGGACGACAAGGCGTTCGCGCAAGCCGGTGAACAATGAATCGCCGCTGACGAGCAGCGCGACGGGGCGATGTTGGGCTAGGCTGGCGAGAGCCGGTTCAAGCTCGCGTTCGCTGCCAGCGTTCAGGATAAGAATTTGCCGCCCGAGTGAGTGCGCAGCGTGCTCCACCTCAACCAATTCAGGTTCGCCTCTCGGGCTATTCGGATTCCTAAGATAACCGATGATGGCGTCTTTCGGCATCAGCTTGTCTAGGAAATCGAGTCGCTTTGCTGCCGTTCCGAGCGTGCTAAAAAAGCTTACGCCCGTGACGTTGCCGCCCGGTCGGCTTAGGCTGCTCACCAGGCCGATTTCGATTGGGCCGAAACCGGTCGAAAAGATGACCGGAATGGTTGTCGTTGCTGCCTTGGCCGCAAATGATGAAGCGTCGCCCCCGGTGACGATCACGGCGACCTGACGGCGGACCAGATCGGCTGCCATCGTCGGAAGCCGATCGAGCTGATTATCCGCGAAGCGATATTCGACCGCTAGGTTCCTCCCCTGAACATAGCCGGTTTGCCTTAGACCTTCATGCATCGCCTTCAATAAGTCCGCTGAATCATCCCGGGTCGTGTTTCTGATAAATCCGATTACCGGCATCGCCTGCTGCGCCCGAGCCGCCAACGGCCGAGCCGCCGCCGCGATACCGAGAAGCGTGATGAAGTCGCGGCGCTTCATTCGATCACCTCGTCGGCGATGGCGAGGAGGCCAGGGGGAATCGTCAGGCCGATGGTTCGCGCGGTCTGCAGATTGATCACGAATTCGAATTTGGTCGCCTGCACTACGGGCAGATTGCCCGGCTTCTCGCCCTTCAGGATGCGGCCCGCGTAGGTGCCGACTTGGCGAAGCCGATCGGCAATGCTGCCCCCGTAGCTCATGAGCCCACCAAGATGAGGGAAATCGGATACCGCATGGATGGCCGGAAGCACGTGCCGCGCCGCCAGGGTAGCAATCTGCCCGGCGCGATCGACGTACAGGTTGCTCGAATTGAGCAGCACCGCCTCGACCTTCTTGCCGATCATTTCTTCAAAAGCGGTATCGATCTCTCGATTGCTCCCGGCGTAGAAAAATTCAAGCGGCCGGTTGAGGGCCGCCGCTGCCGCTTGAAATTCAGCCTTGCTCATCTGGCCGCCGAAATCGTCGTTCGGATTGAAGAGCACAGCAATCGGGCCAGCGCCGGGTCTCGCTTCATTGAGGAGTCCTAGCCTCTTTGTCTCAGTCTCCTGCCCGAGCCCGCTCACGCCGGTGATATTGCCACCAGGCCGATTGAGGCTCTGAACCAGTCCGGTTCGCACTGGGTCGGCTCCGGTCTGAAAAACGATCGGAATTGCAGCGGTCGCCGCCTTCGCGGCCAGCACCGCCGGTGTGCCCGCCGCCACCACGATCACGCCAACGCGGCGCGCGACCAGCTCCGCCGCCAATTCCGGCAGGCGTTTGGTGTCGTTCTCCGCCCAGCGAAACTCGATCGTGACATTCCGGCCCTCCACAAAGCCGGCTTCGTTCAGGCCTTTTCGGAACGCGGAAACAAACCGCGCCTCACCCTCGGGCGAGCCCTGGCTGAGGAATCCAATCGTCGCGCTTGGCTGCTGCGCCCGCGCCGCCAGCGGCCGGAAGGAAGGTACCGCCGCCGCGCCGCCGAGAAGCGTGATGAAGTCGCGACGTCGCATTATTCGATGACCTCGTCGGCGCGAGTGAGCATGGTTGCCGAGATCGCGAGACGAAGCGCCTTGGCTGTGACCAGATTCACGACGAGATCGAATTTGGTCGGTTGCTCGATCGGAATATTGCCCGGCTTTGCACCGCGCAAAATCTTGTCAACAAGATCGGCGGCGTGCCGGAAGAGAGCCGCGGAGTTCGGTCCATAGGACATCAGCCCGGCTGCCTCCACATAGTCGCGACTCGCGTGCATGGTCGGCAGCCGCGAGCCCAACGCCAGAGTATTGATGCGAATCGTGTTGGAAGCCACGAGCGGATCGGCGACGACGTAAAGCGCGTCCGCGCGGTCGTCGAGGCGGTCGAAGGCGGGTACGATATCCTCTGTTCGCCGAATTTCGAGTGTGACGACATCGATCCCGAGCGCGTGCGCCTGGTCCCGCAGGTCGCCCATTTCCATCACGCTTTGAGGACTGCCGACATTGCCCAAGATCGCCAGCCGGTGGAACCCGGGTACAACCTCGCGCAGGATTTCGATTCGCTTGCCGACGAGATCAGTCGACTGGGTCGACAAGCCGGTCAGATTGCCGCCCGGTCGCGCGAGGCTTGCGACCAGACCGCTTGCGACCGGGTCACCGAAGAGCGCAACGACGATCGGGATCGTCGCCGTCCCCTGCTTTACAGCGATCGCGGTGGGGGTGCCATTGGTGACGATCACATCGACCTTGAGCCGGACAAACTCCGCGGTGATCTCCGCCGCGCGGTCGGCGCGGCCTTCCGCCCAGCGATACTCGATTGCAACCGTGCGGCCCTCGATCCGGCCAAGCTCACGCAGCCGCTGCACGAAAGCCGCGACCCACTGGCTTGCGCCCGAAAGCGTGGTCCCACCCAGGAATCCAATCAACGGTACCGCCGGCTGCTGCGCGCGGGCACGCTATGGCCACGCTGCTGCCGCGCTCCCGAGAAGGGTGATGAACTGGCGGCGCCTCATTGGGCTTGTCTCTTAGGTCACGTCCAAACCTACCACATCGCCGCATTGAAGACTGTGTTGTGCATCACAGCAAATTCGGCCGCTCGACTTCCGCTCTGGGTCATGACCGGAAGAACTCAAGGTGAGCATATCTCGTCCGCTCTGCCCCCGAATCCGACCGTCCCGATCCGGGCGTCCCGACGCTGAAAGCGGGCCAAAAGGGGTCATTACCGAAGTTATTCAATCACCTCGTCGGCACGGGCGAGCAGCGTAAGCGGAATGGTGAGGCCGAGGGCCTTGGCCGTCTTGAGGTTGATGATCAGTTCGAACTTGACCGGCGCCTGAACCGGCAGCTCGCCAGGCTTCTCTCCGCGAAGAACGCGATCGACATAGGCCGCGGCGCGTCGAAACAAGTCGACGACATCGACTGTATATACGATCAGGGCTCCGCTGCGCGCAAACTCCCGATAAGGGTAGGCGGCTGGCAAGGCGTAACGCGTCGCGAGACGAGTGATCAAATCGGAGTGGGACGCGAGAAACTGGTCCGGCGATGCGATCAGGCCGCCATTTGGTTCCTGACCGAAGTGCTCGATCGCGCGTGCGATCTCTTCCTCGTTCTTGACCGGCACCGTGTTTGGCTTGACCCGCAACAACGATGTGGCCGTCTCGAACGCGATGCGATAGCCGGGACCGGTGGGATTGTCGATATGATACAGGAGCAGCGCGCGATCGATGGTAGGCGACGCCTCCCTCAGAATTTCCAAAAGCTTCCCGACCCCCGTCATCTCGTAGATCGTGAATCCCGTCACCCGGCCGCCCGGACGGGCCATGCTGGTTGCGAATCCGAGCCCGACCGGATCCGCACCGCCGACGAATACGATCGGCGTCGATGCTGTCTCCTGCCGGGCGGCGATAATCGCCCGGCTCCCGCGCGCCAGGATCACATCCGGATCGAGCTTCGCCAATTCAGCAGCTGCCGCGTTCATGGCCCGCGTCTCGCCGGCGGCCCAACGCACGTCGAGCTGCATGTTGCGGCCTGCCGCCCACCCGAGCGCGCTCAATCCTTGCACGAAGCCCGCGACCCAGGCTCTCCCGTCCGCATTCTCGGCGCCCCCCATGAGCGCGCCGATGCGGCGCACACGGTCGGTCTGCTGAGCCCGCGCCGCGAGTGGCCACGCCGCCACGGCGCTGGCGAGAAGGGCGATGAAATCGCGCCGTCGCATGAGCGGTACTCCAACCGCACAGCCCGCCACATCATCATATAGGGTTGTTGTGCATCACAGCAAATTTGTCCGCTCGACTTCCGCTCTGGGTCAAAAGCGGAAAACCTCAGATTGAGCATAAGATTTCCGGTTTGCCCCCAAAAGCGGAAGTCGGAAGGGCGGACCGCGTTGACCGCTCAGGGCCATAACCGGAATTTCGCATCGCAGCAAACTATTCGATGACCTCGTGCGCTCGTGCCATCAGTGCAGGCGAGATCGACAGCTCAAGCTGCTTAGTCGATGTTCGTACTCTTCCGGCATCATCCAATTGGATCTCCTTCCGCTAGCGCCGAGACACACCCGCGCGGCTCTGTTTTTGCCGCTTTGCGCCCGCGCCGTCAGGACCCCAATGGAACCCGATCAATCCGCCTTACGCTAACGGTCAGATTAAGGATGCGTTTGCGCCAGATGCATGTATCATCCCCGGCTACGCATGACCCGCGTTGCAGCTTCTCGGGCAAACAGACTACGCGATCAAAGCCGAACCCAGCGCAACCGATGGGACAACAGATGGACGACTGGTTGCACAATCTGCCCATACCATGGATGGCGCTGGTCATCTTCGGGGGGGTCTATCTGCTAGCCTTTGTGATCTACGCTGGCGTGATGGCGGCCGCGACGCATAAGCGAATAAGGTCTTTCAAAGCGATTTCAGCGGGCATGCTATCGCCGCTCGGCATCGTCTTTGCTCTGTTCGTCGTGTTTACAGCCGCGCAGGTGTGGAGTGACAATGACCGCGCCAGCACCGCGGTCAGCAGCGAGGCCACCGCGCTTCGAACCGTCCTCGTTCTGGCCGCGAGCTTCCCGGGCGAGCCGGAGAACAAATTGCGCAGCCTGGTGAGGGAATATGTCCAGCAAGCCGCGACCGTGGAATGGCCCATGATGGCTCACCGAGCCGCTTCGCTGAACGCACCCTCGCCGGCACTCGTCCAGGCGCTGCAACTGGTCCTCTCGCTGACGACGGCCGGCTCGGGCCAAGAGATTGCTCAGCGCGAGATCGTAAGCTCCCTCGAGACGGCGCTTGACGCGCGCCGGCATCGCATCCTCGTCAGTCGCGCCGAAGTGAACATGGTGAAGTGGTCGTGCCTCCTGCTGCAAGCAGTGTGCGCTCTGGTTGCAATTGCCTTCGTCCATTGCGACGATCCCCTGGCAGGTCTGGTTTCACTCGCGTTGTTTGCGACGGGCGTAGCCGCTTCTATCCTCCTGATCGCCGCCCACGACCGTCCATTTATCGGACAAATATCGATCTCGCCGCAACCGCTCTTGCAGATCCTTCCAGACTCGCCGAGCAGCGGGTGAGCGGCACGGCGATAGATGCATCCACCAATAGCCGATCTTCCCAAGGTCGCCTTCGGGTCATGACCGGAAGAACTCATACTGAGCATATCTAGTCCGCTCTGCCCCCGAAAGCCGCCGTGGCGGGCGTCGGCGCTGACGGCAGAGTTGGGCCAATTGCAGACGTTGTCTTCAACGGGCAATCTCTCCGCGGCGCGGGGCGCGCGCCTGGACGATGGAGGTGACCAATCATGAAATTGATTCTCGCACTCGCTGTTGCAATTTCATGTGTCGTCTGCACCGGGTTTTCACGCGCACAGGATACCGCGCAACTTACAGGAACTTGGAAGCTGGTCGCATGGTCGACCAGTTTCGATGGGGGCGACGCTGTCGAGCCCTACGGACCGAGCCCAAAAGGCAGGCTGGTGCTGACGCCCGACCGTTATTGGATCATCGTCCTCACCGGGACAAATCGCAAACCCGCAAAGACCGTCGAGGAAAAGGCCGCACTGCTGGATTCCATGATTGCCTATACTGGCAAGTTCACTGTGGAAGGAGACAAGATAACAACCCATGTCGACACGTCTTCAAACGAAATCTATACCGGAGCCAATCAGGATCAGACGCGCTTTTTCCACATTGAGGGAAACAAGTTGATCCTTCGCACGCCAGAGATTGCGAGCGCAGTCCGACCTGGTCAAAAGGCGGTGGGTACCATCACTTTCGAACGTGAACGGTAGCCGCAATCCTTGGCTTGGGAGAGGCTCTGTCCGCTTCGGGTTGTAACGGAATGCTCCTAACGGGCAAATCAGGTCCGCTATGCCTCCGTTAGCGTCCGTACTGGTGATCGTCCAGGACGGTCGAGATGGGTCATGAGCGGAAAACCTCGCGGTGAGCATATCTGGTCCGCTTTGCCCCTGAAAGCAGACCTTGAAACATGCATCGGAGAAGGTCCGAGTCGGGCCATAAGCCGACTTCCTGCACCGCAGCAAGAACAGCCTTTATTCGATCACCTCGTCGGCGATGCTCAGGATGTCCCCCGGCACCGTGAGGCCGATCGCCTTCGCGGTCTTGAGGTTGATCACCAGCACGAACTTGGTCGGCTGGATGATCGGCAGATCAGCCGGCTTTTCGCCCTTGAGGACGCGGCTCACATAGACTCCGGCCTGCCGCCAACTGTCAATCGGATCGCTTCCGTAGCTGACGAGCCAGCCGGCATCCACGTCGCCGCGAGCCGGAGACATGCCGGCGATCGCACTATAAGTCGCCAGCGCCGCGATCTGCTCGCGACGTGCATTGAACAGCGAATCGGGCGACTCGATGAATGCGGGAATATGCTCGCGGACGAGGGTCGCGAAAAAGGCATCGATCTCGCGCTCGTTGCGTGCGGAGAGCACCTTGACGGTCATGCCTAGGGAAGTGTTGGCGTTCTGCAGGGCTTTCACATCGGGCTCGGCATTTGGATTGGTCGGATTGATCAGCACCGCGACCGTGGAGGCATTGGGCAGAAGATCATGCAGGAGCCCGAGCCGCTTGGGCCCGAGAGCGTTGCTCATGTTGCTCACGCCGGTCACGTTGCCGCCTGGATGGCTGAGGCTTTCGACCAGGCGATTGCTGACCGGGTCGCCGCCTATTGCGAAAATGATCGGAATGGTCGTGGTTGCGGCTTTGGCGGCGAGCACGGCCGAGGTGCTGTCAAGCCCGGCAATCACTCTGACCTTGGCGCACCAGATCGGCCGCCAATGCAGGCAGGCGATCGTCATGACTCTCCCCAAAGCGGTACTCAACCGCGAGATTGGCGCCCTCGACAAAGCCGCCCTCCTTGAGGCCGCGATGCAATGCGGCTACCCGCTCCGCATAAGGACCTAGCGTCTGGCTGATGAGGACGCCGATCACCGGCCGCGCCCCCTGCTGCGCTCGCGCCGCCAGCGGCCAAGCCGCCGCCGCGCCGCCGAGAAGCGTGATGAAGTCGCGGCGGTGCATCACTCGATGACCTTGTCGGCAAGGGCCGATATGGTCCCGGGGATTTCAAGACCCATGACGCGGGCCGTTTGCAGGTTGATCACAAGCTCGAACTTGCTCCCTTGCATCACCGGCAGATCGGCCG
>Ga0126381_100007613_pt1 | contig 12071 bp, 8 predicted proteins | sample PanSoiMetPlot_28_FD_96465 | JGI IMG/M metagenome (GOLD analysis project Ga0126381, IMG submission 96465) | Tropical forest soil microbial communities from Panama - MetaG Plot_28 | ecosystem: Environmental > Terrestrial > Soil > Tropical forest > Bulk soil | place: Panama | collected 2016-02-17
GTTCCCTTGCAGAATACATTTCGTATTTCAATGATGTGCTCTTTGAGCTCCGGCAAGGGCATTTTCCCCGGATCCCTCCGCGCGAGTCCGAGCAGTCGGCATCGGAATGAATCCTTCATCGCCGGCCATGCCGCACAATCCTGGCGCCACAGCTTACCCTGCCAGACCTGTTCGGCCGTCTTCCGGCGCTCGAGCAGTTTTCCCGGCGACTCGACAATGTGCGCTCGGACATAACGCCTGCCCTGGATGCGCGCGATTTCAAAGGACTCGACCACGCAACCGTACCGCTCGAACGCACGCTTCGTTCCCTCCCGGAAGGCAGGTGTTACCAATTCCCACAAATGCCGCGTCAGCGGCAGCGGATAGCGCGATTCGCGCCGTTCCCAAAAACCGGAGTCCGGAAAACGTCCTGTTCTTTCCATCTCAATTCTTTTCCTGCTGCATGGCTCCGCGGGCCAGAACCCGGATTGCCCACGCGACTCGATCCGCTGCTCCTTGAGTGTCCAACCCAAGGTAGTCTTTGAAGGCGCGAACGCACCCGTACGACGTCAGTACGAATACGATGTCCCTGAACCAGGCCTGCTCCTTCCGGTTGAGGTTGCTCATCGCAGGCTCCAGGGCGGTTTCGAAATACTTTGCACGCTCGGCAAGCTGCGGCCGCCGGACGTCGTACCCGATTCTGGTTCGGAGCGCAGCCGCAATCGTCGGTTCGATCGATTCCCGACGCTCGAACAACGCTGGAATCATCTCGGCCAATTCGTCAGGCGTATTCGTCTGGGGAAGCTCCGAGAAGCTGAAGCCTCCCTTGCTGTGCGCGTAGTCGTCGAGGGCTGCAAACAGATCACGTTTTGTCGGGAAATAACGGTATATGGACGGAATCGAGACCCGCGCCTCCCGCGCCACGAGCGGTATCGACAATTCCGCAATTCCGTTGCGCGCCAGGACCTGTACGAGCGCTTCGAGGATTCGCTCGCGGGTTTGAACGACTCGCTCATCCCTCAGCGGGCTGCGATAGGCCCGCCGCTTCGATTTATCCGTTTTGGTGTCTTTCATAGCGGCGCATTTTAGCATTTTGCAAGGCCGGCGGAGCAGTGATAGCCTTCCGGACACTTATGGCCAAAAAATTAGCGTTTGCCGCCTTTTCTTTGCTCTTGATCATCGCCGCAGCCGCCTCGCTGCCGGCTCAAGTCGCCGCGCCGGACGGAGCCGGCGTTTCCCTGGGTGCTGTGTATTACACGGTTCCCGATGCCGCTGCACAGAGGAAGATCTGGGTGGATATCTTCGGTGCGAAACCCGTGATGGTCGGAAAAACCGAGATGCTCAGAATTCCAGGAGCATTCATTGTCCTGAAGCAGGGCGAACCCGCGAAAGGAAACGCGCTCATCAATCATTTCGGCATCTGGGGCAAGGATCTGGATTCGACGCGCGCCAAATTGATGGCTGCCGGAGTCAATGCGCCGCCCAAGTCCCAGTTCATCGATTTACCCAACGGCCCGCGTCTGGAGTTTATCGACGATCCGGCCGGGCCAGACATGCCCTCGGCTCATCACATCCATTACTTCGTCGCAAGCCAGCAGGATGGACTGAGTGCCCGTACGTGGTACGTGAAGACGTTCGGTGCAGCGGAGAATGCCCGCCGGAACGGAGCTGTTCCCAGTGCGCTGCTGACGCCAACCGATAAGTGGATCTCGATCGATTTCACCGCCGCTGGAGGCCGGGGCGGCGCCGCACCGGCTCCGCCGATCCCGAATAAAGGCACAATGCTCGACCGATTCTCGTTCGAGGTGAAAGGTATCGATGCCTTCGTGAAGAAAATCGAGGCCGATGGTGTGAAAGTTACAAAGCCGGTTTCGACTGATTCGGACGGCTTGAAGACAGCGATGGTCGTGGACAGTCTCGGAAATGAGATAGAACTCGTCGAAGGTTTAACAGGGAAGTAACCACAAATAAAAAAGGGGGCAGGTCACTCATGTGTTACGAAAGGAAACAGACTTTGAACCATTAGCTGTCTGTTTCCTTTCGTAACACATGAGTGACCTGTCCCCCTTTTTTCTATTTGTGGTTACTTTCGGTACTCTTTCCGCGCGACTTCCGCGTAAGGAACAGGACTCACAATCGCCCGGATCCTGGTTTGCACGTGCCGTTCAACCGTCGGCTTGGCCGTGCCGCCGCCTTCTTCACCCCACACGAATGTGACTTCCTCGCCGGGTTCGGCGTGTTCGGTGTTGAGGATGGCCAGCGTGAGCATCTTCCCTTCGTTGAAACTGTACCCGCACCACGTGGAAATCCCGATCATCTTCCCGTCTTTTTCTACGCGGTCGAAGGGAAGCATGGCGTACACGGCGGACGGCCAATCGAAGTACTTCGCGCGGTCGCCTTTCTGGAACATCGTGCCGATGGCGCGGGTGACATCCTCATTATCCAATGCCAGCGTCACCTTCTTACGATGTTTGTTCCCTGCCATTGCCTGGAGCGCCTCCTTGCCGACAAAGTCATGATCGAACTTGACGATGTGTCCGTAGCCCAGGTCCCAAGGCGTCAGGTAGTAGTCTTCAATTTTTTCCGAAACGAAGCTGCCACCCAGTGATGCCCGGCCTTCGTAGCCGTCGGCCGGTAGCCATTCCCGGTAAGCCTTCATTTTAGCTCCGGAGTAGACCGCCGGGATTGGCGACGGGATCCAGCCCGATTCGAGTGTGTTCGACGAGTACGCACGCGCGCCGACCAGACGCAATCCGAACTCCCGTCCGGCTTCGACGAGGGCGGAAAGAACGGCTTCGCCGTCTGCCCATGGACCATACAATTCAAATCCGGGCTGGCCGGCCATGCCGTGCCGCAAGCCGCGAACTTCGCGTCCGGCAATGGTGAACCAGCAACCGTCGAAGAACTTGATCTGCGGGGCGGGCTTTCCGGTGACTTTCTCGATCACCTTTATGGCATTGGGGCCCTGCACCTGATATCTGTAGGCTTTCCGGATCGGCGGACCCTGCCGCACGGCAGAACGTTCGTCGCGTTCGAGCTTCACATCGTATTTGCCGGTTTCAGCGTGATAGGTAACCCAATTGTGAACAGAGGGGCGTCCCACGATATTGAATAGGTTTTCACCCAGGCGGAAGAGAATCACGTCGCCGATCACGTGCCCATCATAATTGCAGACTACAAACTGTTTCCCCTGGTTGATGTTGAATGTTTTGAAGCTGTTGATGCCGAGATCGGTCAACAACTGCAGTGCGCGGGGTCCTTCCACATACATGTCGGTCATGTGATAGGACTGGTTGAAAAGAACGCACGTCTTCTGCCAGGCTTGTTGCTCGTCCCGCCAGTTGGTGTACTCCGGTTGTACGACTGGGTAGACATTCGGCCCGGTCTGCGAATTGCGCAGGAGCTTAACGGCTCCTCCCGCGCTCTGTATTAATTCCTCCAAATTCTTATGCGCCATCGATACTCCCCCAAAAATATAGGAACACTATACCCAATTCTTTTTTCGGTGCCTCCGTGTTTTTACAAATCTTACCTTCGGGAGATATCCGAACGGGGCTAGCAAAATAAAGCCGAAAATCGGCATCGCGGATGTACACTTACGCACAACTACCCCCACAGTTCTGCTGAGTTCGAATGTTTCACCGACTAGACTAAAGGTCCCTTGAAGCGAATCCCAGGCTGGTCCAGGATCCGGCCGGATTGGCAAGACGAACCGTATATCTAACAACATTGCTACGCGGACATACCCGTGATAGAGTGCCGCGCAGTTATTCGGAAGGTGGAGGGATAATGAAAAGATTCTTGATTGCAGTCACGTTGCTGCTTCTTCTCGCATCCACCTCGCTTTTCGCTCAAGTTAATGCTTCTTTGAGCGGAACAGTTTCGGATGCGAGCGGTGCGTTGATCCCAGGAGTTGAGGTCACCGCCAAGAACGTCAGAACGGGCATTACAGACACGCGCGTCACGAACGAGACGGGCAATTTCGTATTTCCGAGCTTGCAGCCCGGTCAATACACACTGTCCTCCGCGTTGAGCGGATTCCAGACAGCAACATATAACAATGTAGAGCTCGGTGAAGGTCAAGCCGTCCGTCTCAATTTCACCCTTCAGGTTGGGGGCGCTGCACAGAACGTCGAAGTAACCATCGCGGCGGACACGGTTCTCGCGACGACATCGGCTTCAGTCGGCAACGTGCTGGCCGAAAAAGACGTGCTGAACCTGCCACTGGCCACCCGCAACGTTCTGGATATGCTTCAGACGACAGCGGGCGTCGTTTATACGACCAACGCATTCGGCGCTCAGGTGCCGAACTTCGGCGGCACCGCCATCGGATCGGTCAACACGACGCGAGACGGTCTGACGACGAATGACGGCCGGTACAACTCTTCGAATGGAGCTTACTCGGCGATCTTCACCAGCCCGGACATGGTTGAAGAAGTCCGAGTCAGTTCAAACAATATCGACCCGTCGCTCGGCCGCGGGGCAGCACAAGTCCAGATGCGTACGCGCGCTGGCACGAATGACTTTCACGCTGCCCTCTTCTACACGAACAACAACTCGGTTCTGAATGCTCAAACCTACACCCAGGACCTGACGCATGCGGCGAAGAACTATGCAAACCGCAATCAGTTCGGCGGCCGCGTCGGTGGTCCGATCATCAAGAACAAAGCGTTCTTCTTTGTGTTGACCGACGACCAGCGGTACGTGGGAAAGGTCACTACCAACACGACGGTGCTGACTCCCACTGCCCGGCAGGGAATCTTCCGGTACATGAATAACGGGCAACGTAACGCCGCAGCGAATTCGCCTACGCCATCGGTCGACTTCGCCGGTAATCCGCTGAATCCGGCGAATGTGGGCACCTTCAATTTGTTTAGTGATGTGCAGGATCCGCACCGCACAGGCATCGATCCGACGTTCATTTCGAAGTACTATCTGCCCAATTTGCCGTTGCCGAACAACTGGCTGGTCGGCGATGGTTTGAATACCGCAGGCTTCCAGTGGCTTCAGCCTCAATATGGTTCCGACGGCGCAACGGGCCAGAGCCCGAACACCGACCGGAATCACCTGACGATGCGGTTCGATTACCAGTTCAACAGCAAGAACAAGGCCACATTCACCATGACGCGGGAGAAGAACTGGGGCGTCACGGGACAGACGGGTCTAGCCGACGTTCCGAATGGCTTGTTCGGCGACGTCTACCGGACGCCTTACTTCTATACTGTCCAGTACACGGCGACGATCTCTCCAACCGTTCTTAACGAATTCCGTTGGGGCCGGAAACAGGACACCTGGCTCGGTACATCTCCGCTCGACAAAGGATGCTGTCTGTTCGGCGCGGGCGAGAATACCCGTTCATCCGCTGCACAGCAGGTATATAACGCGTATCCCCAGATCGACGGCAGTATTCTGTATCCGTCGAATAGTATGGGTACGGCATACATCAATTTCTTCAGCGTTGCCTCGCCTCGCACCACCGTCAGCCCGTTCACGCAGTGGGCGGACACGCTCAGCTGGACAAAGGGTGCGCATTCGTTGTCGGCTGGAGTGGAGTTCGACTTCACCAGTTCGGTAGCCGGGAATACCGGCGGTACGCAGACCACGCGCCCCGAAGCTTTCCTGGGTGTCAATTCGGCGTTCCAGACTCCCCTCAATGCAAGCAACACCACATACGCCAAGGGTATCAACACTAACGACGTGACGACCGCGAACAACATCCTCTCGAATCTTGCGGGTTCGATTTCGAGCTTGCAGGAACAGCTGTACATCAACAGCCCGACGCAGCAGGGATGGACGAACTACACGACGACCGATTTCTTCCATCGCGGTCAGCATGAAAACGACTGGGATATTTTCTTCAAAGACAACTGGAAGGCCACGAAGAACCTGACCCTGCTTCTGGGATTCCGGTACGACAAATACGGCGTGCCCTATGATGAGTTCGGTCTTGCCGGCCGGTATACATCGTCATTCGGTTCCGGAGCCGCGGGAGTCTGGGGATGCTCCGGTTCGAGCTTCGCGGTAATGTTCGTGCCTGGCGCCGGCAATTGCGCTACCGCAAGCCCTTCGCTGTCGTCGACCGAGTTTGTCGGCAAGGATTCTCCGCAATCGGGCAAGTTGGTCCATCCGAACGACTGGAACAACTATGCTCCGTCGTTGGGCTTCAGTTACGCCGTGCCGAAAGTTGAGAATATGGTTATCCGCGGTGGCTACGGCATCAACTATTCCGCCGCGCCGGACTTCCTGGCCTACAATTCGGCTCTGGGCAGCTTCCCGGGGAACTCTGCTAACGTGACCACGACGTCGTTTCCGGGAGGAGCATACCTGGATCTGGCCGGCGCAGTGGCGAACCAGAAGACTCTCTTCCCGCTTGCGACCTCGGCTGTACCGTTCCAGGCGCTGCCGCTGCACAGCACGGCCAGTCGGACTGGTACAATCTATGCCTACGCCGATAATTGGAAGACCCCGTATATCGAGAGCTTTAACTTCTCGATTCAAAAGCAACTGACACATTCGCTGACGGCCGACATCGGATGGGTTGGCAACCATGCTTCGCACCTGTACAACAACCATCAGATCAATGACACCAACGTCCTCTCAAACGGTCTATTGGATGCCTTCAATCAGGTCCGCGCGGGCGCTGCCAGCGTCCCTCTGATGGAAGGAATCTTCAATGGTGTGAACTTTGGGACCGCGGCTTCGCCCTCGATTGTGGGACAGAACACGACGGCAGCGGCTGCGCTCCGGAAATCCTCCACGACGGCGGGGTTCTTCGCCAACGGCAACGTCGGCGGCTTCGCGAACTTCATCAACACGAACGCGACGCTGCTGCCGAGCAAGGGACCGGGTGGACTGCTGCTCAACGGCAACCAGCCGGAGAACTTCATAGTGGCCAGCCCACAGTACGGAACGGTGAACCTTATCGACAACACCAGCTACTCGACATACCAATCACTTCAGGCGCACATCACCGAGCGGACGAGTCATGGGCTTGGCGGACAGTTCAGCTACACGTACTCGAAGGCTCTCGGCGACGGCGGCATCATTCGCGACGCGCGCAACCTCGCTCTCAGCAAAGGCGTGCTTAACGTTGATCGCACGCATGTTTTCGTTGGGAACGCCACCTACGATCTGCCTTTCGGCACGAACCATCTGCTCTTTGCGAACGCTCCGAGCTGGGCTCAGCGGGTAATCGAGGGGTGGCAGGTTTCGTCGATCACGTCCTGGACCTCCGGCGCTCCGCTGTCATTTACGTATGGCTTTGGCCAAAACATCGGCACCCTGTACAACAGCGCCAGCAACACATTCGATCAGGTCGGCAAGATTCCCAAGGGCAATGTGGTTAAAGGCAACGGCTTCGTCACTTACTTCAACGGTTTGACAACGCAAGCCGCGCCTCTGCCGAACTCTGTCGACGCGTCATTGAAGGCCTTCTACTCAAACCAGGTGCTTGTGGATGGCTCCGGCAATACGCTTGTCCAGGTTCCAACGCCGGGGAATGTCGGTAACATGGCGTACAACTCGTCAACTATCAGAGGACCCGGAAACCTCAACTTCAATGCGGCGCTCACCAAGTCAGTCAAGTTCGCGGAAGGCAAAACCTTCACGCTGCGAGCCGACGCGGTGAACGTTCTCAACAAGCCGCAGTGGGGCAACCCCAGCGTGAACGTCAACGGAACGACTTTCGGCCGTATCACGACCTCAAGTGGCAACCGCATTGTGACACTGAACGCCCGTATCGACTTCTAAGAAGATCGGGCTCTTCTTCTGTAGGGGCGGTCTATGACCGCCCGCTTTTCGCGGAATCAACGAGAGGCGGGCGGTTGTGGCCGCCCTTTCAGTTTTCTGCTTCAACTCGATCGTGGAACGATGCAAAGCTAAAATAAACTTCGGCCCATCAACAGTTCGATCTTTGCGGTTCTTTGAACAACTGCCCAGTTATTCATAAATCCATGCAGTTCTTCGAAGAACTGCGCAGTTGTTGGAATTTCTGTCCGGTTGTTCGAAGAACTGTGAAGTTGTTCGAAAATCCGTCCGGTTGTTCGAATATCTGTGCAGTTGTTTGAAATTCCATCCAGTTTTTCGAAGAACTGCACAGATATTCGAAAATCCGTGCGATTCTTCGAATATCTGTCCAGTTCTCCGAAAATCCGCCCGTTCTTCAGAGATCCTTAAAGATCGCTCCGTTGCTGTTCTTCTCCTGCCGCAGATTCAACGGATCAAAAGATTACGACGATCAGGATGACTACAAGTGATGAGAATTACAGGGAATTACAGAGATGTACCTCGAATCGTGGGACAGTTTCGACCTGTGCAAATTCTGGGGGCCGTCCCCAAAACTCCAAGCCATGACCATGATTCCGGGAAAGTGATCAGACTGCCAGAATTATTAGGGGCCTCCGGGATCTTCCAGACTTTGAAGCGAACCAAATCTCGGCTGACGAGCGCATAGTCGCGTTTATCGCCGAAATCTGCGATGGCTGTTTCTCCAGATTTTTGTGGCCGTTTACCTTTCCTTGCAAGGACATCCGTTCCGGCCTGACACCTGCCATACCGCTGGAGTATGCTTCCTCAAAAGGAGCCGGTATGCACACAGAGGTCATCAAGAAGCGCTTCACTGTGGACGAATACCACCGCATGGGCGAGAGGGGCATCTTTGGACCCGAAGACCGTCTCGAACTTATCGACGGGGAAATTCTCGAGATGAGTCCGATCGGGCAGCGGCATGCAGGCCGCGTGGCACGGGCGAACTCGCTATTCGTGAGAGCGTTTGGCGAGCGAGCCGTTGTCAATCCGCAGAATCCTCTGCAACTCAGCGATTGGACCGAACCGCAGCCCGACATCGTTATCCTGAAGCCCAGGCCGGACTTCTATGAGCACCTGAGACCTACGCCCGGCGACGTCCTTCTCGTGATGGAAGTTTCCGACGCGACGTTGCGATATGACCTGAAAATCAAACTTGCGTACTTCGCTGCCGCTTCGATTCCGGAAGTCTGGATTCAGGACTTGAACGAGGATGTCCTCCATGTGTTTCGGGAACCTCAAGGCAGGAAATATTCGGCCTCCAGGCAGCTCAACCGCGGCAGCGCTGTATCCCCGCTTGCATTTCCGGAAGTGCAATTTTCAATGGACGATCTGTTCGGTCAAGCATGATCGGGACTGCAGCGGTATAATGCACGCCAGATTGCGCCGATTCTCCAATTTATTTGGCGAAATTGGCGTGATTGGCGGCCAATGTCTTAATGAAAAGGTCTTTTGTCGTTTTTGTTCTTATTGTGCAGGCCTGTAAGCCTGCCGCTCGTATCAAAGAAAACCCGACCTTTGCGGAAGACATCGCTCCGATCATTTACAAAAACTGCTCGCCCTGCCATCGGCCGGGTGAAGCCGGGCCGTTTTCGCTGCTCAGCTACGATGACGTCAAAAAGAAGGCCAAGACCATCGCGGCAGTCACCCAGGCGCGCTACATGCCGCCGTGGCCGGCGGATCCGTCGTACTCGCATTTTCTTCGCGAGCGGGTTCTGACGAACGAGCAGATCGCCTTGATCCGGAACTGGGTTGCCAACGGCGAGCCGGCCGGCGATCTGGCTAAGGCTCCGCCGTCTCCGCAGTTTCCTCTATCGTCGTTCGGTACGCCCGATCTGGTCGTGAAGATGCGCGAGCCTATTCGCATTCCCGGCGACAACAAAGACCGCTTCATGGTGATCAAGATCCCTTACGAGCTTCCGGCAGACCGATACGTCCGTGCGATCGAGTTCGTTCCAGGCAACCGGAAGCTGATCCATCACATGAACGGGCACATCGTTGAATACGACGACAAAAAGAAGGATCCCTTCAAGGGCCCGTATGCTATCGATCGTGAGTCCCAACCATTGGAGAAGAGTTACGACGAGCTCCACCTTCTGAACGACGACGGCAGCTATCCCGATCTGCTTTCTTCGGTTGCCAACTACCTGCCCGGGGGTGTGTCGCCCGCCGGATATCCCCACGGTATCGGAGGATGGAAACTCAGCCGGCGAGGCGCCTTCCTCATGCGCGACATCCATTACGGCCCCTCGCCCGTAGACACCGAAGATCAGTCTTATTTCAACGTTTTTTTCACCGATGAACCGCCCGTCCGGCCAACGATGGAGATGCAGCTTGGGACGCTCGGCATTTCTGAAATCATTCCGCCGCTGATTATTCCGCCAAATGAGATTAAAACCTTCACGACCAAAACCGTCATCGATCAGGACATTTCCATTCTGACCGTCGAACCGCACATGCACCTGCTCGGTAAATCGATGAAAGCGTTTGCAGCAACTCCAGATGGACAGACCATTCCGTTGATCAACGTTCCGAAGTGGGACTTTCGCTGGCAGTACTTCTATACATTTCCCAGGATGGTGAAGGTTCCCAAAGGCTCAACAATTGCCGCAATCGCCGTCTACGACAACACCGCGAATAATCCCAACAACCCGTTCTCGCCGCCCCGGACCGTCATCGGTACGAACGGCAGCATGCGCGTGACGGATGAGATGTTCCAGTTCATCGTGCGGTATCTGCCATACAAACCCGGCGACGAGAATATCAGCCTGGATACCTCTGCTCGATAAAACCTCTGTGGTCTCTGTGTCGCTGTGGTTACACAACGTTCAAAGACTCCGAGCTAGCTCTTCCGTTCGATAAAGCACCCAACCGCCTGGGTTTCCTTCACCTGAACCGGCTTGTTCGCGCGAACGCTGTCGAGCGCATCATACAAATAGTGTTGCGTGACGATCGACCGGTGTTGTCCGAGCTCCGGCGCCCAGTTATCGATGGCTCCTTTATAAAGGACGTGCCCCTTCGGATCCGTGAGGAACGCCTCAGGAGTGGCGGTTGCGCCAAAGAAATCGCCGATCTTGGAATCCGCATCGAGCATAACGGGGAAACTCAGATGGTAGGTTGCGGCAAAATCGTCCATCGCCTGTCTGGTGATTCCGCCGCCTGAAAACACTCCGTAAAAGCTGATTCCATTGACGTTGAACTCCTTTTCCAGGTTGTTCAACGTCAGCGTGTAGTTTTGAGACAGGGGGCAGTCGGGAGCGAGGAAGACAAAGACTCCAGCTTTCTTGTTCTGAAGGAAGCTCGCAACAGGATTGCCGGCGCCGCGGCTACACCCAAGTAAAACCAAAAGGATTAAGGATGAAAGAATCCTGATGCGCATCCGACGGAGGAGAATATCACGTTGCGGCCATGTGGTTGTGTGGGCGCCATTCCCCTCCTTTTCACTTTTCAAGGAGTGGCGGCTGCGCCCTCAAACAAATGTCGCGAAGCATCCTCAGCGGCGCAGACGGGGTGGTTAGTAATTTCAAACAAAATAGGGAGCGCCCTTCGGGCGGGCATCATAAGGTGGCTCCGCGACCTTCTACTAACCACCCCGTCAGCGCCGCTGAGGAACGGGATCCTTTATTGATGGCGCAGCGTCCCCTCCTTGAAAAGGAGGGGAATGGGCTTGGTCTCGCACTTTTGGCTGCCGGCAGACTGCCGTATTATGACAGTAATGGTTTGTTCGATTCTGCTTTCAAGTGTCTTCAAGCGGACCGGCAAAACCGAACCATGGCCTCCATTGACTTCCTTTTAACAAACCGTTCATTTATACGTAGTGAATGGCTAACAGCGGCCTCGCAAATTGGCGGGTAGAGTTATTAAGGAGCTCCAAATGACGAACAGACTATTACTGATCGCCGCCGTCGTGACCGTCAGCGTATTGGCAGCCGCTTCCTTTTCGAGTCAGGCCACCATTGCACCCGCGACCCTTTCAGGAGTTGTCGCCGGCAGTTACTTCACACCGCCCGCGGGGCCGGCAGCCTCGAACACCACGGCGGGTTATTACGAAGGCGCCAGGGTCTGCGTCGATCTCAACAATGACGGTGCCTGCGGTCCGGGAGAAACGAGCGCGGCAACGAACGCGAAAGGAGCGTTTGTTTTGAAGGGCGCAACTGTTGGACCGATTACCGCCGAGATCTCGACGTCATCCAAAAACAATGGGCATCCGGTGACACGGCGTGTCGTTTTCCGCGCCTCCAGAGATCAGGTTGCCTCGGACGCTGCCGCAGGCCGGCCGATCGTCGTCA
>Ga0126381_100007614_pt1 | contig 12070 bp, 9 predicted proteins | sample PanSoiMetPlot_28_FD_96465 | JGI IMG/M metagenome (GOLD analysis project Ga0126381, IMG submission 96465) | Tropical forest soil microbial communities from Panama - MetaG Plot_28 | ecosystem: Environmental > Terrestrial > Soil > Tropical forest > Bulk soil | place: Panama | collected 2016-02-17
GCACGAATACCGACGCTGCGGGCGTAATCGGGCCGCTTTCGAAGCTGGTCCGCCTTTCCAAGGCGTCCGTGCTGGTGGCGGGAAACGGCGGAGCGGCGCGCGGGGCGGCGTCGGCATTGATTGAAGCCGGGGCCAAGGTTTCGCTGGTGGGTCGCAATCCCGACCGCGTCCGGGCGCTGGCGCGGATGTGCGGCGGCGAACCCCTGCTGCGGGATCAGGCCGAATCCCGGCAGTTCGACGTGCTGGTTCATGCGACGCCGGTCGGCATGTTCCCCAATGTGCACGACTGTTTTTTCCGCGGATCGATCCCTGGCGAGATTGTTTTCGACATGGTCTATAACCCGCTCGAGACCGAGCTCATCCGCCGGGCCCGGGAACTGGGGCGGACCGTTGTGCCCGGGATGGAGATGTTCATCGAGCAGGCGGCGCAACAGTTCGAGATCTGGACAGGCGAGCCGGCGCCTCGCGCGGTAATGGAAAAGGCCGCCCTCGAAGCGCTGGAAACCAAGAACGAGAATCACAAGACGGAAGAAAAGGTACTTCTGAAGAAATGAAGCTTTCCCGACGCGGTGTTCTTGCGCTCGCGGGCGCCGGTATGGCGGCCGTAAAGGCACAGAGTCCTCCGGCTTCGCCCGCCGACCGACTGGCTACCGCCCGTGAAAACAATTGCAAGGGCGCCGACAAACTGGCGCAATTCGCGATCCCGATGTCCACCGAGCCATCCTTCGTGTTTCGTCCATGAAAGACTTCGACCAGCAGCTCTTCTGGGCGACTATTCCCGAACTCAACGCAAAGTTGAAGGCCCGGGAGGTTTCCGCGGTAGAGTTGGCCCGGGCGTTTGGAGATCGAATCGAACGGCTCGGCCCGCGTTACAACGCGCTGGCACTGCCGATGACGGAGATCGCGATCCGGCGCGCCAAGGATGTCGACGCCGAATTCAAGCGCGAGCGATTGCGCGGGCCGCTGCATGGCGTTCCCTTCGCGGCGAAGGATCTGCTGAGCGTCGCCGGGCAGATCACCACCTGGGGAGCCAAGCCTTACGCCGCGCAGGTTTTCGATTACACCGCCACGGTTCTGACGAAGCTGGAGAAGTTGGGCAGCCTGCTGATGGCCAAGCTCGCAATGGTGGAACTCGCCGGCGGCGGCGGGTACAACACGGCGGCCGCTTCCTTATTTGGGCCGGGACTGAATCCGTGGGACCGGACGCGATGGTCGGGCGGTTCGTCGAGCGGCTCCGCAGCGGCTGTCGCGGCGGGACTGGTGCCGTTCGCTCTCGGCTCGGAAACGTCGGGTTCGATCCTGACGCCGGCGGCTTTCTGCGGGGTGACGGGGCTGCGCCCGACCTACGGGCTGGTGAGCCGGCACGGCGCCATGGCGCTTTCCTGGACCATGGACAAGATCGGGCCCCTGGCCCGCACGGCGGAGGATTGCGCGCTCGTGCTGCAGGCGATAGCCGGCAAGGATCCGCTCGACCTCTCGTCCTCGGGGAAAAGTTTCTACTACATTCCCCAGTACGCGCGCAAGTTTTCGGATCTGAAAGTAGGATTTGCACCGATCGATTTTTCCGACCGCGCCGATGCTCCACTCCGTCCCGCGCTCGCGCAGGCACTCGAAACAGTGAAAAGCCTGGGCGTTCAAGTTGTCGAAGCGAAGCTCCCCGATTTTCCCTACGGAGCGATGACGGGCGCCATTATCGGAGCGGAGGGAGCGTCGATTTTCGAGCCACTGATTACCTCCGGGCAGGTGGATCAACTGGCGGATCCCGATCAGATCGCAGGATTGAAGGCTCGCCTCGAAATGCCGGCCAAAGATTACCTGAAGGCAATGCGGATCCGCAGCATGATGCAGCACGAGTTCCGGAAGCTCTTTGCCGATGTGGATATTCTGCTGGCGCCCGCGCGTTATTCGGTAGCTCCGCTGGTTTCCCAACCGCTCGACTACAAGCCCCCGGACGCGCCGAAAGAGCCGGACGATCCCGGCATGAGCTCGCTGATCCCGGCGGGCAATTTAGGCGGACTGCCGGCCTTGTCCCTGCCCTGCGGGTTTGCCGGTGGACTGCCTGTGGCCATCCAACTGGTGGGAAATCCGTTCTCGGAGAACATGCTGCTGGCGATAGGCAAAGCATTCCAGGATCGGACCGACTTCCACCGCCAGCACCCCAAGGTCGATTGACGCGCACACTCAAGTGTGAAACGGACACCACACCGCTTTACGCCAACGGGCCGTACCAGCGGCGCTGCTAGCTTTGGCGAATCGATTGCGACGCCGCGCGCTATGCGTTCCACCTTCTCCCGCCTTCTATTAGCGATGTTCCTTGTCGGTGGCCTGATCGGTTGTGGTTTGCGCGCGCAAACAACTCCGCAGTCCGGCCCGCGCTTCGACGTGGCAAGCGTCCGGCGCAATGAGGCCGCGGCATGCAGTGGACGTTGGGATTTTAGCGCGTCCCACGGATTGGTAACTGCTGAGAATGCCCCGCTCATGAGAATAGTCAGCCGCGCCTTCAATCTGACCGATGATCGTGTTTCCGGGCCGGGATGGCTTAACTCAGAGTGTTACGACATCAGGGCGAAGGCATCGTCCAGCAATTTGCTGGACCGTGATCTCATGCCGATGCTTCAGGAACTGCTCAGGGACCGCTTTCATCTCATGTCTCACTTTGAATCAGAGAAAAGGCCCGTCTTTGAGCTCGTCGTTGACGAGGGCGGGATCAAGATGCATCCCGACGGTGACAACGTACCCGTGTCATGGGCGAAAGACGATGGTCGAACTCTGTTCATGGCCAAAACGCTACGAGATCTCTGCGAGAGGCTCGGCAAAGTTACCGGGCGGCCGGTAATCGACAAGACCGGACTCCAGGGCAAATACGTCATCGTGCTCACCTATCTCCCCGCAATCCGGACAGACGACCCGGCAGTACAGTCTTCCGACGCATCGGATCCCGGCGGGGACATCTTCTCAGCGGTCCGCGAGCAGTTGGGACTACGTCTCGTACCTCAGCACGAAGCGCTGGATATTCTGAAGATCGACAGGATAGAAAAGATTCCAACTGAGAACTGAGCCCAATCTCCCAGCCGCGATTGAATCATCAGAACAGCAGCGATTGCCCAATCAAAGCCGCCTGCGTGCTCCCACCATTCGTCACCACCGTAAGGACATCCGTGAATGCACCCGTCGCTTGCGGATTAAAAGCGACGACAATCTGGGCGCTTGCGCCGGGACTGATCGTGAACGAACCGCCTGACACCACCGTGAACGCTGCCCCCTGCACCGACGCCGTTCCACTAAAACTCCCCGGCCCGGTATTGCTGATCGTAAACTGTGCCTGCAGCGACCCGCCCGGAGCCATGGTCCCGAAGTAGAACGCCGATTGACTCAGCACTGCCGCCGCCGGAACACTCGTCGCATCCAACGGATTCGACCCGAAGGTGAACTCATCTCCATTCAAATAACCGTCCCCATCCGGGTCCCCGAAACTGCCGGCAATTGTCGGATCGTTGGCGCTCACGCCGAAATTCGCCCGGCGCCAGTCGGTAGGCGTCCACACCGGCGTACCAGCCGACACCGTAAGCACTAAGGTCGCCGACGCCTTTCCAGCGCTGTTCGACGCGCCGAGCGTAATGTTCGCCGTTCCCGCACCGGACGGACTACCGGAGATGATTCCCGTATTCGGATCCAACGCCAGTCCGGCCGGCAGCGACGATGCGGAATATGTCACCGGCAATGTCGGCTCGTATGCCAGGATCGTATAGTGGAACGGAACACCTGCCTGCGCCACAGCGGTCAGCGGACTCACGATCTCGGTAGGCGCCAGCGGACCATCGCTGACCAACAGTAACTCGCTCGCGCTGGTCACGCTCCCCGCCGCATTTGACACCACGCACCGGATCACCGCGCCGCTGTCGGCGTCCGTTGTCGATGGCTTGGTGTAGGTCGCGCCCGTCGCTCCGGCGATATTGACCATGTTTCCATCGGCCGTACCTTGTTGCCATTGGTAGCTCATCGGAGAAGCGCTCCACGCCTTCACCGAAAATCCGCCGCTTTGGCCTGGCATGGCGACCGATCGCGCGGGATACGTGAGCAGAATAGGCGCCCCTTGCGTCCGCGACACGGTTAGCATCGCGCGATTGCTTGTCAAGCTTGCCGCGCTCGAAGATCCGTTCGCCACCGTCACCGTGAACGCCGCTCCGTCATCGGAAGTCAGCACTGTCGGAATGTTCAGTGTGCTGCCGGTTGCCCCCGCGATATCGAAACCGTTCTCCTGCCACTGATACGAAAGTGTCCCCGGCCCACTGGCGCTCACACTGAAACTCGCCGGCTGTCCCGCCACCGCCTGCGTATCCTGCGGCTGAGAAGAGATCGTAATGGCGGGAGCCCCCGCTGCCTTCACCGTCAACTTCGCCGACGCACTGGTGACGCTGCCCGAGGCATTGCTCACCGCCACGCGAAACGTCGCCCCATTATCCTGCTGGCTCGTCGCCGGCAGCGTATAGTAATTCGACGTCGCTCCCTGGATGTTCACTCCGTTCCGCTGCCATTGATAATTCATCGGCGCCGCGCCCGTAGCCGATACCCGAAAGCTCGCCGGCTGGCCCGCGGCCTGCACGCCATCCTCCGGTTGAAATACGACCTGCGGTGCGTTTTGCGCCGGCGTAAGGAACTGGCTGAAGAACGCCCAGATTCCCGTAGGCCCGTCATAGCCCGTGTCGATGCTGGTCGTGGGTATGTTGTGAGTTCCGCCGACAATCGTTACGAATGCAACCTGCTCCCCGGTCGCATCATCCCGCCACGTCGCCTGGCTAACCATGCCCGGCGCGAGCGGCGACGAAGCGATCGTCATCACCGGCGGCGTATCGAGCAAGCTATCGACCGCGCGCCACGCATCCACCGTATCCTTCACCATCGTGTATGGGACGCTGTCCGCCGTGCCCTCGATCATTAAGATCGGCAATGGCGCCGACGGGATATTAAACGTCAGCCCCATGTATTCGCCCATAGACGCCGCGCCTTTCAGCATCGACGGCCGGACGCACGCATAAGCCAGTGCCATGTGTCCGCCCTTCGAGAGCCCTGTTACGAACGCATCGTTGGCATTGTTGGAAGTTCGAACCTGGTTGATGACCGCGCTCAAATAATCGACGTCCTCGTAACCGACCACGTTCGGATCGTCCGCACTCCACTTGGTTGCCGGCGTTCCAGTGGAGTTGCCGGAATAAGAACACGACACCAGAATGAAACCGTCGCGATCCGCCTCACTATGAAAGTCCGTCTCGGGCCCGCTGTCCACAGCCGGTTCGAGCACCAGCAGCATCGGCGCCGGCGTCGTGAGGGGAAGACCGTCCGGCCGGTAGACGTAGTAATAACGGCTCTCCTGAATCGGGTTGCCGTTCACGTCCGTCGTATTTAACATAAAATTAACGCGGACGTCCTGCGCCGCGAACCCACAGCCCGCGATCATGCCAAAGCATAGGAACAGTGGAGACAACGCACGTCCAGTCATTCGGATCCCAAAAATGAACACCCAGTGTAACCCTCAAGTCCGCTGAGCGTCCCGCCAGGCACGTGCGCGATCGTAACCAAAATTACGTCAGGCCGGCCACTGCACTACCGCGCGTCCAAGCTAACCGGTCAAAGTTCGATTCGCCGTCTCCTGCGTTGAGAGGTGATGACCCATGGCAGCAACACAGCAGTGGCGAAGGTTGTCACGCCACCTGTTGATGGCTCCGGCATTTCTGCTCCGGCGCCGGCTGTCTTTCCTGTAAGCAACAGCGATCCATCCCTAATTACAAAACTAGTGCTCGTGGCGTCGGCCGCACCCGGCGATCCTTGAGTCACACTGCCACTGATCGTGAGCATCCCAGTGCCGCTCGTATAAAGATCCGTATAGCTGACGCTCCCGTTGAACTTAAGAGTTCCCCCACTGTTCGTGACGCTGAACGTGGCATCGCCAGGTTGCAGGTTTGTCGAATCCAGGACGAGGGGTTGCACCGAGACATTGCCTGAGCCATCGTCGCCGGGAAGGAAGAGAAATGCCAACAATGCGGAGTCGCCCGTGCCATTGGTCCAGGTTTGGCTTGCGGGAGCCGTAGCTGGATCCATGACGAGATCGGGGAAGATCATCTCACCTGTGAAGTCTCCAGGCATCGTGACGTTTTGAAATGCCCAATATGTATCCGATGTTGTAAATGCGCCCAGCGAAGTGCCGTTCGAGGTGACCACACCACGTACGGCGGTCCACGAGATTTCGTAAAGACTGCCAGCTTGCAGGGAAGAGCCTGTGAGGAGTACCAGGGAAAGGAGCAACTTCGCACACCGAGGGGTCGACATTAGGAGAATATAGCCTACGCAGACGTTCAATTTTGAGCGTGAGTTGGGGTGCAACCCAAGCATTTCTTAGGTGTTGCGAGGACGGGAGCTAGGTATCGTCAGTCGTGGGGATCACCGTCATCTTAAACACGACCGTTACTGGTTTCGAGTCGTCACACTCCTCTCCCAGACAGTCGAGGCGTGGCGGGCCTTCGATGGACGTAGCCAGGAACCAGAAGGACGGAACGACCGTGCGTTGAGACCGGTTCTGTCCGGAAGGCGGCATATCGCTACGAACGGTGGCATACCTTTCGATTCGGACCGGAAATAATCAGAATGACCACGCGCGCGATAGAGCAGCCGATTATCGTAATGAAGACGAGCCTGAGCACATGTCCTGTTGGCAGTCCCGGCGTGTCGGCGCAGTTCTTCGGTCCGGCCGGCTGAGCATTTGAAGCAAGAAAACGAGCAGGCAGTATAACGATCTTCTCCCCGAACACGCTCCCGGCATTATCTTGCGCACGTGTGCACCCCCTGAGGCAATCGGGTATATGCTATGACGTGGTAAATGTTTGCCACCAAGTGCCGCAACACTTGAAGGAGTCACCTATGCACGCAGGTAAGTACAAAGCCACTTTGGTTATCGCAGTGCTTTCAATCGCGGGGTGTTCGGGGCCTTCCACATCCCCCTCGGGCGACGTAAAATCGGAACCGGAAAAGAAAGAGGCGCCGGCGGCGCCGGTAACCGCACAGAAGGCGTTTTGGGAGATCTACAAGTCGTCGTATAAGTGGGCACCCGATTCCCTGCCGCTTTCAATTGAAGCGAAGGAAGTGCCGGGCTTCACATTTGAAGGCGGAAAGGCGGCCGCGTGGGAGGCGAACTTCGGATCGGTCGCCCGCAAGGAGGCCCGCAAATTCACGTATTCGATCGTAGCCAACCCTCCGGACCTGGTCAAAGGCGTTTCCGTGGGAAACGCGATCCCGTGGGGTGGTCCGGTGAAGAAGGCTCTTACTTTCCGGACAGACGATTTCAAGGTGGATTCGGACGCCGCGTATAAGACCGGCCTCGAAAAGGCGCAGACCTGGTTGAAAGATCATCCGAAGGCGGAGATCACGAAGTTTTCGCTGGGCGCCGACTCCCGCTTCCCCGGGCCAGTCTGGTTTATCCAGTGGGGCACCGAAAAGGGGGGATACTTCCTCATCATCGACGCGACGACAGGCAAACCCCTCGGGAAGTAGGAACGGAGTGAGCACAGTTACCGGTTGCTGGCGCGTGGCTCAATAGATTTAGCGTTCATACGGAGAGGTTGGCCGGCCGCGATGATAAGAGGCGAGCGCCGGGGTTCTCGACGAACCTCGGCGCTGCAGAATCGCCGTGAAGTCAGCGCGGTATTTGATGGCGTCACCTGCTCGAGTAACTACCGATTGTTGGCGGCTGCGCGTGGAGGCCGGCGTCCGCTCACCGATTCAGTTTAGAGCGTAGCTGATCGATGATCCGCTGGACGTCGGGTGTGGAGTTGAGGCGCTGGGCGGCTTCAAACTGTTCGAGGGCTTCCGCGTCGCGGCCGAGGGACATAAGAAGGCTCGCGAGGTTGAGCTGGTACTCGCGCTTGGGCTGGAGCCGGACAGCGGTGGCGAGTTGTGTGAGGGCTTCTTCACGCTGTCCCGGCATGCGCGCCATCAGGACACCGAGGTTGTTGTGTGCCTCGGCGTCGTCCGGGTGGAGGCGAAGTTGGGCAAGGAAGGGCTCCATTTTGGCGGGGTCGTTGGCAAGTACCTGGCGGAGACCGGCGTCGGCTTTGGGGAACTCGGGACGGAGGCGAAGGGCTTCGCGGTATTCGGCGACGGCGTCTTTCCAGCGGCCGGAAGTCTGGAAGAGCGCCGCGGCGTAGTTTGCGTGGATGTCGGGATCGTTGGGGTCCAGGCGAAGGGCGGCCTGGAATTCGGTTAGCGCTTCGGGGAGATGGTCAGGGGTGGCGGCGAGGGCGTTGGCGAGGTTGTCGTGCAGAACGGCGTCATTCGGGTTGAGGCGGATGGCGGTGCGGAATTCGGCGATAGCGTCGTCGAGGCGGCCGGGCGCATTTTCGAGAAGCGTGCCGAGATCGCTGTGCGCCTGGGGCAGGTTGGGATCCAGGCGAATGGCGGCATGGAGATGCGACATGGCTTCGTCGCTGTGACCGGGAATTCCGGTGAGGTAGCTGCCGAGATTGATTTCGGCGTGAACGTTATCGGAGGTGACGTCGACAGTGTGCTGGAAGAGGGTGCCGCTGTTCTGCCAGTAGGCGGCTTGATTCCATGTAAGCGCGAAAAGGGCGATGCAGGCGACTGCAGCCGCGGCGGCGATGGAGGATTTCAGCTGCGGGTGTGAACGGAGCAGGTCGGCCGCGCCCCAGGCGAGCATGATGGCTAGACCGATGGTCGGAATATAGGTGTAGCGATCGGCGTGGGACTGTTCGCCGACTTGCACGAGTCCGATGACGGGAACGAGGGTACCGAGATACCAGAACCAGCCGGTCGCAAGATAGGGGCGGGTTTTCCAGGAGCGGATGGCGAGCCCGGTGATCGCAACGAGAAGGGTTGTGGCGATCGCGGCTTGCCAGGCTGGAATCGATTTGGGGAAGGGATAAAGGACGGCAAGGCCGGAGGGCCAGAATAGTTTGGCGACGTAGACGGCATAGGAGACTACGGCGTTCTGGATGCGGAGATCCAATGGCGGTGTGCGGAGTGCTCCTGCGGACTTCTGGACGAAGTAGGTCACTGTGGCGGCTGCGGCCGTGAGGACGAAAAGCGGAATTTTCTCCCAAAGGATTTTGGGGAATTGCGCAAGGCGGCGAAGTGGCCAGACGTCGAGCAGGAGCAGCGTAAAGGGGAAGGTGACGAGCATCGGCTTCGACATCAAACCAAGAACGAAGGCGACGGTCAGCAGCAGGTAGTCGCGGAGGTTGGGTTGTTCTACGTAGCGGAGGTAGAAATAGAGCGCGAGGAACCAGAAGAAGGCGCTGAGGACGTCTTTGCGCTCGGAGATCCAGGCGACGGACTCGACGTGAAGGGGATGGATGGCGAAGATGAAGGCGGCGAACGCACACGGCCAAGGTGCGCGGGTGGCGCGTCGGAGAACGAAAAAGAGGAGGAGCGCGGAGAGGGCGTGAATGGAAATGTTGACGAGGTGGGGTCCGCGGCTCTCCAGGCCGAATAACTGGCAGTCGAGGATGTGGGAGAGGAGAGTGACGGGCATCCAGTTGGCGGCGACAACGGCGGTGAAGGCCCATTTGAGGCTGTCCAGCGAGAGGCCGCCGGTAACGTGGGGATTGCCGTAGACATAAGCGGGATCGTCGTAGTTGATGAACTGAAAGGCGTGTACCTGCGAGTAGGCGACCAGGGTCGCGAGGAGCAGAAAGGCGGGGATCGCGCGCTCGAGGGACAGACGGGCGGGGGGACGCGGGATGGTGGGACGAGGCTTGCGAGGCACGGTCCCTAGCAGTTTAGCGTGCGATGGCGATGGCGGTTGCGGCCGGCGTCCGCGGATGCCGCGCTACGCCGTTTCAGACAGACCAGCACGCGCATAAGTTCCACGGCACCAGTGGTTTGGCGAAGCTTCCGACCCTGCAGCGAAACATTGCCCCTAACGTCCGATACGTTTGATTGCGGAGATCAAGCGAACGAGACCTCGGACCGGTGCGGAACTCCCAAGGCACGTAAACATATGGAACAACAAGCAATCATTGAATCAATTCAGAGCGCGACTATAAGCGTCTTCTCGACTATGCTCGGCCTCGAAATTGAGCAAGGCCCAGTGAGCCAGTCGGAAACAAGCCCGTCTGTTCAGGACGGCGTCATGTCGTTTGCCGGATTGAACGGCCCATGGGTGGGGACCGGTGTCATCAAGTGTTCGGCACCCCTCGCCTGCCGTTTGTGCGAGGCGCTGCTAATGACCGAGGCGCCGGCGCTCAACGAAGAGGTTCTCGACTGTGTTGGCGAGATCACGAACATGATTATCGGGAACTTCAAAACCGATGCCGAGAATCTTCTGGGCCCGATGACTTTGAGTGTACCGACGGTGATTTACGGGCGCAATTTTATTTCGCGCAGCCTCGGCGGCAATGATTGGCTGGTGCTTCCTTTCCGTTGCGGAGAGGATGCGTTCGAAGTCCAGGTCTGCATGCGGCCGGCGAGCGAGAGTGCAAATTCGCGTCAGCACCATTCGCATCTGATCGCCGTTTAAGGGGCGAGCATCAGGGATGCGGCAGGTATTTTAGCCGCGCTCCCAATTGCAGGACCGCGGCAACAAGGGCATCGAGGTCGGACTTTCGGGTTCGGTGATTGACGATTGCGGCGCGAATAGCCAGGCGCCCATCGAGGATAGTCGTGGAAGGCACGGCAACGCCGGATTCCTGCAACTCGGTGACGAGCCGGGCATTCACGGCGTCGCTATTTTCCGCGCGGTAGCGAAAGCATACGATATTGAGTTGCACCGGCGCCGCAAGCTCCAACTGCGGTGTTTGCGAGATCTTTTCTTCGAGGTATCGGGCAAGCTCGCAGGTTCGCTCGATCACTGCCCCCAATTGTTCGGTCCCGTATACCTTCAGCGTGAACCACGTTTTGAGAGCTCGAAAACCGCGCGATAAATCGGGTCCGAAATCACACGGCCACGGCGAACCGGCGGCGATGCCGGAGAGTTCCCGCCTCAGGTAAGCGGCCGGAGCGGCGAACGTGTCGAGTTGCTTTTTCCCGTCGCGCACCAGCAAAAACCCGGCATCGTAAGGAACCTGTCCCCATTTGTGGAAATCGAATGCGATGGAGTCCGCGCGTTCGATTCCTTTTAGCCGGGGCGCGAGCGCGGGCGTGAGAACACCCAATGCCGCACAAGCACCGTCTACGTGAAACCAGAGACGTTCTTCCGCGGCCAGTGCGCCGAGGCTTTCGAGATCATCGATCGCGCCGATGTCCACGGTTCCCGCAGTGCCCACGATCAGGAATGGCTCCAGGCCGGCGGCGCGGTCCGCAGCGATGGCGGCACGTAACTCGGGCACTCGGATCCGGTGGAGCGAGTCGGTGGAAATAATGCGGAGCGACTGGCTTCCCAATCCCGACATCTCCATCGCTTTTGCGATACAACCATGGGCGGCTCGCGACGTGTAGGCGACCAGCTTTTTCCCGGCGTCAGCTACGCCAGCCTGACGGACGACCGAACCGAGCGCGTCGGTGCGGGCGATCAGGACGGCCATAAAGTTCGCCATCGAGGTTCCGGTCACAAAGAGGCCGGAAGCGGTGTCGGGGAAGCCGAATAACCCGCGAGCCCATCTGGCAATTTGCCGTTCGACTTCGATGGGGACGTGGTCCCGGCCGCCGAGGTTGGCGTTCATGCCTCCCGCAAGCAATTCCGCAAGCATGCCGGCGACTGTACCGCCGCCCTGAACCCAGCCCATGAACGCCGGGTGTACGTTACCCGACGAATACGGCAGAATCTTTTGAGTGAATTCGCGATAAACGGAAGCAAGCGGGGTTGGCCTGACGGGCAGGCGACCGTCAAAATTTTGACGGACGTCGTCAGGAATTGGTCGCCAGACCGGACGGAGACGAATGTCCTCCAGGTAATCGAACATGTCGTCGAGCATTCGATGGCCGAGGGCGCGCGCCTCCTGCCAATCGGTGGGATCCAGCGTGTCAGCGGCCACCGAAGGAGCGGTAATTGTCAAACGCTCCTCGACTTCAACATGCGGTAGAAGGCGGAAAAGATTTTATGCATTGGTGCACTCTTGTAGGGATA
>Ga0126381_100007616_pt1 | contig 12068 bp, 10 predicted proteins | sample PanSoiMetPlot_28_FD_96465 | JGI IMG/M metagenome (GOLD analysis project Ga0126381, IMG submission 96465) | Tropical forest soil microbial communities from Panama - MetaG Plot_28 | ecosystem: Environmental > Terrestrial > Soil > Tropical forest > Bulk soil | place: Panama | collected 2016-02-17
GAACCGCCGTGCGGTTGCGACACTAAGCTGCCACGGTCCGGCCCCTTTGCTCGAAAACGAACTTTCGGCGAAAGAGAGATAAACCAGCTCCGGCGGCAGATCGTGATTTTCCAGGACACGAACCATCGCGGGCAGGTAGGGTCGGCTGCGGCGAAATGAACCTTTTATTCCCGCGTTGTGTTCGACAAACTCATCAACATACTGTTGGACGGTTCGGTTGAGCACCAGGGGGAATGGAGCGACCTTGTGCGGGCCACTTCGCCAGTAGGGAATGCCTTGCGCTAAAGCTGCCGCCGCATCCATATCGCTCGGTTGCGTGGATTGCGGTGCCACAGGGGTCTTGTCGGCTTTGGCGGCATGACTTTGTGTGGCGGCTGGCTTATCGAGGATGATGGTGAAGCGGTCGCCCGGGCTGTTTGCCAGGTCATTGGCCGAATTTGAGACACAACCCGTAAGGGCTGCGCCCATCAAACAGGCCACCAGCGATATGATCAGGCTCCCCCGCATTTCGGTAACCCGAAATTCTGACCCGACGCAAAGCTATCGGCCCAAGTGCGGGACGGCAACCCCTACGAAGATGGTTTTCCACAAAAAAAACTAATACTGTTAATCAAAATGATTAGTGTTGAACACATGTAAACTGCCCTGTGTCTCAGTTTTAAGCCATCTGACGCTTTTGTGGTAAGTTGCGGTTTGGTCTCCGAGGCTATGCGGAAACTCCCTTCGCTCCCGCTCAAGATGTGGAAGGAGATTGTCGATAGCCTGAGCGACGCGCTCGTCGTCTTCGATTCCTCACTGACGCCGATAGCGATGAATCCGGCGGCCGAAACGTTGTTCGGCGTGTCACAGGTGAACGAGATCGCCCTCGACGCATTGCTGCGCGGCAACGAATGGCTCCTGCGGATGGTCGAAAATTGCCTGAATAGCGGGCAGGATTTGGCCGATGCCGAGGCCCAGCTCAGTCTGGGGTCCCGAACCGCCTTGGTGAGCGCCGAAGTCGCTCCACTGGTCGCCACCGGCGGCGCGGCGTGCGGAGCCGTAGTGCTCCTCCACGATCTCGCACTCCATCGCGGCGCCGCCCAGGCGCTTGGCTCGGCTGATTCAGATTTGAGACTGTCCCCTGCCGGTCTTGCGCATGAGGTCAAAAACCCGCTGACGGGTATTAAGGGCGCCGCCGAGCTTCTCTCCGGGCGTCTGCGATCAGACCGGCGCGCCCAGCAATACTGTGGACTCATCCTGGAAGGGGTAAATCGAATAACTGCGCTGGTTGAGCAGGTGCTGGCGGTCAGTGGTCCGCAGCGGCTCAGCTTTGCGCCGGTAAATATCCATCGGGTGCTCCACCAGGCGCTCGAGATGGCCGGGCTGCATCCCCATCCGCCCGAGGGCGTGACGGTCGAGCAGCAGTTCGATCCGAGCTTGCCGGAAGTCAGCGCCGACGCGGCGGCGCTGGAGCGGACGTTTCTTAACCTGGTACGCAACGCCGCCGACGCTATCGGGGCCTCAGGAACCATCCGACTCCGTACGCGTATGGAAACCGAGTTTCGGCTCACTGCCGAAGGCCGGCGCCGCCAGTTCCTGCGCGTCGAGGTAAGCGACAGCGGCCGTGGGATGACCGCGGCGGAGATGAGCCAGTTGTTCACGCCGTTTTTCACGACCAAGCCCTCGGGCACTGGTCTTGGCCTGGTGCTGAGCCAGCGGATTATTGCCGCACATGGCGGCAAACTCTGGGCGGAAGCCGGCGGGGTGAATCCATCGCGGCCCACCACGGCAATTCATCCGGTTGCCCCGCACCATCACGCGCATTCGGGGTACACACATCCGGGGCATCCCGAGGAGCATCGCGCGCGCGGGATGACTTTCAAGCTCACGCTACCGGTTGGCCCACGCGACCCCGAGCCGTCCGAGGCGGCATGAACGATCTACGAATAGGCAAGGAAACCCGGCGCTGGGCTCCTCGCGCGAGGAAGTGGGTTCGTATGCGACACGTTGTCGGGCGTCACGATGCTGTTACCATAGGAATGAAATGAATCAGACCGAGCAAAGTTTGCGCGGCGCGACCGCGACTCCCCCATCCATCCGTGCGCTGATTGCGGACGACGATCCGGCCATCCGCCTCGTCGTGCGCCATCGCCTGGAGGCCGAGGGCTGGAGCGTCGAGGAGGCGGCTGACAGCGCCGAAGCGCTGGATGCGCTCAGTCGCGGCCGGTTCGACGTCGCCCTGCTCGACATCATCATGCCCGGGATGGGCGGGCTCGAGGTGCTGAGCGCCGCGCGCGAGCAGGGATGCGCGACGCCGATCGTGGTGATCACGGCGGCGAGCACGATGAACAACGCAATCGAGGCGCTCAAACGCGGCGCGCGCGACTATCTGACCAAGCCATTCGAGAACCTGGACCAGGTGCTGAAGATCGCGGCGCGGGCGGCGGAGACCGCGGCCCAGGATTCCGAGCTCGAGCGCGTCAAGCAGGACCTCGACCGCAAACTGGTCGGCGGCGAGATCATCGGCCACAGCCCCGCGATCCAGGAAGTTTACAAGCTGATGGGGCGCGTGGTCAGAAACGACAAGATCGACGTCGTGTTGATCACCGGCGAGAGCGGCACCGGCAAGGAACTGGTTGCGCGCCGTATCCACGAGAGCTCCTCGCGCCGGCGCGAGCCCTTCGTCCCGGTCAATTGCTCGGCGATTCCGCATGGCCTGGTTGAGAGCGAGCTGTTCGGCCACGAACGCGGCGCCTTTACGGGAGCGTCCGAGCGGCGCGCGGGTAAATTCGAGGCAGTGGGCGCGGGCACGCTGTTTCTCGACGAAATCGGCGACCTACCACTCGAACTCCAGCCCAAGCTGCTGCGCGCGCTTCAGGAGCGCGAATTCACCCGCGTCGGCGGTTCCGAAACGCAACGTCTGCAGGCGCGCATTATCGCCGCGACCAACCAGGACCTCGAGGCCGCGGTCGCCGCGCGCCGCTTCCGCGAGGACCTTTACTTCCGCCTGCGGGTCATCCTGATCCATCTGCCGCCGCTGCGCACGCGGTGCGAGGATATCCCGGAGCTGACCGACTACTTCATCGCGCGCGCGGTGCGCGACATGGGCTCGCTGGTAACTGGGGTAAGTCCCGAGGCGCGTGCGAAACTGCGAGCTTATGAATGGCCCGGCAACGTGCGCGAGCTCGAGAACACCACGCTGCGCGCGGCGCTGCTCGCCGCGGGCAATACGCTGCGCGCCGAGGATGTTTCGCTCGCGCGTGGTGCCGCGCCGGGCCAGACGGCGGCCGCGCCGGACGACGGGGCCGATTCCTTCGCGGCGCTGGTCGGACGGCGCGTCGCGCAGTACCTCGAGAAATCCAACGGCGAGGATCCGCGCGGCCTTTATCAAAAACTGATGACTGAAATCGAGCGGCCGCTGATCGAGCAGGCAATGCGCCGGGCGGAAGGCAATCAGGTGCGCGCCGCGCGTATCCTGGGCTTAAACCGCAACACTCTGCGCAAAAAGCTGGTTGACCTGGGTATTGCGACGCGCAAGCTGCCGTTCGAATAGACCGCGGCGCACGCCGCCTTGGGCCGATGAAGTTCGCCTCGCACTTCTACGCCATGATCGATCCGGCAGGCGGCCACGAGCCGGTCGCACTCGCACGCATCCTGCTCGATGCCGGCGCGCGCGTGATGCAGCTTCGGCTGAAGCAGGCTTCATCGCGCTCGCTGCTCGAGGCGGCGCGCGCGATCGCTGGGCTCTGCCGCGAGTGCGGCGCGATGCTGATCGTCGATGACCGCGCGGATATCGCGATGCTCTCCGGCGCCGACGGTGTGCATCTTGGACAGGAGGACCTGCCGCTTGCGGCCGCGCGGCGGATCGCGGGCCGCCCCTTGGTCATCGGTATTTCCACTCACAGCGTCGAGCAGGCAATCGAGGCCGGGCGCGGCGGCGCCGACTATATCGGTTTCGGTCCGCTTTATCCCGGAGGCTTGCGCAACAATACCGCCGGTAAAGGGCTCGCCATGCTGAGTGAGGTGCGCGCCGCCGTGCGCATCCCGATCGTCGCGATCGGCGGCATCACCCGGGCCAACATGCCAGCGGCGCTGGCGGCGGGCGCGGATGCCTGCGCGATCATCACGGACGTGGTGCGCGCGCGCGACGTCGCCGCCCAGGTGCGTGCGATATTGGCGTTAGCGCCTCCCGCCTGATTGAATCGCGTCATTCAACACGTCTTTGCAGGAGGTCCTCGCGATGGGCAAGTTGCAGGACAAGGTCGCGCTTATCACGGGTTCCAGCTCGGGTATCGGGCGCGGTATCGCCGTCGCATTCGCACGCGAGGGCGCGAAGGTCATCGTCAACTATCCGGGTGAGGCCGAAGCGCAAAATGCCGCGGCGGTGCGCGCGGAGATCGAGCGTGCCGGAGTGGAAACGCTCGCGGTACAGGCCGACGTTGCCGTCGAGCATGATGCGCGCATGCTGGTCGAAACGGTGCAGCGCAACTTCGGCCGTATCGACATTTTGGTGAACAACGCGGGCATCGGCAATGCCGCGCGAATTGAAGCGATGGAACCGGCGCAGTGGGACCGGATGATCGCGGTCAACCTGCGCAGCGTCTTTTTATGCACGCATTTCGTGCTGCCAATCATGTACCGCCAGGACTACGGCAGGATCATCAGCACCGCCTCGCAGCTTGCGTACAAGGGCGGAGCCGGGCTTGCGCATTACTGCGCCGCCAAGGCCGCAATCATCGCCTTCACGCGATCGCTGTCGCTCGAGATCGGCGCCAGCAATATCACCGCGAACTGCGTCGCGCCCGGCGCCACCCAGACGCGCATGGTTGCGGGGCTCGATCGCAACATGATGGAGGCGATTCGCGCGGCGATTCCGAAAGGCCGTTTCGCGACCGTGGACGAGATCGTGCCCGCCTACGTGTTCCTGGCCTCCGACGAGGCGCGCCATTTCGTCGGCCAGTGCCTCAGCCCCAATGGCGGCGACGTGATGCTGTGAACGCCGCGAATTCCCGGTTTATCGACTAACAAGCGGCGTGAGCCGGTTGCCGATCACGTCGTATGCCTCGGTTGCGACACGGCGGACAATATCGCCGGCCGAGGGAATGTCGTTAACCAGCGCACATGACGTTCCGGAATAGAAGGCGAACTCGCCGATCTCGCCTTCCAGATATTCGGCCGGCGGCATCACGGTGTACTTCGCCAGCGGTGGCATCGCCATCCCGGCGTGCTTGAGTGTTCCGATCACCCTGCCCTCGCCCGGGCGCTTGCCGCTTTCGGGTCGGCCGGCCCGTTCCCATTCTTCATAGACCGAGGTGCGCAAGACGCGATGCGCCGCGTCGGGCCATCCCATGTCGAACAGCTTGGTGTGGACCGTGTCCTCCGCCCGCGCCGCGACGATGCGTTTTTTGTACGCGGCACCAGGTCGAGTGTCGGGACGGTCCGCGCACGTGGCCGCCGGCTTCGATCCCTTGAGCGATAATCATGTCCGCGCCCGCGCGCTTGGCATCTGCCGCTTCTTCGGCCGAACCGCATTGCCAGATCACTTTTTTGCCGGCGGCTTTGAATTGTTCGATGTACTCGGCCGGCGCGCCCCAAAAGAGCGTCACCGCCTCGACCGGCGAGGCGGCGGCGGCCTCCGCAACGCCCGGCTGAAGGAACGGTATCAACAGGTTGCAGGCGAGCGGTTTTTTCGTGAGTCGGCGCGCGGCCGCGATCTCGTTGTGAATCCCTTCCGGAGTGAAACCGGCGAGCGCCACGGTGCCCATTGCGCCGGCCTCGGACACCGCGGCCGCAAGGTCAGCCAGCGCGATCGTTCCCATCCCCGCCAGCATGATCGGCAGTTCGATGCCGAACAATTCGCAAAACCTGGTCTTCAGCATGCGCGACCCTCCCGCGCAAATCAAAATCGGAGCGGATACTTCTCGATCCGATCGGTATCCGCAACGAAAGGTAACGACCCTTAAACGCTAACGACCCTTGAATGTCGGCTGGCGTTTTTCGAGAAACGCCTTGACCGCTTCCTTGTGATCCTCGGTACGTCCGGTCATCGTCTGGCCCATCGCTTCGCGATCGAGCAACGTCCGAAAATCCGACGTCAGGGCCGCGTTGATGTTGGCTTTCATATAGCCGTAAGCGATTGCCGGTCCGGACGCGAGGCGCTTTGCCAATCCCTCGGCCTCGGCCATCAACGCCGCCGCAGGCACTACGCGATTCACCAGGCCCAGCGTAAGCGCCCGGTTCGCATCGATCGGATCGGCAAGGAAATAAAATTCCTTGGCCAGCGCCGGTCCCACCAGACGCGTCATCAACCAGGTGCCGCCAAAGTCACCCGAAAATCCGACGCGCGCGAATGCGGTGACGAGCCGGGCAGAGTCCGCCGCGATCCGAAGGTCGCAGGCCAGCGCGATACTTAAGCCGGCCCCCGCTACCGCGCCATTGATCGCGGCAATCGTCGGCTTGGGCAGCTCGTGAAGCATCAGGCTTACGTCTTCGGCTCGCCTGAGCGATGCCATCCGTTGTTCGATTGTAGGACCCGGTCCATCCGCTTCGTTGCGCTCGCGCATCCGGCTGATGTCACCGCCGGAACAGAAACCGCGTCCGGCGCCGGTTAGCAGGATGCAACGCACGTCGCCATCCTGCGCAGCGCGACCCAGTTCCTCGAGCAGGCCTGCGATCATCTGATCGCTCAATGCATTGAGTTTGTCAGGCTGATTCAGCGTGAGACGCAAAACGCCGTCGCGCCGCTCGGCCAAGAGATGTTCGTTCGGCATAAAATCCTCGAGGCGCGCGCGGGCTGATACAGCCTTAATTGTGCCGCGTCGGCTCTTAAGACGTGTATCCCACGGATTGCCGAAATCTCGCAAATGCGAGCGAACATTTTTGTCATTGGATAAAAGGTGCATACGAACGAATCGTGCCGAACGTCCTTGCAATCATAAAAATTTAGGGATAATAGAGAACATCAGCACCATATAGATGGTATTAGAAAGGACGGACCGATATGGCCTCGCATTCCTGCCAGAGTTCTCCGATAGGCAAAATCCTGCGCACCAGAGTCGTGCTTCTCTGCGCAGTAGCGATCGGGCTCGGATTGAATCTGGTGGCCATCGCGAGTCCTCGACCGGCCCTGCCGCATGGCGCGCCGATTACGTCGCCTGCCATGCAGGACCTGCCCTTCGCCTGAAAAAGGTCTGCAGTTCGCCTCGTGCGAGCAGGCGCTTGCTTTTCGGCAGCTAGACCTGCTCGATGCGCGCGAGTCGCTCGAGCGCAGCGGCTATCGCCTGCGTGCCGTCAGTGTCGTGGCCCAAGGCTGCGGCGGCATTGAACATCGATTGCATCAGCGCGAGTCCGGGCAGCGCGAGATGCCCGTCGCGCGCGGCCTCGCCGACCAGGCGCAAATCCTTGCGGATGAGCTTGATAAAGAAACCGGGGCGCCAGTCACGCGCAATAATCTTCGGACCAAGATTGGCCAATTGCCATGAGCCCGCCGCGCCTGCGCCGATCGCCTCGAGAACACGCGTGCGGTCGAGCCCGCCGCTCTCGGCGAGCGCCAGCGCCTCGGCCGTCGCTTCCAATGTGAGCGCCACCGCGATTTGATTGGCAAGCTTGGTCATTTGCCCCGCGCCCGCCGGCCCGATGTGTGTCACACGCCGGCCGAGCTTCTCCAGTAGCGGCAGTGCGCGATGGTAAGCGGATGACGCGCCGCCCACCATGATCGTCAGCGTGCCGTCAATCGCGCCGCTCTCGCCGCCCGAGACGGGCGCGTCGAGGTAATCGACGCCTTTTTTCTCCAGGCGCGCGGCGATCGCGCGCTCGGCAGCCGGCGCAATCGTACTCGTATCGATCACGAGCTGACCCTCGTGCAGCGCGGGCTCGATGCGCGCGATCACGCTTTCGACGTCGGGCGTGTCGGGCACCATGATGAAAACCGCCTCCGCGCCCGCAGCCGCGGCGGCCGCGTCCGAGGCGACGCTCGCTTCGCGGTGGTCCGCGGCGAGGGCCACGGCGCGTTTGGCAGTGCGGTTGTGCAGGCGCAAACGATGGCCCGCGCGCATCAGGTTGCGAGCCATCGGCGCACCCATGATTCCGGTTCCGATCCACGCGATTTCCATCAGGTTCGGTCCTTTTTAACTGAAAGCGGGCCGGACGTATGGTACGTCCGGCCCGCCTGATTGTCGAAAGGTTTTGTCCGAGTTAAGCGGCGGCCTTGGCCTGACCCGCCTGGCTCTGCTCCTCCGCGATCGATCCGCGCTTGGACAGCGCAACCGCGATCGCCAGCATCACTATCGACAGCACGGTCACTCCGATACGGCCCCAGCTAAACGAAACCTGGGTTGCGGTAAAGGGTGCGGCGAGGATGCCGACCAGGTTCATCACCTTGATCATCGGGTTCAGCGCCGGACCGGCGGTGTCCTTGAATGGATCGCCGACCGTGTCGCCTACGACACTCGCCTTGTGGACTTCAGTACCTTTGCCACCGAGGAAACCGTCCTCGACTTTCTTCTTGGCGTTGTCCCAGTTAGCTCCAGCGTTGGCCATGAACACCGCCAGCAATTGACCGGTCAGGATCGTGCCGGCGAGAAATCCCCCAAGCGCGCCCGAGTCGAGACCGAAGCCAACCATCAAGGGCGCAAACACGGCGAGGATTCCCGGACCGAGCAGTTCCTTCTGCGCAGTGGCGGTAACGATATCGACGCATCGCGCGTAATCGGGCTTCTCCTTGTGCTCCATGATGCACGGATGCTCGCGGAACTGCCGGCGCACCTCGAAGACGACCTGGTAGGCTGCGCGGCTCACGGCCTTGATCGCGAATGCGCTGAACAGGAACGGTACCGCGCCGCCGATCAGCAGGCCGACGAATACGGTCGGCATGTTGACTTCCACGCCGAGCAGTCCCAGGTGCGCCTCGTCAATAAAGGAGCGGAAGAGAGACACCGCCGCGATAACCGCAGTTGCGATCGCGAGACCCTTGGTCAGCGCCTTGGTGGTGTTGCCGATCGCGTCCATCCAGGACAGAGTGCGCGAGGCCTCTTCCTGATGGATTCCGCCCATCTCGAAAATGCCATGCGCGTTGTCGGTGATTGGGCCGTAGGTGTCCATCGCGAGGATGAAGCCGGTCGTGGTCAGCAGGCCGAGGCCGGTGAGCGCGATACCGTAAAACTGCAGCGCGAGCGAGCCGCGGAAGATGACCATCGCGCCAACGATGCAAAGCACTATCACCACCAGCGCCCACACTGAGGACTCCAGCCCCTCGGCCATGCCCGACAGGATCAAGGTCGCCGGGCCGGTGCGCGCCGCATACGCGGTCTCGGTAACCGGGCCGCGCTCGGGATGCGTGAAGTAATTGGTCAGCCACAAGGTGACCACGGCGAGAATAATCCCCAGGGTTGCGCAGAAGGCGAAACGCCAGTCCGGCGCTCCGGTTCGCGGATCGTCAAGATAGAACCAGTTGACGATGAAAAACCCGACCACGGATACCGCCGCGGATGTCAGGTAACCGATGTTGATCGGGCGCATCGGGTCGCGCATCTCACCAGGCGGCACGCGGACCGCGATAATCCCAATGATCGACGAAAACACGCCGACCGCGCGCAGGATAAGGGCGAAGATGATGAGCTTCATCGCGAACGCCCCAGCCATGGCGCCGTATGCGTCGGTGAAATCCTTCTCGCCCAGCGCATAGGCGGCAAGGATGATCGCCGCCACCAGCGTCACCTCGTATGATTCGAACACGTCGGCCGCCATCCCGGCGCAGTCGCCGACATTGTCGCCCACGTTGTCCGCGATAGTCGCGGCGTTGCGCGGATCGTCTTCGGGAATGCCGGCTTCAACCTTGCCGACCAAATCGCCGCCGACGTCGGCGGCCTTGGTGTAGATGCCCCCGCCGACGCGCATGAACAGCGCGGCGAGCGAGCCGCCGAAGCCAAACCCGATCAGCACCTTCATCGCGTTTTCCTGGAAAATCAGGAAAATGATGGTCGCGCCGAGCAGGCCGAAGCCCACCGTGAACATGCCCGAGACGCCGCCGGCTTTGAATGCGAGTTCCATCGCGTCCTTGAAGCTGGTGAGCGCGGCGTTGGCGCTGCGCACGTTGCCTTTGACAGCCAGTTTCATCCCGACGAAGCCGGCGCCGTAGGAAGCGCTGACGCCCATCAGGAAGGCCAGCGCAATACCGAAGGAGAGCGACGGCGTATCGGGATAAACCCGCTGATACATGAAGAACAGGGCGAGCGCGATAACGATGACGAACCAGATCATGGTTTTGACCTGGCGTCGCAGATAGGCCATCGCACCCTCTTCGACCGCGTCGGCCACGTCAGTCATCGACTTGGCACCCGGGCTCGCGTTGAGCACGGTGCGGGCCAGCGACCATCCATAGAGCAACGAAATAATCGCCGAGCCGAGCACTGCCCACAGGATCACCAGCTGATTGCTGGTCAGGTGCGGCAGAACAATGTTGGCTTCACTCATCTGAGTTTGGATCTCCTGAAGTTTGACGCTTCCGGCGCCCCCGCGCCGAGTATCGCGCGATAGCGCATGGCCGATTTGCCGAGCAGCAGCAGCCTTCGGGGCGCGGTCGTTCCGATCAACCGATGGAGTCTAGGATCTCGGCCGGTTCCTGTCCAGCCATTGGGCACCAACATCGCGGCTTGACTGCGCAACTTCTGACCTCCAACGCGCGGGCGCGGCTGACCGGGCCAAGCAGTCCGTATCAAATCGTGCCGAGCATAATCTTGCGGTCCGAAGCCTGCAGTTACCAACAGCTTCCTGATGCGACACGATTGATTGTGCGGTGCGCCATATGTTTAGCTAACCGTTCCGATACAACTATGAATGTCAATCTTGAGAGCCCTTCGGCGCTGCGGCGCAAACTGACCATCGAACTCGAACCGGCCGAGATCAAGACCGAACTCGACCGTACCTACAACGATCTGCGGCGCAACGTGATGCTCAAGGGCTTTCGCCCGGGCCGCGCGCCGCGGGCGATGCTTGAGCGGATGTTTGGCGATCGCGTCCGCGGCGAAATCGTCCAGAAGCTGATTAAGGAATATACGGACAAGGCGCTCGAGGAGCAGAACCTCACGCCCCTGCTTCCGCCCGAGATTGTCACTGAGGAGACGGACCTCGCGCGCACGCTGCGCTTCAGCGCGACTTTCGATCTGCGGCCCGAGGTCACGGTGCGCGACTATCAGGGTCTGCGCGTTCCGCGCCCCGAAGTCAGCGTGAGCGACGAGGAGGTCGAGAAGACGCTGGGCGATCTGCGTGAGCGATCGGCAACACTTAAGAAGGTCGAGGACCGCACGCGCGTCGAGCGCGGCGACCTGGTGCTGGCCGAAATCGAGGGCTTTGTCGATGGCAAGCCGCTGGAAGGCGCGAAGATCGCCCAGCGCATCATGGAGGTCTCGCCTGACCGTCTCGCGCACGGCCTCGACGAGGTACTGAGCGGAGCCGAGGTTGGCCATCCGGCGCGAGTCACACGCAGCTATGCGCCCGATTACGCGGAAAAAGATCTCGCGGGCAAGACCGTCGAGTGGCGCGCGTCGGTCAAGGAAATTTACACCAAGGTGCTGCCCGCGCTCGACGATGAGTTCGCCAAGGACCTGGGCGATGTCGCTTCGCTCGATGAGCTGCGCGCCAAGGTACGCGAACAGCTCATGGAGCGCGCTGCGCAGGAAGCTGACATGCGCGCGCGCCAGGGACTGCTCGACCTCATTATCGAGCGCAATCCGATCGAGGTGCCGCAGTCGTTGCAGGATCGCGAGCGGCAGTTGATGGAAGCCGAAATGGGCTCCGCGCTGATGAGTGCGGGGATGCCGCGCGAGGCGGCGCTCGAGCGCGTGCGCAACAGCGCCGACGAGATTCGCACGCGGGCCCAAAAGCGCGCGCTCAGCTCGCTCGTGGTGGACGCCATCGCCGAACAGGAGAAGATTGACGTGAGCGACGACGAGCTGGCAGCGCGCGTGGCGCACCTGGTCACGAGCAGTGCGGGCCGCGAACGCGAGCATACGGCCGAGCACTATCGCGACGAGGCCCATCGCGCACAGTTGCGCCAGGCGATGCGCCGCGAGAAGACCCTCGACGCGCTGCTC
>Ga0126381_100007617_pt1 | contig 12068 bp, 10 predicted proteins | sample PanSoiMetPlot_28_FD_96465 | JGI IMG/M metagenome (GOLD analysis project Ga0126381, IMG submission 96465) | Tropical forest soil microbial communities from Panama - MetaG Plot_28 | ecosystem: Environmental > Terrestrial > Soil > Tropical forest > Bulk soil | place: Panama | collected 2016-02-17
CTTCGCCGAGATGATAGGCGGCGCTGAGGCCGGTGGGCCCGGCGCCGACGACGATCGTTTTCGCAGTGGAGGTCTTCGATTTACGATGGCTCCGCCGTACCTCGCCGGCGGCAAGACCGCCGGCGTTACCGATGAGTTCGTTCATTTGCTGCACTGTTTTGTCCCAGGAAGTCCGCTCCAGTACGGCACGCATCTTCTCGCGCCGCTTCGCCCGTTCGTCGGCATCTGCGGCCAGCGCCTGCTCGCATGCTGCGATGAATTCCGCATGCGTCCGCCCGATGTAGACTATGTCGCCGTACGGCTCTTCGACGTCGCGGATCGGGGTGCTTACGATCATCTTTCCGGCCGCCATATACTCGGGTGTCTTGGTGGGGCTGATGAATTCAGTGGAGCGGTTCAGTGCAAATGGCATCAGGCACAGGTCCCAACCGGTCAGGTATGACGGCAGGTCGCGGTATTCGCGCTTGCCAAAGTGGTGGACGTTTTCGCGGCGCGGCAGAGAGGCGGGATCGATCTTCGCCGTCGGGCCCACAGTCACGATCTGCCACTCCGGATGCGCCTCAGCAACCGCGTCGAGCAGCGGCAGGTCGATCCGCTCATCGAGGACGCCGAAGTAACCGAGACGCGGATGCGGCAGGCCGGCCTGGTCAGCGGCCTCGGGTGCGGCCCTGCCGTTCTCGTGGTTCGCGCGAGTGAAATGCGCCGCGTCCACGCTGCTGGGAAAGCAGTAGACATGTGGGTGCCGGTCTTTCTTAGCGCGATAGAGACTACGGCCGCCCGTGAACACTAAGTCGGCGCGGTCGAGCAGCGCGGCCTCGCGCTCAAGTAACTGCGGAGGGGCGTAGAGGAACGCGGAAAGCTCATCCATGCAGTCGTAGATAACGGCGCGCGGCTGTAAGGAATCGGCGAGGGGCAACGCCATGGGTGTATAGAACCACAAAACGTAATCACGCAACTGCTGTTCTTCGAGTAAGTGGCTTAACAGCTCTTGTAAGTGCGGCAACTGCGCATCGGTGAAACCGGGTTCGCGCATGGGGGTGTTTGGCCGGCAAATTAGCACATTGGGCTCGGCGTGTTCGAACTGCCAGGAGGGGCCTCGCGAGTCGTCATAGACCGGCTCCTCTATAAAAATTACACGCCGCGTACGCGACATTCTCGAGAGCAGCTGCTGAGGCCGTTGGTACACAAACTTCCAGCGCAAGTGAGAAAACGTAATAATTGCGTAAGCATTTTGCATCTTGCCTCCTGCTGATTCCGCCTGAGATACGGGCGCGATGCCCCTCGGAGTGCAGCTGTTCTTCCACTGTGTTTAAATGCGCGGCTAAAGCTAACTCACCACAGCCTCCGCCGCCCTGAGCGCCTGCGCATAAGGTTCGTGGAGTACGCGTGCGTAGTGGCCATCGCGCCGGCGCTTCAGATCCCAGAGGCCGCTGTGGTGCCAGTGTCGCGCGTGGTTCCAGTCGAAGCGGTCGAGGATCGGATAGAGGCAGACTGCATGAAGCGGAAGTCCTCCGCCTACGGCCCGGCGCGTTTCGCAGGCGATCTCTTCGAGCCATGCGGCGCGGCCGGAGCCGTAGTGGCTCGTCTCGGCCATCAACATCGGGCGCGCATATCGTCCATACACTTCGGCCAGGAGTTTGTGCAGGGGCATCCAGCGGGGATCGTCGGATCCGGCGTCCCAGCGCAGCTTGCGGCCGCCCGGCACCTCCCACTGGTTGGCGGCGTAATAGTTGACACCGACGATGTCGAGGTAGTGCTCGGCGCCGCCTAACTCTGGGGCTGCGCGCCCTGCAATCATATCGAAGGCTTCAAACTGGCTGGCATTCTTGGCCTGCGCCGGGCCGGTATGGTTCGGCCGGTCACGCGGCGGCACGATGTGAATGAGGGGCTCGGCGAAGACGATGCGGGCTTCGGGGTCGGCGCCGCGAACGGCGTCGATAGCGGCGAGCGCGGAACGGACGAGCTGCCGCTTCAACTCGCCATCGCGGCCCTTGGCGTATGGGTACATCAGCTTGCGGGTCGCCGCCCAGGCAAAGAAGGAAATCTCGTTGACGGGCACGAAGAATCCCGGGTCACCGCTGTGCTCGCGCTGGACGCGGGCGGCCTGCCCGGCGAAGCGCGCGAACCGCTCGGGGAATTCCGCCGAGAAGATGTCGAGGCCGTCAGGCCAGCCATAGTGGCACAGGTCCCAGATGACTTGCACGCCGGCATCGCGAGCGGCGTGGAGCATCGGGATCCACGAGGACCAGTCGAATCGGCCGCCTTGCTCCACGAGGTGCCACCGCACGCCGTCGCGCGCGGCGGCCATTCCCACGTGGCGCAACAGCGCGTAGTCTTCCGCCGCGCGGCCGTCGTGCTCGAGCGCGCCCATCATATCCAGGCGTTTGCCCGAGCGATTAATGTGGCAGGAGCATTCGAAGCCGCCCATCCAAAATGAACGAAAGAGCCGGTTACCGTGATTCATGGGTGGTATGGTGATCCTCGATGGGAACGATATACTGCTGCCGCTGCACGTTCATGAGGCGCTCACGGAACTCCCACTCGATCTGGAAGTCACGCTGGCTGCGCGGTCCGCGCGTAGCGAGCGCGATCTGCTCCAGCGCCATTTTCGGAGTGCGGTCGGCATAGAGCAGCCCGTTGGCTTCCTGGTAAGTGTCGGCGAACTGCGTGTAGCAAAAGCCGGCCAGCAATGGCAGGGAGCGAATGACGCGCAGCAGCTCCATGTAGCGGCGTGCGAACTCTTCTGGGCTGTCGACCCGCGAATATCCCCAAGTGCCCACGCGGTCGCGCGAGTAAGCAATGCCTCCGAACTCCGTCAGCATGATGGGCTGCTCCTGCATCTGGCCTTCGAGCAGCAGCAGACGGCCGCCCGGCCGCTCGCGTTTGAACAGGCGCGAAGCCTCATCCGCCACGTAGCGCCGCGCGATGCGCTCAGAGCTATCGTCGTAATCGTGAATGCCGACGATGTCGGTGGCGACGCTCTCCCAACCGTCGTTACCGATGACCGGCCTGGTAGGGTCGAGCGATTTGGTGAGATGATACAGTGCCTGCACGTAGTGACGCTGCGCCGGGCTGTCGGGCAGATCGGGAACACCCCACGATTCGTTAAAAGGAACCCACGCGATGATGGAGGGGTGGCTGACGTCGCGCGCGATGGCGTTTTCCCATTCCCGAGTGAGGCGCTGGATGGATGTGCGCGTGTAACGGTAAGCGCTCGGCATCTCTTCCCAGACGAGCAGGCCGAGGCAGTCGGCCCAATACAGGTAGCGCGGCGATTCGATCTTCTGGTGCTTGCGCGCGCCGTTGAAGCCCATTGCCTTGGCAAGCTCGACGTCGCGGCGGTACGCTTCATCGTCGGGCGCGGTGAGACCCGTTTCGGGCCAGTAGCCCTGGTCGAGGACCATTCGAAGCTGGTAGGGACGACCGTTGAGCACGAACTTGTCGCCCTGAATCGCGATGGAACGCAGCGCGGTGTAGCTGCGCACACTATCGAGCGTTTCGCCCTTGGTGGTACACAAGTGCATTTCGGCGAAGATCAGATTGGGACGCTCGGGGCTCCAGAGCAGTTCGTTACGGTAGTCGTCAATGCCGGGATCGGAGAGAGCGACGCGGCGGTGGACCTCGCCGGCGACGACCGCGTAGGTATCATCAGCCAGCAGATTGTCGCAGGCGTAGAGTTTTACGGTAAGGCGCAGGTCGTCACGGCGGTCCCCGGCTATCCACGCCTCGAACCCGATCTCCCAACGCTCGACGTTGGGGGTCCAGCGAACGGCGCCGATGTGGCTGACGCCGACGCGCTCCATCCAGACCGATTGCCAAATGCCGGTGGTGCGGTAGTACCAGATGGAGTGCGGGTGAAGCTGCCAGTCCTGTTTGCCGCGCGGCTTGGAGAGATCGGCCGGGTCGTCCTCGACGCGGACTACAAGCGTTTGCGGACCGTCGCCCTGCAGATATTCGGTGATGTCGGCGTGGAAGGGTGTGTAGCCGCCCTCATGCTCGGCGACAATCTGACCATTTACCCAGACGATGGCGGCGTAATCGACCGCGCAGAAGTGCAGGAGCAGGAGTTCGCCGGGGTTAAGGCGGGGCGGCTCGAACTGGCGCCGGTACCAGCAGACCCGGTAGAAACCGGTATTTCCAACTCCGCTGGCCGGGGTCTCTGGAGCGAACGGGATTTGGATGTGTGATGCCCATTGCGGATCGTTGGGCAGGCGGCATTGCGCTTCCGCATCCAACGCGAACTCCCATTCGCCATCGAGCGAGATCCATTCTGCACGCTCCAGTTGCGGCCGCGGATAGCCGTGCCTTCCGTTCAAAGGCTGCCCTCCTGACTCCAGGGTAATCAGGGCGGCTGCGATTGCGGGGCCAAGGAGGACTGTGGATTGTGAGGATGAGGACCTAGATATTGGTCATGATAATCCGGTGCACTTTGAGTAGCAGCTCGATTTCCTGGGACGGCACGTCGAGAAGGGCCGCGATCTGCTCTGGAGGATCGCCGCGCCGGTACATGCGCAACGCCTGCGCGCGTTTGGTGAGATTCATCGCATTGCGCACGCCAGGTGCCAGCCCAGCCGGGCGCACGGAAGAACCCTGCTCTCCCAGTTCGCGCACTTCGGAAGCCAGGGAATCGACGCGTTGCGAAAGCGCATCGAGTGCGGTCGCCCAGGTTGCGACCTGGCGGTCACGTTCGGCCTGCGTGCGCTTTTGAGCGGTGTGCAACTGAATTCGAGAGATGTACAGGGCCACAGAGCTCAGGACGGCAAACCCGAGGGCCGCGCATGAGAGTACTCCTGTGGCGAGAAGGGGTGAAATCTGAGGCATTATGGGATACTCCGCAGACGATCGTGCCGGCTGGCGATCTTTTGAATGCGAACGCCGTAGTTGCCTTCCACGACTACGACTTCTCCTCGCGCGACCAGACGCTGGTTCACCAGAACGTCGACCGGATCGCTGGCCGTCCGGTTCAACTCGACGATACTGCCGGTCGTCAGTTTCAAGACATCTCGCAGCGGAAGAGACGTTTTGCCGAACGAGATGCTTACGGGCAGCTCGACATCCAGCAGCAGGTCCATGGTTCGCGAGCTCTTGATCGGTTGTGCCGCCGGACCGTCTTCAAGAACTGCAGGTGGATCGGCGCTATTTGCACCCTTCGCGGCGGCGGCTTCAACTGCGGAGAGCAGCCCGGGGCTGAGGCCCGCGAAAAGCGGGGGCAGCATTATGCCCTGGAGGGCCAGCGTGATCGACACCCAATCCTGCGCGTCGGCCGCAGGCGTACGCTCGCCGCCGCCTTCGCAGAGGACTTCGCAGCCCACTTGCTGGGTGAGCGCTCGCGCCAGAACCGAAAGCGACTGATTGAGGATCTCGATCCAGGTACTCCGCGCCTCATTCGAGGCCACGGTTTCGAGTCCGGCGACCTTCAGGGCCGCTGTCCCCGCGTGGTCCCACGTCTCTTGCGGCGTGCCTGCCCAAACCGCCGCGTTCGGGATACCGCTGAACGGTTGCTCCCACCATAGAATCGCGGGATCGTCGGGAGGCGCGCCATTCTTTGCCGGCAGCCAGGATGCCCGCGGGCGCTGCTCCAACATCGATTCGAGAACCTGGGCTAAGGCTTCAGTCCACTGGTCGATGAGACCGGCGGCGAGTCTTTCGCGAGAGCCCGTCCGGGCGGATTCGGCTCCTGCGCTCATGCCGGGACGATTCCCCTTGTGACCGGCCACTGACGAGCCACGTAGTTGCGTAGTCTCAGGATGGCCTGGGTCTTGATTTGCGAAATCCGGGATTCATGGAGATTCACGACTTCGGCAATTTCCCGCAAAGTCAGCTCCTCATGATAGTAGAGGCTCAGGACCGTTTTCTCCATCGAGGGGATTTGGTCGATGCCGTCCGCCAGCAGGCGCTCCAGTTCGGCCCGCTCCAGTATCGTGGAGGGCAAATTCTCCTGTTCATCCGGAACATAATGCAGCAGGTCGCATCCGTGTTCGCCGCCAACGCATTCCAGGCTGGCCACATTCAGGCCACGGATCTCCACCAGCCACTGATGATACTCGTCAAGCGAGATCTCCAACTCGGCGGCGATCTCTTCTTCGCTCGGCTCCCGGTGCAGTTTCTGCTCAGCGCGAGCGTGCGCTGCTTCGATCTGCTTCGACTTGCGGCGCTTCTGGCGGGGAGCCCAGTCGAGACCCCGGAGACTGTCCAAGATCGCGCCCCGGATCTTGTACTCGGCATAGGTCTTCAGCTTCACGTCGTGGCTGGGATCGAAATTGTCGATGGCCGAAATCAGCCCGATCACGCCGGTCGATACCAGGTCTTCCAGGTTGATGTTATCGGGCAGGCGTTCCTGGATGCGCCGTGCAATCAGCCGAACCTGCGGCAGGTGCTCCAAAATGAGCCGTTCGCGCTCATTCTCAGTCATCTCGGCGGGTTTCGCGTAGGCCAACATAAAGTACCGTCATCGCTTCAAGCCGCGGAACACTCCAACGCCCGGGCCCCTGTCGTTAGCAAGCCGACGAGCCTCGCGGGCGTGGCTGCCTCCAGGTCCTCCGGAATGCGCTGCCCGCTGGTAAAGAACGAGAGCGGCTTGCCGGAGCGCACTGCTTCGTTGAGGATCGGCCCGTAAGAGCCGGTTTCGTCCAGTTTGGTGAACAGCAGTCGGTGTGGATGGAACGCATCGAATGCATCCATGGTCCGGGCGAGGTCAGCCGGTTTCATCGATGCGGAAAGCACCAGTTGCGCATCGATATCGGAACGAGTCGACAGAAATCGTCCCAGGCCGGCAAAATCTTCCATTTCGGCCGTGCCGAGGCCGGGTGTGTCGATCAAGATCAGCTCTTTCCCGCGATTCTCCTCGATGGCCTGTGATAGCCCAGTCACCGTCTCCATGGCCTGAAAACCGACACCGAGGATAGAGGCATACGACCGCAACTGATCGGCTGCCGCGATGCGGTACGTATCGAGGGACAGGAGCAGAACGGGGCGCCGGCTCACCAGCCCGTAGTTCACCGCCAGCTTCACCAGCGTGGTGGTCTTGCCGGCGCCCGCTGGTCCCACCAATGCGGTGATGCGCGGCGTCCCGGAGCCTGTCCCCAACTGAGGCTCGACCGTAAAACGTGATTCGATTTCCTGGGCTAGAGCTCGTTCGAAGACTCCATCCGACGCCCGGTCGTCGAATACTTCATTCTGTGGAGGGGAGCGCCGCTGCGCACCCATCCTGTCTTCGGCAGCTTCCACAATGCTACGCGCCAACTCGGGGGCGACATCTGCGGCAGAGAGCATCGCGTAGGTATCGGCGAATCGGTGCGACGTTCCGGTAGCCGGAGCGGGAGCATACACCGAGCGGCGCAGCATGGAGCGCATATTCTCGATTTCTTTTTTCATCTCCGCGATCTCGGTCGACAGGCGGACGCCCGCCTCGTCGGACGCGCCGGCGGCCATCGCACTGTCCTCTGGGGTATCGGTCGCAAATACCACTTCGTAGTCCCCCAGGTGGCGCGCCTCGGCAGGTGCGGGCCGAGTGTTCACCAGCATCGCTTCGGATCCGAGCTCCTGGCGCGCCGCGGCCATGGCTCCTTCCACCGTCTCGCAGAAATATGACTTCAGCCTCATGTCGCTATCCTCAATCCCGATCCTTGTTGCTCACTTGCTGTCTATCGGCGGTTTTCGCCGTTGCCTGTAGAACCGGGTTATGAAATATTCCCCAGCGATTGCACCCGCAGTCCGGCCGGAATTTCGTTATGCGCCAGGAAGAACAGATTGGGTATGGCCGGCTCCGTGACCTGGCGCAGGAAAAATCGAGCGCCGGACGACACGATGGCCACCACCGGCATCTCCGGAGCGACAATGCGCGCGGAGATGCGGTTCAGAATGTCGCGAATGGCCTGCGGAGCGAGCGTGAGATGGCTGTTCTGCTCGCCATGCTCTACCGCCGACTCGACTGCGCGCTCGATGGCCGGATCGAGGAACCATGCCGGCAGTTCGCCCGCCCGGTTCAGATAGGGCTTAACCACGCCGCGCCGGATGGCTTGGCGCACGTACTCGGTCAGCAGGACCGGATTGCGCGTGGCCGAGGCTGCCTCTCCGAGCGCTTCCAGAATCGAAACGGCGTCGCGGATCGACACGCGCTCGCGCAGCAGATTCTGCAGGACGCGCTGGAGCGCGGCGAGCGCCAGGAGTTTCGGCACCAGATCCTCCACGACCTTCGGGTGCTCCACCGCCACCCGGTCCAAGAGCCGCTTCGCATCCTGGCGAGAGAACAGTTCATGCGCATAGCGCCGGATCAGTTCGGAGAGGTGCGTTCCCAGCACGCTGACGCCGTCCACCACTGTGTAACCCGCATTGCGCGCCCGGTCCGCGCGGTCGGGAGAGATCCACGCGGCAGCCAGCCCGAACGCGGGTTCGCGCGTCGCCTGGCCTTCGAGCGACGGATCGACGGAACCGCCGGGAATCGCGAGCTCACAGCCCTGCGCCAGTTCGTACCTCGCGATCTCGACGCCTTTCAGCGAAATCAGATACTCGCGGTTGCGCAGCGACAGGTTATCCATCACGCGCACCGGAGGAAGGATGTATCCCAGATCAGCGGCAAGCTGTTTTCGGATAGAAGAGATGCGCCGGAGCAACGGCGAGTCAGCGCCGCCTTCCACCATACCGACAAGGCCCAGTCCGACCTCAATCGAAAGCGGTTCGACCCGCAGCACCGCTTCCACGTTTTCCTTCGCCGGAGCCGCCTTCTTGCCGGCCTCGCCCGCGGCGGTCTCGACAGCGGACTGAGTGAGCTGTTTGCGCCGAAGACGCCAGCCGGCCGCGCCCGCTCCACTGCCCAACAACAGGAACGGAAGCTTCGGTAAGCCCGGTAACATCGCGAGTGCCATCAGGACTCCCGCTCCGAGCAGCAACGGCTGCGGATTGGCAAAGATCTGCCGCTGAAACTCCGCGCCCAGCCGCGCATCGGAACTCGCGCGCGTGACGATCAGGCCTCCCGAAATTGAAATCATCAGCGCCGGAATGACAGTCACCAGACCGTCGCCGATTGTCAGCACTGTGTATGTCTCGAGCGCCTTGCGCAGATCCATACCGTGTTGCAGTACGCCAATCAGGAAGCCCGCGAAAATATTGATGCCGGTAATGAGGATACTGGCGACCGCATCGCGCTGCGTGAACCGCGAGGCGCCGTCCATGGCGCCGTAGAACTCCGCTTCGGTCGAGAGCTGTTTGCGCCGCCGCTTGGCTTCAGTCTCGTCGATCAGGCCGGCGTTCAGGTCCGAGTCGATGGACATCTGCTTGCCGGGCAGCGCATCCAATGTGAAGCGAGCAGTCACTTCCGAGATGCGCACGGCGCCGTGATTGATCACGACATACTGGATCGCGATGAGCACCAGGAAGATGACCGCGCCGATGATGTAATTGCCTCCCACCACGAAGCTGCCGAACGCGCCGATCACTTCGCCAGCCGCTGTAGTTCCCGTATTACCGTTGAGCAGAATCAGGCGCGAAGACGAGATGTTCAGTGCCAGGCGGAAAAGCGTCAGCAGCAGCAGTGTAGTGGGAAACGACGTGAACTCCACCGGCCGAACCAAGTAGAGCGAGACCATCAGGACGGTCACCGACATCAGGATGTCGGAGACGATCAGAAGGTCGAGCACGAAGCCGGGCAAGGGCGTGATGAGGGCGATGACGATCGCCAGGACCGCCAGCGGAACGGCCATCTGCCCCACGGTGTCCCACGGAATTGCTTTTAACCAGGCGGCCGGAGCCGGAAGCGCTTTAGCGGGCATCATCGCGTCAACCTCTGAGTTTCCCGTTTGTCAGTTTGAAGATATAGGCAAGGATTTCCGCCACAGCGCGGTAGAGGTTGGCCGGGATCTCCTGCCCGACGTCCGCCGCCTTGTAGAGCGCTTGCGCCAGCGGCGGATTCTCCACGATCGGCACCTGGTGTTCGATCGCCTTCTGGCGAATCCGCAGCGCAAGGTAGTTCTTGCCTTTGGCGACCACCACCGGAGCCGCCATGCTCTCCATCTGGTACCGTATGGCGACGGCGAAGTGGGTGGGATTCACGATGACTGCGGTGGCCGTCGGAATCTCCTTCATCATGTGTCGGCGCGCCCGATCGCGCTGCAAGCGCCGAATCCGGGCTTTCATTTGCGGATTGCCTTCTACGTCCTTGATCTCTTCGCGGATCTCCTGCCGGCTCATACGCAAATCGCGCTTGTAGCGGCGCATCTGGCGGAACAGGTCCACCGCCCCGAACGCCAGGAATACCCCCGCGGCTTTCCAGCCGAGTTCCATGAGGGACGATCCCAAGACTCGCCAGCCGTTTTCGACGCTGGCGAGCGGCAGCGTCATGAGTAGCTCCATTTTGTCGCGTGCCACGACATATACAGCCCAGAGAAACAAGGGGAGCATGATCAACGCTTGTGCGACTGAGGCGAGATTCTGCCCCGGCAATTCGCGTAGACGCGCCATCGGATTGAGACGTGCGAAGTCGGGCGCCACTTTCTTGAAGCTGAACCCGAACCGCGTAGTGGCAAGACGGACCACCACAGTGGCGAGCGCCACGATTGCACCGGCGCCCACCAGGGGAAGCATGAGGATTGAAAAGGTCTGCCAGGCGAAATTGCAGAGGTCCTCGACGCGTATTTCGGCGCTGAAAGCACGCGCGAAGAACATTCGCGTCACTCGGCGGAACTGATCCAGCCACGTCGATCCGCCGGCTGCCAGAAGGCTCAGGAACACCAGGAATTGCAGTGCCGAGACGAATTCGCGCGCCGAGGGAAACTGCCCCTCCTCGCGCGCCTTCTGTACGCGCCGGTCGGTCGGTTCTTCGGTCTTGCCGCTGCGGTCCGCCATCGCGCTTCATAGCCCCAATACCCGCCTGGCGCCCGCCAGCGCCTCCAAGGATGTCTGCATTAGAATCCGCGGATGCAACGCGATGAGCCAGCCCAGCATCGCCAGAGCCACCAGCATCTTCACCGGAAATGCGAGCGACAGAAGTTGCAGTTGAGCGTTCAGCCGGCCAAGGAGCGCCAGTGCGACGTCGATCATGGCGAGCAGCGCCACGATAGGGAGGGCCAGCCGCACTCCGACCGTAAACAGCATCGATGCCAGCCGTATGAGCGCGCGCGCGGAGCTCGGTCCGAAGATGTACGCTCCCGCCGGAATTCGGTCGAGGGTTTGCGCGAAGAGTTTCAGCACTTCGCGATCGAGGCCCAACGCGAAGAACAGGAGCCCCGCCGCAAGCTGCGCCAACACCAGCAGAATTCCAGCATCGGCCTGCGTATTGGGATCGATGGTGGATGCGTACCCGTAACCCGCCGGCAGCCCGAGTACCTGCGCGGCGAACGTGAACGCCTCCAGCGACACCGCGACTGCCACCCCGATCGCGATGCCGATCGCAGCTTCCGCCGCCACGCACCCGAAAAGCCGGAACAGGGTCATTTCCGAAAAATCGACGGCCGGCCACCGGCTCTCCAGGCAGAATGTGAACCCCAGCGCGATAAACAGCCGCCCCGGCCCCGGCACGCTGCTCAAGCCAGGGAGGGGTACGAACGTCAGCGCGCCAGCAACGCGAGCCAGCACCAGCAGGAACGCAAACAACGTTCCGGTCGAAAGCGTCAGCTCAGTGTGCATACCGTCCCAAATTCCCCAGGAGCAGGGTGGTGTACGTCACGGTCCGGTGAAGCATCCAAGGCATCAGGAAGAGTAGAGCCGCTACAAACGCAACCAGCCGCGGGATGGTGCTGAACGCGTTGTCCTGCATCGAGGTCGCAATTTGCACGAGGCTAATGGCGACACCCGCCACAAAGCCGATGGCCAGCAGCGGCGCGCTGAGCCAGAAGGCGGTCAAGAGTGCCTGGCGCACTAATTCGACGACGGCTTCCGGTGTCATTGATAGAAGCTCTTCAGCAGGGAGCCGATCACCAGGTTCCAACCGTCCACGAGCACGAACAGGAGAATCTTGAACGGCGCTGAAATCATGACCGGTGGCAGTTGCACCATACCGATCGATAACGTGACGGAGGCGACCACGATGTCGATGGCGAGGAATGGCAGATATAGGACCGCGCCGATCTGGAACC
>Ga0126381_100007618_pt1 | contig 12068 bp, 11 predicted proteins | sample PanSoiMetPlot_28_FD_96465 | JGI IMG/M metagenome (GOLD analysis project Ga0126381, IMG submission 96465) | Tropical forest soil microbial communities from Panama - MetaG Plot_28 | ecosystem: Environmental > Terrestrial > Soil > Tropical forest > Bulk soil | place: Panama | collected 2016-02-17
GCACCCCAGAGTGCTCGTTTACAACAACGTAGACAGCATGTGAGGCGGAGACGCCGCGTAACCGCGCGTCGGCAAGTTCGCGGAAACTGCCGGCCAACACCTTGTGGCTGCCATGGGCGGATCGTGCCCGAGTCGGCCTCAGCCTGGGAAAGAACGGGTGACGTAGGGGAGAGCGCAACCATCCGAACATAGCCGTATTAGGAATAGTGCGGCGAGCGTGAGGAAATTCTCAGCGGTTTTGGAGGATGCCCAGCAGATTCTCGCCCAGGATGCGCCGGGCATCCTGCTCACCGATGCCTAAGTCTAGCAGCGTGCGCGTCTGCTGGTCGAAAATGTCGTAGTTCCAACCGCGCGGAAAAAATGACGAGTCGGTGCCGAACAGCAGCCGGTCCGCGCCCGCTATCTCCAGCGCCCGCCGGAAGATAGCGCGTAAGTCCAATCCTTCGTACCTCATCCAGCTATTACTGCTGGAAGTATCGAGATAGACGTTAGGGCACAGGTCCGCCAGCATCAGCGCTTCCCGGAAGTAGCCTGCCCCAAAATGAGGCACCACGAATTTCAGTTTGGGATGGGCTGCGGCCACCGCGTGCAGATCGAGCGGATTGGAGAAGCGCATATCGAAGGGAGAAGATAACCCTAACTTTTTGCGAATTCCGACAGTCAGCACACCGCAGTGGACGAACACGACAGGCGGCGGCGAGAGCGCCTCCGCCTGGGCCAGCAGAGCCTCGACACTGGGGTCCTGGATAGAGTAGCGGTGCATCGCCGGAAACAGGCAGATTCCGTGCAGAGCTGGGGCGCCCTCGAACACGGCGGCGGCAGATTCGGCCAGTGGATTCACCATCGCGTATCCATAAAACCGGCCGGGGAATACAGCGACGGCGGCGCGCACAGAAGCCTCGTCGCCAGGGATGCTCGCGATCAAGGCGGATGCCTGGACGCCTGCGCGGTCGAGCTCGGCGGCCCAGACGGCAGCGAGTTCCGCAGCGGATTCCGGAGCAAGCACCCACCCGGCAGCGGCGGCTACTTCCTCCGCGGACTTTTGTGCCTGAGAGCCCAGCACGTCGAAGAACTTGCGCGAAAAGAAATGAACGTGCGCGTCGAGGACAGGGCAGTCACCCCATGGGGTTTGCATCGACACGCGCTCCTAGGTAACCGGACCGCCCTCGGGCTTGTTCCACTGCGTCAAACCGGCCGCTAACGCGAGCTGCGTGAGGCCGGCGACGTTGCTCACGCCCAGCTTCTTCATCATCGTCTTTCGATAGCTGCGGACGGTCTGCAGGCCGAGATCGAGCATGATCGCGATGTCCTTGCTCGTTTTGCCTTCCGCCACCAGGCGCAGCACCTGTAGCTCGCGCGGCGAGAGGGATTCGAGCGGCGTGCGGTCGCGCGTATCGAGGTCGCCACGTTGAATCCGCGCCAGCAGACGGTCCGACACTTGCGAACTGAGATAGGAGCCTCCGCGTGCGACCGTGCGCAGCGCATCGAGCAATTCGGTGGACGAGGCTTTCTTCAGAACAAACGCGCGCGCGCCGCTGCGGATGGCGCTGACTACAGAGTTCTCGTCGTCATACATCGACAGAATTACGACTTTGACGTCGGGGCAGTGGCGCAGCAGTTCGGTGGTGGCTTCAATTCCGTTCATGCCCGGGAGCCCGATATCCATGAGCACGAGATCGGGCGCGCTCTTTTTGCAGAGCTGCACAGCGGCGGCGCCATCTTCTGCCTCGCCCACTACCTTAAACTCCGCGCCCCGTTCGAGAATCGTTTTCACGCCATCGCGCACCAGCTTGTGATCGTCCACCAGAACGACGTTGAATGTCATAAGTCCCCTCGCACGGGTCCCTGAGCCGGCGCCAACACGATGGCCGTTCCGCTACCCACGCTACTTTTGACGGAGAGATCCATGCCCGCTTGCGCGGCATAGTGCTCCATAGTCAGCAATCCCAGCCCTCGCGATCCCTGCCGTAAGTCGCCCGGATCGAAGCCCTTCCCATTATCGCGAACCTCCAGTCGAGGTCCTTTACGTGTGGACTTTACCGCGATTTCGATAGCGGAGCAACTGGAATGTTGCACGGCATTGTCCACCGCCTCCTGGGCTACGTGATACATCGCGACCGCAATTTTCGGATCTATCTTCAGCGATGGATCGACGTTGATGCGCAGTGTTCCCGTGTAACGCTGGTGAATTCGCGCGTGAAGCCGATCGAGCGCCGGACGCAATCCGGCGCGCTCCACGGTGGACGGGTTCAGCTCGTAACTGTACTCACGCACCTGCTCGACGATGGTTTCGAGCAGCTTCTGAACGCCAGTGACCTGATCGCGGACGGCCGGCTGGTTCTCCAGATCCATGCGCACCAGATCGAGCTGCAAGCCGAGGGCAGTAAGGTTCTGACCGACCACATCGTGCAGGAACTTGGCAGTCGAGCTGCTCTGGTGCTCTTGCGCGCGCAAGGCGCCGAGCACCGTATAACGCAGCTCCTGTTCTGCCGCCGCCAGGCTTTTGACCTCGCGCGCCGCGGCGCCCGCGTAACGGATCTCGCCGTCCATCCGCACGGGAAAGAGCCAGATCGACCAGGCTGCCTCGCCATGACGCTCGCGTACGACCAGAGTTTCGCCGGCGAGCGCACGGGAGAAGCGGCTTTTCCAAAGTTGCGCCGCTTCCGGCGTCAGCGTTTGCGTATACGTGCGTCCCGCGAGATCGGCGGCCGGCTTGCCGAACAGGGGCGTGGGGTCGCCGTAAATTCGAATAAACACACCGGCGGCGTCCACCATCCAATGGCACGCGGGATTCTGGTGGAGAAATATTTCAGCGGGGCACGTTTCTTCGGTCGGCATGATGCCTATCCGGCGAGGCGGGCGAGAGCGGCTACTGTTTCCACTTCTCTTCCATCATCGCCTGCAAGTCCGCGACCTTGCGGCGCAGGGTGGCTTCGCGGCGGCCGATCTGGAACAGGTAGAGAAAAATCAAAGTCCAGCCTACAGCGTACCCCCAGAAAAGCCAGTTCAGGTTATCCATCGCTACATCCTTTCCTCGACCAGCTCGTGCGTCCGGCGCGTCAGATCTTCCAGTGAACGATCCAGGCGCGCGATTCGACGGCGCAGCCGCACCACGCACCACCACAGCAGAAACATCGCAACCATGCCTGCGCCCAGAGTGATACCGATCTGCGGCGCCAGCCCTGAGCCTTCTCCGCCGCCCATCACCGGCGAAGGATGCTGCGTCCGGAACAGCCGGTTTGACATGTAGATCAGTGGCACGTCGGCCATCCCGAGAATGGAGACCACGGCACATATGGCGGCGCGCCCATCCACCGGGGCTGCGCGCCGCAGCACCAGGTAGGCCGCATAGATGCACACCTGCAGGAACGATGAAGTGAGCCGCGCATCCCAGGTCCACCAGATCCCCCAGATTGGCTTCGCCCACATGATGCCCATGATGATGTTGACGGCCTGAAACACGACGACGGATTCGTTCGCCGCCAGAGAGAGATCGTCATAGCGGCCATCGCGCTTGATCAGATAGAGGATCGCCGCAATGCCGCCCACGAAGCTGGCTGTAAACGCGACCGCCGCGGCCGGGACGTGGAAATAGAAGATCCGCTGGACATTTCCCATGGTGGCCTCGGGGGGCACCCAGATGAAAATCATGTACAGCGCTCCCAGCATGGCGGCCAGCGCGGGAAGGCCGAGCCACAGCGGGATAGCCGGGCTCTCGTCAAATGCGCGCATAGGTACTTAAATTATTGCAGGGTAGCGTTCAGCAGGGAAGCCAGGCGAAGGCCGGCCTTTTCAATCTGCATGGCGATCAAAGGGTCCGCTTTGCGTTCATACGCGGAATCGACGGTTACGGGCGGCGCCGGCGGCAGAGCGCTGGACGCGGTAGCGGTCGTGGAAGGCAGCGTTTTCGGAGCCTTGGGCAGCTTTCCGTAAACGACTTTTTGCGCCGCCTTATGCGACTCTTCGGCCCACTTTCGCACGGTCCCTTTGCCCCATTTGCGGTGATGCTCGGCTTCGCGTTCCAGCTTCGCGAAAAGAGCCTCCTCCGTACCCATGCCCTGCAGCAGCCTGCCATCCCAAAGACTGTGCAGATTTCCAGGCCGATTGGCGAACACGACTCGTGTCTCGTTGCCGCCGTGATCGTTATTGTCAGAGCAATGGAGCGGCTGGTGCATGTCGCCGACGAAATGGATGATGAACATTAACGCTTCGCGCCGCTGGTCCGCGGTGGAGGCCGGATCCTTTAAAACCACGGCGAACTGCTCGATCTTCGCAATCACACACTCGCCTTTCGGGCAGTCGCGCGCCATGTCGAGGTGGGGCTTGTCGATCGGAATATCGATGTAATGCCATGGACCCGTTTCACGCCGCTGCCCTCGGATTTGATCCGCCCAGCTCGATATCGATTCCATCGTCTTTCCCGGCCCGAGGATCTCGGCGACGCGTGCCCGTACGGCGGGAGTAAGTTGTGTTTCGGCGATGTGCGCGACCAGAATATGTCCTTCCGGACCCCACGCCAACAGTGGGTAACATCCTAGAAACAGGCCGATTAGGCCGGCGTTGCGCATAGACACCAAGGATAGCATGTGTGGAGAATATTACGGCTTTTGTCGACATCCAATGCGCGGCTTCCGCGCTATGGCAGACCTGCCGGGAGGATCAGTGAAATGGCGCTGGTGTCCTGCTGCTGATCGCTGTCGTCTTCCTCGAGGTAGACGTGGGCGTAATAGCTGGCAATACCGCAGCCGATCAACAACAGCAGCATCAATCCAAACCATTTCAAAGTCCTGCTGTTCCAGGGCGCATCGCTCCCGACTGCCGCGGCCGTCGCCTTCACGGCACAGAAAGCCGCGCCAGAGCCCAGAACCAGCTTGACGTGCCAGGGCAGCAGATCGAGATGGCTCTGGCCGCCAACTTGGCTCCACACCACAAAAATAGCGATCCACGCGACAAGAAATTGCGTAATATAGGCAAGACGAAGAATTGGCATGAAGAAAAGTCTTCAGTCATTAGCCATCAGTCTTCAGCCAAAATCTCCTGACGAATAGCTGGCGACTGAAGACTGACGACTGGAGACTGGCGACTCTTCATCTTACGTTATCCTGGAGGCAGATGTCCCTGACGACGCCGGGAGCATCCCGTTCCTGGCATAACTTCAAGAGTGCGTTTGCGTTGGCGATGGACTCCATCCGCGCCCGTAAGCTCCGCAGTTTTCTCACGCTGCTTGGGGTTATTATCGGCGTCGCGAGCGTCGTCATGGTTGGAGCCGCCATCGAAGGGCTCGGCGTGTACGCGGAGCAAAGCACAGCCAAGGCATTCGGCTCGGAATCGTTCCTGGTGGCCCAGATCGCAGCCACGGGCCGCCTGAGCCGGCGCGAGTATTTCGACAAGATAAGGCGCAACAAACCGCTGCGGCGCGACGAATATCGTTTTCTCGAAAGCTTCAACGGTGATAGCGTCCTTTACAGTCCGTATCGCAACCAGGTGGCGGACGTAAAACGCGAGAACCTCACGTGCGAAGACACCACGATCATCGGCGTATCCGCCGACATGGCGACGATTCGCGACGTGGGCGTGGTGGACGGCCGGTTCTTTACCACGCAGGAGGACCGCTCCCGGCAGTTTCTGGCGGTGATCGGACAATCGGTGAAGGATACGTTGTTCCCGGACGGAAGCTCTCCGTTGGGAAAGATCCTTCGCATCAATGGCCTGGAATTTTCGGTAGTAGGCGTCCAGGAGAAGCTGGGCTCTGTTTTCGGCCGCGACCAGGATAAGTCGATTTACATTCCGGCCAGCGCTTTCGAGCGCATGTACGGGCCCGGAATGGGTTTCGCGATCTTTGCGCGCCCCAGGCCGGGTAGCGGTTTGACCATGGAGCAGGCGCTCGATCAGACGCGCGTGGCCTTGCGCGACCGTTTTCACGACCGGCCGGGAAAGCCGGACAGCTTCGACACGATGACGCCGGACGCGGTGCGCGGCTTCATCGATCAGCTGCTCGGCATGGTCGCGGTTGTGGTAGTTCCCGTAACGTGCATTTCGCTGGTGGTAGGCGGCATCGTGATCATGAACATCATGCTGGTGAGCGTCACCGAGCGCACGCGCGAAATCGGCGTGCGCAAGTCTCTGGGAGCGCGCCATGCCGATGTAATGATGCAGGTGCTGATCGAAGCTGTAGTGCTTGCGATGATCGGTGGAGTGGTCGGCGTTGGGGCGGGAGCGCTGGTGACGTTGGCGCTGGGCAAGATCTTCGAGCTTTCGCTGCATATCACTCTGGGGTACGTAATCCTTTCCATGGGTGTATCCACGATCGTGGGCGTGGCGTCCGGCTGGTATCCCGCGTCGAAGGCGGCCCGGCTGGATCCGGTGGAGGCGCTGCGGGCGGAATGAAGCTGGATTTGAAACTGTCCTTTCATCGCGGAGACGCGGAGGAGCGGAGGCCGCGGAGAACATCTTGTTTGTCTCCGCTCCTCCGCGTCTCCGCGATGAGGTCTGTGGCCCGCGCATGAACATCAGTCCCGGCGAGAACGTGAACATGGCCTTTCAGGCAGTGTGGGGCCACCGCTTCCGTTCGCTGCTGACCATCATCGGCATTGTCATCGGGATTACCACTGTCGTCACGGTCTCTTCGCTCCTGACCGGATTGCGCGAAGGTGTCGTCACATTTTTCCAGGATCTTGGGCCCGACAATATCTTTTTGTTCCGCAGCTCGGGAGACCCGAGCGCGCCCGATCAGCAACTTCCGCCGAAAGAACGCAAGCGGCGGCATCTCAAGCCGGAGTACGCGGAGTACATCAGGAAGACCTGCCCTGCGGTGCAGGACGTCGGAATTCAGATTCTGATCCCTGCCGTGGTCGATGGCAATCCGCTGATCGCCAAGGTGCGGGGCTACGAGTCGGACACCATTGGCGTGACAGGGCAGACCGCCAACATGTCGGAGATCTCGCCGCGCGATTACAAAGCCGGCCGGCCGTTCACGTCGGAAGAGGAGCAGCGCGGCGCGCACGTAGTGGTGATCGGCGCGAACGTGGTGGACGCACTGTTTCCGACTGGTGACCCGATCAATAAGACCATGATGATGGATGGCGCGGAGTACACCATTGTTGGTGTGCTCGACAAAGCGAAGGGGGGCTTTTTCGGCGAAAACGGATTCGACAATGCAGTGTTGCTTCCGCTGCGCACCGCCGAAACGCGCTATCCCCAGGTGGACCGGTTCATGATCACCGCCAAGGCGTTCCCCGGCAAACGCCAGGACGCCTACGACGAGGTCGATGCCGCTATGCGTCACCTGCGGCATCTGAAGCCGGGTGCGCCCGACGATTTCTCGATCTCAACTCCGGACCAGATCATTCAACAGTTCGACCGCATCACCGGGCTGATCGGCCTGGTGGCGATTGCGATCTCCGGGCTTGGCCTGCTGGTGGGCGGCATCGGCGTGATGAATATCATGCTGGTGAGCGTCACAGAGCGCACGCGTGAGATCGGTGTCCGTAAGGCCCTGGGTGCGCGGCGCCGAGACATCGTCGGCCAATTCCTGGTGGAAGCGATGGCTCTCACCGGCGCGGGCGGCGTGCTCGGCATCGTGATCGCCGTTTTGATCACGATGCTGGTCGGCGCGCTGGTGCCGTCGCTGCCATCGAAAGTCCCGTCCTGGGCGCTGATAACGGGGTTCACGGTGTCGGTAGCCGTTGGGATGTTCTTCGGCGTCTGGCCGGCAGTGAAGGCATCGAGGCTGGATCCGGTAGAAGCGCTGCGGTACGAGTGAGCCACATAAAGCCGCAGCCGATCTTTTGCAATTTCCCGACATTCCTATGCAACCTTTACCCCGTGCATAGCTATAACCGGACGGGTCGCTCTTTCAGGCGACAATCGAAAGACGCCTGATCCGAGCCGGATCGCTGCGCAGTGCGTACACCGAGAGTGTCAGCCTTTCTCTCAGCGCCCGTAGCGCAATTTCACCGATAGCGGGTTCGTGCGAATTTAGCCGGTGATGCTCGCAGCAATCGGCCAGCACGATGCCAACTAACTCTCCGGAGCAGTCGAAGAGCACCTCCTCCACCTTGCCCTTGAAGTGCACCAGGTCCTCGCAGGGATCGTATTTCGGGAGCGGCGCGCCGGTCAGCGAGGGCGGTATCGCGCTCGCGTCTCCGCCGAGCCCAACCACGCGGGCCTCCACGTATTCGATGTATCGCTGCATCACCGGATACCAACGGTTTGTAGTCGACATCTGTTGAAGGCGCCACTTCAGGATTGCCAGTGTGTCCTCTTCCGGCCTCAACATCACTGCCGCCGTCGTCACCGGGATCTTCACTTGGAACGTGCCGATCACGTACCGCCATTCGGCGCTGCCCTGGAGCGCGTTGCCTTTCTTGCTGCGGGTTTTGAGCTGGATCTGAATCTCTTCTGCCTGCGCGCGGCCCACCCGGCGCACGACAACGTTGAATTCCTGGCCTGTAACCACCGTGGTCGGAAGGTCCACCGTAAAGAGCCCCGCGAAATCCTGTCCGCTACCTTTGGGAATCGGAATATAACTGACCCCACCGGTCACCTTGCATTGAATTGTGTGGGCGTCCGCCGCCGTCAGGTTGTTAACCGGATACATGGCCGAGGCCAGCGCGATCACATCGGAAGCGTTCACCTGCGGCCAATAGATTGATGCTGTGCTACCCTTCGGAATCACACCCCAATCGATCATCAGCTCGTCAACCGCAGTCTGCCCCGTCGCTGTGGGCCTTATGTTGAACGTCTGCGGAATTCTGTGCGTTGATGCCGGGCCCGGGTTGTCTGAGTGCGTGACCTGCAGGTTACGCTGTGCAAGTCGGTCCGACGTTTCCGGAGTTTCGCCGGTGAACAGCGGCGATCCGTCATAAGCGATCTGCGCGACCAGGCAATGATGCGTCCCCGTCAGCCACGCCTGCACCTGCTGTCCCGCCACCTTATTATTCGGGTCGTAAAGGTTCAGAAAGCAGCCGTAATAGACCCAGATGCTGTCTCGTCCTGGCGGGTTCGTCGGGATCTCGATCTGCTGATTGTTCACGCCTCCTACGGAATAGTCCGTGTTCGTACCGAGGTCACCGGTGGCAAAGAAAGGAATAGTCGTCTGACCCGCGCCCACGTTCGGTGAACCGGGGTCGCCCGCAGCATCAGGCGTACTTGAGTAGGTGGTAGCGGGCTGATAATCCGTATCCGCTGTCTGGCTCGTCCATAGGCGGAAGAACACACGGACATTGTCCGCCTTGCCCGCCAGCCCCGCTGTGCCGCTCATGCGCACTCGCGCGATTGCAAAGTTGTAGTTGTTGTAGATTTTGGGGAAGAACCCGGAGAACTGGATGGTAAGAGGGGTTACTGACGAGTCCCCGGAATACGCAGCGCTCTGCCCGGGCAGCACACTCGTGAACGGATCGGTTGCAGCCGGGTCGTTGTAGTTGGCGTTGAGCCATTTCAGCAGCGACTGTACGTACGAATAAGCCGCGGCCGGGCTGTCACCTGCAAATGCCGGTCCTCCTGCAACTGGGACGGACGCAAGCAAGGGAGTGGCCGTGAACACACGGAGATCCTGGCTCAGATAGAATACGTTGTTCTGCGTTGGATCTATATTCGAGAAATACGGATCGGCCCCCGCAAGAAGCTCGAACTGCGTCGAGGTATCCGTGCTCGGCACTTTGATGCCGTTGAGCGTTAGCCAGGAGTTGAGCCCGTAGGTCGCGCCGTTGAAATCGCTCTGCTTTGGACTTGTGAAGGTGATGTCGAATGGGATGCGGATGCGCTGCTGCGCCGAGGTGTCCGCGCCGTTCTCGTAGTCTATGTCCGGATTCTGCGCAATCGTCACGCCTTGTACGGATGCGAATGGCCCAGTCGGGAACGCCACGCCCGCGCTTAAGGCGTTAAACGAGTCCTCACTGAAGCCCTCGACTACGAGCCAGAAAGCCTTCGTTACGAGGCCGCCATTCTTGATGATGTCCTGAACCTCATCCCAGCCGAATGTGTTCTTGTCCACCCAGAATGTCGCCGAGCCGGTGGGCAACAGGCAGATGTTGTCCGCCTTGCTCCAGTAAGCCTGCACCGAACACTGGACCCCATTCATGTCGAGAGTGAAAAACTGGTCGTTGCAGGTGTCCCCGATTTCGTCGTTCGTGATGCTCTTGCCACTCGAATCCTTGCCGTTGACGAGAATACCGTTGTTCGACGTGTCGACATCGGGGTTTGTGCACGCTTCCACAAGCTCGTGCGAGAGCACCTTGGTAGTGCAGTCGTGACCGGTCAGAGAGCCTGTGTTGTCGACCCACGCGTAGTATCCCTTTACGCCCTTATACGTGAAGCTCTGATGCTGACCGGCGAACCCCGTGTTCGAGTTGCGGATGCCCTTGGGTGCGATTACGGCGTAGAACCGATTGTGTCCGGCTGCGGGGGCCGGCATGCTGCTGTTGTTGTTCAGCCGGTCCGTGATGAGCGTGACGACGTCGGAGTCGGTGTACAGGTCCTTCGGGTCGGTGCCGGTGTAGACCTCCGAATAGATCAGCGTGCCTTGTCCAACACCCCGGTACTGGCGAAGGCCGCTCATATACGGACCGGTCACGATCCCTTCGATGGCCTGCTTGTAGGTATCGCTCGACGGCGTCGGAGAGGGCGTAGTGGCCCAGAAACTCCCCCAGAAGATGAGGATGACCTCTACGTCAGTGAGAACCTTCCCTCCACCATCTGTGGTGCTGGTGACCGTGTAATCCGGTGCGAATGTTTCGTCTCCGCCGGCCTGAGCCTGCTTCGAAACGGCCCGTCGCACGATACCACGCAGGGGCTTTTGCTCCGCATTCCTCTCCTTGTTGCTGGGTTTCTTCTCGTTCATTGGTGTCCTCCTGGCGCCCGAACCGGGAAGGCCCGGCACTCACGTACGCTGTAATAGTGCTGCTGTGCGGCGGATCGTTTCATCCTGATTCGCCTGCTGCGACGCCTAAAACAGTTCTCTGTATTCGTCGCCGAGAGCATTTATAATGCGCTTTTTCGGCGCCCTTGTCCGTCTTATGCACAAGGGGTTGCAGACGATGAATCGCTTTGGGCGCTGGGTAACGCTCGCAGCCATCGCGGCCACGGGGCTCCTCGCCGAGGCGCAGCAGAGTATGGCAGAACGCGTAAAACCATACCTCGACCGCGCACTCGCGTCCGGTAATTCGTTTGTCAGCGTATCGGCTGCCAGCGGAACACCGGCCGTTGCTCCGGGTTCGCTGGCCAGCATCTTCGGTCCGAATGTCGCGACGCAAACGGCGATCGGGACGGCGCCATATCCGACCAGTCTCGGCGGTGTAAGCCTGCAAATTGTGGACGGCGCGGGGAATTCGCAATCGGCGGAATTGCTCTACGTCTCTCCCGGCCAGATCAACTACTTCGTGCCCGCGAATACCGCTGCCGGGAACGCGACCATCAACCTGACTAATGGAACTGGAAACGTGCTCAGCGGCACCGCCCTGGTGCAGCCGCTCGCTCCGGCGCTGTTCACGGCAAATGGCAACGGCCAGGGGGTAGTCGCGGCAACTGCATACCGCACCGTGATTTCGACGGCGGTCGCCACGCCGACGGCCGTGTTCGAATGTGGCGCCGCACCGGAGAGTTGCGTGGGCGTTCCGATCAACGTCGGCCTCGATGCGCCCGTCACGGTGATGGCTTATGCGACCGGGGTCCTGGGGAGATCAAACGACGCAGCCGTAACCGTCACAATCGGAAGCACGGCCGTACCTCTCAGTAGCACCACCTCTTTGGACAGCTCAAGCCCGTTGGCCGGCATCAATTTGGTCACGTTTGAGCTGCCGCTCGGTCTTCGCGGCTCTGGCACAGTCGATATCTTCCTGACGGTCGATGGGGTGTCCTCCAATCACGCGCAAATAGACATCCAGTAGACTGCGTCCGCCGACGAAATGCCGGCTGATTGACGACAGAAACGATCGATTTTTCGGACAACTGCGGGAGCGGCCCCAATGATCACCAGATCCGGTTGCGCTCAAGTGGTGAATCTCAGGTCTGTCCTGTTTTTCATGCAATTGATCATCGCTTCGAGCCGATGCTCGTCAAAACCCACGACC
>Ga0126381_100007619_pt1 | contig 12068 bp, 9 predicted proteins | sample PanSoiMetPlot_28_FD_96465 | JGI IMG/M metagenome (GOLD analysis project Ga0126381, IMG submission 96465) | Tropical forest soil microbial communities from Panama - MetaG Plot_28 | ecosystem: Environmental > Terrestrial > Soil > Tropical forest > Bulk soil | place: Panama | collected 2016-02-17
AGCGGGCTGGCGCATTCGCTCGGCCTGACGAACGGCGCCCTGTCGCGCCTCATCGTGCTCGCGGAGCGGTTCGGTCTCAATCGCGCCGATCATGTCGTCGTGCTGACGGATGGCATGAAGGAAGAGCTGCGCCGCATCGGCTGCAAAAAGCCGGTCGACGTTCTGCCCATCTGGTCGCCGCCGCCGCCCGTCAGCGCACCGCCGCCGGAAGCCGATACCGTGCTGATGTATTCGGGGAATTTCGGCAAGAAGCAGAATCTCGAGCAATTGCTGCCGCTGTTCCAGCGCCTGTCCCGCGAGAACGGCGGCGTTCGCATCGTGCTGCGCGGTGACGGCCAGGAGTGGAAGACCTTCAAGACGCGGATCGAAAGCGCTGGAATAGCGAACGCGGCGTTCCTGCCGCTCGCGCCGCAGGCCGAGCTCATGGCGTCACTGCAGTCGGCGAACATCCACATCGTCCCCCAGGCGACGAACGTCGCCAACTATTCCATTCCCTCGAAAGTGTTCTCGATCATGGCGGCCGGACGCCCGTTCATCTGCATCGCCGCCAAGGACAGCCCACTCGATGAGCTGGCGCGCCGGTCCGGCGCCGGCATCTGCGTGCAACCGGCGAGCGATGACGTCCTCTATCAGGCGGTTGTGGGACTGTCCGATGATCCCATGCGGCAGCGCGCGATGGGCGAAGCCGGCCGCGACTTCGTCGCGACGCATATGAACAAGCAGACCATCATGCAGGCCTACGAAGCGCTGATCCGCGCATAGGGCGCCTAGGCCCGTTCCGGACACGGTTGTGAATTGCTTCGCGGGGCGAAGGCTCCGACGATGGACCCTCAACACACATCAGCGGAGATTGCCATGACTTTCGTCCGCCACCATTGCGTCTCTCTGCTTCTGACGGGATTGCTCGCCGGCACCCTTGTCGCCAGCAACGCGGCCGTGGCCGCGCCGCTGCAGGGCAAAGCCCCTCCGGCGGTGGCCGCCGCCCCTGCAGGCGAGAAAATCTTCCGCAATGCGGTTGGCTGGCAAGGGGTCCTTTCGGCCGCAAACATGAACCCGAACCTTGGCTCGCAAAGCTATGCGGCCACGCCGCAGCTGAACGCCACCGTGGTCTGTCCTGAAGCCACCCAGAGCTGGATCAGCGATCAATTGTTAATTCCCTTCGGCGTGGGACTGCGGGGCCCCTCGACCAATGCGCAAAGTTGCCAGATCAATCTGAAGGCAACGAGTCCGGCGATCCGGCAATCCGGGGCAATCCGTCTCGGCGACGGCAGGCACGTCGCCAGCGGACAGGAAGCGAACGCCATCATCCTCAACATGGGTGCGCGCGCGGGCGTGGGTTTTGATTGCCAGGCGTGCCAGGACGCCTCCGGGTTCAATTACGACTTTGCTTATCAGGTTGAAGATGGGCCGGGTATGCTGTTCGACGGCGAGAGCAGCCGTGCGGTCCCCAACACCGTGAATTCGTTCGAGGCCACCCACAATCAGGTCTCGGGCGCGCAAAACCGCGCTGCGGGCGGTGTCGGGATGATGTTCGGCACACTCATCTATCCGGCGGATATCAATGCCAACGACGTCCTCTGTTACAGCGGCCATTGCTTCGCCGATTTTGCGGAGTTCAAGCAGGAGATCGTCGCGAGTTCCTTCAACTGGACGATGGAGGACAACGCCGCCCGGTCTGCCGATTCGAGCACGGGCCTCTGGTACAACGGCGACGCCAACGTGGTCCTGGTTGGCGCGACGACGAACAACATCGGCACCGCCGTGAGGCTATCCCCTGACGCCCGCAAGCCCGGCGCCTTCAACGCCTTCGTCACGGGTCTCTACGCGATCGACGCTGCGCGGAGCATCGACAATTCGAGCGGCTTCTGCGGGCCCGCAAAGACGGTGACCGACATCCGCGTGTCGCTCTTCGCCTGCGGACAGACGGGATACCTGGATTTTACGACGCTGGACTTCTCGGGCGGAAAAGTCATCAACGCGAGCTACATTGCCCCGCGGATCCTCACCTCGCTTTCCGCGCCGGCGCGGTTCGGCGCGGAAAATGCAGCCACGATCAACCTCGTGCAGATGGTCCCGGCTGCGGGCGCTTCGGGCGACCACAATCGCGATTACATCCAGATGCTGGACCAGTCGGCACATGGCGGCTACGAGTTCATTCTCGGCGGAGACGACGGCGACACGCTCACGTTTGCCAGCATCTCAGGCGGAGCCCACACCGCCCGCTTCAGGATGGACGGAGCCGGCAATCTTGCAATCCTCAAGGGGACATTGACGGCGGCCGCGATCGGCGCGGATGCCGGGCACGGGACCGCTTCCGTCTGCGAAGACACGGCGACGCATGTCTTCTATTCGGGCTCCGCAACGGCTGGCGCCTGTGCCGGCGCGGGATCCAGCGCGCGTTTCACCACCGATATCCGCCCGCTCGCCGGTGGCCTCGCCCAGGTCGAGCAGCTGTCGCCGAAGCAATTCCGCTATCGCCATGGATACGGAGACAACGGCGCCCGCCCGCAATACGGTCTCCTCGCGGAGGACGTTGCAAAGGTCTTGCCCGATCTCGTCGGAAAAGACGCCGCGAAGCGTCCATCAAGCGTGGACTATGTTGGGCTTGTTCCCATTCTCGTGAAGGCGCTCCAGCAGCAGCAGGCTGAAATCGCCGCGCTGCAGAAGCGAGTTGCGGACATTTCGCGGCAGGCCCGCCTCACGCGCCGCGCTGGAATCGCGCGCGCATCTTCCCGCGAACGTCCCGGCGGTTAGGCTTCGTTACTGGCAGACGCGGCGATGGGCGACGGCGTAGGCCTCGCTGAGACGGATCTGGTCTTCACCGCGCTCGAGCCAGGGCAACAGCTCGTCGCTTTTCTCGATGAAGAAGCCGAACTCGTTGCCCTGCGTCTTCACCACTTTGACGACGCCCTCGAGCAGGGGACCGAGCGTGATGAGCAGGTAGCGCATCAAAGGCTTCGATGTCCTTCTGAGCCTTTCGTATGGCAGCCGCAGACCATAGAAGAACTGGACCTTCGCGGGGTTCGCGGGATAGGCGCTTTTCACCGTCTTCAGGATTTCCCGTTCCGTCCAGCGATAAACGAAATTCGGTATGGGACCGTTGCCGGCACCGCCTGAACTGTAATTGCCGTTGCTCACCGCCTCGAGCTCATAGTCGACCGTAAAGCCGAGCGACTTCGCAATGTTGAGGAGCAGGCTGTCGCGGTTCTCGAAGCACAGGATCCCGCGCCTCGACACGCGCAGCATCTCGAGCAGCGCGCGATGCGGCGAAAAGCAATGATGAAGGCCCATATGAACGATCGCGATGTCGAACTTGTTGTCGGCGTAGGTGATGTTCTCCGCGTCCTGGTAGGACCATTCGAACGGCATGACGCTGTCTTTGCAGCTTGCGTCGAGGTTGGAAATCGTAACGTTCGTGAAACCCGCCTGCCGAAGAATGTCGCGATCCAGCGGACCGCCGCAGATGACGAGGATGGCGTCGTCTTTCGTCATCCGCCCGTGCCGGAAAAGAGTCGCAATGGCTTGCTCGTAAAGCATCGCTTCAGTCGCCCCCGAATTGTCCTAACGGCCGGAAATTGCCGAGCGTCACCCCGCCAGCGACAAGCCCACCATGCCCATCGCCGTCGGCCCACGCTGGTAGCGCTCAACAAGCCATTTATCGGCCTGCACAGAGTTAACGGCTTTGCCGGGAACGGTCAAACCTTCGCTGCAACCTTTGCGTCTCATTGCGCGAACGTTGTGCGCATTTCAATTGTGCAGTTTCGCACTGAGCCAAAACTGTGGATGAGCACGCGCGAATGCCCTGCGACTGCGGTGTTCCTCAGCCTGTTCGCCGCATCGGCGCTGCAGGGAATCACGCGCTAATTGTTCCCGATTTCAATGCTGCGGTAAGTTTGGGCGGGACGCAGGGTTCTCAGCAACGCCCGCGCCACCTGCGCTACGGCGATTACCGTGGCCAGCGGCCAGGAATACCGCTTGTAAGTGAAGTAGATCCGATCACTCAAAGGATCGCGCCGGGAATAAAGCGCGCGAATTCTCGCACTGAGCGTCGGTATCCAATATTTGAGCGGGTTCCCCTCGCAATACCCGATGTGATCGGAATAGAGGTAGGTCTTGCAGCCGCGCTCCCTCAGAACAAGCCCCAGATCGACGTCGGCGTAACATTGATGATAGACCGGATCCGGTCCCCCGACCTGGTCCATCGCCTTCGCGGGCACCAGCACAAAGTTGGCCTGGAATGTATCGCATTCGCGTATGGCACTGCTTACCGGGACCATGTCGAATGCCAGTGGCCGGTATTTCGCGGTGGAGACCAGGCCGCCGTAAGTCGTTTTGCCTGTCGCCTTCTCGCACACGGGCCCCGCGAGGATTGAAGGCGCCCTCTGGTTCAAGTCGACATAGCTCGAAATCATTTTCCTTACCGAATCGGGGATGAGCTCGACGTCGTCGTTGAACAGCAAATAGGCATCGAACGGCCCGGCCGCCCTCGCCGCCGCATAGGCCCAGCACATTGCGGGATTCCAGTACAACGAGCCGGTTCCCGTGATGACATGCACCTGCGGAAACCGCTGTTTTACGATCTCGCCCGTTTTGTCCGGAGATCCGTCGTCGACAAGGAATATCTCCAGAGTCGCATCCTGATGCTCGAATGTTTCGAAGAGCGACGTCAGGCATCGAAGTGTCAGTGCTACGCGATTATAGCACGCTACGAGCCCTGCTATTCTCATCGGTGTTGCTCCAATTTTTTGAGCGTTCCTGGCGAGGCCTTGCTGCGCTTTGCAGCGAGTCTCGCATTTGACGCCTGCCTTCCTCGTGGCGGCGAAGGCCTTCCGCCCCAGTTGGAGTAAGCAGGCGGACAGCATCAGACCTTCGCATCATTCCCGCAATCTTCGTGTCCAACGGGCCAGCGATGGTGTTCACTGGGTGCTGTGCGATCTTACGCTTTGGGCCGACGGCGTTACCGGGCCGGACTGAGGCACGCTCTTGCGACGCTTTCCCGTACGGCCAAAGACCCTCCGCTCGCGCGAAAAAGTGCGCAACAAGGTGTTGTCGGGCGAGAGCAGGAAGATCGCCGCGCACCACAGCGCGAGTGTCACGAAGACGATGAGCGCCACGACGCTGATGAAATCCGGCCAAGTCGCCTTTTGCGGCGTGTGTGGAGGCTCCACGACATAGCTCGCATAACGGTGATCGGCGGTTATCACCATCATGGTGTTCTGCTGCATCGTCAGGAGCGAGATGATGGCGGAACGCTGGTCCTCGAACGTCGTCGTCGCCAGCTGGGCCTTCAGATAGGCTATGCGCGCAGCGATGTCTGCGCGCTTGTCGGCCCGCATGAGCGAATCGGCCTCCTTGAGAACGATTTCCAGTATCCTCTGGCTGGATTCGCGGTCGCGGAAACGGAACGAGACTTCGGAGATATCTGTCGATCCTTCGTGGGGCGTGGAAATCGACAGGTTGTCCTTGAGAAAGTGGAAGATCCGATCGTCTTCCGCAGACGGGCCCAGCGGGAGGCCAATGAAGGCCTTCACGGTGTCGCTCAGCATTCCTGTGAATGCACCGCGCGCGCGCAAATGCTTCGTCGCAGGATCGTACAAGTCCGGAAAGGCGAGCGCGAGGAACTCCGGACGTTCCGTCAGCGTGTCGGCGAGACGATAGGAGCGCAGCACCCGCGTATATTGATCAAAAAGGTCCTCATTTCCGCTCGACGGGCCCCCGAAGCCCAGCTTCTTGGTAATCGAGGCGATGCCCGACGCGCTCTGCAGTCCGCTTGAATCCAGCAGCGCATCCTTGGGCGGCGTCAGCGCCGCTTCGGCCGTGTAGATCGGATCGGAGAGGTGGACGTAGATAAGCGTGAACAGCGTGCAGATGACGAGGAGCACAGGCAGGAGCTTGTAATAGCGGGCGGCTTTTTCGGCTGCAAATGCGAAATAGCCGGTAAGGTCGGCGTCCGATTTTGCTTCGATGGAAAAACGGTTCTCGTTCATCTCAATAACTCGTGCTTCCACGCAGAAAACGTTGCTTCAAAGACGCTGCGGCAGCCGGATCAACCAGGTTCCTGTCCTTGCCCGGACTTTGCGAACACGGCAGCCGCACGGGTACGCTGCGTCATTAAACTGTAATACCGCATTATCCGCTCGCGTTCCCGGTAGCCGAAGGTAGCCAGCGACAGGGCCGCAACCAAGCCCGTGGTCCCGACGCGGGCCGCCATCGAGGCCTCCGTGAGCCGGATCATCACCAGCCAGGTGGCGAACGACGCTGCAGCAAAGACGAGGATCTCGGGTGTCATTTTCTCCGGCAATGTTCTGACGATCTGAAGGAAATTGCCCAAGACCGGCCGTGCAAGGGCTATACCCGCCCAAGTCAGCGTAACGGCGTATGCTGCAACGACTCCCGGCCCACCCAAGATATAGCCCAAGACCAGCCCCAAAGAAATGTTGCTTGCCGCTGACAGGGCGAAGACGCGGACCAGTCCCCTCAGCTGTCCGCTGCCGACCTCTGTGTAGTAGCCGATGAGACCGACTGTGTTGACCGCGCTCCCGAACGACAGGATCAACATGTCCAAGATGAACCCGCTGTTAATGCGCCCCAGCGAGAACATCGAGAGAAAGCCGGAGGCCAGTACAATGAGGCTCATCGAACAGAAGGACCACCTCGCGACAGTGACGTTCCAATGGACGAGCTTCGCGCGCATCCTCTGTTCGATATCCATCTGCTCCCGCGACAGCAGGGGGAGAACGGACTGCAACACAGCCTGGTAAAGAATGCGTGCCTGGGAGGCGATCTTGTTCGCGAGATCGTAGACCGCCACGGAATCGAGGTCGGCGAAGCGGCCGATCAGGATCTTCGAGGTCGGATCCAACAGCAGCTGGGACAGCGTCATGAAGAGGAATGTGAGGTTGAAATTCACAGTCCGGCGCGACAGTTCGCGAATTGATTGCTGTTGATAGCCGGGTCCTGCCTTAGGCCAGAAAAGCCATAGGCCGACGACGTAGACTGCGTTCAGCACGAGCGCATAGGCGACGTAAGTCTCGCCCAGGCCGACAATATTTCCGTGCCGGATGAAGAAATAGGCGAGCCCGACGAAGGCGATGTTCGCAAGCGACGACAGATAGCCGCGGAGGGCCATCAGACCGAGGCCATCGAGACAGCCGGCGAAAATCGTGGCGGCCGAATTGAAAACGCCGAACGCCAGCGAGCAGACGACAAGACCGTAGATCGGTCCGGCCGGTACCGCGTGGGCATAGTTCGACTTCAAGTAGTAGAAGGCGGGCGCAGCGACCAGGAGACCAAGCACCAGAAGGGGAGCCGTCCCGACGAGCAGCCCGGTGACGATGAAATTCCGCAGACGGACGACGCCCTGTTTGGCGCGGTCGATGGCGACAAGCCGGGTGACATTGCCGCCCGAACCACCATCGGCGATCCGCGAGATGAAAATGATGCCCTGGGTCAGGGCCCAAATGCCCACCGCGGGTGGACCGAGCAGGTGATAGCCCAGTCGGAACACCAGGAATATCGCAACCCCATTCGTCGCCGTCGCCAGAAGGCTGCCGAGGCCTGCATGCCTGTAGAGGAACTCTGGCGCTTTCATCCCTGATCCCGGCGGTTCAGCACGCAACGGCGGCGCAGAATATATCGTCTTGCACAAGCGTTTACAGGAGATTCCGGCACCGGCGCGCGCGATCAGGTCCGCTCCCCGCCGAACATCATGCTTCCACCCCAGCTCGCCGGGATGTGCAGGAATTGGCCGATCCTGTCGTCCAGGCGCGCCAGGCGAAACATGGTTGGCGCCGAGAAGTGGATTCCAAATTTGTCGAGGGCGAGGAGGGGATAGCGCAAGAGCGGCCCATGATTGCTGATCACGTGATTGGGGAAGACTGCTCCGAGGGTCGACAGGCTCTTGGCCGTGAGCGGATTGCAGAAGATGCTCTGTGACCGATCTGTGATCTTTTGGCCCCTCTTCCCGAGCATTTTCGTACCCAGGCCGTAAAGCGGCGCACGCCAGGGATCGATGGCGGAAAACCTGCCGCCCACTTTGAGGACGCGGTGAATCTCCGGCAGCGCAAGTTCGAGACGGGTGTGATGAAGACAGCCCTGCGACGTGACGACATCGACCGACTCACCTCGAATGGGCAACTCCTCCCCTATTCCCAGCAGGCAGGAGAAGCGGTCGGAAAGGCCGAGCCTGTCGGCAATCGCCCAAGCGAGTTCCGCCTCTCCGATCATCGGTGTGACGAGAACCGCTTCCGAAGCTCCGGCAAGCAAGAGGCGAATTACATGGTCTCCCGAGCCGCCGATCTGCAGAACCGTCTTGTCTCGGACGGGTGCGATATACCGTGAGCACTCCACCAGTGCCTCGATGTCGAAACAGCCATCGATCCATTCCCGCACGGGATCCGGATAGTGCTCTGTCGGTATGCCATCTTCCTTGAGCCGCCAAGCGCGTTGGAAGCCATGCGATGCGGTGACGTCGGCGGCCTGGCCTCGGCCGATCGGGTTGTAATGCTCCATCTCGGCATAGGCTTCGGCAAAACGCCGGTCACGCAAATCAGCCGTTTCCCGCTGTGCCGCCGGCAAAAGGACCTCAGGCCACATGAGCGCCGGAAAGCCCTCCACGACCGGATAAGCGTGCGCGTCGTTCGCAAATACGGTGGAGGTCAGGCCGAACTGGGGGGCCTTAAAGCCTTCCCGACCGATCGGCCGCAACGATCCATCGGCTGGGCAGTCCTTCCACGCCAACGACGCTTTCGAACGCGGGTCGGCAAGAATGGACCGTCCCCAGATCGTGACCTTCATTCGAATTCCCGGAAATTCAAGGCTCGCGGCAAATATGTACTGATTCCGCCGAGCGCCTGCTACCCCGCCGGCAGCTTACTCAACGTCGCTCCACAACCGCCGGTTCCTAATCGAGGAGCCGAACCGTGCGCGCCGGCACGCCCGCCACCAGCGTGCGGGGCGGGACGTCTTTGGTCACGACGGCGCCTGCCGCAATGACGGCATCGTCGCCGATCGTCACGCCCGGAAGAATGATTGCCGACGTTCCAACCCATACATTTTTGCCAATGACGACAGGCCGCGAGAGCACAGTATCGCGATACTTGCGTCCGTGCCGCAGAGCATCGATGTCGTGCGTCGCCGTCACGATGGCGCTATGAGCTGCAATCATGCTGTCGTCACCGATCGTCAGGCCGCCATTGCCCCAGATGTGGACGAAATCGTTGATCGTGACTCGATCGCCGAATGTGACATGACGTGCGCCGTGAATGCGCGCTGTCGAATAGATCATACAGTCGCGGCCGACCGAGCGCAGCCTGGCTGCCTGCAGCGACGAAGCCACCTTCCACTGGCTGAGCATGAACGAGCGCCAGAGCCGCCGAAACAATGTGTTTTCTTGAATGAACGCCGATACGGTCATGTGGCCTGTCTTGAGGCAGTGTCAAAGCGCAAGGCAGGTCGCTGATTGGCGACCACGGTGAGATAGAGAATCGTCAGCCAGAAGACGCCCATCGTCTGGAAAAAGCCGAGAAACCACCAGCCGATCGTCGCCTGCCTGTAAAGCTGGAAGAGCGAAGCGAGCGAAATGGCAAAGATCGCGATGCGACCCGCGCTCGCATAATGCATTTTGTTCAGGAAGCGATCGACGAAAGCGGCGGCCCAGGCGAGAAGCGCCATGCCGCAAGCGAGTCCTATGAGTTCGCCATAGACCCACGAAGTGCCGATCAGCCCGACACCGTTGCCTCCATCGACGTTTTCAAGCGCGAGCCCGCGCTCGATCGCGCGAAGGCCCGTGGAGACATCCACCAGGCTGTCCGGCTTGGATGGCCACACCGCGCGAGGGATCGCGAAGGTGAACGGCTCGATGTTCGGGCGGTAGAACGCCTCCCACCAGCCGCCGAATTTGGCGAGGACGTCCTGCCGGCCGTACACGGAGACGACGGTTGCATCGAAGAAGTTCATGTCGGTCGACATCAATCGGACAACAAATTTCTCGATCAGGTCCCAGCGCCGGAAATCGCGTATCTGGAAGCCGGCCTCGTAAACGGGAATGAGGATGCGGCCGAAGAGCGTCAAGAGGCTGAAGCCGATTGCGCCGACCAGGAAGTAGGGCGCATGGGACAGGCGAAGGGGGCGGACGTAGATGCTGATACCGACGATGACCGCCAGTGCGGGCACGATTAGGAACTCACGCTTCGGCGTGATGACAAGTGTGGCAGCCAAAACCACTGTTACTATGGCCGCGTGGAACAGGACCTGCCTGCGGCAATGCATGGCCTCCAGCAGAAGCCAGCAGGCGGCCGCGTCGGCTATCATCGAAAAGTAGTTTAGATCGTTGCTCAGCATGTCCGTCTCGGCGTAGCCCAGCATCGCGGAGATGCCGCCTGAGCGCATCACCATGACATTATGCAGTCCGCCCACGTGAACAACGTAGGCACCCTTCATCAGGGTGCCGATGCACACCAGGATGTAGGCACCAATTGGAAAATGCCCGAGGTCCACGCGGAAAACGCGCGGCAACGTTACGCCCGATGCCCGGTTTCGCGCAAAATACTGGTAGAACCCGACGAACATGACTATGCCGAGCCAACACACCACGAGCGTCCAGAAAAACGTCTCGGGCGACGAGTAGTCGGGATAGAAGAATGATCGCATGTCGTTGAAGAAGATTGGAAAGGCAGCCGAGAGCGCCACATAGAGGATCATGGTGTAGATGATCACCGCATAGCCGCTCAGCAGTGGACGGAACCCGAGACTCGAGGCCGGCGCGAGGCGCAAGGCACCGATGAGCGTCACGGAAGTGACGGCAAGCGCGACATACACCAAGAGTTCCATCACGGTCTCAAATCGTCTCGTTCACGTAGAGAACGTCTGCATAGATCGGGGTCAAATCCTTGATGTGGAACTGCTCAAGGAATCCCTTGAGCGCGAAGCCGGAGCCGGTAAGCAATCTGTGGACGTCATTGAACTTGCTCTGCCCGACATAAACCGGCTCGAGGGTGACCTCGGTCAAAAAATACTTCACATGCCTGAGGACCTTGGAGCCGCCGGTGATCACATCGGTTTCCACCCCCTGTACGTCCAGCTTAAGCAGGATTTCGCCGGGCATTCCGGCAACCGACCCAGCAAAAAGCTCGTCGAGCGTCTTTACGTCGACCTCGATCGTCGTTTCCTCCCGGGTCTCCGGCAAAATTCGACTGGAATGCTCGGTGCGGGCGAGCAAGGACGACGAGGTATCGTGTAGCGGATGCATCCGGAAGGCCGCGCGCCCGTTCTCCCGGCCGACGGCGCAATTGTATACGCGAAGGCGGCCCCCGCTCTCCGCGCCCCTCTTCTTGAGATCGCCGAAGGCGCCCGGCAGGGGCTCGATGGAATGCACTGTCGCCTCAGGGTAGCGGGCGAGCCATTCCTGCGACGTCTCACCCCGGCTCGCACCCACGTCGACGATGGTGCGGATCGGTTGCTTGAAAAGCCAGAGCCTGAGGCTCCAAGCGTCGCGCTCGCTCGGGACAATGCGGTAGCCGGCCCTTCCGGCCAAATTCTGGATCTGACGTTTGGCGACCGCCCAAATCAAAGTTTCGCTCCCCAAACCGCTTGGAATCTATAGACAGGGGTTCAGTGTTCGGCAAGTTAGGCTGAAATCAGATTTCTACAGAAATTATGGGCGTTTAGGCCCTCTCATCGCCTCAACACACCGGCGAGGCGGCGCGTCAGTCGCCTCGAATCTCGCAGCGCGCGTGCGAGGGCTTCGTCGTCAGCCCGATCAGCGCAAGCGACTGCGGGCAGTTGCGGGCAGGCTTCCAGGTTCACGTATGGGTCGGTGTCGTTGCGTACCAGCAGCTTTTTGAGAAGCCTATAGCGAGTATGAGTTGCAGTGGCGTCGAAGCCGATATTTTTGGCGAGTGATCTTGGCGGGAACAACGAGATGCCTTGGGCGCAAAAGACCGACCAACGCCAACGAATTGCCCAACTGTCAATTCGGCCGTTCATTTGGTCTATCAGCATGTTCGAAAAGGGGTAGGAATCGCCTAAATCGAATTGGCGCCGAAGCGCTCTGTCCGTTTGGAGGCGCA
>Ga0126381_100007620_pt1 | contig 12067 bp, 13 predicted proteins | sample PanSoiMetPlot_28_FD_96465 | JGI IMG/M metagenome (GOLD analysis project Ga0126381, IMG submission 96465) | Tropical forest soil microbial communities from Panama - MetaG Plot_28 | ecosystem: Environmental > Terrestrial > Soil > Tropical forest > Bulk soil | place: Panama | collected 2016-02-17
ACCTCGGCACGGGCTACCTCCGCGAAGGACCCGAGTCGCCCGGCGCGACCCTTGAATGGTCTGGCGGCACGGCTGCCGTCGTCAGCATTCCCTGAATATTTTTGCGAGGGCACACCACTCTTCCGCCATACTCTCGAGCCTGGCTTCGCCACACTCTTGTCGGAGCCTATTACTCCCTCACCGGTTTTCACTTGACCGGTTTTCACTTGGCTTGACATGAACGTCTCCGTGGCTTATGGTCTTGCACGCTCTGTGGTCTTACCCAGGAGAGCAAACAGAGTCCCCGCCGAGGAGGATAAATCCGTGTTGAGAAAAGTCATTGCGATAGTCTCTCTTTGCCTTTTGGCGCTTGTTGCAGCCAAAGCCCAGAATCCCACCAAAACCTACGTCATCCTAGCGATTGGACAAGGGGCCGGCAGCACCAGCTTTGCGAGCGCTCTAGGTTTCAGCGTGATTGCCCAGTACGACCCCATTGGCGTGGTTGTCGCGCAATCGAGCGATCCGAATTTCTCGACGCAGGCGGCCGCCTTGCCCGGCGTCCAGTCGGTTACTGAAGATCAAGAATTGCAGTGGATTTCTCCAAACGAAACCGTCGTCGAGGCCGACAATGTCATCGACGATTCTGAAGTCCCGCCGCCTGACGCCTCCGGTCTTCCTCCCAACCACGAAACCTTCAGCGCCGTGCAGTGGAACCTTCACCAGATCCATTCGGACCAAACTGCCGCCAACGGCGACCGCGGCAACGGCGTGACGCGCGCGCGCGTCGCCATCTTGGACGCCGGAATAGTTGCCAGCCACATCGACATTGCCGCGAACCTGAACACCTCGCTGAGCACTTCGTTTGTACCCACCGAGCCCAGTTTCGTTTTTCCCTCGAATGGCAAGTTCAGCCATGCAACCCATGTAGGGGGCATCGTTGCGGCACCCATCAACGGCATCGGCACTCAAGGAGTCGCGCCAAATGCAGAGCTTGTGTCCGTGAAAGTTCTGAAAGACGCTGGTTCCGGCTCTTTTGCTTCGGTTATTGCCGGCATTGAATACGCGTCCGGACCAATGGTCCATGCTGACGTCATCAACATGAGCCTGGGGGCCACCTTCGACCGACTTAATGCTGGGGGTGGCGGATTGGGCCCCTTGCTTTCCGCGCTCAACCGAGCGGTGAATCACGCGGAAGCTCAAGGCACACTAGTCGTGAGCGCCGCTGGAAACGCGGGCGTCGACTTGAATGGGAGGCTGGGCGATATTCCCGCACAGTCCGGCAATGGCATGGCGGTTTCCGCCACAGGACCGGTCGGTTTTGGGCCGTTCGGCTTCAATCCACCCGCGGTTTTCGACCGGCTCGCCTCTTACAGCAACTTCGGCCAATCCGTGATCAACGTAGCAGCGCCGGGCGGCGACGGGGTCTTCACGCCACAATCGCAGGTTTGCCATGTTGGCGTGATCGCAGCGCCCTGTTTCGTTTTTGACTTTGTGCTCAGCCCGGGCGGAAAGAATGGTTCTTCCAATCTCTACTTTTTCGTGATCGGCACTTCCATGGCAGCGCCTCACGTTTCCGGCCTTGCCGCTCTCATCGTGGGCAAGTTCGGCCACATGAATCCGTCCCAATTGCGAACGCTGATAGAACAGTCTGCCGACAGCTTTTCGGGCCCGGGCGGAACTGCCTTCTTCGGCAAAGGCCGCATCAACGCCCTTGCTGCCCTGCAGTAGCGCGGTCCCATCCGATGTGGGGGCACGATACACCCGTGCCCTCACACCTAATCGTCCGCCCGCGTCGGAATGTCCGGCGTCCCGTCCGACGTTTTCGCTCCATAATGATCTGCCAGGGTTTTGCCGTCGAAGCCGTGCGTAAAGCTTTCCTTGATCTCCGGCAACATCGTCGCGTTCCAGTCAAACCATTCCCGCGCCATCCGCCGGTAAACGTCTTTTTGACGCTCTTTCAGGTTGGCCCTTTCCAACGGGTCTTCCACCACATTGAAAAGAAAGGTATTCTCCAAAATTTTCAAAAACTTGTAATCGCCATCACGCATAGCCCGTTGCCCATTCGACTTGTAGCGCCAGAACAGCTTGCGCGGAACGGGTGCAGCCGCCCGCGTCAGCACCGGGAGCAGATTCACCCCATCGAGTGGGTACGCCGCATCACTTTCCACTCCCGCCACAGCTAAAAGCGTCGCCACCCAATCCATGCTGATAGCAACTTGTTCTGTCACTGCACCTTGCGGAATCCGCGCCGGCCACGAGACCACTGCCGGAATCCGCAGCCCGCCTTCCAGCAATTCCGTCTTCTTCCCTGTAAAAGGCCAGGTGTCCGCAAAGCGCTCTCCTGCGTTGTCGCTAGTGAAAATAACGACGGTGTTCTCGGTCAATCCATTTGCGTCCAGCGCAGCGAGCACGCGGCCTACCTGTACGTCCATCGCTTCAATCATTCGCTGGTAGGTTTTTTGAGTCCCGCCATCAACGTCGAAGAGTCCAGCGCTCCCAGGCTGAGCGAGTCGCTGAGACTCCACTTCGTCGCCGGGCGCCTCCCACGGCCAATGCGGCGCGTTGAAATGCAGCCTCAGCAAGAATGGCTGGCGAGATTTCGCGGAGTTATTAATTACCTCCACCGCACGATTTCCGAGCAAATCGGTGAGATAGCCCGCTTGATGGACAGGAACGTCGTCGTCCCAAAGATCCTCCTTGTTCCCTCCTCCGGAGTGCGTGTAATAATCCACCGCGCCGCCCCGGAATCCGTAGAAATGCTCGTAGCCGCTCTGCAAAGGACCGAACTTCGGCAAGACCCCGAGATGCCACTTACCGACCAGCGTCGTGCGGTAGCCCGCCTTCTTCAAGAGCGAAGGCAGCGTCGGATGTCCCGGCGGCAAGCCAATATTCGGATTGCCCGCCAAGGGCTCCTCGAGCCCAACGCGCAAGCGATACTGGTAACGCCCGGTAATCAGCGCCACGCGCGTCGTGCACACCGCGGAGTTCGCATACGCCTGCAGAAAGCGCACTCCCTTCGCGGCAACCTGATCGATGTTCGGCGTGCGCAGGTCCGGACGGCCATAGCAGGAAAACATCGGCGTAACCTAAGTCATCGGCAACCATATAAACAATATTGGGAGGCTTCGATGACCTTCGAACGCGCTTCGATCGCCGTGCAGCGCCAGCGCCACCACCTCCGTGGCCGCCCCGCGCAGCAACTCCCGCCGCGTAATCCGATTCCTGGGCCTTATCGTTCCCATGGGCGATTTCCTTTCTTGAGCACGGCTGGCCCAGAGCCTTACAAAGATTGGTGGTCCACTTCGTCTGCGCCGGAACGGAAGGCCTGCCTCCGCGTGATGAGGAACCACAGAATCACCAGGACTACCGGGAATGCCGCTGCAAAACCTATCCACGCCGGAAAGGTAAACGGGTTCTGATGGGGCATGCGCGCGTTCATCGACGCAATCATCATGTCCATGATTTGCTGAAGCCTGGCGCGATGTCCGGAAATGCAAAGGAGTAGCACCCCATTCACGGCTGTCAGGCATTGCAGCCCGATCGTGGTGAAGAGACCCCATCTCTTTAATTTCAGCAGCCCCACAGCCGCCGCCGTCTGGGCCGCCATCCAGACAATGAAAACCAGGGTTCCCATCCGTCCAAACAGAAACAGTCCCAAGAAATACAATGGAAACTGCTGCCCCGGGAAAAATGATTTGGCGAACAACACACCGAAGGCACCGGCGGGGGAGGCAATGAGCAAGTACCACCCAATGATGGTGATGCTGAGCGGCCTTGCGCTTGCGCCCGCGCCGGAGTCGGAGACCGCCGGGGCCGCCACACCCAAAAAAGAATCCCCGGCCGCCGATTCCGGTGCACGCTGCATTCCTTGGAATTGCGCCTTCACTGCGCGCTGGTTGAAGAAATAGAGCCAGAAACCGGCCAGCGCGGCAAAGGCTGTGTAGAGGACCACCGTGCCAATCCGAAACGACGACATGAAATTGGAAGGAAGGTTCGGATCATTTGCGTTGGGAAGCGGAATGAAAGCGATAATCGCCGCGCCGGGAAGCGTGAACACAAGCAGGATCGCAGCGAAAACCAATATTGAAATCCTAGCCCATTGCTTCAGATAAAGAAGCCCGATACCGGACGCCACCGAGGCCCCCAATAATGGCTGCCTCACCAATCAGAACTGCGCCAATGTTTACGTCGGCGGGGAAATTCGCCGCTGGGCTGGACTTCGATATGAAACCAGTCGCGAGGAGCATCAATGCGCCACAAAGAATGGTAATTCCGCTGCCCGCGATTACCACTACGGCAGAAGTCGTTACCCCAGCAGAGCGTGGCATCGGCAACCTCCCCGACACGGTTCCAATATACCGGTGCACCGTCTTTGCGCAAACGATTCGTTAGCGTTGAAGAGCGCGCGCGAGTCTGAATGATCGAGACACGCGGACCGGGCGGGGTGCGGCTAAGACGCCACGAAGCAGGACCCTGGGTTGAAAGAGCATTCTAGAGCGACTAACGTTTCTTCTGCCGGATGAGTTGCGAAGCGAAGTGGATGAGCATCTTGCGGTCGTTCTCGCTGATGCGGCGAAGGAGAAGGCTCAACTTATGGACGTAGCGAGCCGAGTCGCCGCCCAAACCCCAATGGTCGTCGCCATTGGTGGCTTGCACGGCCTGAGGAAGAGACGAAGCCTTGGGCGGCGTTTCGCCATCGTAAAAAAACTGGTAGAGCGGGACGTCCAGGGCCAGGGCGAACTTTTCCAGTGTGGCCAATGAAGGAACGGTACGCCCGTGTTCCAAACGCGAAACGTAGGAGCGCTTTAGTCCGGTGCGCTCCTCGATGTCTCCCTGGGTCAGATTCTTTTGCTCGCGGATGGACCGCAAACGCTCGGAAAGAATCATGTCGTGCCTCTTCCGAATGCGAGAATTTGGGGCCCGATACAACATTGTTTCGGATGAAACAGATGAAACGCATGCCCGGCCGTGGTCACTATTGACCGACAGGACGATCTATAGAATTTTCGGCCGCTGCCCAGTCTTTGATACTTAAGACCGTAGCTTTGCCGGTGATAATAACATAACGAATGTTACATAGCAGCAAACAAAAAAGTAGCGCGGCGGAGCCTCAGGTGCGGCGCGCCTGATCAAAGAAACGCTCGTAACGCAGTACTAGCGAGGAAATCACTCCACAGGCAACGGGTATAGACCTGATTGCGCGGCTCACCGTGCATTTTCTAGAGTGTTGCCCCTACTTCGTAAACCGCCCTCTTTGCGAAGGCAAGTGGTTCATTTCGCAGCCGTTTGCAAGCGCTCGACATAATCAGTTCAATCTCAGGGCTAACCCTCGGGTAACCAGGGCCCTCGGGTCTGGAGGTATAAATGTCAAAGGAATGGGACGTTTTGGTCGCGTCCGGTAATTTGGAACATCGCAGGTCATTAGTCAAAATTCTCGAAGAGCTCCCACTGAACGTGATCTCGGTTTCCACGTTTCAGCAGGCGGAAGAAGTGCTGTCGCGGCAGCGCATTTCACTGCTTTTCTCCGATCAGCGGCTGCCGGACGGTTCCTACAGACAATTGCTGAGCCACACGCAAACCGTGAGGCAAACGCCGTGTGTAGTGCTGACCACCGAGGCGAGCGATCCAGTGGATCCCATAGAAGTGGCTGAATGCGGCGTCGTGGGAACGCTTCGGTATCCTTTTCATGCCACCGACGTCGAGCTGCAGATTATCCGCGCGGCCCACGAAGAACATGCAGAAGCACCGCCGACGATTACCCAATAAGTCGATCCCCAGTTGTCCTAATCCGCTGCTGAAGAGGCTACTGACACTCCTGCAGGAATTCGCTTGGAACGTGGCCGCAGAAGGAATACCGCCGTGACACCGAGCGGGACATTTTGCGTGAAGATTTCGACTGTGTGAATCAACCGCTGCGCCCCACCCATCAGTTCATTCGGAACCACCAACAGAGCGAGCCCCCCAACAATCCAAATCAATAGACCAACGACTATGGCCGCGTGCCAGCGCCTCATCCGCAACGTAAGAATGACCGGCAGTACCGCGAGCGTCATGAGCACTCCGCGTGAAAGCTGGATTCCCCAGAATAACCACACGCCGAGACGCGCCACGATCTGCGGCCCCTCCGGATAGTAGCTTTTGGTGAAGAATTGATAGGTGATGGCGCCGAAAACCAAATAGTAAAGGACGTACGACAAACCGGAGCAAAGCGTCATCAACGCGCTCCCCAAAATGGAGCGATGGGGGACCGACAGTTCCGTGGGTTTGGACAACCGCAGAAGCCATGCGAGTAACGCCAAAACAACGGCGAGACTCCCATACATGACCATGCCGCCCAAGAGATCCTCCGTGGCACGCCGGCTATATTGGGGGAAAAAAAGCACGGCTTCGGACCATGTGCAAAGCAGGGTCACAATGAGAAGCACCGGCGCAATCACCGCAAATTGGCCGAGCGCGGTACGTGGTCCGAAGAGTGCTACTGGGACAAAAGCCCCGGCCATGAGGATTCCGGAAAGCCAGAACCAGGGGAAATGTCCCGCACCAAGAGCTGCAATCGTGAGAGACAAGCCTCCCACCAAGCAATAAAGAACGACGCGCCATTTCATGTTCGTCGTCCTCCTTTCTTTTTTGTGTATTTTGCGAGAGCCCTTCTGGACCAGCGAAGCAATTCCTCATAGTCGCGCACGCCCTTTTCCAAGGCGAGCCTGCCCGAAAGCGGCATTCGGCGGGCATTCGCCTGCAAAAATTGCCGGAGAGAAGGCATGTGGCGGCGAAGCCCTCTTGCAAGGTCCCTCAGGAACCGCACTGCCTGAGCGGGGCTGGCAGTTTCGTCCATAAATGCAAAACGCAACATAAGATCATCCACGCGATGCATGATGTCGTCAGCAGTGATCGCTTTCGTCTGCCAGGTCCGGAAGGCGCGTTTTCCTGAGGCCGTGGGGCGAAAGACACGGCGACGACGCCCAGAAGAGGCCTGGAGCTGACCGCGCACGAATCCTTGTTCCTCGAGCCGTCGCAGAGCAGGATAAATGGCGCCGGGACTGTCGCTAAACGTGCCCATGGGAGTATTCGCAAAGATCTTCCGCAGGTCGTAACCGGAGCGTTCCTCCTGGTGGAGCAGCCCAAGAACCGCGTAGCCAAGTATTGAATCGCGAGCCATAGTACGTCACGTACTATACGCTACGTATTAATGATTGTAAAGAAAGGTCCGAGCACTTTTTGCGTGCTTGGATCAGACGCTTAGTCGAATTCGCGGCGGGGGGTTGACTGATCGGGGCCGACGCGCCCCGCGACGATCTCTGACCTGAAATAGTTTTCGCCCAGGATGGGAGAGCCAGCGAGGCGGCGCAGCATGGCAATTTGGCCGATGTGAGTCAGTGCGTCGGCAAGCGGGGCCTGAAATAGGCCTTCGGCTGAAGCGTGGAGCGGCTCGGATGAGGCGAGAAAGTCATCGAATTTTTGGATGGCGGCGAAGAATCGCTCGACTTCCGAGTTCCAGGGAAGCGGCGCGGAGTCTTTCCAGGCTTGTTTGCCTTGCGCGATGGAGAGCGCCCAGTCAAAGAGATCGCCCATATGAGCGAGGATTTGCGCGGGCGTGCGCGTTTTATCGCCAATGTGAAACGTGTCGAAGTGATTGGGCGCGCCGCGCAGAGCTTTTCCGGCGCGATAGGCGACCGTGGCCAGCGCATGACGCAAGAACTGACGGGCAGGATCGGGTGAGGCAGTTTGTATAGTGCTTGTGGCGGATACGGTCATGATGGTTCCCTTCCCTACTGCGAATCCCAGAGAAGTGTTTTAACACAGCGGACGCAGGGAGCACAGAGGGCACGGAGAGGGAGTCGAAGAGTGCAAAAGTTCAAGAGTTGAAGGGAATGTCAGAGAAATTTATCGCTTGGAGTAAACACGGACGTAATCGACGAGCATTTGCTGTGGAAATTGCGTCGTGTTATCCGGTGAGCCGGGCCAGTTGCCGCCCAGGGCGAGGTTCAGAATGATAAAGAAAGGATGATCAAAAACCCAGGTTCCGCCGGAGGGCCACTGGGATTGCGTGAAAGTGGCGTAAAAATTTGAGTCGACGTAGAAGCGGACTACGCCGGGCTCCCATTCGACCGCGTAGAGATGAAAAGCGTCCGCAAAGTTCTGGCCGCCCGGGAGACTGAAGGAAGCGGTGGCGTCGCTGGTCGCCGCTGTCGTGCTGGGGCCGTGGAGCGAGCCATGCACGGTGCCAGGCTCTTTGCCGATATTTTCCATGATGTCGATTTCGCCGCTCGCGGGCCAACCGGTAGTCGTGATGTTATTGCCCAGCATCCAGAAAGCAGGCCACATTCCCTGCCCTTTCGGAATCTTGATACTCGCTTCAAAGCGGCCGTAGGCCTGGCTGAAGAGGCCCTGCGTCTTAAGCCGGGCTGAAGTGTAGTTGCTCATCGCGCTGTCCGAGCAAGCAAAAGGGGCACTTTCCTGTTGCGCAGTAATGACAAGGTTGCCGCCCTTGATTTGTGCGTTTTGTAAGCGGTTCGTGTAGCACTCCAGTTCGCTATTGCCCCAGCCCTTGCCGCCTTGATCGTAGGTCCACTTGGAAGAGTCGGGAGCCGACCCGTCCGCGCCGTTGAACTCGTCGGACCAAACGAGGGTCCAACCTTTTGTGGGAGGGGGCTGAAGGGGCGCGCCACCGCCGCAACTCAACAAAGAAAGCATTACTGCCGCCAAGAGAAACCCGGGTGCGCGTTGCGGTACGGTGTTGAGCATGGAGCTCGGGCACAGACTGAAGCTTGCCGCGGCTAGCAGGTCCGTCCTACTACACGAGATTCAATGCGCGCTTGAACGAGCCTTTTTCGTTCTCAATCTTTTTCTGAAGCTGCAGAATCGCGTAAAGCAGAGCCTCCGGGCGCGGCGGGCAGCCGGGAACATATACGTCCACCGGGATCACCTGATTGCAGCCTTGCACGATAGCGTAGTTGTTGAAAACGCCGCCGGAGGTGGCGCAAGCGCCCATGGAGATAACCCACTTGGGTTCGGGCATTTGATCGTAGAGCTGACGAACTACGGGAGCCATCTTTTGCGAAAGGCGTCCGGCGACGATCATCAAATCAGCTTGGCGCGGCGAAGGTCGGAAGACCTCCGCGCCGAAGCGCGCGACGTCGAAACGCGCGGCAGCCATGGACATCATTTCAATGGCGCAGCAGGCCAGACCGAATCCGAGCGGCCAAATGGAGCTTTTGCGCGCCCAGTTCACGGCCTTGTCCAGTTGTGTGAAGATGATGCCTTCATCCTGGAGCAAGCTGCCGAAATCGTCGGGCTTCGTCAGCGTGACGTGTTTCCCTAGCGAAGTGCTCATTTCTTTCCTCAACCCTATTTTCTCACACGGAACGCACCCAAACAAATGACGGTGTTGCCCCCAGCGGGCTATCGGCCGTCAGGAGGAGCGGCAAGCTTAAGGTCATATTCCGAGAGGGAGACGGAGCGCATAGCGCGAAAGTATTGAATGACGGAGCCGGGCCAGAGCGTAGTGTTCTCGCCGGTCCGGACGTCCTGATACCAACTGTGGCAGCCGCCGGATTGCCAAACGGTGCGGGCCATGTGATCGCGAAGGTTCGCTGCAAAATGCTTTTGCGATTCTGCCCGCACTTCCATCGCGGAAATGTTCCGCTTGCGCATCAGCTTCAGGCAATTGATGACGTATCGCACCTGAGCTTCGATCATCAGCACGACCGAATTGTGCCCGAGACCGGTGTTGGGACCGAGGAGCATGAAGAAATTCGGAAAGCCACTTACGCTCACACCGAGATAAGCGCTCAAGCCGTTGCGCCACGCGTCATGAATCTCGAGACCATTTCTTCCGAAGAGCTTCATGCCGATAAATTGTTCGGTGACGTGGAATCCGGTGCCGTAGATAAGGACGTCGACGCGGCGCTCGGCACCGTCCTGAGTGACAACGCTGTGTTCGCGGACTTCCGTGATTCTGTCGGTGACAAGCTCAACGTTACTCCGCTTGAAGACGGGATAAAAATCGTCGGAAAGAAGAATGCGCTTGCAGCCAATCTGGTAGCGAGGCGTAAGCGCCGCGCGCAACTTAGGGTCCTTGACGCTGCGTTCCAAATGGCGGCGTGCGATTCTCTCCAAATACTCGCGTACCACGCGGTCGCCAAGAAAACTCAGCACGCGCCACTCTAGGGCGAGAAAAAGAAATTTACGGAACGCCCATGTAAGGGGCGGTATGCGGCGGAATCGCGCTCGTACTTTGTCGGTAAACCCAAAATCAAGCCGCGGAACAATCCACGGCGCCGTGCGTTGAAAAATGCATAGCTTGCCGGCGCGGGCAGCGACGTGCGGGATGAATTGAATAGCGCTGGCGCCAGTTCCGACCACAGCAACGGCTTTGCCGGTCAAATCCACCTCAGAACGCCACGTGGCGGAATGGAACGATGGGCGGGCGAAGCGCTCGACGCCGGGAATCTCCGGATAGTGCGGGACATGGAGAGCGCCCATGCCAGAGACGATCACGCTCGCGTCAATGGTCAGTGTTTCGCCGCTATCGCCATTATTGTGTGAGGCTTTGCTCGTAAAGATGCGCCATTGAGCTGAGGATTCGTCCCAGGCCGCTTCCTGAAAGCGCGTGCAGAAGCGAATGTAGGGAGCCAAGCCGTAGCGCTGCACGCAGCACTTCAAGTATTGCCAGATTTCCTGCTGGCCCGCGAACATGCGGGTCCAGTCGGGATTGCGTTCGAACGAAAATGAATAAAGATGCGCAGGCACGTCGCAGGCGCAGCCTGGATAACGGTTTTCATACCACGTCCCGCCGAGGTCGTCGCTCTTTTCGATAATCAGAAACTTTTTCATTCCGGCTTCGAGCAGCTTGATGCCCATGCAGATGCCGGAAAAGCCGGCGCCTACGATCAGCACGTCGACAGTAATGTCCGAGGAATTGCTTTGGTTGCCGGAAGGGTCAGGCATGTTGGCCCAATTCTACACCGGTTGAATTCGCCGCGGCGGCATGCCTGCTCAGGAATTCAGAGGTCTCTCGCAAGGATTGGCGGGCTTCGGGAAGTACCTGCAACGCAAGCTGCCAGGCGTGCGGAACAACGGGCCAGATTTTCAATTCAGCAAGAACACCTGCAGCGCGAGCTTTTTCGGCTGCGCGAGTGGAATCGTCACGCAAACACTCGTCCGCTCCGACGTGGATCAGGAGAGGCGGAAGGCCGGACAGGTCCGCAAAGAGAGGCGAGGCAAGTGGATTGCGCGGGTCTGTGCCGGCCAGGTAGTAGCGCGCGCTCGGACCAATGTCTGCCCCGTGGAACATTGCGCAACGAGCAGCGTTCGTGCGGATGGATTCGCCTGTCGCGGCCAAATCGGTCCAAGGAGAAAACAGCGCAGCGGCAGCTGGAAGCGGTGTGCCCGCCTCGCGCAACGCAAGCATGAGCGAAAGCGCAAGCCCGCCGCCAGCGGAGTCGCCGGCAACGACGATGCGCCGCGGTGAATGGCCATCCGCGAGAAGGCCGCGATAGGCGGCGACGGCGTCGTCTACCGCAGCAGGAAAGCGATTTTCTGGGGCTAGGCGATAGTTCGCCGCAAAGACGCGAAAGCCGTGCAGCGAGAACCACACGGTGATGGGACGGTGCGTCTCCGCTGAACACCCAAAGTAGCCACCACCGTGCAAATAGAGCATCACAACGTCTGCGGAATTTGGCGATTCGACCCATTCGCCGGGAATCCCGTTCACCTGGGCCGCAGTGATGCGGACGGAGGCAGGGACTCTGCTAGGAATGGGACGAAGGATTTTGCGGGCAACGCGATAATCCCGGCAGCCCTTCAGCCGCCGTTTGACGCGCCACTTTGTAAACCAAACCGCGAGATATGCCTGAAGACTGGCCATGGCCGCCTGCGCCTGCCAAGTTGCGCAAAGCGCGAGGAGAGCATAACAGACATCGTTCGGTTGAAACGAGGTGGGAGATTCGAGGAAAAAGCTCCGGCGAGGGACTGGGCGTCCTCGCCGGCATTGGGCTAGAAACCCAAAAGCGTGAAAATCGATAGTGCCGCCGGGCAAACTTCAACGTTTGCCGCGCCAGAGTCTAGACTCTCGGGACACACGTCT
>Ga0126381_100007621_pt1 | contig 12067 bp, 10 predicted proteins | sample PanSoiMetPlot_28_FD_96465 | JGI IMG/M metagenome (GOLD analysis project Ga0126381, IMG submission 96465) | Tropical forest soil microbial communities from Panama - MetaG Plot_28 | ecosystem: Environmental > Terrestrial > Soil > Tropical forest > Bulk soil | place: Panama | collected 2016-02-17
TGTTGCCGGCCCGCGCCGTTTCCGGAGAGGAGAGGCCGCGCAGGGCCATGATGAAGCAGATCGAAGCGATCAGATAAAACAGGGCAGACAGGCTGTCGCTCACCAGAATCCCGCTATCGCTTTCTCTGGAACATTTGAAGCATGCGCTGGGTGACAATAAAGCCCCCGAAAATATTGACTGCAGCGAGGGTTACCGCGACGAACCCCATGATTTTCGCAAAGCTGATGCCGAGCGGGCCGGCTGCGATCAGCGCGCCGACTATGATCACGCTCGATATCGCGTTGGTTACGCTCATCAGCGGGGAATGCAGTGCCGGGGTTACCCGCCACACCACATGATACCCGACAAAGACAGCGAGCACGAAGACGGTCAGCTCGAACACAAAGGGCGTGCCGACTGCCGCCACCGGCGGCGCCTGCTGCACCAGCTGCTGAGCCAAGGCGTCGAGGCTGCGCGCGAGCGTGCCGGCCTCGCCGGCAGCCTGGCTGGCCCGCTCAGCCAGGGAGACGGGGTCCGTCATCCGCTTGCTCTATTAGCCCGCTGCGGCTTGGGCGTCCGCCACGGCCGGCGCCGCTAGTATAGGGTTCACCACCGCGCCATTTTCGGTCAACAGCGTCGCTTTGACGATCTCGTCGGCCGTGTCGATCTTGAGCTTGCCGTCCTTGTCGACGAGAAGTGTCAGAAAATTATAGAGATTGCGCGCGTAGAGCTGGCTCGCGTCCGCGGCAATGCGGGAGGGCATGTTGGCATACCCGATGATCTTGACCCCCTGCGGGGTGGTGACGATTTCGGCAAGTCGGCTGCCCTCGACATTGCCGCCAGCCTCGACAGCGAGGTCGACGACGACCGATCCCGGAGCCAACACGCCGAGCATTGCCTCTGTCAACAACACCGGCGCCTTGCGCCCTGGAATGAGGGCGGTGCAGATCACGACGTCAGTGCGCTTGAGGACCTCGACGATCTTGTCGCGCTGACGTCGCTGAAAGTCCTCCCCCATTTCGCGGGCGTAACCTTCGGCGGTCTCCGCCGAACGGGTAGCCTCCTCATCGACGGTGATAAAGCTTGCGCCCAGGCTCTCGACCTGCTCCTTCGCCGCCGCGCGGACATCGGTTGCTGAGACGATGGCACCCAGACGGCGCGCCGTCGCTATCGCCTGCAGCCCGGCGACGCCGGCTCCCATCACCAGCACGCGCGCCGCCTTTATCGTACCCGCGGCGGTCATCATCATCGGAAAGGCCCGACCGAATTCATCGGCCGCCTCGAGCGCGGCTTTGTAGCCGGCGAGGTTGGCCTGGGAGGAGAGAGCGTCCATCGCTTGAGCACGGGTAATTCGCGGCAGGAGTTCGATGGCGAATGTGACTATCCCGGCTCCAGCGTACACGCCGATATCCGCAGGGTGCCGCAGCGGCTGCAGCAGGCCGATTAACACCGTGCCGCGTTTCAAGCATTTCAGCTCGTCGCGCTCCGCCTCCTCGCCGATCAGTAGACGCTGCACCTTCAGAACGATGTCGGCATCGCCGAGCGCTGTCGCCGCATCCGCTGTAATTGACGCGCCCGCCGTCGCAAACGCGGCATCGGTGAATTGGGCCCCCTCGCCCGCCCCACTTTCGGCGACCACCTCGAGACCCATATCCACCATGCGCTTGATGGTGTCGGGCGAGGCCGCCACCCGGCGTTCGAATGCCCGTCTTTCCTTGACGATGGCAACCTTCATCAGCGGTTGTCCCCAAATCGCCGAGCCGACGAACGGCGCGCACAATGCCGCGGCGGCCGAGATTTGTGAAGAGCGATCCCGGGCTTCCTCAGTGCTTGCCGCCCCTCGTTCGCCCACACCGATGCAAGGAGCACTAGAAAGCAACCGAGCTGATCTCGATTTGGCCTTTGTTTACCTCCCGTGATAGGTTTGACGCGGATTGCGTTGATGTCTTTCCGAACAATGAATGACCGCCGGGCGCCTCGGGGATTTATGCACGATCGGCTGCGTATTACCGATCGTAAATCACTATGCTGGGAATAAATATTCAGGAGGTACGTTGTCGGCGCGTCAAGGATTGGCGGGATCGCCGCTGCGCTTGGTGTCGGACAGAGGTCCGGTGAGCGCCCGGTTTAGCGACCAGTTAATTGCGGTCTTGCCGAGATTGCGGCGTTTTGCGCGCGGACTGTCGGGGTCCGTGTCTGATGCCGATGATCTCGTCCAAGCCGCCTGCGAGCGGGCGCTCGCGCGGCAGCACCAATTTCAGGAGGGCACACGCTTTGACAGCTGGATGTTCCGCATCGTGCAGACGATCTGGATTGATCAGGTCCGCTCGCGGGACGTGCGCAAGGAGGATGGCGATATAGCCGAGGATCGGCTGGGCTCGGATGAGCCGGTGCGCCGAGTTGAAGCCCGTCTTGCGCTCGACGAGGTTCGGCGGGCGCTTGACCGCCTGCCGCCGGATCAACGAACGGCCTTGTTGCTCGTTACCGTCGAGGGGCTCAGCTACAAGGAGACTGCTGAAATAGTGCAGGTTCCGGTCGGCACGATAATGAGCCGTCTCTCGCGGGCCCGTATCGCGTTGCAGCTGCAGCTCGAGGCTGCCCCCGAGGGGCGCAGGAGTACCAAGGATGCAGCAGCGCAGTGACGACCGTCTCATTGCCTATCTCGATGGCGAACTCGAGATGGGGCGGCGGCGAGAGGTCGAAGCCTGGCTCGATACCGATCCGGCCGCACGCCAACGAATGGCAGCGCTCGCCGAAGCAACGCGGCTGTTGCGCCGAGCGCTCGACGAAACCATTCACGAACCGGTCCCCGATCGGCTGATCGCGGCGGCGCGCGGAGAGGCTGCTCCGCGACAATCGAGCGCCCATATCCTCCCGTTCCGCGGGCGGCTGGGCGCTCAGATCGCAGAGCGGCGACCCTGGTGGATTGGGCTGCCGGTTGCTGCTTCTCTCTTCGGCCTCCTCGTCGGCAGCGGCATTGCTTATCTCGGAGTTGGCAAGCTCGCGCAGGACGGCGTAGCCGGCAGGCAGGCTGCGTTCGAGGCGACCGCGGCCAACAACCTCTGGCTCGACAACGCGGCCGGTTATTTCAAGCTCGCTGTCAGCGCCGGCGATAGCCCCCCAGTCGACATCCCGGCAACCGAGGACCCCCGCGAGGCGCTGCAAAAGATCAGCCAGAGCCTGCCACAGGAAGTTCGCCTGCCCAATCTGAAGCCGTGGGGTCTCAACTTCCGCGGCGCTAGGCTCGTCGTCGAGGGAGGCCGCCCGGCAGCGGCCCTCGTCTATACCACCGATAACAAGGCGATCGGTCCCTTGAGCCTGATCATCGGGTCATCGAAACAACCCGATATCTCGCCGACGTTCGACCGCCGTCAGGACGTCAACCTGCTGTATTGGCGGCATCAGGGGCGCGCCTACGCGCTCGTCGGCCAGGCCGACATCGGCTACCTCTGGGGGATCGCGAACGATATCGCCTGGCAGCTTGATGCAGTCTGAGTAGGCGGCTGCAAGTTCCACGGGGCCGCCTTTCGCGGGTGAGGGGTTTTTCTCCCTATGCTCCGAAGATAGCTGGTCGATCGCCGGCGGTTTAAGATCGACGCACGTGAACCCGGTAGGGGATTAACTGATGCGCCTGTTGCTCGTCGAGGACAACGAGCGCTTCGCCGTGCTGCTCAAGCGGGGTCTCGCGACGGCCGGGTTCGTCGTCGACGTGTTGCCGACGGCGGAGGACGCCGCTGCTGCGTTGCGCGCGAGCCGATTTGACGTTGTCGTCCTCGATCTCGGGCTACCGGACGCTGACGGCCTCGACTTACTGGGCGCGATGCGCCATCGCCAGGATGCGACACCGGTACTGATCCTGACTGCACGTGGCAGCCTCGAAGATCGCGTCGTCGGCCTGCAAAGCGGTGCCGACGATTATCTCGTCAAGCCCTTTGCCCTTGAGGAGCTCGTTGCCCGCCTACACGCGTTGCTTCGGCGACCGGGAAATCTCCTCGGCGCTACGCTGAAGCTCGGCAACATCGCTCTCGATACCGAGGCGCGCCAAGTATTTGTCGGCGACCAGCCGGTCTTCCTCTCGGCGCGAGAGATCGCAGTGCTCGAGCAATTATTGCGCCGCAGTGGACGGGTGGTTGCCAAAACCCTGCTCGCAGACAATCTCTACGGGCTATCCCAGGAAATCGGGTCGAACGCTGTAGAAGTCTATGTCCATCGACTGCGCAGGCACTTCGCCGAAATGGGCGCCTCGGTGCAAATACACACCTTGCGCGGCGTAGGCTACCTGATCTCCGAGGAGAAATGAGGAATTGAAGTTTCACTCGGTCGTCTCGCGGATCATCGCGCTCCATCTGGTGGCCATCGTCGTCACGTCGATCTGCATGCCGCTTGCGCTTTATATGATGCTCAACTACGCGGCACAGGAACTGCACCACCGGGCATTGCGCGAACGGGCGGCCGAGATCCTGCGCTACCTCGACAGAGGGCCGGACGGGGCACCGCGGCTTTCGCTGCCTGCAGCCTTGGCCGAGTTCTATTCCGAAGCCTATGGGCGTTCAGCCTATGCGGTACTTGATCCGGGTGGCCGCGTGCTGTTCTCGTCCGTGGCAGGTGACCGCGCGATTACCCGCGTCCGGCCCCAAGCAAGGCCGTTCGAGTATTTCGCGCTGCACGGCGGAGGCACTGAAATATTCGGGGTGACCGTCACGGCGGATATCGGCGGACAGCCCCTGATACTTCAGGTATCGGAAGACCTCGGGCACCGCGACGTGCTAATCGACGATATCGTCGCCGAGTTCTTCGGCCGAGTGGGTTGGATCACTGCGCCCATTCTTCTGCTGCTGCTGGTCATCGACGTCGTCATCTTCAGACGCGCGCTGAGGCCGATTATCGCGGCCTCGGCGCTGGCCGAACGAATCGGTCCCGCCCGCACCGAGCTGAGACTGCCGGAAGAAGGGATGCCGCGAGAAGTGGTGCCGCTGGTTCACGCCGTAAATCAAGCGCTCGACCGACTTGAGGAGGGTTTCCGCGGGCAGCGCGAATTTACTGCAGACGCCGCTCATGAGCTGCGCACGCCGCTCGCGATCCTGCGCACTCAGATCGACATGATCGCCGATCGCGAACTTGCAAAATCTCTGCGCGACGACATCGAGAGTATGAGTCGCCTGGTGAACCAACTTCTCGACATCGCCGAGCTCGAGACGTTTGTAATCCGCGAGGACGAGATCGCCGACCTGACCGCGATCGCGACCGAGGTCGCTGCTTACATCGCTCCGCTGGCGCTATCCCAGCACAAGACCGTCGCAGTTACCGGTGCCGACCATCCAGTGCCGGTTCGCGGCAATGTCGACACCCTCGGCCGCGCTGTCCGCAATCTTGTCGAGAACGCGCTGGCACATACGCCGCCGGGTACCACGGTCGAGATCTCAGTCGGTGCCGCGGGCGACGTGCGTGTCATGGATCGTGGCCCCGGCGTTCCGAGCGCCGAACGCGAGCAAATCTTCCAGCGTTTTTGGCGGCGCGACCGTCGCCGGGCGGGGAGTGCCGGGCTCGGTTTGGCGATCGTGAAGCGTATAGCCGAAATGCACGGGGCCACAGTCAGCGTGGCGGATCGGCCGGGCGGCGGCGCCGTCTTCATGATCCGTTTCCCCGGTGTGATAAAGGCCGCTGCTACCACCGAACACCAGCTCGAAACAGCGCTCTGACCACCGGCTTCAAGTTTTCCAGCCAACGCACAGCGGACGATTGCCTGGACGGATTCGACCGTATCGGGCATGATCTTCGGGCCGCTGTGCGACCGGCTTCCCCCACACACCGACCTCGAAGAACTGTAAGAGGCCTGGACAATGGTTGCTATCGAATCGACCCCGGAAATGGCGACTGCGGTCTATGCAACAATGGCGCGCAACCTTGCGGTGGTTCGCCGCCGATTGCACCGGCCCTTAACTTTGGCCGACAAGATACTCCTCGGACATCTCGATGACCCGGAAGGCCAGGAGCTCGAGCCCGGCAAGAGCTACCTACTGACCCGCCCCGACCGCGTCGTTTTCCAGGACGTACTAGGGCAGACCGGTCTGCTCCAGTTCATGCAGACGCGGCGCGATAAGGTCGCCGTGCCGACGACGGTGCATTGCGACCACCTGATTCAAGCCCGTCACGAGGGGGGACAGGATCTCCGCGAGTCCCTCGCCGAGAACCAGGAGGTCTACGATTTCCTGCGCTCGGCCGCGGCCAAATACGGCGCCGGCTTCTGGGGGCCGGGCGCCGGGATCATCCACCAGGTCGTGCTCGAGCAGTACGCCTTCCCCGGGGAATTGATCATCGGCACCGACTCGCACACGCCCAACGCCGGCGGGCTCGGGGCCTGCGCCGTCGGGGTCGGCGGCGCCGACGCCGTTGAAACGATCGCCGGGCTGCCGTGGGAGGTGCTCTACCCGCGTCACATCGCGGTCTTTCTGACCGGCAAGATGAGCGGTTGGACCGCACCCAAGGACGTGATCCTCTTCGTCGCCGGGGCGCTGACCGTATCCGGGGGCACCAATGCCATCGTCGAATATATCGGCCCGGGTGCGCGTACGATCAGCGCCACCGGCAAGGCGACGATCACCAACATGGGCGCCGAATTGGGCGCCACGACCTCGATCTTCCCAGCCGACGAGCACATGGCGAAATATCTGCACGCCACCGGGCGCGGCAATCTGGTGCCGCCAATGGACACCAACCTCGAATTGCTGCGGCCCGACCCGGAGGTCGAGGCCGACCCCGCAAAATTCTACGACCGGGTCGTCGAGCTCGACCTCTCGAAGCTCGAACCCTATATCGTCGGGCCGCACTCCCCTGATCGGGCGCGGCCGGTCTCTATGCTCGCCCCTGAGGTCAAAAACACGAAGAACGGTTTTGTCGACGAGATTTCTACGGCGCTGATCGGCAGCTGCACCAATTCCTCCTACGAGGATATGAGCCGTGCGGCGGAGGTGGCCGAGCAGGCCAAGGCACACGGCTTGAAGGCCGCCGTGCCGTTCATGGTAACGCCGGGCTCGGAGCTGGTGCGCGCGACGATCGAGCGCGACGGGCAGATGCGGTCGTTGCAGGACATCGGCGGCACCGTGCTTGCCAATGCCTGCGGCCCGTGCATCGGGCAATGGCGCCGCTCGACCGAGGAATCCGAGAAGCCGAATACGATCGTGACCTCCTACAACCGCAACTTTCCCGCGCGCAACGACGGCAAGGCAACGACGATGAACTTCATCGGCAGCCCTGAGATCGTCACCGCGATGGCTTTTGGCGGGCGGCTGTCGTTCAACCCGTTGGCCGACACCTTAACCGGCAGTGACGGCAAGCCGTTCCGCTTTGACCCGCCGAAGCCTGCGCCCGAGGTGCCGGCGCGCGACTTCGATCACGGCCACGCGACGTACATAGCCCCGCTTGAGGACGGCAGCGGCATCGAAATCAAAGTCGACCCGAACAGCGAGCGGCTTCAGGTCATGCAGCCCTGGCCGGCCTGGGACGGCAAGGATTTCCTCGACATGCCGGTGCTGATAAAGACCAAGGGCAAGACCACGACCGACCACATCTCACCGGCCGGGTATTGGCTGCGTTTCCGCGGCCATCTCGACAAGTTCAGCGAGAACATGTTCATGGGCGCGATCAACGCCTTCAGCGACGAGGCTGGCAAAGGCATCGATGTCGTGAGCGGGGAGAAGAACCAGCCGATCGCCAAAATTGCCCGCCACTACAAGGCGCAGGGAATCAAGTGGGTGGCCGTCGGCGACAGCAATTACGGCGAAGGCAGCAGCCGCGAACATGCGGCATTGTCCCCGCGTCTGCTCGGCGGCGCCGCAGTGATCGCCCGCAGCTTTGCACGCATTCACGAGTCCAATTTGAAAAAACAGGGCTTGTTGGCGCTGACCTTCCAAGACCCGGCGGATTATGAGCGCATCCGTGCCGACGACCGGCTGAGCCTGGTCGGATTGGCCGGGATGGAACCCGGAAAGCCGGTCGAATGCCGCGTCAAACACGCGGACGGCACCGGCGAGACGCTGCGGCTCGACCACACTTTCAGTGCCTCCCAGCTAGAGTGGTTCCGCAAGGGCTCCGCGCTGAACCTGTTTCACCACTGAGTGAGCGCGATCCCGCTCCCTAGACTGCTGTAGCGCGCCGCGGCGCGATCCCTCTTTCAGGTCGCGGCGTACCGGCAAACGGTCACCGCCAATGCGTTTGGCTCACCGGATCATGAATTTGTCCAATTTCGCTCATAGCGAATCGGAGATTCACCGTCATTTGGCAAAGTCGCGAGACCCGATGATCTTCCGACCCACTCTGATTGCTTGGGCATCTCCCGGGCAGCAGGATGTGCAGCCTCGACCGTACCGGTGTGATCCGTTCGACCTCGTCTGGGATCGGAGCCGGCAGCAGCGCGGCTTCACTCTGCTCGAGCTTCTCGTTGTCCTCGCCATCCTCGGGCTGCTGATTGGCCTTGTGGCGCCGGCAGCGCTCCGCCAGCTCGAATCCTCCAAAGAGAAGATTGCCCACCAGTCGATCGAGCGCATCGCCGGCGTGCTCGACATCTATAAGCTCGATGTCGGGGTCTATCCGACGACGGAACAGGGTCTGCTTGCCTTGATCGCGCGTCCTTCCGGGGTCGCCCGCTGGAACGGGCCCTATCTCAAGGGAGAAAACGTCCCGGAAGACCCGTGGGGCAGACCCTTCATTTACCACAACCCGAGCCAGCGCGCCGGGCACGATTACGATCTCTACTCGCTGGGTCGAACCGGGCAGCCCGGAGGCACCGGTGACGCGGCGACGATCTACAACGAGTAGCCGGCGGATGTCCGCGCACCCTCCAGCTAGCGATAAGCGGCAACATTCGTCAATAGCCTGCCCCGCCTGGTGAACGGCACTCTTGCCGCTTAGCATTGCCGGACGCATCCCAACAATCCCGTGAATACCCGTGTCACCGGCGGATGAACGAAATGCCTGCCATCCGTGTGACTCTACCAAGCGCGCGCCGATTGGCGATCAGCGTCGCTACCATCAAGAACCACATACTCTGCATTCTGTAAAAATGCAGTAAGTCGCCGCCCGCCTTCTCCCGCTTTGCAAGCGGCTGTTACTCCGATCACTGGTGCGCGTCATGCGCGTCGCCGGACTGGCGTGCCTAGATCCTTTTGGCCAGCCTCAGTGCGACCGTGGTGAACCTCTCGGTCTATCCCAAATCGCCCCGCCGCCAGTGCTGAGGGCGTCGGCCGCTACCACCCCCTTTTATCGATCGGCGCGATTTAATTCACTCACCTGATCGCCTCTGCCGTATTCCCGGAGCTCGCGCTGCTGGCGCTGCTCGCGCGCGTCTGTTTGTCCACATCTGACTTGCCAATGCAAGCGAAGCAATGTCCTCGGTCGAAAAACCGGCACGTTACGGAAGAAGTCGTTTTGCAATAGCTTGTGCCGCATTGCGGCTAGTCGAGGTCTAGCCGTGGAGGAGGCCGCTCGTCTACGGCGGAATGGCTTTACGCCTCGGCTAATGCGAGTCAAGGCGATCAGCAACGTCACCGCTGCTGCCATTCTCGCTTCAGCCACGGCGTCCATCGATTCGCGGGGTGTCCGCTGATCCTTCAGCCTCCATAGGCCATGCCGGGAACCGAACCCGAGAACATTTGTTTTGACAGGTGCCTTGCTGGGGGAAATTGATCTAGACTTTGTTCCATCGTCGGAGAACTGGCGTCTTCCGAGACTCGGCTCGAAAGTTGTGTGGGGAAAGAAGGACATGACAAAGCGTTTGATTGCCTGTGGTGGGATTGCCGCGGGATTGATATTGGCCCTGACGAGCTGCACCAACCCCTACGACCCCGCGCAGCGCGCGGTCGGCGGCGGGCTGCTCGGTGCCGGCGCCGGAGCCGCGATAGGCGGTGCGGTGGGCGGCGGACATGGCGCGGCACTCGGTGCGGCGATCGGCGGAGCGACAGGCGCCCTCGGCGGCGCTGCTACGACGCCGCTACCCCCACCGCCCCCTGCCTACTACGGACCGCCTAGCGGTTATAGCCAAGCCGCGCCGGGTTATGGTTACCCACCGCCCGGTTACGGGCAACCGGCACCAGGCTATGGCTACCCGCCCTCTGGTTACGGGCAACCGGCGCCAGGCTACGGGTATCCACCTCCGTCCTACTAGCCGACCGGTTAGCTCTCCGGCTGCGGTGCCTTGATCTCCTCGGCGAGGCGCCGCACCAAGGCTTGTTGAGCAGGCTTCACCGTCGGGATCGAGGTCTCGATGATTCGCGGCGCGCTGGGTTTGACTCGCGGCACCGGCACCGTTCCTGCGGGCCCCTGACCCGCACCAAAGGACGGGCTCGTCCCGCAGGCGTCACCCGATGTCTTGACCACGGCCTTGGGCTCCGCACCGGTACCGAGGTTGGAATAATACATAGTCCTGGTGCAGCTACCGGCGCTCGAGGTCACCGAGGTGACCACGACACCCGAGACTTGGCCAGGTCCGAGCTGCGGCATGACGGCCTCTACCGTGGGGCTTGGTCCGACCAACCAGACCGGCGCATCGGCCAGCGCCTGTGCAGAAGCTATGAGCCGCGCGACGGCAGCCTGCTGGTCAACAATGAGGCGGTCGGTCCATAGCGACCGCGGCATCACGACATCGAAGCCCTGTGCTGCCCAGAGCGCCGGATCGCGGGTCGCAGCGTCACTGAAATCGACCGGGCCCGGCAGAAATACGAGGACCGCAGCAGGTGCGGCGGCACGAGTCGGGTAAATCCCCGGTTCGGGTATGGTGGCGGCAACAGCAGCCGGAGGTGGACCTGCCTGTGGAGGCAGAGCGGTGTAACCGCCTGCACAGCCAAGCAATGGCACCGCTGTGAGACAACATCCGAGGATCGAGCCGAACGGTTTCCACATCGAAGCCTCTCCTCTGATAATCGATCCGGCGGACCCGAAAATTCCTCCCGATTTAGGCGATTTCTTGGCTCAGATCAGGCGGAAATGCCGCAAAACCTCATACCCCGAGCTCCTCGAGCCGGGGCAGCACCGCCTTGCTGAACAGCGTGAGGTTGGCAACCGTCTCCTCGTGGCTCAGCAAGCCGCCCTGACCCATCATCAGCAGGTGCCCAAAGCCGCCTACGTGGTCGTAAAAGGCCCGCAGCTGGTCGAAAACGTCGTCCGGCGTTCCGGCGAATGAGAGGCCGGCATCGATGGCGTCGTCGACGGTCATCTTGCGTGGATCGATGGCGCGACCGTCGCGGGATTGGATGCGGCCGGCGCGAAACCCGGCGCCACTCGTCCGCAGGGCTTGCGCACTCTGCGCCACCGAGGCGTAGCCCGGCGGATTCATGAACTGCGCCGCCACGATGCCCGAGGTGCGGCTGTAATCAAGGATCTGGTCGGCGCGACGCCGGCCTTCCTCTCGGGTGTTGCCGACCCCGATCAGCGCCATATAGGCGAGCCGCTGAGGCGTCATCAGACGGCCAGCTTCGGCCGCCCTCTTGCGATAGGCCTCGAAGATCGGGGGCGTGCGCACCCAGCCGGTGTTGAGCACGCCGATGGTCATGCCGCGCTCTGCCGCCTCCGTGGCACTGCCAGGGCTGCCAACCGGCATCCAGACCGGCGGGTGCGGCTCTTGCCATGGCCGGGGCCAAACATTCACCTGTCGGTAATGAAAATGCGTCCCCTCCCAGTTGAACGGGCCGTCATGCGTCGTCATGGCCTTCAAAATCAGGTCGTGGGCCTCCCAGAAGCGCTCCGTCAGATCGGCGGGGTTGGTGTTGGCGGGCGAGATTTCGAACGGTACCCCTTTGACAAAGCCCATTTCGATGCGGCCGCGCGAAATGACGTCGAGCATCGAATATTCCTCGGCGACCCGGATTGGATCGTTGCGATTACCGATCGGCATGCCGAGCGCCAACAGTCGAACCTTCTTTGTCTCGCGGGCGAGAATTGCCATCGGGATCGTGCACACCGAATCGGCGCAGGTCGCGGTGGCATGGTGCTCGTTGGTCATAATGTTGATGCCGAGCTCGTCGCACAGCGCCCATTCGTCCAGGTAACGGTGGTAAAGATCGGCGCCGATTTTGGGGTCGTAGAGCCGGTTCGGAA
>Ga0126381_100007622_pt1 | contig 12066 bp, 11 predicted proteins | sample PanSoiMetPlot_28_FD_96465 | JGI IMG/M metagenome (GOLD analysis project Ga0126381, IMG submission 96465) | Tropical forest soil microbial communities from Panama - MetaG Plot_28 | ecosystem: Environmental > Terrestrial > Soil > Tropical forest > Bulk soil | place: Panama | collected 2016-02-17
ACCGTCCCGAGCTGGAAATCCGCATCACGCACCCTGTGCGGCTGGCGCAGCATGGTTGTGTTGAGCCGGTCGGGACACAACGATTTTACCGATCTAACGGTGTTTGCACGTCAGCTCGCGATCGACCAACAACAGCGCGCTACCTGGTTGCTCGGCTCGATCGATGCAGACGAAGCGGTCCATGCCGAGCGAACGTATGTTACGACGTACTTCGAACGCTATATCTTGCGCTCTCTCATTTCAGTCTCGATGGCAGCGCGCAAGCGACGTAGTTCTTCAATCACCGCATCGTCGCGTTCGGTTCCCCGTGCGTCGTACGTGAAGTAATCTAGAGCCGAGCCGACACCTTGGGCAAACTGCGCGAGGGCGTCGATCTCGTCGGAGGCGTAGACTTCCGAGCCTGTGCGCTCGCCGCAGAGTAGCAGTCCGAGCAGCTGGCCGCGCGCGACCATTGGCAGTGCGAGGTCGCCCGTCAACGCAGTATCGTAGGAGTGGGGATCGAGCGGTCTATGCCACGTCTTCAGCGCAAGGACTGCGGGATCGTTTTCGGATACGGCCTGCGGGACCTCATTGAACGACCGCGTGGCGCGGTAGCATCCGTTCTCGCGGAAGAAGAGTCCCGCGCTGCGCGCGTCGGTATGTTTGCGGACTTTCTCGATTGCCAAGTCGACGAGCGCTTCGGGGTTCGTAACGAAGGCAGCTTCCTTTGAAAAATCGTTCAGCGCCCGCGTGTTTTCGTGGCGTTTGCGGAACATGACGGCGTCGACGAACGTGTCTACCCGCTGGTGGATGAATCGCATCGAAAGGCCCAGTACCAACGCCAGAGCTGCATTTGCGGCAATTCCCGTCGCGTGGCTGACATTGGAGACGACGGAGCCGAGGAACCATTCGAGAAGAATAAAGGCTGCGACTACCGTAAGCGACAGGATGGCGACCACGATCGAACGGCTGAGAACGAAGCCGGCATCCAAAACGCGCCGCTTGAGTAACGCGTACGTTACGAGTGCGGCGCTCGTTAACGAGATTATGCTGGCGCAGAAGCTTACGCCCGCGATCTGCGCCCACGAATGCGCGCCGATGGTCGCGTCAAGTACTTCATTTAACGCCAGCGCGAGCGGAAGAGGAAGCAGCAACCATCCCGCTCTTGGTTTTTCCGACGGCGTGGAGGCCACGACTGCCGCTACAGCGGTCATACCGACGATTACGGCGGCCACGATGCGAAACGCGGTCCAGAAGCTTCCCATCGCGAATGGTATCGGATCGAACCACATCGTCCAAACGCCAATGCAAGCGGCGGCCGCTCCCGCGAAGGCGATTGCACTAACACTATACGCGATCCATTCCACGGATTGCCGCCAGGCTGGACGCTCGCCGAATGTCGATGAGAGCCGAATCAGTATCATCATTGCGGCGAAGGACAGTAGGGCCGAGAAAAACGTTAGGAGCAAGTTCAGTTTAACATCCGGAATGACGAGACCCGTGGGGCCCAACATCCGCGCGATGACCAAGCAGAGCAAATAGAGCGCGAGCGCGCGGCCCTCAAACGTTTGCGAGCGCCGAAGGATGATCAATAATGCACAGGCCAGGAAACCTACGGGCGGCGCTACTCCGAGAAAATGCAGTATGCGGCGCATCGCGCCGCTACCCGAGAGCGTGCTCCCAGTAACGCTTACGTTCAAGGTTCGGTCGCCGCGATGTACGACGACGTTGGTCGACCGCGTTGCCAATGGCTGCCACACGACGCGCATTCGCGTATCGAGGTCGAGCTCTCGGAGGTCGACGCGATCGCCGTCTTCAATGCCCGCTGCGGAGGACGCACCGCCGGCTCGAGGTTCCGTGAACCGCACGATGAACGGCTGGTACGTCGCGACGACGATAGCATCCCACCAGCCGTACCAAGCACGGCCGCCAAGACCGGTTCGATCCAGGTGTTGAGCTACACACGCTGCGGCCGCGACCAGCCACAAGGCCAAAAGCGCGATCGTCCAACTCGACTCGCGAATGACTGGCGACGCCGCCTCCCGGCCCGCTACGGCCACAGATTTCCGGCCATCGCCATTACCTTCGATGCCTCGCCTCAATACCATGGCATGAAGTCCAATCGAGCGCGACTGAAGCAAAGGCTTACGGCAGTGTATTCTTCGCGGTCTTTCAGTAGTATGTAGAGTGACCGCCGGGAGCGAATACTGTCGCCATGGAGATGGCTTATCGAGCGCGGTGGAAGGCGGAAATTGAGGAGATGCGCCGAGTACTTGCCTTCTGCGCACTAAAAGAGGAAATTAAATGGGGCAAACCCACGTACACGGTGAACGGAAAGAACGTCGTTATCCTCCAGGGATTTAAGGAATACTTTGCGCTTGGGTTCTTTCAAGGGGTGTTGCTGAAAGACCCCAAGCATTTGCTAGTGCAATTGGGACGCACCCAAGCAGGACGGGTGATGAAGTTCACTAGCGTCAGAGAAATCGCCGCGAAGGCCACGACGATCGAGGTCTATGTGCGCGAGGCGACTGCCGTAGCGCGAGCCGGACTCCGAGCGGAAAAGAAGAGTGTCGACTTGCCGATTCCGAAGGAGCTGACCGAGAAGTTTCGCAAGGAACCGCGTTTGAAGAAAGCGTTTGAGGCGCTAACGCCCGGGAGGCAACGGAGCTATCTCTACCACTTCGCCGGAGCGAAGCAGCCGTCTACGCGGATCGCACGAATTGAGAAAGCCATGCCGGGCATCTTTGCGGGAAGGGGATTTCTTGAGCGGCCAAAGCGATAGCCTAGGTGATATCCGAACCGCGCGCTGTTCGTGCGGAAGCGTAGAAATCGAAGCCTTTGGCGAACCCATTACGAGCGTCGCCTGTTATTGCGATACATGCCAACAAGGGGCCCGGCAAATTGAAGCGTTGCCTAACGCAGCTCCAGTCCTGAGTCCAGACGGTGGTTCGGCTTACATTCTCTATCGCAAGGACCGCGTAAAGTACTCAAAGGGTGCGGAGCTGCTAAAGGGCTATAAGGTCGATGAGAAATCGACTACGAGCCGAGTCGTTGCAACCTGTTGCAATTCGGCGATGATCATGCGATTTGACGATGCAAAGCACTGGGTGCCCATGTATCGAGCGCGATTTCAGGGCGACATACTTCCCGTGCAGTGGCGAATTTGTACGAAATTCAAACCTGAGAACGCTGTAATCCCGACGGATGTTCCGAGCTCCGCGATGTACCCCGCGGGATTTATGTGGAAGTTGCTCACCTCAAGAATTGCAATGCTGTTTAATGCTTCCTAGGGCTGCCAGTCGCGATGCGCGACAAACGCAGGAACCGCAGGTTTTAGGGATTCTCGCTCTTCAAAACGTTCGAAGAGCCATTGAAACCACTCGTAATATGTGGACCGGCCGCTGGATAGTTGCACTTCGTCGAGATAGCGCTTGAAGCGCCTGCCGGCGAGCACGATCACTCCGCCGCAGAAGTCCTCGACGAGCGAAATATCGATCTCGCGACGATAGACTAAAATGCCGAGACTTTCGAACGTTCCGAACATCACGAGTACGCTCGTGAGCTTGTCGCCCAGACGATCCTCGATCTCTTTCTTTGAGAGATCTTCCGGCAAATTGAATGCGATGTCGACCGCGTTCACAAACTCGGGCGTCTGAAACGAATGCGAAAGCTGCAGCGCGGAATCTCTGGCGCGCTGCCGATTGAGTTGGCGCACCTGCATGCCTGCGAAAATGCCGGCCGCGACGATTGCAAGCGTCGAGACGATGCTCAAGAGGACGGAGAATGTCATAAGCACTCCTGGCCGCTGTCTACTCCCATATGAGGAATTCAACCTTGTCCTCTTGACGACAGACGAGCGCTAGGCATCAAAAGGAACGCCGCAGCAGTCATAAAAATTAGCGCCTTCTTCGAAAGGGGAAACTACCGATGGCCGAGGGACAAAAAGAAGCCGCGCGCCGTGTGCTTGAGGCTCACGGAAATTCGATCGATTCGCTTCACCAAAAGCTGGCGGCGGCACCGGGAGTAGACAAGGACCGGCTGCAGAAAGCGGTCAGCGACTACAAAAAAGCGCACCAGTCGTTCACGGACGACGCGCTGGGGTGCATGAACTAGCTCCCGTCGCCTCGCAGCACTGCTTCGATACCCGTGCCAATCGGCACGCCGAGCCCCGTACAGGGATCCCACCCGCTACCGGCGTTGAAGTAGCCGTTAGCGCCGCTGGTAACGTCGCGAAATGCCATACTCGCCGACGCGTAGAGCAGCGGGGTCGTTAGTCCCGCCGAAATGCCGGCGCGTTGATTGATGCGCGCGGTCAGCGCTGCATAGACGGGAGCGACGGCGCTGGTCCCCCCGATCGCCAACTCCGTGCCGTCCAGATAAACCGTGTAGCCGGGTACCACTTGCGCAGCAAAGTCGGGCACGCCGCGCCCGAGGCCGGCAGGCGCCGGTTGCCACGCGGGCGCCTCAAAATGCGCGCTGAATCCGCCACCGCTCCCGCTCCACGCCGATTCACTCGATCCTCCATCTTCTGGCAAGACCGTACCGCCGCACGCGTGGACGAACGGGCTCGACGCGGGTGCTACGACGTGCGGCTTCTTCGCGTCGTCGACTTCGGCACCGTGGTCGCCCGACGAACAGAAAACGCTGATCCCCAGCAGCGATGCCGCCGCGAACAAATCGTCGAGCACAGACAAGACGGCCGGAGTCCAAAGTTGTTCGGGCCAGCCGTAGCTAATCGAAAGAATTGACGGACGGAGATCGTCATCGAAGATCGCCGTCCGAATCGCGTCGAGAAAACCTCTCTCGTCGTCGGGTGCTTCGTAGATGACGATGCGTGCGCGCGGCGCCAGCGCCGCAATGATTTGGACGTCGAGCGCGGCTTCCAAATCCTTCGTCGTCGTGATTTCGTGTTGCACGGCGGCGTCGTCAACGCGCTTGACGATGGGATGCTCGGCAGTTACGCCTTGGCTTTGCACGCAGCGATCGAAGTCGTTGCCTTTGAATTCGCCGCGAAACTGCACGACCCCGATCGTTTGTCCCGAGCCGTCGCCGTCGGGAAAGGCATATCGTTGCGCCACCTGCGATGCAGAAAGCGGCGTAGCGTGGCGTTGCAGAGCTCCAAGCTTTTGCGAACGCGGCCATTGGTGCAGTCCAAAGACTCCGCGCAGCAGCGGTGCGATATCGGACGGCACGTGCAGTGCGCTCGAACGATGGCGAAATCGGTTACCATTGGCATCGACGAAGACGGCCACGGTGGCACCGAATGCGTCCGCCAGTCGGTCTAAGGGTCCGCTAACGACCATCGATCGCCAGTGCGATTCTTCCACGTGAAGTCCCATGCGTTCGCAAAACGCGCGAAACGTCTTTGCAGCGTCTTCGTCGGAACCGCTTTGCTGCGCTAGACTCTTGCGTAGGGCGTAACGACGTTGCTCGATCGGCGTCTTGGCGAGGTCCAAAGCAGATGCGAGATCGAGCTCGTTGCCCCGTTTCGGGTGAAGCCAGGCCGTGACGGCGACGTCGCGTTGCGACGTCAGGGGCTCGGCAAACGTGCCACCGGGCCAGTTGGTACGATGCGTGCCCGGTAGCGCAATCCGAGATTCCGCGGCCACCCACGCCGCGTTCGCGCCCAGCCGGGGGAAACCTCGGTTTTCGAGGCTAAGCTGTAGCGATGGCCGCGGTGCGCTCGATCAAGAATATGCGAGCATACGCGCACACCCTCGTGACGACGGGCATCGTTCTCCTTTTTGCTATAGCGGAATGGTGGACTGAAAGATACGTCTCCGATCGGTCGCGCGCCGCGAGTACGGCAATCGAGATTGCCATCGTCCTGCTGGCGACTCTTGCGTTTCGGCCGATCCACCAGCGCGTCGAACAAGCCGTCGAGGCCGCCTTTACGAAAAGGAAGCGCGAAGCACGCGAAGCCTTGCTGCGGTTCAAGAAAGAGTTATCGTCGTATAACGACACTAGGCAGCTTCTTCGCCGCATCGTCGAAATGGTCGACCACCACGGCGACGCTGCGGGGTCGGCAATCTATCTGAGGCGTGACGTCTTTCGCGCCGAAGCCAGCTCGTTCGATTCGCCGGCCGCGCACGTGCAAAGCGACGATCCTCTGATCGTTCGGCTCCAGTCTGCTGCGACGCCCGCGAATCCGCGAACGCTCAACTCCGCTGCCGTAGGTACGGTAGCATTTCCAATGACTTCGGCCGGCGAGCTCGTTGGATTCTTGAGCGTTGAAAAGCGGCGCGGCGAGTACGAAAGCGATGAGTACGAAGCCCTCGAGGCGCTCGTGGAATCGGCTGCGTTCGCGTTGGTCGCGCTCGAGCCGCACCTACAAACGCAGAGCCGAAAGGCCAAAGGTAATCTTCCTGCAGGGCTTACGCCCGTCGTCGGACGCGAAACCGAGATGAATGCAATCGCGGCGTCGCTCGAGCAATCGCGTCTCGTTACGATCACGGGCGCCGGCGGTATCGGAAAGACGCGCATCGCGCTGCAGGTCGCCGAGAACGCGTCGTATCGAGACGGCGCATGGCTCGTCGATCTTGCGCCCATAGACGATCCCGAACTCGTACACGCTGCAATCGCGCACACGTTTGACGTTCCGGACGACGGCAGCGGGCATCTCGTCGATCGCCTAGCCGCTACGCTGAAAAGCCGCCAGTTGCTGATCGTACTGGATAACTGCGAGCACGTGGTCCACGTTGCAGCCAACGTGGCAAAACGGCTACTGGACGCAGCTCCCGACGTTCGCATCGTTGCTACCAGCCGCGAACCGCTGGCTATTCCCGGGGAAACGCCGTACCGGCTCCCGGCCCTCGAGGTCCCTCCGGCGGTTGAAGGTATAACCGCTGCCGAGGCGTTGAAATACAGCTCCGTTCACCTGTTCGCGTCTCGCGTTAAGATGTGTCTCGGCGAGTTTGACGTTACCGATGAGAATGCCGAGGCCGTCGCTCGCATCGTAAGGCACGTAGATGGGATGGCGCTGGCCATCGAACTGGCAGCTCCGCGCGTAAAAGTACTGACCTTAAAGCAGTTGGATCAGCGCCTCGACGAACATTTGACCAGACTGTCGGGAGGCGCTCGTACCGCACAGCCCCGGCATAAGACGATGCGCGCACTCATCAGTTGGAGCTACGAGTTGCTGAGTGCCCCGGAGAAGCGGCTGTTACAGAGAAGCGCCATCTTTCGTGGAACGTGGACGATCGAAGCAATTGAAGCGCTCTGCGAGGGCGACTTGGACGGTGAAGAGGTGCACGACGTTCTGCTGGCATTGATCGATAAGTCGTTAATAAACGTAGAATCGGCGCCCGAAGAGCGCCGCTACAGATTGTTGGAGTCGACGCGCCAGTTCGCGCTCGAGCGTCTGGATGAAGCCGGCGATCGTGAACGCGTGTCCGCTCGGCATTGCGAGTACTTTGCGGGCGTCGCGCAATCGGCGGCAAACGAGTATTGGAGAACCGACTACGACGCGTGGGCGGCGTTAGTACGCCGCGATCTCGAGAACTATCGTGCCGCGATCGGTTGGGGATTGTCAGCCGGCGGCGATACCACCTGTGCGCTGACGATAGCGGCCCATCTCAGGTGGTTTTGGTATACGAGCTCTCGACGCGAGGGACGAGCGCTTCTCGAGCGAGCGCTGTCGCTCGAGACGAGCAGGGTGCCCGACCGCGTGCACGGATTGCTCGCACTCACAGTGGCTGTAGATGGTTCTAGCGGTGAGGCGGTTGCGCCGGCAGCAAGGGCGGCATCGGCGCTATCGGACGGCGTCGACGACTTAGGATATATCGAGGCCACGACGCTGCACGGAATCGCGCTCGGTCGCTCCGGCCACGTCGACGAGGCGCTGAAGCTCTTCGAGGAAGCCATTTCCGCCGTTCGTACGACGGGATTGCCTCGCCTGATCGGGTGGGTGTTGAGTATGGTCGGCTACTGGATGGCAGCGGCGCACGACCGCGATCGCGCCGGTGAGCTCTTTGATGACGCGGCCGAACAGCTTCGATCCTGTAACGATGCGTGGCAGTTAGCGCGTCTGCAGCTCCATCGCGCGGAGTTTCTCTTTGCTGCAGACGATCCCGACGGCGCACTCGAGAGCGTTCGCGAAGCAGAAGCGCTTTATCGAGCGCGTAACGCTTCCTCCGGTCTGTGCGTCGCGGTGCTCAACGCGGCTGCTTATCTCATCGCACTCGCTCGTCTCGAGGAAGCGTTAAACTATGCCCGTGAGGGTCTCGAACTCGCGCAGCGACACGGGATTGCTATGCCGGGTGTGTGGGCGATCGGGCATCTGGCGCGTCTGGCGGCCGAACGTGGGGACGCGGAGCGGGCTGCATTGCTTTTGGGATATACCGACGCAGCTTACAAAGGCACGGGCACGGCGCGAGAACCCACCGAGCAGCGCGGTTACGATCGCACGTTGGAACTCATCGGCGAAAATCTGCCGCAAGAACGGATTGCCGTTCTCATATCTGAAGGAGCGCTGCTCGAACATCATATTGCGGTTTCCGAGGCAAACGCGGTTTCGCTCAGGTAGCCGTGCCGTCGTGCTTTACTTCGACGGCGATGATGTGCAAGGTTTTGTCGCCAACGTTGCTTACGTAATGGGGATCGAGCGGCTGCAGCCACGCGGCAGTACCTATCTCCGGTGGTGCGTTGCCGGTCGCGCGTGAATCGACGAGGACCTTATCGTCGGCGTCGCAGCGTACGAAATCGCTCCAGCTCAGTACGTAGATTGCGGCAGGCCATTCGTGCGCGTGCACGGGGGTTCGTTCGCCTGGGCCGAGCCGAGTGTCCAGAACGCGCACGCGATCGTTTTCAAAAAGCACGGTGTGGTGGTCCGGCGCGGCGCTCATGGCGTCGAGTGGATGAGTCGGCGGGTGCGAGAGATCCGGCATTCGTTGCGCTCCTAACTTTGAATGTCCGTATTTTGACTCGCCACGACGAGCCAGCGGTCTTCGCGCCGTTCCGCGACGAAGATAAGGATGCCGGTACGATCGGGTGCCGGATCGCCTGCCGGCGTTTGATTCCCAACGAGAGTCCAAACGCCGTGTACGACGGCGGCATTGGGCGGAAGTTCCCGAATGCTGGTCTCGGTGAAGGCGATGACGTTCCGCGCGAAGACCGTAGCAAAACGGTCTGCGTGTTCCTTCACGAAACGCTCCTTGCCGTGCCACCAGGCGCCGAAGACGTTGACGAAGTCCGCGTCTTGCGCGTAGTCGGCGAAAACGGCTTCGACGTCCTTACTATTCCAAGCTTCAGCAAACCGGAAGGGGATCTGCGCAAGCGCGCTTCGATCCAACGCTGATAGGTGCATGCCGAACCACCCACGCTTTCGTTGACGTACTGCGTGTTCTCGGTTAGCGAGAAATGCCTTGCCCAGGCGGCGCCCTGGCCCTCTGTTAATAGAGGCGATTATGGGATGGCATGAAATCGGCGCGCTTGCGGCGCTGGCCGGCATGCTCGTCGTGTTGGGCTCCGTGGCGGCGGCGACGAGCGAATACATGAAAACGATCGACTTCAACGATCCCGCGATGCTGGAGAAGGCGCTGAGCGTTCGTAGCGCGTCTGATTAACCTGAGCGTCGCCGATTGCGACCTGTCTCCAAACAATCCACGTTGTTAAGCGGTACAGCTCCGAGTTTCGCTTATAGCGCAGCCGGGTGGACGCTCAAGCGTTGAGAGTTAGCGCCGGCTGGGGTTGCGAGCGTCGCCTGCGCAAGGCCGATGTGGTGGGCGAGTTGCGTCAGCGGCATGACTTCGTCATCGAGGAATGCCGTGCGATCGATCTTTGCGCCGCACGCGATAAAGCCAAGGAGATCGCCGCGCACGAGCATCGGCAAAAACAGCGTATCGGGCGAACCTGCCGTAAGCTCGACGTGACGGCGCCAGCGGCGCAGCTTGAGCGGCGGCACGTCGTTAAACCCGTAACGCTCCGGAAGGTCGATCTCGCCGGTTGAAGCGGCACGCACGTACGCCGACCCGTCGTACGTATAGATAGCGCAGCCGCGAACGTCGAGCGAACGCACCACGGTCGAAACGGCTAGGCTGACGATTGCGCGCACGTCGGTCGCGACGTCGACCTCCTGGGCACAGGCCTCGATTTCGGCAAGACCGCGCAAGCGCTTTCGGAAGAACGCCCGCATCATCGTCGTCTCGACGAATTTATGGATCCAACGTGCCGACAATCCGAGAACGATGACAAGCACGAGCGTCAGCGACTGCGCCGGGATGCTCGCGCGTTCGATCGTCACGCCGAGTGCCTGTTCGAGTACTTTGCTCGCGCCCCACTCGACGGTCACAAAGAGCACGACGATGATCAACGACACGATCGTGAAGACGGTAGCGCGCGAGATCAAGATGTTGAGGTCGACTAGCCGGTGGCGTAAGATCGGATAGGCGATTCCTAACGCCAAAAACGCAACAGCACCGGCACCGATGACATCGCCGTAGTGGGTAAGCAGGATCCCCGAACCGGCGATTGCGACGACGAAGGGCAAAACGCCGAAAGCCCAGCTCACGAGCCACAGCGAACACAGCCACCGCGTAGCCGCCGCGTGCGCGTCGTCGGTTGTCATCATTGCGTCCACACAAGCGACGGCCAGCGGTAGGCGCAGCAAGAGCCCTATGAGTCCCATGTTCCGTAAACCCACACCAAAATGAATGAGCGGCCACGATGGGATGACGCCGGTTAAAAGAAACGGTAGCCGTGCAGCGACGATGTAAATCGAATACGCGAAGACTACCGCAGCGACGATAGGAAGAGCGCGCCGAAGCCGGGTGACCGGGGACGGAAAGATGCCAAGGAGCGCGACCGCCGCCCAGAGCGTTGCGCTTTCGAGCGGAACCGGAAGGAACTGGAATAACACCTCGGCTGCAACGGCATCGTTGCAAACGAGCGCGCCGCCGAGCGCGAGAGCCGTCGCACCGGCAAGAATCAGTACCGTTGCGGCGCGTACGCCGAGGCGGCTGTCGCGCGCGCGCAACACCACGACCATGGCAAGGGCAAATGCGGCCAGCGCCGCAAGCCCGTTGACGATCTTGTTAATGCGTTGTTGTACGGCGAGCCTTCCAGAGTACGGCACGAATGAGAAGGAAATGTCGCGAACGTGGCTGCCCTCGATGCGTTGAACGACTGCAACGGTGCCGATGGGGCCCGCATCTTCGCTCACCGCTCGCAAACCGACCGACGGAACGACCGGATCTCCTACGCGCAGACCGGCGCGATACGCTGGTCCGTCCGGATCGGCAAACGTCACGTGCATCTTGCCCGGGCCACCGTAGAGATAACCGCCGTACCCCCACGTAATCGGGAGCACGAGGAGCAGCAGTGCCAATGGGATACCGAGTCCCGAGAGAGCAAGGACGATGGCCCGTTTGCTCATGGCTGAGGCATCATTTCATAGTATATGCCGCCGTCGCGCGACACTTGCTTGAGGCCGCGTCTCGTCGGCGGCACGCCGGCAAACGCCGAGGCGGTATCGCGCAGCACGCGAGGATCGGTTATGTAGCCGTGACCGCCTTTGCCTCCACTATTGAGGTAGCTCACGTCGACGGTGTCGACGCCGTTGCACAATATGAGATCGCCACCGGCTTGGCCCGCACGCTGATTACCGTGAACGCGCTCCGATTGCCGCAGAGCGCGGTCGTCGTTCGAAACGTAGAGAAGGACGGGCGCCGAAGCCATCGGATTCTGCAAAGGTTTTCCCGAGCAAAGATTCGATGACGTTAGCGCGGTGCGCAGATCGGCGGTGGACACGTCCGGCGCGTATAACACGGCGCGTCCAAAGCAGTTGCTGCAGCCGGCGCGCCGGTAGAACGCGATCCCGTCGGTGACGAAACGGGATCCTAAACTGTAACCGGCGAGCGAAACTGGCATGCCCGGGAACGCTTTATTGATGTTGCCGAGAAACGTAATAAAGTGAGGCATCGACCAACGCGCGTTCGCCTCGTCCGTCTTATACGCTAAAACGCTGGTCTTTCTCGCCGGCCAAGAATAGACGATCACCGGGCCTGGAAACTGCAAACCATGCTGCAGTTCCATCGCCGTTTCCACCGCGGTGACGAACGACGTGTAGTAGCCGTGAACGTAGACGAGAAC
>Ga0126381_100007623_pt1 | contig 12065 bp, 11 predicted proteins | sample PanSoiMetPlot_28_FD_96465 | JGI IMG/M metagenome (GOLD analysis project Ga0126381, IMG submission 96465) | Tropical forest soil microbial communities from Panama - MetaG Plot_28 | ecosystem: Environmental > Terrestrial > Soil > Tropical forest > Bulk soil | place: Panama | collected 2016-02-17
ACGGGGACTACCTGCGCTCCAGGCCGCCCAGGCGACGGGGACCGCGAGCGATGGCTGCCCGTTCCCCTTTCAATACTGGAGAGGGAACGCGGGCAGCTTCGGTCGCCCCCGTCAGCCCGAATGCAGCGCTCCTGGAAGCGCCAACAGCGGCCGCGAGCTGGCAAGGCGCGTGCTCACCACCACATGTGTTCCAGCGCGCGCTCGGTGTCCCTGGTCGTGTCGAGTGAGTCGAGCGCGGCCATGTCGTCGCCGACAAAGCGAAGTCGAAGATCTAGGCGTTCTCCTCGATTCGTGCGCGGCGCGTCGACTTGGGGATGACCGGAAATCCGTGCTGCAGGCACCACCGCAGCAGCACCTGTGCGGGTGTGCGTCCCGCGCGCTCGGCGACGAGCCGCACCGTCTTGTCGGACAGGTGCCTGCCGCTGCCAAGCGGGCTGTATGCCTCGACAGCGACATCCTGGTTCCGGCACGCATCAAGCAGTCACTCCTTTACTCTCGCGACTGTTCTGGCTTCACGACTGCGTCTCGCTCGCTAGCGAGCGGTTCAGCCCCGAGCGGCTCCAGCCGCGGAGCGGCTCGCTCCCACAGCGCTGCCGCTACGTCCGAAGGCACTGGCATTGTGGATCCCTGGAATCCGCGAAGGGGCCGGAACGATCCGAGGCTCGCCGTCGCGAGCAGCTCCGCCCTCAGGAGCGGGGGATCGATGCGGTAGTCAAATCGGACGTCGGTCCGCCACCGCCCGTAAGCCGAGTCGCCGTCGTGCCATTGCGGGTCCTCATAAGTAGGCACGGTGATCGTCGCCAGGTAGTAGATGCCAGGATCGTGCCTTCCCACGATCTGCAGCCAGACACGGTCGCCGACGGCTGTCCGGTTTCGATAGCGCGGAGTCCTCCACCGGGCCGACCGCGAAGAAGCTATGGCGATATCAAGGTCGTACTGCTTGCCGTTGCCCTGGAAGATCCAATCCGTCATGCTGCCCATCCTGACCAATCAGCTGACCCAGGCTCTGCAGGCCGACCTGTAGGCTGCCGCCCTCAGCGTAATGTCGGGATGTAGCTCGCATCCGTGGGAGGGGCCGCCGGTAAGGCCTTGGATGTGGGTGCCGCGATTTCAGGGGTCTGACGCGTGACGGGCAGCCTGCTGGGCAAGTTGCACGCGCGATGTTATGCCCAGCTTGCCGTACATGTGGGTGAGGTGGGTCTGGACGGTGCGGGGTGAAACGCGGAGCCTGAGGGCGATGTCCTTGTTGGCGAGGCCCTCGGCGACCAGCCGGGCGACGGCTTGCTCGGCAGGCGTGAGGGAGAGCCATCCGACAGGCGGGCGGTTACGCTCACCGCGGCCGCGCAGGGCATAGTTCATGGCATCCTCGACGGTGAGTCCGGCGCCCTCGTCCCAGGCCTCGGTGAAGGCGGCGTCGCCGAGCGAGGTACGAAGCTTTGCGACCGCGGCGTCGTAGCGGGCCTGGTGCAGCACGAAACGATGGAACCCGGTTGCCCGGCGGAGGGCGTCCGCTGCGCCGAGAATTCGCACTGCCTTGTGCTGATCCTCGGCGCCGCCTCCAAGCCCGCCGATGCATTCGAGCGCATCGACGATCCCGGTCTGCGATTCGATGTTGCGACCAACGGTGAGCGCATGGTAACCGTCGTCGCGGGCCCGAGCGACCTCGCCCATTGCGGCTGCTACACGCGCGCTGGCGAGCAGCGCGAGCATCAGCGGGTGCTTCAACGCAAGGCTGGCAGCAGCGCTGAGGGCTTCGTCGGCCTGCTCACGGGCGGCGTGCAACTCACCCGCTGCTAGGTGGGCCTCGGCCAGGTAGCTGTGATACGCCGACACATATTCAGGCCGGGTCTTGGCGCGCTGCCAGAATGCCTGGATCGCGTCGTAGAACGCGTCGAGGTCTCCCGAGGCCATGGCCGCGGCGCAAAGGCTTCCATAGCCGGGAATCGCAAGATAGGTGAGGCCGAACTCACCGGCGATCGCGATGCTTGCCTCGCCGGCCGCACGGGCTTCGCCGGGGTGCCCCATGAGCGCAAGCGTCATGCCGAGGTGGCCCAGGCCGTTCATCTTCCACCACGGCAGCCGTTCGGCTTCGGCTTCGACGATCAGGCCGCTGAGGACAGATCTGGCCCGGTGCAGATCGCCTTGCTGGACCAGCGCCGCACCAAGATAAATCCTGCAAGTCCCTGAAGAGTCGTCGTTACCGGTCTGCTCCGCCAGGGCGAGGCCCTTCTCAGCCGCTGATCGCGCGAGAACCGGATCGCCGGAGACATACGCGGCGAAGGCCTGCCGTTCGAGAATGTGGGCCGGCTCCCGGGGGTCGCCGGCCTGACGAGCGAGCGCGAGGGCCTCGGCGAAGTACGTCCGACCGGCCTCAGCCAGCCAGCCGGCAGTGCGCCCGGCCGCGACCAGAGCCCGGGCGAGCACAGCTGGCTCGCCGAGCTCTCGGGCTAGGGCGAGGGCTTCCCGTACCTGTGCCTCGCGCCGTAGCGGGGTGTCGGTGAAAGTGTCGAGCACTGCGGCGTCGGCCACGGCCCGGACCCAGGTCGCAGGCGCGACCTCCAAGGCTCGTGCTGACTGGCCGGTCAGTGCGGTGTCGAACCAGGCCAGTCCCTCGAGCATACGGAACGTGCCCAGCCACAGCGGCTGCAGCGATGACGCCAGCCGCAGCGCTGTCTCCCGGTCGGCTTGTTCCAGGCTCCAGCCGAACGCAGCGCGCAGGTTGTCGATCTCGGCGTCCAGCTGCCCGCCGAGGTGGCGTCGATCGGCGTTCCCGGCGGGGCCCTGCTGGCCGGGCAGCGCGACGTAATAGCCGCAGTGGCGGTTGCGCACCTGGCCGGCCTCACCCGAGTGGGCGAGCATTTCCAGCGCGTACTGGCGGACGGTCTCCGGCAGCCGGTACCTGGTGACCCCATCCGACTCCTCGGCGGCCACCAGCGACTTATCGACCAACAGACCGAGGAGATTGAACACGTCATCGGGCTGGACGCCGTCGCCGGCGGCTACCGCCAGAGCGGCCTCCAGGTCGAACCCGCCCGCGAAGGCAGCGAGTCGGCGGAACAAGACCCGCTCGGGCCCGGTCAGCAGTGCGTGCGACCAGTCGACTGACGCCCGCAGGGTCTGCTGCCGGCGCGCTGCGGTTCGCGTTCCCCCGGTCAGCAGCCGGAACCGGTCATGCAGGCCCGCGGCTATCTCGGCCGGCGAGAACGCCGTCAGCCGGGCCGCCGCCAGCTCGATCGCCAGCGGGATCCCGTCCAAGCGTCGGCAGATCTCCGCCACTGCGGCACCATTCTCCGGTGTCACCGCGAACCCCGGCCGGGCTCGCCTGCCCCGGTCGGCGAACAACTCGATGGCAGCGCCATCCACCGGCAGTGACGGCACCCGCCAGGTCACCTCCCCGGCCGCTCCCACCGGCTCCCGGCTCGTCGCCAGGATCACCAGGGCAGGGCAGGCGCGCAGCAGGTCTTCTGCCAGGGCCGCGCACCCATCAAGGACGTGCTCGCAGTTATCCAGCAGCAGCAGCGCCCGCCGTTCCCCGATGAAGCCGGTGACGGTCGCCATCATCGAGCGGCCCGGCATGTCCAGCAGGCCGAGAGCGCGCGCCACCGCCACCGGGACCAGCGCGGCATCGACGAGGGGCGCCAGATCCGCCAGCCACGCGCCGGCCGGAAACTCGGCAAGTACACCCGTTGCGACCTGCAGCGCCAGCCGGGTCTTCCCGACGCCGCCCGCACCGGTCAGCGTCACCAGCCGATTGTCTGCCAGCAAGGCACGGACTTGCGCAATCTCCGCGTCGCGGCCGATGAAGCTGGTCAGCTGCACGGGCAGGTTGTGCGTGACGTCATCAACAGGGCCCAGCTCAGCAGCAGCAGCCGCAGCCGATGCTTCGACGTCGGCTTCCGACGACCGGGCTGGCCCGTCAACGTCCGGGAGCCTCAGCACCACCGGGCTGGCAGGTAGCTCCTGTCGCGCCTCGGCACCATCTTCTCCAAACGGCACCTTGATCCGGTTCACAGTCCCTCCCACGCTCACTGTGAAGAAGCGTCGGCGAACGTTGATCAAACGATATTGCGCACCTTTACCGGCACGCGACTGAGAATTACGACCCTGCCCGACGTCGTGTCTGCGCCATCTGGCGATGCTCTTCAGCTCCGGCAACCCCATCGCCACATGATCCGCCCCTTATGCTTGCCGAAGGGAACAATGCCATTCGCGCCGCAGGCACCGTGGGCTTTGAGACTCAGGACTAATAGGGCGGCCGCCACGCCGTCGGCCGCGCGACGATCGTGATCATGAATAGTCAGCACCCGGCATATACGACGCAGGAGGACTATTCTGGGCGCCTAGTTCAGCGACTCCGGTCAGAGGCGATCGGGCCCCGCGGTCTGGCTGGCATTCTCGATTGGAGCGTTTGGGGAGAGCAGTTGCGTGAATTCGTGCCTTACGACCGTCCCGTGCGTACGGCGTTCATCGGCTTGGGCCGGATCTACGACCTGAATGTTCGTGGTTATCTCGACAACCCTGACGTTGAGGTCGTGGCGCTGGTCGACCCGAGCGAGGAGCGACGCGAGCAACGCCAGGCGGACTGGCCCGGCGCCCGCACGTTTGCGTCGGCGGCTGAGCTGGCGTCCAGTGACATCCAGGTCGACGCGGCTGAGGTCCTGCTGCCGATTCCGTTGCATGCCGACGGCGTAGTCGAGATGCTCGGCTTCGGCTGGCACGTCAACATGCAAAAGCCGATGTGCAATGACCTCACGGAGGCGCATCGGATGCTGGACGCGGCGAAGGCCAACGACCGCATCTTGCGGGTGATGGAGAACTACCTGTTCTACGAACCGCTGCGAAAGCTCAAGGCGGCCGCCGAGTCGGGAGAGATTGGCGAGGTCTGCGGCTACCACATGAAGATGGTCGGGGCCGGCCGGGGTGGCTGGGACGTGCCGTGGAGCAGTTTTACGTGGCAGATGGAACAGATGAAGCTAGGTCGCGGCATCCTGGTTTTCGACGATGGCTGGCACAAGCTCGCGACGGCTCTCTGGCTGTTCGGCCCAGTCAGGGAGGTCCGAGCATGGATCGGGAATCTCGCGGTCGGGCCCGGTGTGGACCTCGACGCTCCCGCCACGATCATGTGGGAGCACGACAATGGTGTACGCGGCGTCTGGGATATCACCCTCGCAATGGACCTGTACCTGCGATCCGATTACTACACCAACGACGAACGCTGGGAGATAACCGGCAGCAAGGGATTTGCGCGGGTTAATCGCTGCACCGGCCGTGGCATCCAGCAGCCCAGCCTCGAGATCTACGCAGATGGCCAGATGCGCGGGTATCACGCGCTCGATGACGACTGGGCCAGCAGTTTCCGCGACTCCGGCCGTCACTGGCTGCGCTGGCTGCATACCGGCGACGGTCCGCTGCTGTGGAGCGGCGAAGAGGCCGTCGATGTACTGAGATTCGCTCTCGCCGCGTACGCCAGCAGCGCATCAGGAAGCGTCGGCGTGAACCCCAGGCATCTCACCCAGACATACTGAGTTCCGTCGCGGCAGCGATGGCATTTCCGATGATGGGTACATGGAGTGGACCTTCACCGGCGAGGTGATCGAGTGGCGCGGACCAGCGCCGTACCTGTTCGTCGCCATGACACCGGAAGACAGCGACGATCTCAAAGAGGAAGCCCGCGGCCTGATCTACTGGGGCCAGGTGCCGGTCCAGGTGACCATCGGCGACACGGAGTTCACCACTGCGCTCTTCCCCAAAGATGGCCGGTACCTCGTGCCCGTCAAGGTGGCGGTGCAGCGGGCGGAGGCGATCGGGGCCGGCGCTGTAGTCGAGGTGGTCTTGCGTCTCAGTGTCGCGCGCAGGGAGTGACGAGCGGGCGGAACGGCGGAGGCGTCCAGACGGCATCGGCCGCGCCTCGCAGGACGAGATCGGCCTCGACAATTTTCCGCGGACCGGGCGGCTCACGCGTGAAACGGTCCGCACGGGGAAGTTAGCTCGGCCAGGTGATCCGGGCTGGAGGTTCAGGTGTCGCGCGATCAAAAAGGCAACAAGTTCGGGATAGTTGAGGACAGTGTCCGGCGAGGGGCAGCTTTCGTCCGGCCGTTGGCTGTACGCAGCAGCACAGCTGCGAAACACGGCATCCACGGCGCGCGCTCGCGGCTGGCGCCAAGAATCGAACGCACTGGTCAGGCTCTGGAAGACACAGTGGCCCCGAAAGTCTCGGCGTATCTGTCCAAAGCCGCGCGCCATGTGGCGCCAGATGTTCCGCGACGGTCGCGCTGGGGTGCTGCGACGCGCCTTGCCGCAGTCGCAGCCGCCGCTGCTGGCGCAGTCACTGCTGTAGCCCGCAAACGGGGGAAGCCGCGAGGCACAGACTCCGCTGATGACGCTGCTCAGACTGAGGCAGCCACGACGGACTAGACCCCTTCGGCGCGCCTGGCCGCTAGCTCCGCGGTCGTGGTCCAGGCTGCGCCACCGGGGTAGTGGTAGGTGCGCAGCGATTCCGGTCGTAGCGTCGCCGAGGACTCTGGCGCCACGTCGGAAGCTACAGTGTTGCTGCGAGCACCCGCTCGACAGCACGAATCGGCCAGGCAGTCGTACAGTGATGGGTCATCCTGTAGTCGAAGTTGGCGGAACCCATGCCCGGGCCTGCCGCATCGACACCACGACCTGGCATCTGGTGCCCGGCTCGGCTTACCGCTTGCCGCTGGACAGCACCGCAAGTGCTGACGCGATCATCGCCACAATCGTCGAATGCACGGACGCGCTCCATCCCACTTCGACGGAGACCCTGGCGGTCGCCATTCCTGGCCCATTCGACTATCCCAGTGGCGTGGCCCGCTTCGAGGGGGTGGGGAAGTTCGACGCCCTAGCGGGCGTCGATCTGAGGCGGGCATTGCTCAGCCGGCTGACTCATCGTCCTGCTCGGGTGACATTCGTGAATGACGCGCAGGCGTTCGGGCTCGGGGAATGGCTCGCAGGTTCAGCGCGCGGCTACCAGCGCGTCGTCGCTGTCACCCTCGGTACCGGTGTGGGCTCAGTCTTCATCGAAGCTGGCCGAGTTGTCTCCAGCGGGCCGTCTATTCCGCCGGGCGGGGAAGTCTACCGACTGGTCGTCCACGGCCGCCCGCTGGAAGAGACGGTAAGTCGCCGCGCGATTATCGACGCATACCGGCATCTTGCGCCGTCGTCGCGAACCCCCGGTCTGGACGTTCGTGACATTGCCTCGGCTGCGCTGAGCGGCGACCGCGTCGCCGCTCGCGTGTTCGCGCAGGCGCTGCGTATGCTCGGCGAAGCACTGGCTCCGTGGCTGGTGCTTTTTAACGCAGAGGTTCTTGTTGTTGGCGGTGGCATTTCGGCGTCGTGGACGCTGATCTACGGGCCCATGCGGGCTGGACTCGGCGGAGCGGCGGACGACGTTGCCATCGTCAAGTCAGCCGACACCGAGAACTCCATTGCGGTGGGCGCTGCGTGGCACAGCCATGGGCTGCTGGTGTCATCTGATGGGCCTTATGTCGTCCAAGAGGCCAGGACGTCCGTAGGCATTGAAGAGCCTGGGCCGCCGCGTGGCGGCCTGGGGTGATCACCGGACGCCAGTGCGACCTCCATGGGCCGCCGACCCGGTGGGTGGAGCCGGTGATCTAGCCTTGTAGCCATGCCAGTCCAAGATCGTGGACTGTGCGCCATCCTTCTTGGCCTCGGCGTCGGCTGGGGTGCAGGTAACGTCGGGCCGGTTGCGACGTCGCTCGCACATTCGTTCGGGGTGCCGCTCGCTGCGGTGGGCCTGCTATCGGGGACCGCGTACTTTGCCGCTACTGCGGTCGCGACGCCCCTTGTCGTGCCGCTGGCCTCGCGTGTCGGTGTCGTGCACGCGGCAGCCATTGCTGCAGCTGTGATGGCTGCTGGCCAGCTTCTGTTCGCGGTCAGTCCTGCCTTCGGTGGTCTCGTGGCGGCCCGCACCCTTGTTGGAGCTGGGGCAGGGCTTGCACTCGTTGCGGCACCGGTGATGGCTCGCGAACGCGGCGGCGTTCGGCTGCTGGGGATGCTCGGCGGGGCGATCACGCTCGGCATCGCGGTTGCGCTCGGTCTTGGCAGCGGCCTTTTGGATATCGGGGCGACCTGGCGCGCAGGTTTCGTGATCTCGACGGCGATATGCGCTTTGCCGCTGCTGGTGCTGCCGCCGTCAATAACGATGCAGCCCGTGCCCCGCCCAGACCGTGCATTCGTCCTGGCAGCGCTGCGGGCGGGCAAGCTCTGGCGACTCGCCGCGTTGTTCGTCGCCGCCAACGGAGTTCCACTGATCGTGAGTGCGTGGCTCGTCGCCTTCCTCACGCAACAGGCGAACGTGCGCACCGCCGTCGCAGGCAGCCTTGCGTTCGTCCTATTCGGCCTGACGACCGTCGTCCGGCCCCTGGGTCCGCGTCTTATTCGAGGCAGGCGAGCGTTCGCAGTGCTGGCCGGCGGCGGGCTGCTTGTCGCCGCTGGTGGCCTTGCCGCGCTTGGAGTCAGCAGGTCGCTGGCGCTCGCCAGCCTGGCAGTCGTGCTCATGGGTGCTGGGTTTGCGCTGCCCTATGCGGTGACGATTGATATGGCTGAGCGGATCTTCCCTGGCCGGGCCGCAGCAACTCTGGCCATCGTCCAGTCCGGACCGAATGTCGTCCCGATAGTCGTGATTCCGCTGGTCGGAAGTGCCCTGGGCAGCGGCCACGGAACGTCAGCCTTCCTAATCCTCGCCGCTTTCGTGGCCACAGTCGCGGTCGCCGGCCTGCATCAGCCGCCGGAGAGTACGCCAGCGTCGGACGCACACGCGCGGGATAGCCAACCCAGGCAGGCCGGCCGTTGGGTCGGCCGCCCGCGTCCGTGACACGGCGCTCAGCTGCCATGTCGGCCGGCCAGAGGCCGCCAGTACATGCTGACTGTTTGAAACTGCAGCGTGGGACGAGGGCGCTGCTGTTCTTCGCCGCGCTGTGAATCAACGGCCTCGTCAGGGGCTGACGCAGGACACTGTAGAGCCTGTCGTGCCTTAGGAAGCTGAGGCGCTCGGAGTTCGTACAGGGAGGCTGGCCAATGCAGAGCATTGAAGGCCACGTTGCCGTCGTGACGGGCGGAGCCGATGGAATCGGGCTCGGCATCGCCAAGGTCCTCCGAAGCGAGGGCGCGGATGTTGTGCTGGCCGACATCGACGGCGCGGCCGCTTTGTCGGCGGCAGCGTCGCTGCCCGGAGGTGATAACCACGCGCTCGCCGTTACTGTGGACGTGACCGTGCGCTCCTCTGTTGAGCACATGATCGCCGATGTCCTAGAGCGATGGGGCCGAGTAGATATCCTCGCGGCGAACGCGGGCGTCTACCCGGCGATTTCGCTCCGGGATCTCAGCAGTGATGACTGGGACCGCGTCATGGCGGTCAACGCTCGTGGTGCGCTCTACGCAATCCAAGCCTGCCTGCCAGAGATGTCCAGACGTCAGTACGGGCGAATCGTCCTGACCTCGTCGATCACTGGTCCTGTCGTGGGGCTGCCCTCCTACGGGCATTACGGCGCCACCAAGGCGGCGATGCTCGGGCTCATGCGCTCTGCAGCGCTAGAGGTAGTGAAGGACGGTATAACCATTAACGCAGTAATGCCCGGAAATATACGGTCCGCTGGTTTCGTACTTCAGACACGCGACCATCAGGAAGCGATGCTGGCACATATTCCGATGGGCGTTTTGGGCGAGCCGGAAGATGTCGGCTGGGCGGTGCGATACCTCGCCTCACCGGAAGCGCGCTACGTGACGGGCCAAACACTGATCATCGATGGAGGGCAGGTACTCCCGGAGTGATCACCGCGGACCGGCAGTCGGGGCGACACCCAATTCACGGCTGCGCTAGGTCAGCCGATCGCGCGTAGCAATGCTTTCATCCACGGGCCGAGGTCGGCCGGTGTCCTGGCTGAGATGAGGTTGCCGTCGACAACCGTCGGCTCGTCAACCCAGTCAGTCCCGGCATTCTCCATGTCGTCACGGATCGCTGACACGCTAGTTGCCCGGCGGCCCTTGAGGATCTTCGCCGAGATAGGGACCCAGCCCGCGTGACAGATGAACGCGATCGGCTTGCCGCTGGAATCGAAAGCACGCACCAAGTCGAGCACAGCCTGCGAGCGGCGTAGCTTGTCCGGCGCGAATCCGCCGGGTATCACCAGCGCGTCGTAGTCGCTCGCCGCGATCTGCTCGACGGTGGTGTCGACCGCGACGGGACCGTGGCCCTTCTTGCCGGTCACCGGCTTGGTATCGAGCCCGGCCACTGTCACAGCGATGTCCTCCTCGCTCAGGCGGTACAGCGGATACAGCAACTCCATGTCCTCGAACAGGTCGGCGGCCAGGAGCAGGACTCTGCGATGCGAAACGGCCATGTGACCGACCATATCGCGGGCCGGCTGATGGGCCTTGCGGCGCGATACTGCGGTGCTGAGGAAGGCCAGTGGCACCACCAAGCCCATCGAATCAACAGCAGGCCCTTGCCAACTTCTGCCCGCAGGCCGATACTCCGAGGGAGCGGATGGCCAGTGCTTGAGCGAATGCTCTAACCTTGCGGATCGGTTTCATCGCCTGCAGCCGATGGCCGGTGATGAAAGGGGAACCAGATGAAGTTCGGCATCAACCTCTACCTGTGGGCAGATGACATGCACGACGGGCTCATGCCGATCCTCGAGAGACTGAAGGAGATCGGTTTCGACGGCGTTGAGGTGCCGATCTTCGATCTCGACGAGGCCAAGTGGGCTCTCTGGGGACAACGGCTCGACGACCTCGGACTGCAGCGGACAGCTAACACCGTCATTGCTGCTGAGCACAACCCGCTCAGCGACGACCCGGCCGTCCGCGAAGCCGCGTACGAGCACCTGAAGCAGGTGATCGACTGCTGTGCCGCTGTTGGCTCGAGTCTGCTATGCGGCCCGCACCAGGTGGCACTTGGCGTGTTCACCGGCAAGGGCGCCACCGACGAGGAGTGGAAGCGCAGCGTCGATCACTTGCGCAGGGCGGCCGAGTACGCGGCGGGAGCGGGTGTCGTGCTGGCGGAAGAGGTTGTCAACCGCTTCGAGTTGTATCACCTGAACACACTGGACCAGGCAATCCGTTGCATCGACGAGGTTGACCATCCCAACTGCCGCATCCATCTGGATACCTTCCACGCCCACATCGAGGAAAAGGACCCCGCCGCGGCGATCCGCCGCGCGGGTGCACGGATCGCGCACGTGCACGTATCTGAGAACGATCGAGGCGTGCCGGGAACGGGCAGCGTTCAGTGGGACGCCACGTTCGAGGCGCTTCGGGGCATTGGCTACGACGGCTGGCTGACTGTCGAGGCGTTCGGGAACTTCCTTCCGAACCTGGCCGCTGCCACAAGGATCTGGCGGAAGCTCTTCGACAGCGAGGACGAACTCGCCGCCGATGCGTACACCTTCTTGGTCAGCAACTGGGATCGCGGGGCTAACGCTGCGTGAGTTCGATCAGCTGTCCGACCACCAAGAGACGTGAGGTGCGACAATCGCGAGTTTCAAGGACGACGCCGTTGCGGGCTTCGTAACTGCCTATGCCCGTTACGTTGAGCCGGTCCCAGGCGCGTCCGCTGTCATGAGATTCGGCGGAGCAGTCCCTGGCCAGGTCGCAGTGATTGGCGGCGGAGGTTCAGGTCATTATCCGGCGTTCATGGGTCTCGTCGGGTCGGGATTGCTTGATGGAGCTGTGGTCGGCGAGGTCTTCACTTCCCCGTCGGCTGAGCAGGCCTACCGCACCGGTCGGGCTCTCGAAGCCGGCGCGGGCGTGCTTTTCAGCTACGGCAACTATGCCGGTGACCGGCTGAACTTCGATATCGCCCAGGAGCGCTTGCGTGCCGAGGGGATTGACTGCCGGACCGTCATCATCACCGATGACATCGCATCCGCCGCACCTGCCGATGCGCACTTGCGCCGTGGCGTGGCAGGAGATCTGGTGGTCTACAAGGTCGCAGGAGCCGCAGCGCAGGCTGCAATGTCGCTGGACGATGTCGAGCAGCTGGCTCAGCTTGCGAATGCGCGCACGCGCACGATCGGCGTTGC
>Ga0126381_100007624_pt1 | contig 12065 bp, 9 predicted proteins | sample PanSoiMetPlot_28_FD_96465 | JGI IMG/M metagenome (GOLD analysis project Ga0126381, IMG submission 96465) | Tropical forest soil microbial communities from Panama - MetaG Plot_28 | ecosystem: Environmental > Terrestrial > Soil > Tropical forest > Bulk soil | place: Panama | collected 2016-02-17
CCCGCCCAGCCCTACATCGAGAATGATCGAGAACGGCTGACTGAGCGCGTCATTCCAGAATGTTGCGCCGATCTCGCTCTCGCTCACGCTAAAGAACTCGCGGCCGTCAAGGTACCAGCTGATCTGTTCCGCCCCCGCGTTGCGGCGATCGATGATGACTGTATACGTGTGGTACCTGGCCAGGCAATCCGGGCACGGCACGAGGCCGCTGCTCACGCCATAGACCTCGCACTGCTCGGACACCATCGATCGCGTGTACCCGCAGTGAAACGTCGCCGAGTGCTGAGCGTATCCGTTGATATTCTCCATCACGTCAATCTCACCCTGGTGCAGCGGCGTACCCTGGTTCACGATCCAGAAAGCAGGCCAGTAGCCCGTGCCGACGCTCGGATCCGGTTGCTTGATCGTTCCAGTGATCTCGTATTCCGCTCCCGGCGCGAACAGGAACGTCTTCGTGCTCTGCACGCGCCCGGATGTCCAGCTGCCATTCTGGTTCAGGGGCGTGATCGCAAGGTCACCCTTGCCATCTTGATGCACGTTCTGCGTTGAGTTCGTCATCGTCTCGACTTCGCCGTCACCGAAGCCGCCCGAGCCGACCGTGTATTGCCAGTCAGCTGCGGGGATTTTAGAGTTTGCCGGCCCAGTGAAGTTCGCCACCCAGATATCGGTCCAATTGTTCGCTCCGGGAGACCCGACGTTTACTATCAGGGACCTCGACTGCGCTCCGCTGGCCGACGCCAGCGTAATTGTCCAGCGGCTGGGGATGTTGGTCGGAATTTGCATGGTCCTGCTGGCCCCGCCTGCGCCTGCATTGATGTCGAACGGTGCGCTGGTGTACGGGCGGGCTCCTGGCGCGCCAGCTGAGGCACTGAGCCGGTACCTGCCAGAGATCGACATAGCGTCGATCTCGACCGTAACCGAGTGTGATGTCTTTGACCGCAGCGAGAGAGCCAGCAGCGGCTGCTTGCTGTCGCGCACGCCGGCCTGGGCAACGGCCCCGGCGGCGATCAGCACAAGCACGGTCGCGACTGCCCACAGGGCCGATGGCCGGACCTGAACCGCCCGCAGGCTGATGCTCGTCGAAAGGTCGCGGCGCCAGATCAGCACGCCCAGCCCGACGACGGCAACCACCACCGTCCAGGTGATTCGAGTCAGGCCCCATGGAGTGAGGTTCAGCCCGACGCCAAGGAGGATGAGGCCAACAACCCCGCCGCCGCAACCGATGAGAAGTCGATCACTCGCGTCGCTCGCGTACGGGCGGATGGCCAGCTCGATCGTGGCGGCGATCGCGATGAGACCGACCGTCGCGCTCACCCAGACGCTGGCATGCTCGGTCACCGCGAGCCCGGCGCCGGCGATCAAAGCTACCCGCGCAGCTATTTCTTGCCAGCGCACGATACTTCCTTCAGGTCATAGATTCTGATGGAGCCGTTGTCGTAGATCCGTTCGGCACCGGGGACATTGTCAAATTTCGTGAGCGCGCTGGCAGGCGGCGGAGTGGTTCGGGTTCCTTCCAGGTACTCGCCACTGTCGGTGTAGATACCGTAATTGGGCAGGCCGCCAGCGAGCCGGCGGTCAGCAACCAGGTACTGGACCCTGTCGGCACACACCACGCTGACGTCGCCTGCGCTCGAAGAGCTGAGCAGCAAGGTACTCGCGGGCCCTTCGAGGGTCTTTGTGCCTGCTTCCGTGAGCACCTTAAGGGTGCCGTACGTCAGGGCTATGAGGGCGTTATCACGGTCTGCGAGGATGCGGCTACCTGACCGTAGATTTGCGGTCTCCCAGTAGCCTGCGCTCATGGCGATATAGTCGATCGAGCGATTGTCGGCCTCTACCATGTAGGGGCCCGGGCCGTACCCCCAGTTCTGGCCAGCCCCGATTATCGTGTCCCCGGCAAGGCAGATCGACAGGCCCGCGCTGAGAGCGGTAATTGCCCAGCGGGCATTGATCCGTCGTCGATGCCGCTGCCCCGAGTAAACGACGTTATAGAACCATGCGGCTCCCGCGTAGCCGATGCCGACGAAAATGAAGGCCGAGGCCCGGTCTGCCGCTTCCGATGTCGGCCCGGTCAGGTGACCCAGCGGCCAGATCGGATACGCAGCAGCCACGAGCAGCAGCACCAGCGCCATGGTCGGCAGGTCCTTGAACCGCCTCACCCCATGCCACAACGCGGGAAGCAGCGCGATCCCGATGATCAGCACAGCTCCCAGGGACAGGGCGACCTCCCAGCGAGCTGCGTGAGAGTTCGCCGAGTTGGTGAAGAAGTGATGAGACGAGCGGCCCTCGACAAGCGACAGCAGAGTCGAGGAATCCCCAGTGACGATCTGGCCAATGTAGGGAACCACCTGCGATCGCGCTACCCAGGTCCACGCCCCGATAATTGCAGTCGCAATGAGGCACATTGAGAGCAGCTGACTGACCGGCTTCCTGCTCAGCGTTGCAAATACAAGCCAGACCCAGAAGACAACTAGCAGCGCGAGCGCAGTCAGATGATGAGTCACTGCAACCGCTAGAAAAGCTGCAGCCGCGGCGATCAAGCCTACCGGACCGCGCGCCGGCTCGCGCCTGGCGAAGACGTAGACCGCGAAGAAGGCAAGAGGCAGCGCCATAGATTGATAGGAAAAGAACGAGAGAAAAGACACAAACTGCGGGTTGGCCGCATAGATCACGGCTGCCAGGCAAGCAACGGTCGCACTTCGGCTGACGAACTGAACTATACGAATGAGCGCGAGTATCATGATGACGCGTGCGACGAGCAGAACGAGCATGCCCGCCGGATGCACTTGGAGGTTTGTCAGTTGCTGAACAGCCGACGTCGTAATCTCGGTTCCGGGATAATAAGGAATCACTGGTAGAATCGAGTTCGCGCCGAAGAGGTGCCCGGTTCTGTCAATGGACTGGACTACCTGCTGGTGTATGATCTCGTCGTGGTAGACAAACTGGCTCGGATACATGAGGAATCGACAGATCAGCTGGGCAACTGCTGAATAGGTCGTGAACCAGACTTTGACACGAGCGCTGAACCACTTGGACGCGGCGACTCCAACAGCCGGGGTATAGATAGCGCAGAGTGACAGGAAGTACATCGGCGCTGGAAATGATCCTGATGTGCGGCCGCGGTAGCTGATCCACGCCTGAACCAGCACGCCCATGGCCACGAGGAGGCACGCTGGGCCAAGCAATCCGCCTGGCCCGGCTTTGCGCCTTGCCGCAACCGGTTCGGCTTTAGTGCTCGGCCTGGCGGAAAGAGCGTCGAGGACGTCCGAAACCGCAGACCGTTGACCAGGCAGCTGATCGGCGTTCAGGAACAAGGCCGGCTTATCCTCGGCTCGATCAGGCTGTCACCCAATGCTCGGCGGTAGAGATCGACCATTCCGTCTGCCGCCGCATCCACCGTAAAGTTGGCCGAGAAGCGCTGCACGCCCGCCTCTGTGCGCGCTTGCACGTTCGCACCGCGGAGGATCCCGATCAGTTCTTCTGCAAGCGCGCTGGGGTCATCAGGCGGTACCAGGGGCCACCCTACGGTTCCGATGGCTTCATCGACCGGCCCGATTCGAGAGGCCACAATCGGTAGGCCCAATGCCATGGCCTCGATGAGGGTCCCGCCGAGGCCTTCCCACCTCGACGGAAACGACAGAACGTCAGCAGCGCACATAAGGTCCGGCACGTCGCTTCGGTGACCGAGCATCCTGATGCCCGGCACGCCAAGGGCAGCCGATGTGACCGCATCGCTTGCGTTGCCAGGCCGGCCTGCAACAAGGAGGACTGCACCTGGGAGCCGGCTGCGCACGATCCGGAACGCTGCGACTGTTGTTTCGACGCCCTTTTGACGATCGAGGCGGCCGACGCTCAGCACTATGGGAATATCCAGATCAAGTGACAGCTCTTGGCGCACACGTGCACGTCGCGCGGCCGTGCGCGTACCGAGTCGGGCGGGATCACGCCCGCGGTATACAACCTGGACGCGCTCACCGGGTATCCGCAACCGCGCACTCATGGTCCGTGCGACCTCGCCCGAGATTGCGTGAAAGCGGGTCGTGAGCCGAGCCGTCATCAGGTCGGCAGCGTATAGCGCGCGGACGCTCAAGGGACCGTACGCCGAATTTGCTCGGTGTTCGAGCCCATAATCGTCGTTGGCCAGGGTCGTCACGACCGGCGTGTGATTGGAGCGAGCGCTAAACCGACCCGTGAGGGTTGAATGCCACAGGGTAGTTTGCAAGATGTCCGGGGCTTCAGCGCGCACGATCTTTCGCAGGGCGAGCATCCGCGCCTGAGGAGCGCGTTGCCTTATTCGTATCGGCGATATACCGAGCTCCCCGACACGATTTTCCAGCGCTCCGTCGTCATCAACGAAGGTGACAATTGACGTCCGCACGCCTTTATCCGCGAGCACCGGTATCATTTCGAGCAGCGAGATTTCTGCTCCACCCCCATGCAGGCTGTCAATTGCCTGCATAACGTGCACGCCATTCACCTCCCCCCGATGCGGACCGCTGGAGGTGCCAGGGACACGCCAATTAGTACTAGTCGCGACGAGTTCTGGGCCTAACTTCGGTGTGGACCCAGAAAGTACGAAGGCACAGAGATGCTATCAGGTCAGGCGCGTCGCAACGGCAATTCGGCGACGCAAGGCCAGCAACTGGTCGCGCTGCGTACTGCCCGAAGTACTGCGCGTCACAGCTCGCTGCTCGATCGCTCCACCTGGTTGTACTGGAGGTGGCTTGGAGAACCGGCGACGAGGTCGCCGATGTGTAGCGTCGCGAGGCGTGTGACAACTGGGCCATTTCCTATCTTGTGCATCGGTGGCCGCACTGTGGCGCGCCTCCCTCGTTACCTCGCGTCAGTAATCATGGCGGCACCGACGGTACCGCCAGTGGCCTCGTCGATGAGGATCAAGCCGCCGGTAAGCCGGTTCCGCTGATAGGGGTCACAGAACACCGGCTGCGTGAGGCGTAGCGTCACCCGGCCGATCTCGTTGAGGCTTAGCTCGGTCGCCGCCTCGTCCCGGTGCAGGGTGTTGACGTTGAGCCGGTACTGCAGGTCCCGGACGATCGCCTTGACGGTCCTGGTCGTGTGCTTGACCAGCAGGCGGCTCTGCGGCGTGAGCGTCCTGGATTCGCTCATCCAGCACACCATTGCCTCGATGTCCTGCGTAACGGACGGCCGGTTGTGGGGCCGGCAGAACATGTCTCCGCGCGACACGTCGAGGTCGTCGTCGATCAGCACCGTGACGGACATCGGCGGGTACGCCTCTGCGGCAGGCCCGCCAGGCGTATCGATACGGCTGACTCGGGTAGTCAGGCCAGACGGCAGATGCATGATCTCGTCGCCGGGCTTGAGCACCCCGCCGGCCAGCTGCCCCGCATACCCGCGGTAGTCGTGCAGTTCGGGGTCGGTCGCCTGGTGCGGCCTGATCACGTACTGCACGGGGAACCGGACGTCGATCAGATTGCGGTCCGAGGCGATGTGCACGTGCTCAAGGTGGTGGAGCAGCGACGGCCCGTCATACCACGGCATGCTGCTAGAGCGCTGGACGACGTTGTCGCCGTGCAGCGCCGAGATCGGGATGAAGGTCAGATCGCCGATATCCAGCTTGGCCGCGAACGCGGTGAACTCCTCGCTGATCTGCTCGAAGGCTTCGGAGCTGTAGTCGACCAGGTCCATCTTGTTGATCGCCAGCACCAGGTGGGGCACGCGAAGCAGCGTCGCGAGGAACGCGTGCCGGCGGCTCTGCTCGGTCAGCCCGTTCCTGGCATCGACCAGCACGACCGCGAGATCCGCAGTCGAAGCGCCCGTCACCATGTTGCGGGTGTACTGGATGTGACCGGGCGTGTCCGCGATGATGAATTTCCGCCGCGGCGTGGCGAAGTACCGGTACGCCACGTCGATGGTGATGCCCTGCTCGCGCTCGGCGCGCAGCCCGTCGGTCAGCAGCGCCAGGTTCGTGTACTCCTCGCCGCGCTCCCGGCTGGTCCGCTCGACGGCCGCGAGCTGGTCCTCGAAGATCGCCTTGGAGTCATAGAGCAGCCGCCCGATGAGCGTGCTCTTGCCGTCGTCCACTGAGCCCGCAGTCGCCAGGCGCAGGATGTCCATGTGCCGACCGTCAGCCGAGCCGGGCTGGCTCGCCGTCATCAGAAGTAGCCCTCCCGCTTGCGGTCTTCCATCGCTGCCTCGCTGGTCCGGTCGTCGGCACGGGTCTGGCCGCGCTCGGTGATGCGGGTTGCCGCGATCTCGGTAATTACCTCGTTGACGGTGCTCGCCGTCGACTCGACGGCGCCGGTGCACGACATGTCTCCAACGGTCCGGTAGCGCACCTTAGCCTCGAACGCCGTCTCATCGGCCAGCCGCATCACGTACGGGCCGTCGGCCAGCAGGATCCCGTCCCGCTCGAACACCTGCCGCGAGTGCGCGAAGTAGATCGACGGGATTTCGAGGCCTTCCCTGGCGATGTAGTACCAGACGTCGAGCTCGGTCCAGTTCGACAGCGGGAACACCCGGATGTGCTCGCCCCGCCTGATCCTGGTGTTGTAGATGTTCCACAGCTCCGGGCGCTGGTTCTTCGGATCCCACTGGCCGAACTCGTCCCGGAACGAGAACACTCGTTCCTTCGCCCTTGCCTTCTCCTCATCGCGCCGCGCCCCGCCGAAGACCGCGTCGAACTGGCTGGCCTCGATGGCGTCCAGCAGCGTCGTGGTCTGCAGCCGGTTGCGGCTCGCCCACCGGCCGGTCTCCTCGGCGACCCGGCCCGAGTCGATGGACTCCTGTACCGACGCGACGATCAGGCGCGCGCCCACCTCGGCGACCCGTCGGTCGCGGAACTCGAGTACCTCGGGAAAATTGTGCCCGGTGTCCACGTGCATCACCGGAAACGGAATCCGGGCCGGCCAGAATGCCCGCTCGGCCAGCGCGAGCATCACGATGGAGTCCTTGCCGCCGGAGAACAGCAGCACGGGCCGCTCGAACTCGGCCGCCACCTCGCGCATGATGTGGAGGGACTCGGCTTCGAGCACGTCAAGCTGCGATGGCAGATAATCCGTGCGGGGGTTGGCCATCAGAATTGCTCTCCCTGGGCCGTGGTCGCGCTCAAAGATAGGGGAACGGGGCCGCCGCAATTCGCGGCCGCAATCGCGCCGAGCAGCCGGGGCGCCAGCTCGGCTGGACAGATGAGGATATCAGGCAAGGTCGGGTCAGGCCGGTTATAGCGGAGGGGCGATCCGTCGATCCGGGACGCATGCAGGCCGAGTGCCAGGGCGACCGCGACCGGCGCTGCCGAGTCCCATTCGTACTGGCCGCCGCTATGGACATAGGCGTCCGCCTGGCCGGTGATCACCGCGGCCGCCTTGGCGCCGGCTGATCCCATGGGCACCTCGACCGCACCAAGAACGTCGGCAAGCCGGGCGACGAACGCGGGCGGGCGTGACCGGCTCACCACAAGCCGGAGAGGTCGCGCACGGCCCGTGCCCGCCGTACCCTCCGCTGCGGACGGCGGCAACGGGCGCTTCGCCGCCACTAGAGGGCCAGCAACGTTACCTTCGTGGCCCGCGTGTGGCTCCCGCCTCCACGTGCTCAGCACCTGATCCTCGGCCGGCAGCGCCACCGCTCCCGCAGTCAGCTGACCCTCCTGCCAGAGGGCGACGTGCACCGCCCAGTCGGTCCGGCCCGGCTCGCCGAACTCCCTCGTGCCATCGAGCGGGTCCACGATCCACACCCGCCGCGCCGCCAGCCGGGCTGAGTCGTCGGCACCCTCCTCCGAGAGCACCGCGTCGCTGGGCCGGAGCCGGGCAAGCTCGGCGGTGAGGTACTCGTGCGACAGCCGGTCGCCGGCCTTCCGAAGCGCCTCGGGTGCTGTATCGGCGCTGGCCCGCAACGCCAGCAGCCGCTGGCCTGCCTCATGGGCGAGCTGCCAGGCCAGCTGGTGGTCGTCAGCGATGCTCAACTGCGCCCACCTGACCTGATCTCCTCCTCGCCCTAGCGGTGCCGATGCCAGGTCAGCCTACCGTGCCGGTCTGCTGTACTCGTTCTGCGCCGCCGCCAGTCCGCGGTCCAGCAGGGCCTCAGCGGCGTCGGCCGACCGGCTCAGCAGGAGCGGCAGCGCTTCACGCTCGGCCGCCGAGAAGTCGCGCAGCACAAACGCAGCCGGGTCCATCCGGCCAGGCGGCCTGCCAATGCCGACCCTGATCCGGTAATAGTCGCGGCTGCCGAGGGCGTCGGTCACCGAGCGCAGGCCGTTGTGGCCGTTGTCGCCCCCGCCGAGCTTGAGCCGGATTGTGTCGAAGGGGATGTCCAGCTCGTCGTGGATGACAACGATGCAGTCGCCGGGGACCTTGTAGAAGCCCCGCAATGCCGCGACTGGCCGGCCGGAGACATTCATGAATGTCATCGGCTTCGCCAGGATGACGGGGCTGCCCGCTAGGCGCCCGGTGGCCACCTGTGCCCGTGACCGGTCTCGCTTGAAGTGCGCACCGGCCCGCCGCGCGAGCTCGTCGGCGACAAGAAAACCCAGGTTGTGCCGATTGCGCGCGTACTGCGGCCCGGCATTACCCAGGCCGACGATCAGCCAGCGCTCCTCAGCCATCCCTGCTCACTCCAGCCAGGGCCGGCCGCGCGGGCAGGCCCGTCAGCCTGCCGCGGGCTCCTCCCTCGCGGCGGGCTCCTCCGCAGCCTCGGCGGCCGGGGCCTCTTCCACTACCTCCGGTGCGACCTCGCCGAGCTCGGCCTCGATCTCGGCGGCCGTTGGCGCAGCGATGACGTGCAGCACGAGCAGGTCGGGCTCTTCCTCGAGAGTGACACCCGACGGCAGCTTCAGGTCGCCGGCGTGGACCGCGAAGCCCACCTCCCTGCCTTCGACGCTGACCTCGATGGCTCCGGGGATGTGCGTGGCCTCTGCCTTGACCTCGACCTGCACGAGCTGCTGGTCGAGCAGACCGCCAGGCGCGATCTCACCGATCACCACGACGGGCACGTCGACGGTCACCTTCTCGCCGCGACGGACGAGCAGCAGGTCGAGGTGCTCGACCCAGCCCTTGATCGGGTCGCGCTGCACGGCCTTTGGCAGCGCGAGCTGTGCGCCGCCGGGCAGGCCCTCGAGCCTGATCAGCACGTTCGGGGTGCGCATGGCCATGAGCACCTCGTGGCCGGGCAGCGTCATGTGCTTGGGCTCGCTGTGGTGCCCGTACAGCACGGCCGGGACCCGGCCGGCGCGCCTGATCTGGCGAGCTGGCCCCTTGCCGAACTCAGTCCGCGGCTCGGCGGTGATCTTTACCTCGGGCACGGTGGCACTCCTTGAGCTGACAGAAAAGTCCTTGCAGAGCATACCCGGCCGATGCAGCCGGCTAAGTACCCGGCCATTCAGCCATGGCGGCTTGCTAGCTCTGGCCGTCGAACAGGCTGGTGACCGACCCGTCGCTGAAGACCTCGTTAATGGCCCGCGCGATCAGCGGCGCGATCGACAGCACGGTGAGCTTGTCGAACCGCTTGTCGTTCGTGATCGGCAGCGTGTTCGTCACGACCACCTCGCTGACGCGCGAGTTCTTGAGCATGTCCACCGCGCTGCCGGAGAGGACGCCGTGAGTGGCGGCCACGACAACCTGCTCGGCGCCCTGCTCGAACAGAGTGTCCGCGGCCTTGACGATGGTCTGGCCGGTGTCGATCATGTCGTCGACGAGGATGCAGGTTCGCCCCCCCACCTCGCCGACGACCTCGAGCACCCGGGCCTGGTTCGCCACGTCGGGATCGCGGCGCTTGTGGATGATCGCCAGCGGAGCGCCGAGGCGGTCGGTCCACCGCTCGCAGACCCGGACCCGTCCGGCGTCCGGCGCGACGACGGTCACCCGCGACAGGTCGAGCTTCCCCTCCAGATAAGAAGCCAGGATCGGCAGGGCGAACAGGTGGTCGACCGGTCCGTCGAAGAATCCCTGGATCTGCGCGGTGTGCAGGTCAACCGCCATCAGCCGGTCGGCTCCCGCGGTCTGAAAAAGGTCCGCCATCAGCCGGGCCGAGATCGGCTCGCGGCCGCGGCTCTTCTTGTCCTGGCGGGCGTAGCCGAAGAACGGGGTCACCACCGTGATCCGCTTGGCCGACGCGCGCTTGAGCGCGTCCACCATGATCAGCTGCTCCATGATCCACTTGTTGATCGGCGCAGTGTGGCTCTGCAGCACGAACGCGTCGCAGCCGCGCACCGACTCGAGGAAGCGAACGAAGATCTCGCCGTTGGCAAACTCGTACGCGGTGGTAGGCGTCGGCTCGATGCCGAGGCAGCCCGCGATTTCCTGCCCGAGCTCGGGGTAGCCACGCCCGGAGAAGAGCATCAGCTTCCGCTCCGGCGTAACGGTGATGCCAGTCACTGGGGGTTACCTTTCCTGAGGTGCGCAAAAGGGCCGACCACGGCACCTGCCTCAATCACCGCCGTTTCACAGACCGACTGGAGCACCGCTGCGCCCGCCCCGACCACGCTGTCGCGCAGCAGGCTGCCAGGGCCGATGGTGGCGCCGACCCCGATCGTGGTGTTCCCCTCCAGCTGAGTCGCCTGGCAGATCCTCGCGGTCGGCTCGATCTGCACATCGACATCGATCCAGGTGCTGGCCGGGTCCACGACGGTGACCCCGGCGGCCATGTGGCGGGCGAGCAATCGCTGGTTGAGCACCCGCCGCGCGCTGGCAAGCTGAGCCTGGTTGTTGACGCCCTGGATCTCATCGAAGTCCGGGCAGAACGCGCTGGCGACCAGGTGACCGTCAGCCCGCAGGATGGCGGGCACCTCGGTGAGGTACTCCTCGCCAGTGGCTGCAGCCGCGGGTACGCGCTTTACCGCGTCGGCGAGCAGTTCACCGTCGAACGCGAACATGCCAGAGCTGATCTCGGTGACCATCCGCTGCTCGGCAGTCGCGTCGGCTTCCTCCACGATGCCGGTGACGTGGCCGTCCTCGTCACGGAGGATACGGCCGTAACCGGTCGGGTCGGGCGCGGCAGCCGTCAGCACCGTCACCGCGGCCCCGGCGGTCTCGTGCGCTTCGACCAGACTCGCCAGCGTCGAGCCGCGCAGCATCGGCGTATCGGAAAAGAGCACCACCACGGTGCCGCTGATGCTGCCGACGTTCTCGATCACTGTGCGGACGGCGTGGCCTGTTCCCCAGGAGCCGCGGCGTTCCTGCAACACGAGAGTCGCATCCGGGCAGTGCTCGCGTGCGTAGGCGGCGACCTGCCCGTCGAGGTCGCTGACGACCAGGATCAGCCGCCGCGGGCTGAGCTCGCCGGCTGCGGCCACGACATGCCCGAGCATCGTGCGCCCGCACACCTCGTTGAGCATCTTCGGCGTGCTCGTCCGCATCCGGGTGCCCTCGCCCGCCGCCAGGACGATGACAGCGGCCGGACCGTCAGGTGTCACTCGGCTCGGCTCCTCGGTGTCGCTGGTGGTCGCTGCGGAAGTGGCTCTGACGCGCGTCGCCAGAGGCTGGTTGGTTACGGCTCACGCCGGAAACACAGCGCAGGACGGATGTCGCTCTCCTGACATGGGCAGGATACCGGCCAGTCACCTCGCTTGGACGGGCCTGGGGACACATTGGCTCGTGATAAGACACCGCTCACGAACGTGCTAGAAAGTGCAGGCGCCAAGCTTCACCGTAGGCGGCCTTCCGACATCCTCGCTCGGCAGGCTGCGGCCGGTAAAGTGGCAGCCGAGCCTTCCCGCGTCGTCTAATCGGCAGGACATCGGGTTTTGGTCCCGACAATCGAGGTTCAAATCCTCGCGCGGGAGCATATACGTGGCTAATCGGACATGGCATGCGCACCCATTGCTGCGGACGCCCAGCCTTCGATCTGGCGGTAGAGCTCCGTTGCTTTCCCGACATTGATGGCCAGGCAACCGTGGTAATCGTCGCCGGTGTTCTTCCGGGTCGTCTTGGGATTATGTCGCTTCAGCACTGGTCGCCTGAACTGATCGTTGGGGAGCCCGGTGAGCAGCTGCCAGAATCGCTGGGCGCCCGCAACGTCCGCACTCTCGTGGATCGCCACCTGGCAGCGGATCCGCTCTCGTTCGATCCCTGCCACGCGGAGGAAACGCAGGAAGAACA
>Ga0126381_100007625_pt1 | contig 12064 bp, 8 predicted proteins | sample PanSoiMetPlot_28_FD_96465 | JGI IMG/M metagenome (GOLD analysis project Ga0126381, IMG submission 96465) | Tropical forest soil microbial communities from Panama - MetaG Plot_28 | ecosystem: Environmental > Terrestrial > Soil > Tropical forest > Bulk soil | place: Panama | collected 2016-02-17
CAGGAAGGATTTCCAGGAATGTCGCTGGAGGAACTGTTGGACCGAGTCAAGCGTTCGGCGGATGACGCTACGGCCGTGATTCAGGGGATAGATCCGGCGGAATTAGGCGCAGCACGACATATCGGACGGAAGAAAGTCCGAACAACGGCGGTCGGTCTGGCGATTCACATCGGCGAGCATGCGCTGCGGCATACGGGCCAGATCGTCAGCGTGTGCCAGATGCTGCGAGGGTAGCGGCGAAGGCTTCAAACAAGCGACGTTGGACAGGATCTGTTGACTCTTGATCTTCGGGATGCCATTGTACGGCGAGCAGGAAGTGGTGGGCCGGATCTTCGAGGGCTTCGATGACCCGGTCTTCGGGATCGCGGGCTGTCACGACCAGCCCCGATCCCAATTGATCGACGGCCTGATGGTGGCGCGAGTTCACTTGAATTTCGGTGGTGCCGAGGATGGCGGCAAGGCGGGAATGCGACTCCAGCTTGACGGGATGTACGGGTTGCGAAGGCGGCGTGTCCCTGCGGCGATGACGGCCGGATTGCGCGAGGTGCTGGACGAGGGTCCCGCCGCGATGAATGTTCAGCAATTGCAAACCACGGCAAATGGCGAGGATCGGGATGTCGGCTTGCTCGGCTCGCGCGAGCAGGCTTCGTTCGAAGTCGTCGCGCTCGGGATCGACGTTGTCGAGCGATGGATCGGGCGATTGGCCGTACTGTCGCGGATCGACGTCGCTGCCGCCGGTGAGGACAAGACCTTGCGCCGCGGGTACGGGATCACCGGGTTCCACCGCAAGGGGATCGACACCGGCGGCTTTGAGCGCGGCGAGGTAGGGGGCGAGTTTTTGCGCGCCGCGTCCGGCGACGAGAACTTTAGGGCTGGTCATGAGTGGCCGGGTCCTCCCAATCCCATTTTCTCCTCAGTCTGCTATCCTGAGTGACTACCTCCCCAAAAGCCTCGAATGAAGATTACGCGCGTCCAATCCTTCCTGATGAGTTATCCGTTTGAGGAGCCCATCCGGCTGCCGTTTCATGGCGGAGAAAGAACGCTGATCAAACGCGATGCGATGGTGATCAAAGTGGAGACGGACGTCGGGATGGTGGGTTACGGACCCGGGGAAGGGAGTGAGAAAGCGCATCGCGAGATAACAGGAGTAATTGCTCCGTTCCTTGCAGGACGGACGCTTGCCGATGTCGATGCGCTGCGCGTGCAGTTCCTCGACGGGCCGGGCTCCGATCCGAGGCTAATGAAGATTTATTGTTCGGTGGAGATAGCGCTGCTCGATCTGTTGGGCAAGGCTCATCGCGTGCCGGTGTCGGAACTGATCGGCGGACGGGAGCGCGATCGAATTCGGCTTTACGGCAGTGCTGGAATGTATATGGAGCCGGAGGGGTATGCGCGCGAGGCGGCGGCGATTGCGGCGCTGGGGTTCCGAGCGTACAAGATGCGTCCGGCGCGAGGTCCGGAGGCGGATCTAGAAACGGTCCGGTTGATGAGAAAGGCGGTTGGTCCGGATTTCGATCTGATGGTGGATGCGCATTCCTGGTGGCGAATGGGCGACAACAGCTACTCTCAAGAGACGGTGGAAGAACTCGCGGAGGGAATGGCGGAAGAGAATATCGCCTGGTTGGAAGAGCCGATGCCGCCGGACGATCACGAGGCGTATCTCCGGCTCAAGGAGAAGGATATCGTGCCACTCGCCGGCGGTGAGCACGAACCGAACGAAGATCGTTATCTCGATCTCATCTTTACGGGTGCGGTGGATTACGTTCAGATGGACGTTTGCTGCCAAGGCGGGCTGGCGATGGGCCGGCGCCTGTTTGCGGAGATCTCGCGCGAGCAATTGAAGTTTGCGTTTCACAGCTGGGGGACTGCGCTGGAAGTGGTCGCGGCAGCGCATTTAGGAATCTGCTGGCCGGAGACGGTCGTCGAGTGGTTGGAGTATCCGTGTTACTCGACCGCGACGCTGAAGTCGATGTATCCGTTCCCGCTGGCTGCCGAGGTGTTGCGCGAGCCGCTCAACATCGATCATGGGGATCTGGTTGTGCCGCGGGAGCCGGGTCTGGGAGTTGCGGTGGATGAGAGGGTGTTCGAAAAGTATCCCTGGATCCCTGGTCCGTGGTCATATTTCCGCACGGATTCTCCCGCGGAAACATTCGCGGTGACATCGGACCACAGCATTAAATGGGAGAGCGCATGATGGCAGAAGCGGCGGCGGCCGTTAAGAGAGTGACCAGCGATCCGGCTGATCGGCGGTATAAGTACCTGGACCTGCTGATTAACATATTTGTTGTCGTGTTGATCGTGTCGAACCTGGTGGCGCAGAAGTTCACCGAGTTCGGACCTTTTAAGGTTAGTGCGGCGCAATTGCTGTTTCCGATTACTTATATCTTTGGCGACGTTTTCACCGAGGTTTATGGGTACTCGGCTTCCCGGCGTGCGATCTGGACCGGCTTCATGGGGAGTTCGGTAATGACGGCGATGGGGCTGTTCGCGATTTGGCTTCCTCCGTCGGCGGATTTCAAGAATCAGGCCGCGTTTGTTGCGATGTTCGGCGTGGTGCCGAGAGTGGTGGCGGGCAGTCTGATTGCGTATTGGGCGGGCGAGTTCGCGAACTCGCTGACGGTCGCCAAGATGAAGTTGTGGACCGATGGCCGCTGGCTGTGGACGCGGACAGTGGGATCCACGGTCATCGGGCAAGCGGTGGATACCACGATCGTGGTCTGCTTCATTTTCTATGATCAGCCCATCTCGCTGATCTGGCAGATTATTTACTCGGGCTACATTTTCAAAGTGGTTTACGAGGTGCTTGCGACGCCAATGACCTACGTGATTGTGAACGGATTGAAACGGGCGGAGGGTATCGACTTTTACGATCGATCGACGAATTTCAATCCGTTCCGCTTGCGGCAGTAACTCGTTTCACGGTTGAAACAGGGAAATGGCGGCGATGCCGGCGGCTCCCGCATCGAGGCAGGATTGGATGCGCGATTCGTTGATTCCCCCCAACGCGAGGACCGGGATCGAGACGGCGTGCGCGGCTTCGGCGAGGGGTGCTAATCCGATCGGCGGACCTTTTCCGGGCGTGGGGAAGATGGGCGCGAGGACTGCGAAGCTTGCTCCTTCGTCGGCAGCCTGACGCACTTCGTCTGGTGTATGGCACGAGACGCCGGCGAGAAATCCTTGCGGCGCGAGGGAAAGGATGCGGCGCGGTTCGATGGCGTGGGATCGCAGGTGCACGCCGTGAGCGCCTGCGGCTACTGCGACATCCGTGCGGTCATTAACCAGGATTTTTGTGCCGTATGGATTGGGGAGTGCGAGGGCCTTTTGTACCAGGTTAAAAAGCTCTCGCGCAGTGAGATCGCGCTCGCGTAACTGAATCATCTCGATGCCTTCGGCGAGGCGCAGGCGGATGTTTCGGATGAGGCCATCCAGATTGTCGTAGCGTTCGCGATTGGTGATGTAGTAGCGAATCACGTTTGCCCTTTGCGCAGCGGCGGTACAGGATAGAGCTTTTTCGTCATGTGAATATTTCTAGCTGAGATATACTTCTCGATTTTATGCGGACGGTAGCCTGGTTAGTGCTTTTTGCAGCTTTTTTGCGGGCGGATGCGCTGTACGACCCGCGCCTGGTGGACAACGGGTGGGAGATTCCTCACGAGAACTATGTCGATCAGCCATACGTGGTGATCACGAATGACGGTGACTGGCTCTGCGTTCTGACAACGGGCATCGGCAAGGAGGGGCAGAATCGCCAGCACGTTGTTTCGACGCGGTCGAACGATCACGGGAAAACGTGGTCTGCGCTGGTCGATATCGAGCCGGCGGACGGCCCCGCAGCGTCGTGGGTGATGCCGCTGAAAGTTCCGAGCGGGCGGGTGTACGTCTTCTACAACTACAATCGCGATAACATCCGCGTGCTGCCCAATGTGAACAACGAGACGCTTGCGCATCGCGTGGACACGATGGGTTCGTACATGTTCAAGTTTTCGGACGACAACGGGCGGACGTGGTCCAGGGAGCGCTACGAAATCGCCATGCGGAAGATGAGGATCGACCGTGAGAACAATGCGAATGGGGAGATCCTGAATTTCTGGGGTGTCGGGAAGCCGGTGATTGCAGCGCGCTATGCGATTTTCGGTTTTGCCAAGGTGGGCCGGTGGGGATCGCCGGGCGCCATGGTCGAGTCGCAGGGATGTTTTCTGCGCAGCGACAATATCCTGACGGAAAAGGATCCGAAGAAGATCCGCTGGGAATTGCTGCCCGATGGCGACAAGGGACTTCGCGCGCCGAAGGGGCCGGTTTCGGACGAGGCCAATCCAGTGGTGATGAACGATGGCTCACTTTATGCGACATACCGCACGATCGACGGTTATAACTGCGCGGCATACAGCCGCGACGGCGGGCATGCCTGGGCTCCTTCCGCGTATGCGGTCTACTATCCCGGCGGTCCAATGATCAAGCATAACCGCGCCGCCAATTTCGTGAAAAAGTTCTCGAACGGGAAGTACATCCTTTGGTTCAACAATCACGGCGGCGAGATCACGCAGACAATTCCGAACTGGAACGCGTATTTCGGCCGGAATCCCAACTGGTTATCGGGCGGGATCGAGAAGAACGGAATCATTTACTGGTCGCAGCCGGAGATCGTGCTCTATAATGACGATCCCAAGATAGGATCCAGCTATCCTGATTTCATCGAAGAGAACTGGCGGTATTTCGTTACCGAAACGCAGAAGACGATCGCCCGGGTGCACGAGATCGATCCTACACTGCTCGAAGGACTGTGGAATCAAGCAGAGAACCGGACGCTTGCCCGACGAGGCCTGGTGCTCGAAGCGAATGGCGGCACGATCGAGATGCCGGTGCTGCCGAACCTGGCGGAACGGCGTGGTTTCACGATCGATTTCCAGATGCGGTTGCGCGAACTGACCGCGGGACAGGTGATTCTGGATGCTCTCGAAAACAAGAAAGGGATCGCGCTGGTGATATCCGATCACACCACGCTACAGCTGGTCCTCAATGATGGAAAAAAGGAGTTCACGTGGGATTCCGATTCCGGGATCCATCCCGGGACGCTGAAAGTGAACGCCTGGCAGCACGTGTCGGTCATCGTTGATGGAGCGGCGAAGGTGGTGAGTTTTGTGGTTGACGGAGTCTTGAACGATGGCGGCGCGATTCGGGACTATGGCTGGGGCCGCTTTCCTCTCGATCTGGGCGACGTGAACGGTCGTAAGACCGTGACGGTTGCCGGTAACATCACCGGCCACGTGGAGCATTTCCGGATCTATGACCGATACCTGCGGACGTCGGAAGCCGTTGGAAACTGGCGCGCCGGAAGATAACGTTCACCCTGTAACAATTTAGCCATACGACCCCATCGCGCACGACGGTGGAATTGCATATACTTATCGACACCCGGATCGGAGGGATCCGGTCCGTCTAATATGGCCCTACGTTTGTGTGCTGTCAGTTTATTTGTCGTTCCGTTGCTTTATGCGGATTCAAGTTTTATTCGCGATGTTCAACCGGTACTGAAGAAGAACTGTGCCGGTTGTCATCAGCCTGCAATGAAATCGTCCGGGCTTGACCTTAGCACTTATGAAGGTTTGCGCAAGGGCGGCAGCAAGGGCGCGACGTTTAATGCGGGCCAGCCGGAGACGAGCCTGATCATAAAGTTTGTCACCGGCGAGATGAAGCCCCCGATGCCGCTTGGCGGCTCGCCGCTTCCGGCGGCGGACATCGCAATCTTGCGCGAATGGATCAAGGAAGGGGCGAAGGACGATACCCCGCACGAACAGACGTCGAATGAGCCTCCGGTTTATCACCAGCCTCCGGTGATCACGGCACTGCGCTATTCTCCCGACGGAAAAGTTCTCGCGGTCAGCGGCAATCGGGAAGTGCTGTTGAACAAGGCCGACGGAAGCGGAATCGCGAAACGGCTGGTCGGGAAATCGCAGCGCATCCTGGCGATTTCGTTTTCGGCTGACGGAAAGACCATGATTGCGGTTGGCGGCAATCCCGCCCGTTTTGGGGAGGTGCAGGTCTGGAATCCGGCTGACGGCAAACTGTTGCGCTCGATCGACGTTTCGACCGACACGGTGTTCGGCGGCGCACTTTCAGCCGATGGGAAGCAGGCAGTCGTGGGGTGCACCGACAATACGGTCCGCGCGTTCGATACGACGAACGGGAAGGAACTGTATAAGATCGCGAGTCACGAGAACTGGCCGCTCGCCATTGTCTTTGGCGTCGATTCCAAGCGCGTGGTTTCCGTGGGAAGGGACCGCGCCGCAAAGCTGATCGATGCGAGCGCCGGGCAGTTTCTGGAAAACGTGAATCAATTGCACACCGAGCTTTCGGCGGTGGCGCGGCATCCGAAGATGGACGAGATTGTGGTCGGGGGCGATGACCGGATTCCGTACCTCTACAAGATGGACCGGCCAAGGAACATGAAGGTCGGGGAGGAGGCCACGCTGGTGCGCAAGCTAGAGCCGCAGGATGGCGCGATCTTCGCGCTTGACTGGTCGCCCGACGGGAAACGGATTGCGGTGGCGGGCGCGGGATCGTCGGTCAATATCTACGATGCGGAGTCCGGCGATCGTGTGGCGGCATGCAAGGGACATCAGGCTGGAATCTATTCGGTTGCGTTTTCTCCCGACAGTGCGAATCTCGCAGCAGGCGGCTTCGACGGACAGGTGCGGTTGTATCGAGTAGCCGACTGCACATTGGAGAAGGCTTTCGTGCCGGTGCCTCTCGAGGCCGCTGTTGCTCAAGGAGGCGTGCGATGAAGTGGACCTTATTCCTGCTGGCTGCGGCGACACTTTCCGCACAACCGGTGATCACGGACTTGCAGCCACGCGGCGTCCAAAAGGGTGCGCCATTCAAGCTGACGATTGCGGGAAAGAACATCGGCGAAGGCGCTCAAGTGTGGTCCACACTGCCGGCGACTTTCACGGCGCTCACGCCAGAGACCACTGGGCCGATGAGTGAAGGGCGATACGCGACTTTTCTGGTTGAACCGACCGCTGAGGTCTCGCCTGGCGTGTATCCCATCCGCCTGCAGACGCCGGATGGGATTTCGAACATTCAGCTGTTTGCGGTCGGCACGTTCCCGGAATATACGGAAGATGAATCGCGGCCGGGCTCGCTTCCCAACAGCAACGACACGATTGAGACTGCGCAGCAACTGCCGCAGGCGCCGCTGACTGTGAACGGCACCCTACGCGGCCCGGAACGTGATGTTTTCCGTATCAGTGCGAAGGCGGGCGAGCGTGAGGTAATCGAAATCGAGGCGCGGCGGTGCGGCTCGGCAATCGATCCGGTTTTGGAAATACTGGATTCGTCGGGGAAGACGCTCGCGCAAAGCGAGGATGCCGCGCTGCTCGGGCTCGATGCTCGCGCCGATGTTACGTTTCCCAAGGCCGGCTACTACTATGTCGTCGTACACGATGCGCGATTTTCCGCGCAGACGGCGAATTTCTATCGACTGAAGATTGGGCCGTACGCTTATGCCACGGAAGTTTATCCGCTCGGCGGACGGCGCGGCGAGGTGGTGCAGGTGTCGCTGGGGAAAGAGAAGATTTCCGTCGATCTGCGCAATGTTGATGCTCGCGCCCGAAGGACTTGGGTGAACGTGCCGGGAAGTGCTGCTTTGCCGGTGCCGTTCGCGATTGGTGACGATCCTGAGATCCTGGCTCCGGTTTCGGGTCCGGTTCAACTTCCTGCGACGATCAACGGGCGCCTTGCGAAGCCGGGAGCGGTGGATCGGTACACGCTTGCCGTGTCGCCGGGCGATCCGGTATTTCTGCGCATGCAGGCGATCGAGCTCGGTACTTCCAAGCTGATGGCGGTGATCTCGGCATTCGATGAGAAAGGCAAACGCCTCGGACGTTCCGGCGACGAACCGCTCGCCGAGGATTTCTACAACGTGAATCAAAGCCGGACAGCGGGTGATCCGATCCTGCGCCTGAAAGTTCCGGAAGGCGTGCACGCGTTGACTGTCACGGTGGAAGATCTTGCACTGCGCGGCGGTCCGGAATACGCCTATCGCCTCAACGCGAAGAAGCAGACATGGGATATGAAGGTGACCGTGAATAGTCCGTATGTGAATATTCCCGCGGGCGGGTCTGTCGCGGTGCCGGTGACGGTGCAGCGGCTGGGCTTCGATAATGCGGCCACAGTGCGGATTGCGAATGCACCGAAAGGTTTGCGAGTGGAAGGCGGCTATATTGTCGCGGGCGTTCCTGTCAAGGAACGGCCAGGAAATCCCAGCGGGCGCGGGGTTTTGATTCTGACTGCCGAAGACGGCACGAAATTCGATCCCGTCGAACTCAATGTGGAGGCTGTGGTCAAACTGCCGGACGGCACAGAAATCGTTCGGCGGGCGGATGGGCTCGGGATGCTGGTTGCTGTTTCGGGCGCCACCCAGCAAGGTTCGGTGGACCGACAGCGTCCAGTGACCGCGCCCTGGCTGAACCTGGCACTGCCTTCTGCTTCCACTAAAGCACCGTCCGCGACGCTCGAGGTTGCGATGCTCGATCGCAAACGCATGGCCGAAGGCGATCAGATCACCTTCCGGTGGCGCTGGCATCCGAAAGATGCGAACGTGATGCTGCCGAAGACAATCACCTCTGAGATGGTAGGCGCGGGCGACGTGCGGATGATCGACCTGAAGCAGGACGCCAAGGATCGCACGACCGGCACCTTTGTCATCACAACAACGAAACTTACTTTGCCGTCGCGATACGACCTCTACGTCAGTGGAAAGCTCCAGGACGAAGAGATTGTGTCGCGCCCGATTACTATCCAGGTGGAAGAGGTCAAATCCGATGCCAAGAACGACACCGCTGAAGCTGCTGCTGTCCGCTAGCCTTGCTGCCGGGATGCTGCCGGCCGCCGACAATCCGACGTTCCTGCGCGACGTTGCGCCGATTCTCAACAAAGTCGGCTGCACGCAGGGCATGTGTCATGGAGCGGCGAAAGGCAAGGCAGGATTCAAGCTCTCGCTCCGCGGCTACGATCCGCGTTACGATTACGAAGCACTGCTCTACGACCTCTCGGGGCGCCGCTTCAATCGCGCTGATCCCGGCCAGAGCCTGATGCTACTCAAGCCGACCACTGACGTTCCGCATCAGGGCGGAATGAGATTTGAAAAAACGTCGGCTTATTACAAGACGATTTATGACTGGATCGCGGCCGGTGTTCCGTTCGGCGATCCGGAGAAAGATTCCGTCGCCGAGATGCAAGTCGAGCCGAAGGACATCTTCATGCAGAAGCCGGGCGAATCCGCGGTGTTGAAGATTGTCGTGAAGTTTATGGACGGCGCATCGCGCGACGTCACGCGTGAAACTTCGGTGGAATCGAATGTTCCGGACGTAGCGGGCGTGGATGCGAAATCTGCTCAGATTACGGGACAGCGGACGGGCGAAGCGACGCTGCTGGTCCGGTATCAGGGGAAAATGCAGACGGTGCCGGTGACGGTGCTCAATCCGAAGCCGGGATTCGCGTGGAAGGCGCTGCCGCAGTACAACTACGTCGACGAGAAGATTGACGCCAAATTGCAGAAGTTGCACATCCAACCGTCGGAGATCACGGACGATGCCACTTTCCTTCGCCGCGTGAGTCTCGACCTTACCGGGCAGATTCCATCACCGGCGACAGTGCGCGCGTTTCTTGCCGATCCCACGCCGACGCACGTGAAGCGTTCGAAAGTGATCGATCAACTGATGGCGAGCCCCGCCTACGTCGATCACTGGACCGTAAAGTGGGGCGACCTGCTGCAATCGAGCCGCAAGTATCTTGGGGACAAAGGTGTTTATCAGTTCCGCGAATGGATCCGCCAGTCGGTCGCTTCCAACAAGCCCTACGACAAGATGGTGTACGAGTTACTGACGGCGCGCGGCAGCAGTTATGACAATCCCGCGGCCAATTACTTTCGGGTAACGCGCGACGCCAAGCCGACCATGGAAAAGACCACGCAGGTCTTCATGGGCGTCCGCATGGTGTGCGCGCAGTGCCACGACCATCCCTTTGAACGCTGGACGCAGGGCCAGTATTACCAGATGTCGGCGTTTTTCTCGGCGGTCGGCTTGCGGGCGGGTTACGAACCGGGCGAGGAGATTGTCTTCGATCAGCGTGAAGACTACGAGATGAAGCATCCCAAGGACGGGCACGTGGTGAAGCCGGTTTTTCTGGTTGCTTCAAACGGTCCGATTACGATTCCGAACGATCAGGGCAGGCGGGAAGCGCTGGCCCGCTGGCTCGTCTCGAAGGACAATCCGTTTTTCGCCAAGGCGATTGCGAACCGGATCTGGAGCTATTACTTCGGGCACGGAATTATCGATCCCGTGGATGATTTACGCGCTTCAAATCCGCCCGTCAATCCGGCGCTGCTCGATGCGCTGACGAAGGAAGTGATCGACACGAATTTCGACTTGCAGCACCTGATGCGGACGATCGTGAATTCGCGAGCGTATCAGACGTCTTTCAAAACCAACGAGTGGAACGCGAATGATCGCGACAATTTTTCACACGGTTATCCAAGGCGGATGATGGCGGAAGAATTGATGGATGCCGTGTCGGCGGCCGCAGGAGTGAAGGCGGAGTTTCCCGAAGTTCCCGAGGATACTGCCGCGTCACAACTGGTGGATCCGCACATCGGAGCAGAAGGCTTCCTCGACGTGTTCGGGCGTCCGCCGCGCGAATCGGCGTGCGAGTGCGAACGCCGCACGGACTTCAGTCTTCCCCAGGCGCTAAACCTGGTGAACGGGAAAACGATTTCCGACGCCGTCGCCGATCCCAAGGGTCGGATCACAAAACTGGTATTGAGCGGCAAGGACGACAAGGCACTTGTGGAAGAACTGTATCTCGCGGCGCTGAGCCGCATGCCGAACGCACAGGAAAGCGATCGGGGAGTGAAGTATCTTGCCGGCGGTGCGAAAACGGGCCGCGCGCAGGATTTGCTGTGGGCGCTGCTGAACAGTAAAGGATTTTTGTACATCTACTAGGAGTTGGACATGCTGAACCTTCAGGGACATCGTGCATACACTTGCGAAGGACCGACGCGCCGCGAACTAATGCGCATCGGCTCGATTGGATTGATGGGACTCAGCCTGCCCCACTTCTTCCTTTGGAAGGATCAGGCGAGGGGCGCTTCGATCGCGGCGCAGAAATACGCGGGTGCGAAGGGCTGGGACACGGCGAAGAGCGTCATCATGATTTTTCTGCAGGGGGGGCCGTCGCACATCGACATCTGGGATCCCAAGCCGGATGCGCCGGCCAACGTCCGCGGCGAATTCAAGCCGATCAAAACGAAGATTCCGGGCACCATGATCAGCGAGCACATGCCGATGATGGCGCAGAATCTCGACAAAGCCACGCTGATCCGGTCGATGAGCTACACGCCCAACGGACTGTTCAACCACACGGCAGCGATCTACCAGATGCTTACGGGATATCCGCCGGACAAGGTTTCGCCATCGGGCCAGCTTGAGCCGCCATCGCCCGCCGATTTTCCAACGGCGGGCAGCCAGGTGTCGAAACTGAAGCCGCCCACGGAACCGGTGCTGCCGTTCGTCGAACTGCCGCGGCCGCTTCAGGAGTCGGGGATTATCGGCAAAGGCGGTGCGGCCGGGTTCCTGGGCAAAGCCTACGATCCGTACCGTATGTATCAGGATCCGGCCAAGCCGATCAAGCTCGAAGATCTTTCGCTGCGCAAGGATGTCCCGCCGGAGCGTTTGAAGGATCGGTTTGAGCTTCTGAAGAGCGTTAACGCGTCGATGCCGGAACTGGAGAAAACGCTCAACGAGTTTGCGGTGGACGAATATTATGGCAAAGCATATGACCTGGTGCTTTCAGGACGCGCACGCGATGCCATGGACCTGGAAAAAGAGCCGGCGAAAGTCCGGGAGCGCTACGGTATGCACACCTTCGGACAGAGTCTGCTGATGGCGCGGCGACTGATCGAAGCCAAGACCAAATTCGTGCAGGTGAACTGGCCGTCGGTGGCCAATGGAGATCCCGAAACCACGGCATGGGACACGCACCCACCGAATGTCGGACCGCTGCAGAA
>Ga0126381_100007626_pt1 | contig 12063 bp, 12 predicted proteins | sample PanSoiMetPlot_28_FD_96465 | JGI IMG/M metagenome (GOLD analysis project Ga0126381, IMG submission 96465) | Tropical forest soil microbial communities from Panama - MetaG Plot_28 | ecosystem: Environmental > Terrestrial > Soil > Tropical forest > Bulk soil | place: Panama | collected 2016-02-17
ATCCGGTTCCACCTGTGTTGGGGGAGCTGGCACGGGCCGCCCACGACCGACATCCCGATGCGCGACATCGTCGACCTGATGCTGGCCGTCAACGTGGGCGCCTATTCGTTCGAGGCCGGCAATGTCCGCCACGAGCACGAGTGGAAGGTCTGGCGAGACGTAAAGTTGCCGGACGACAGGCTGATCCTGCCGGGCGTCGTCAGCCACGCCACCAATGTGGTCGAGCACCCCGAGCTCGTCGCCGAGCGGATAATTCGTTTCGCGAACCTGGTCGGCAGGGAGCGCGTCATCGCTTCGACCGATTGTGGGCTTGGCGGCCGCGTCCACCCGCAGATCGCTTGGGCCAAACTTGAAGCGCTCGTTGCGGGCGCCGCGTTAGCGACCCGCCAGCTCTGGGCGTAAGCGAGCGGTTGGGGGCTGGCGGAATGCCATTCGGGGTGTCCGGATTTGCCCCTCTCCGCCCTTCAGGGGGAGAAGGAGGGGCCCGGGCGCGGGAGCCACCGGGAGGGTGAGGTGGGTGACGGCAAGCGCTCCGGAAATCCCCCACCTCACCTCGGCCCTCTCCGGCCAGAGGGGCGGAGAGGGAGGATTTTTCGTGACGGTTGTTAACGAGGGATCTGTGAAATGGCCGGCGCACTTTTGCTGGTGGGAAGCATCCCGCTCGACACCGTCGAGCAAGTCTTCCGCACCATCGGCGAGCCCTTAGGCAGGTATCTTGCCTATATGCCCGACGGTGAGGTTGGCGACCGACGGTACTGGATCGACGGCATCGCCTATCGCGTGCTCAACGGGCATCTGGAAATCGAAACCTTGCGACGGCCCGCTCCCGACGAGAACGGCGTCGAACGCTGGCGGCCCCAAGGCATTCATGACCAGTTTCGGTTCCGCGTGAAGCCGGGGGTGGGCGCGGTGCGCTTTGGCGACCCGGGCTGGCGTCTCGGCTACACGAAGGACGCCGTCAATTCGTACTTTGTGTTCCAGCAGTTGAAGAAAGAGGGAGTGCTGCCGGAAGCGCTCAAGTTTCAAATATCTTTGCCGCTCACCTATAGCGCCGTGACGTTGTTTTTCCCCGAACCTGAGGATCACGCGCGCATCGTGCCAGGCTTCACCGCCGCGTTGCGCGCCGAGGTTGCAAAGATGATCGAGCTGATCCCAGCAGACGATCTCGCGATCCAATGGGATCTGGCGGTCGAAAACCGCTATGTCGAAGCGGTGCTCGTCCGCGACGGCGTCGAAGCGGCAAAACGCGAGGCTGAGCGTCTGACGGTGCCGGCTCGCGAGATCGTGCCGCGCATTCCCGAGGCGGCCGCGCTTGGCTATCACTCGTGTTTCGGTACGCTCGACGGCTGGCCGTCGCGCCAGCCGCGCGACCTGACGGGCTCGGTCATTCTGCTGAATGCCGCGGTTGCCGCCTCGGGGCGCCGCGTCGATTTCCTTCATCTGCCGACACTGGGTTCCGCGGAGGACGCGTTTTTCGCACCGCTGCGAGATCTCCAGGCGGCCGGCGCGAGGGTATATTTGGGGGCGATCCACCACATGCACCCTGTCGACGGCCTGCGCCGCCAGCTGCGGGTGGCGCGCAAATATCTGCCGCAATTCGGGGTCGCCGCGCCTTGTGGCTTTGGTCGGGTACCAGAGCGGCCGGGCCGGTTCTTGACCGAAGAGGGCTCGGAGGTGCCGCCCGATTATCTGGGAATCATTCTCCGCGACCACCTCGCCGCCGTCGATCGGCTGCGCGAAATCATGAAGGACTGAGCCCCGGGGAGGACACTATGCGAACCAGCTCCGATCATATTCTGACCAGCCATGCCGGGAGCCTGCCGCGCCCGGACGATCTGATCGAGGCATGGGGAGTGAATGACGAAGCTGGGCTGGCCGCAAAACTGCGAACATCGGTGTCAGAGGTCGTGCGCCGGCAGAAGGATGCCGGCATCGACGTCCCCGGTGACGGCGAGTTTGGCAAGCCGATGGCGCAACGGGTGAACTACGGTTCGTGGTGGCGATACTCGTGGAACCGCCTTGGCGGTCTCGATCCTCACGGGCCCAGCCTCTATGAGATGGAGCCGCGGCGGTCGGCGCCAGGTCATGTCGTGCTCACGAGCTTTGGCGATCGCCGCGACCGCACGAAGTTCGCCGCGGCCTATAACGATCCCGATTCCGGTATTACGACCGGCCCGCGGCCGCCCGCGCCGATCTGCGTCGCGCCGATCACTTATGCCGGCCAGGACGCGATCGGAGCCGACATCGCAAATTTCAAGGCTGCGCTTGCCACGGCCGGCGTCGGGGAGGGCTTTATGACCGCCGTCGCCCCAGGCAGCGCCTCGCGGATCGCCAACTCCTATTACAAGACCGAGGAGGAGCTGCTCTACGCCTGCGCCGATGCGATGCGCGAGGAATACAAGGCGATCCTCGATGCCGGCCTCATCCTCCAGCTCGACGACCCGGCGATCGCAGAGAACTGGGACATGGTCAACCCGGAGCCGACGGTCGAAGAGTACAGGCAATTCACGATGGTCCGGGTCGAGGCGCTGAACCATGCGATTCACGGCCTGCCCGAGGACCGCATCCGCTTCCACTTGTGCTGGGGCAGCTGGCACGGCCCCCACGTCACCGACATCGCGATGCGCGACATTGTCGACGTCATGTTGGCGATCAAGGTGCGTGCCTATTCGTTCGAGGCCGGCAACGTCCGTCACGAGCACGAATGGAGAGTGTGGCAGGAGGTCAAGCTCCCGGACGACAGGCTGATCCTGCCAGGGGTTGTCAGCCACGCCACCAATGTCGTCGAGCACCCCGAGCTCGTCGCCGAACGCATCCTGCGCTTTGCCAATCTGGTAGGCCGGGAACGGGTCATCGCCTCCACCGATTGCGGGCTCGGCGGCCGCATCCACCCGCAGATCGCCTGGGCCAAGCTCGAGGCTCTGGCGGAGGGGGCGGCACTCGCCACCCGACAGCTCTGGCGCTGATCCCGCTTCGTCAGCGGCCGAACACCTCGATCACCCAGTGCGGGTGATAGGTGGCGAACACCGCCGCTGGATACCGTGCCGGGTTCGCCGGCCGCAACGGCCGCGATGGATAAACCGGCCAAGCTGGCCGCGGGACGTTCGTGAGGGCCGGGCCTGGAGTGAGCGGCGTCGGCGCTCCAACCCCGACGGCGTCCGCGGATGGCGCGGAGTTTGGCACCCCGGCGGCCCGACATCCTGTGGCGGCAAAGCCGATCGCGAGACCCACGAGCGCAGCGGCTTTCATTGGGTCAAACCCCTCCCTTCTTAAGAGGTCTAGCGGAGCTGGGGAGCGCTACTAAGCGAAAGTTTGGGGCGAGTGATCGGATTCGAACCGACGACATCCAGAGCCACAATCTCGTTTTCCGGGTTATCTTCGCATATCACCGCATACCATTAAGTCTCTGCCGTTCCTTGCCTTTTTACCTCGGTGACACCAATGTTGTGCGGTGATAATATCACTCCATAACGCGGGGTAACGGGTGGGTAGCGCTACCCATTTGCTACCCCCGGACATCCAGATCTCAGAAAAAGGTCTGAAGGGACACCCGAATGCCGAAAATGAAGCTCACACAGCTCGCGGTCAAGCGGCTAAAGCCGCCAGCTGCGGGAAGAGTGGAATATTGGGATACCCAATGCCCCGGCTTCGGGCTGAGGGTGTCGGCGCCGGCAAAGGGGCGGGAGGGGCGCAAGACTTGGCAGGTTCTGTACCGCGTCAATGGCAAGTCCGTCCGCGAGACCATCGGCACGACCGCGACCATCCCCAAAATTGAGGAAGCCCGCGAGCGCGCCCGCGAGAGCCTCACAAAGGCCTCCGCAGGCATCAATCCGATCGAGCAGCGCCAGCGGGATATGGCCGAGCAAGAGCTCCAAAGACAAGCCGCCGAGGCGCAGGCCCGGGATACCCTCGCTGCGGCGATCGATCGGTACCTAGAGCAATATGCCCGGCAGCGCATGCGGCCAGACTATTTCAAGGAGACTAACCGCGCGCTCGAGGTCGACGTTGCAAAGGTACTCGGCGCCCGCCCGATCCGCGATCTGACCCGGCGCGAGATCCGTGATCTGCTTGGCGCGATCGTCGCGCGCGGCCGGGCGCCACATGCCAGCCACGTGCTCGCATATCTGCGCGCGATGTTAAATTGGGCTGTCCGCGAGGAGTTGGTCGAGACCAGCCCGGCAGAAGGAATCTCCGACCCGGACCCGCGCAAGCGCGAAGACCGCGAGCGCGATCGCTGGCTCGACGACGCTGAGGTCCGTTTATTCTGGCTCGCATGTAACCGTATCGGCCGCCCGTTCGGTCCGCTGTTTCAGCTGTTGCTTTTGACCGCGGCCCGGCGCGACGAGATGGCGGCAGCGCGATGGGGCGAATTCGACCTCGATCGCCGGTTATGGGTGCTGCCGCGTCATCGCTCAAAGAATGGCAAAGCGCACCTGACGCACCTTTCCGATCCGGCGATGGCGATCCTCGAGAGCCTGCCACGCATCTGCGAGCTCCTGTTCTCGACAACCGGGCGCACCCCGGTTTCCGGGTTCGGCCGCGGCCGCGATCGGCTCGTTGCGACAATGGCTGAGTTGGGCGGCGCTGAAATCGAGCCCTTCACGCTGCACGATCTTCGGCGCACCGCCGCCTCTCACATGGCCGAGCTTGGCGTCGGGGAGCATATTGTCGACCGCGTGCTCAATCATTCCGGCCGGAAGGTCAGCGGCACCGCGCGGATCTACAACCGACACGAATATCTTCCGGAGCGCCAAGCTGCGCTCGACCTTTGGGCTAAGCACGTGGTGCAGCTGGTGCAGCCGGCGCAGGATGCGCGAGGCAAGGTCATCGAGCTCGCGTTGGCGCGCTGAAGCAATGTCCACAGCCGCCGAATATGAGCGCCTGTATCGGGCGTGGTGGCACGTCCGGGGCTTTCTTTCGGCCGAAATGGATCATGCAGAGTTCCTGCAACTCTTAGATCTACTAAATGAGCCGCTTGCCGAGATGTTCGGCCTGAGGCGCTCTGCTGCGCCGCCAATGGCGTTCGATGCCCGCCCTCGCTTGCCGGCTGCGAGGGTAGTGGAAATCATCGCAAATTACATAAACGGCCGATATAGCACAGAGACAAACCGCAAACTTGAAGCCGTTCTAAGGCACTTGATGGAACCCGGTGATGAGGCCGGGCAGGATCCGCTCGGAGATAGACACACCGGCGGGGCGCCGCCGGTGGTACGTCGCGCCGTGGAAGCTTGGTGGTCCCAGCTCCTGCCGGCATATCGTGACAAATTTAACAATACTGAGCTCGCCCGGATGTATAAGCAGGACCCGAACAATCTTGGTGAACCAGATTCCGTGCGGCAGATTATTGGTGCCCTGCGGCGCGCCGGCGAGTGTTGAAACGAACTGAACGAACCGCAAACATCTATTAACTTCAGCTTTCACGCCTCCTCCTGCCTCCGTCTTTCTCGATATGGACGGACGGACCCCGTGATAAATACCAACCGCCACCAGCGACGCCGCGAAAACACCCTGCGCCGGCAAGGCTACACCGACGAGGAGATCTTCAACGCACCCGATCGCCAGGGAGGCGATCCGCTTTTCGATGCCCGTGGCACCCGTAAGTATTGCGGCAACATCAGCGAGATGACCCTTTGGCGATGGGGCCAAAAATTCGACTTTCCAGCCGCCGATGTGGTGATCGGCCGTCGCCGGTTCTGGCGCCGAAGTAGCCTCGATGCCTGGATAGAAGCGCGCCAGCGGGCGGCATGAAATGTGCCGCAAACATGTCGGCCCCGGCGCGAGGGCCGCGGCCGGGACCGAGATTTGTGCAGCAGCTGGGCAGCGGCAGCACAACCTCGATAACATAGATTCTCCCTCGCCGCCAGTCGAGCGGCGAAAGGCGGCCAAACGAGCGCGGCGGAGGCATCCATGATGCCGCCGCGCCCGACCACTGAGCAGCTTCGCGCCGGCGAGGCCGCGACGTGGGGCGGCATGCCGAAGCCGAAGCTGCGCGTGCTCTCGTTCAGGCCGGTGCGCCGGAACACGCTGTTCGATTTCGTGACGGTCCGTTTCGGCAGCCGGCTGAAGCTCAATGATTGCCTTGTTCACCTTCACCTCAATGGTCGGGCATGGGTGGCGCTTCCAGGTAAGCCGGTTATGGACGAGCACGGCCGACACAAACGCGATGCCAACGGCAAACCAGCTTATGTGCCGATGGGTGAATGGCGTGACCGCGCGACCAGCGACAGGTTCTCCGAAATCGGCAGCGGGTTCTTACGCGAGCGGTTCCCTCGCGCGCTCAACGGGGAGGACGAGGTATGAATGCCCCGACGCTACCCCGACGCCCTCGCGGACGGCTGAATGGCGTGGCTGAAGAGGATTATCAGGCCAGTCTGCGCGCGTTCTGCGAGCGCATTCTCGAAATCAAATCGAGACTGGATTTTGAGGTTGGCACCCGCGGTTGGTGCTATGTACTCGAAGGCGAGCACGTCGTCACGAAGGGCGAATTCGACGAGTGCGAACGCCTCATTACGCGCTGCCGGAAGAGCGGCGACCTGCCGCTTGACATCTGTGCCGAAGATGGCAAGCGCGCGGCAGAAGGCATTGAATGGATCGACGAAAACGACATCGAAGAAGAGGTCGACTCAGTCATCTGGCGCATGGGCAATGCTCATCTCTTTTACAGGCCGATCAGCTTCTGGGATGGTCTGAATGTTTATGTGGAAGTGGCGGTCGAGAAGTCGGACCTGAAGTCCCTCTTCTCGCGCATTACAAACCAATTGCACATCGTGATCCAGAATGTCGGCGGTTGGGCCGATTTAAACGTACGCGCCGGTATGATGCGCCGCTTTCGACGATGGGAGGCAGAGGGCAAGCAGTGCGCCTTGCTGTACTTCGGCGACCACGATCCGGGTGGCTTGCACATTTCCGACTTCCTGCGCGCCAATTTCGAGGAGCTCGAACGAGCGGTCGGGTGGTCACCTCGTTATCTCATCATCGACCGGTTCGGCCTCGACTACAACTTCATCGAGAGGAACGGGCTGACATGGATCGAAAATCTTGCAACAGGCAGCGGCAAAAGCCTCGCCGACCCGAAGCACCCTGATCACTTCAAAGCTTACGTCCAGACGTATCTGCGGCGGTTCGGTGCGAGAAAGGTCGAAGCCAACGCGCTCGTCGCGCGTCCCGAGGCTGGGCGCGAACTGTGTCGGCAAGCAATCCTGCGATACGTTCCCGGCAACGCAATTGCTAAGTACGAGGCTCGCCTAGCTGCCCTTCGTGAAGAATTAAGACAAGCCCTTATCGAGCGGATGTCGAAGCCGTGACCGCCGCCGAGATCGCCCAGCCGCTGGGGAATACCCGGCCCGAAGGCAAGGATTGGCGCCGCGACTGCCCATTGTGTCAGCGCCACAATCTCACGCTCTACGATGGCGACCGCCATCTCTTGGTTCACTGCTTCAACGGCTGCGATGGGGTCGAGGTGCTCGCTGAGCTGCGCCGCCGCGGGTTTTATGGCGCCGGAAATGGCGCCACCCGGCCCCCGGTCGAAACGCGAGGCGAGGCATGAGCGCGGCGGCCAACAGCCGCGGCGACATCGCCCTGATGGTCCGCCTCGAATTTTATGCCGCGATGGTGCGCGCCAACATCTTCACGGCCGGCGCGCTCGCCGCCGGCTTCGTTTTGCTCTACCGGCACATGAACAGCCGGACCGGGCGCTGTGACCCGGCGATTGAGACGCTTGCTGCCGAGACCGGCTTAGAGCCGCGTAGCGTTAAACGGGCAATTCGTGAACTCGAGCAAAGCGGATGGTGGCATGTCAATAAGGGCACTGGTCGCGGACACACCAATAGCTATCGGCCGGATTTCACAAAAGGTGACGGCGGCGACACCCTTTTGACCGGCGAAAAGGTGTCAACCACGTCACTCTTTATGCCCGAAAAGGGTGACTCAAATGGTCAAAAAAGGGTGACAGGTGAGTCACCCGAACCAGGAAAGAACCAGGAAGAAGACTCCCCCCTACCTCCCAAGGTGGACAAGCGTGCATGTGATTTTAGATTTGCCGAATTTTGGCAAGTCTATCCGTCACGTGGCGAATATCTGGATGGCGAAGAACCGGCGCGCCGTTCCTTCGAGGCTGCCGTCGCACGCGGCGCCGATCCCGAGGAGATCATCGACGGCGCCCAGCGTTACGCCGCGCATGCCGCGAAAACCGGTATGGAGCCGCGCTATGTCGTGCGCGCGGAGCGATGGCTCAAAGAGCAACGATGGACCGATCGCGTCCGCCCGGTCGCCGCGCCGCGGGTGCGGGTCAGCGGCGGGCTGTTCTGACCATGGCGAGGAGGGGAACAAATTATGGTAAGCCTGACCGAGAAACTGGCCTTGCGAGGGATCATCCTGAAGCGCGCCGAGCCAGCCCGAAGCCACAAGCTGCGCTGCCCGCAATGCTCGCACGACCGCCGCAACCAGCGCGATCCCTGCCTGTCGGTGACAGTCGACCACGATGGCGAGAACGCCGTGTGGAACTGCCATCACTGCAATTGGAGCGGCAGCACCAAGTTGGACGAACGGCAAAGCCGCCAGCGCCGGGCGCCGCCGGTGCGGCCGAAAGGAGACGCGATCGAGCGGCCGACCGTAGAAGTTATGAGTTGGTTTCTCGACCGCGGCATTCCGGCGGAGGTGGTGAACCGTAACCACATCGGCTTTGTGCGGCGGTACTTCATCGCCCAGCTCGGCCGCAACGTCCCTTGCATCGCGTTCCCGTATTACCGGCGGGGCGAGCTGGTGAATGTCAAATATCGTGCGCTCGAGGAGAAGGCCTTCGCGCAGGTTAAGGGCGCCGAGTCGATCTTCTTCGGTCTCGACGACATTGGCGAGGCGGAGGACGCAATCATTGTCGAGGGCGAACCCGATAAGCTGGCAATCGAGGTTGCCGGATTCCGCAACGGGATTTCGGTACCGAATGGTGCGCCGGCGAAATTGCGGGACGAACCGCGCGACGACGATCCGAAATTCGCCTACTTGGCCAATTGCGCCGAGGAGCTCGAAAGGATCAAGGGCAAATTCATCCTCGCAGTCGACAACGACGCCAATGGCGAAGTGCTCGCGGAAGAATTAGCGAGGCGGCTCGGTAAGGAGCGGTGTTGGCGGGTGCACTGGCCCGACAGCGACGACGTCAGTTGCAAGGACGGGAACGAGACACTGATCCGGCATGGGTCCGAGGTGGTGTGCGAATGCATTGCGGCCGCGGAGCCCTACCCGATCAACGGGTTGTACCGCATCGATGATTACGAGGCTGAGATCTGGGCGCTCTATCGTGAAGGCACCCGGCAGCGCGGCGCTTCGACCGGCTGGGCCTCACTCGATGAATTGATGACGATCGCCCCGGGCCAATTGTCGATCGTCACCGGCATTCCCTCTCACGGCAAATCGGAATTTCTTGATGCGCTGCTGATCAACCTGGTGCGCCGCTATGACTGGCACGTTGCGTTGTGCAGTTTCGAAAACCGGCCTCCTGACCACAGCGTTAAGCTGTTCGAGAAATATCTCGGCATGCCGTTCCCCGACGGACCAAGCCGGCGCATGAGCGAGGACGATCTACGAATGGCACTCGATTGGGCTCGGCCAAGGTTTTTCTTCATCCGCGCCGAGGACGACGCGCCGCCGACGATCGATTGGATCCTCGAGCGGGCCCGCGCTGCAGTATTGCGCTACGGCAGCAATGTGTTGGTGATTGATCCGTACAATGAGATCGAGCATAGGCGGCCGGACAGCATGACCGAGACCGAATTCGTCTCGCAATCGCTCGGCAAGGTGAAACGCTTTGCCGAGAATCATGCTGTGCATGTTTTCTTTGTCGCACATCCGGCAAAGCCGGCGCGCACGGATGGCAAGCCGGCGGCTCCGGGGCTCTACGATATTTCGGGTTCGGCCCATTGGGCCAACAAGGCCGACATCGGTTTAGCCGTGTATCGCCCCGATCTGGATGGCGACGAAGCGCAAATTCACATTCTCAAGGCGCGCCACAAATGGGTTGGCCAACCGGGGCAGGTGAGCCTGCGTTACGACCGGATCACCGGGCGCTATTTCGAGCGGGCACCGCTTTCCGGCAGCGCCGCGCGTGGCTATCGGGACGACTGATGCTCGAAAACCTCGACCTCGACGACCTCGAGGCGCTCGCCGACACACTGCCGGGCCCGCACAGCTGGGCGTGGGGCACCGGCGACGTCTTCTGTTGCCAGGCCTGCCCTATCGCCTTTGAGTTCGGTGCCGAGCCAGTGCCAGCAACGCGCAACCGCACAAATTTACCGCACAAATTTTGACACGGCGGCGGCTGGGCATGGCAATGTGAGGCGGAAAAGGGGCTGGTCGGGCTTCGGGAAGGTAGGGAGCACCACCGGCTCTACCAGAAGTTGTTGACCGGTTCGAGCGCTCGCTGGCTCCGCCGCCAGTGAAGCCGAGCCGCCGGCCGTTCTTGGCTGAGATCATGGCCGAGGCGGCCGAAGCGCGTCGGCCGGTGAGCGGTTGCAACGAGGCGCGCGTCCCTTGGTCACTGTAGGCCTAAAATACCGCCGTCTGCAGTGCCCTCAATTCGGCAAGGAGTACCTCGATTTCGTGCACGCTCAGTTGCTCGGCCATTCGCGCTAGCCAGCCGTTCTTGAGCAGCCGGCGCAGCTCCTCGTCAGTCGCTCGCCGAAATATGCCGACAATCCGGGCGACTTCACGACTCTCCCCGCAGCGCTTCTCGATCTTCGCAACGCGGTGGTGAAGACTTCTCACAGGCGGGCCTCGAGGCGCTCAACACGGTCCTCCAATTCTCGAACGAGAATCGCCCGAGTGCCGGCTTCGACTACAGAAGCCAATGACTGCGCCTCTTCAATCGAGAGGACGCCATCGGCGCATGAGCGTAAGATCCCGTTAAAGCACGCGACAACATCAGCACCATCATTGAGCGACGGGAATTTAAACCTCACCGGCCGACCGCGGCGAACTGGTGCTATTCGATCCAGTATTAGGCGAATACAGTCAACATTGCCCCCCCGAGCCATTTCGAGAGCCTTGCGAGCGACTTCGGCGACTTCACCCTCGAATAAACTTTCGACCACCGCCTGTTTACGGGTTTTAGTGCCCGGTAGTCGCCCCCTTGGATTGCCCGACACGCCAGGCACAAAGGTCACGGTCTTTCCCTTCCCCTTGCTAAACTCTTGTTCCTTGCAAGCCGCTCCCGCCCGATCGCGGGTCGGCGCAAGCCCCGCAATGATGGGGGTAAAGGCTCATGGACGCAACAAAAGGGGGTAAAGGCTCATGGACGCAACAAAATCATATGGTTAGAATAATCGCTGCGCGAGGGCTCCCATCCCCATCTCGGAGGCACCTCGCGCACACGCGCGTAAGAGGGGGCCCGACCACTAACCAATCTGGGCTCGACGAGCGGAATTTTACGCCCGAAACAACGATTAGAGTCAATGTGTTACTGACGAAATTCCCTACGCCACGGAACAGGGAATTAAATGGGCTGCAACAGGGAATTAAATCAGCTCATCAGGGAAACTTTCCGCCCGATCAGGGAACCTCGGAACCTCGAGCGGTCGCCCGATTCGATACCCAAGGCCGGTCCTTTTGTCCCGGCTGGGGAGTTTTCAAGCAACCATGATCGCGCCGGTCATCTCGAGCGGCGAGGCTTCGGCCGGCAGGCAAGATTTTAAACCTTTCACCCGGCTCGGTTCCGGATGCGCGCGCGTTGAGAGTGCAAAAATTCGTAAGCCTTTGATTCGGCGCGGATAGGCCGGGCGCAAATGGGCGCCAAATCGAGTCCGAAACACCGCTTTGATATTCCGGAAGCCGCGAAAAACCTTGCCCGCATCGCGCACCAACCGCGCTCGACAAAAATTAACAATCGTTAAAGCGCAGCAAGCTTCTGATCTGACTTGGTTTTTGTACGCCCGCGCTCTCTGTTTTACTTAGAAATCGGGGGTTTTCAGAGACGGGTTCGCTCGAGACTGTCTCCTCCAGCGGTGAGTCTGCGAACCATCGGTTCCTCAGCAGCAGCGTCCGTTGGAGGCCGGCAGAGGAAGCAGCTCCTCACGG
>Ga0126381_100007627_pt1 | contig 12063 bp, 8 predicted proteins | sample PanSoiMetPlot_28_FD_96465 | JGI IMG/M metagenome (GOLD analysis project Ga0126381, IMG submission 96465) | Tropical forest soil microbial communities from Panama - MetaG Plot_28 | ecosystem: Environmental > Terrestrial > Soil > Tropical forest > Bulk soil | place: Panama | collected 2016-02-17
GTGAGGAACCGCTGGCGAATGCGCTCGACGAGATCGCCTCGATCGCCGGTGATCCCCACGAGCATCTCGGCGGCCTCTCCGCCGCCCTCGAGCGCGTCAATCGTGCTGAGAAGCACGAAGTCGAGGCTCTCGATGAACGTCGAGAGAAGGCGCCCGAGTCGGCCCTCCGGCGGCATGGCGTCAGTCGCGGAGAACAGCTCACGGAAGCTGTCTTCGAGATACACGAGCAGGCTCAACCGGCTCTGAAGCTTCGCCAGCCGCTCCGCCTCTTCGGGACCGAAGTGCCTGTTGGCGAGGTCGTGCTGGAACTGCTCGGTCCTCAGCGCCACTGTCGAAAACGGCTGATGAATGCGTCGCGCGTGCTCCCTCGCCGGCGACCCGATTTCACCACGCATGGCATCGATGTAACCGCGAAGCCGTCGTGCCAGCGCGAGCTGCTCTTGCGCAATCAGATCGAGCGCGGTCGACGGCTCCTCCAGCGCCTCTTCATACAAGAAGCGCGGCGCCGAGAGGTCCTCATATTGGTCCGCTGGAAACGATCGCTCGAGCAGCGTCGCGATCGCCGGCTGAGCGATCGTGAACACGACCGCCATCGTGAGGTTGAACAGCAGGAACACGATGGCCATCTGTCGATCGACGCGGCTGGTGAGATGCTGAACAAGCGCCAGGACGAGCGGCACCTTTCCCAACGCTTCTACGTACAGCAGCGTCGAGAACAACGTAGCGCCCGTGATCTTGAACAGATCCTGGTAGGCCGTCAGCCGGCGAACCGTTCCTTTCAGCGCGCTGGACAACACCATGCGTGTGACGGTCGACCCGACGTTCGCGCCGTATATCGCCATCATGCCGGCGAACGGCCCGAGCAGGCCGGTCCGCACCGTTCCGATCGCCAGAATCGAGATAGCCGTCGCCGACTGTGTGATGAACGACAACGCCGCCGCGCCGAGAAACGGCAGAAGAAACGACCGGCCGTTTCCATTCACGACCTCGGCGAAATGCGGGAGCTGGCGAAGCGGCTCCGCGCCGACCTGCATCAGTTCGATCCCGTAGAACAGCATCGCGATGCCAAGCCCCGCGCTGAACAGCTCCGTTCTGTGCGAGCGATCGAACGCGTACGCCACGCCGGCGAAACCGATCACGTACAGGATCGCCAGTTTCAGATCCAGGACGGCGATGAAGATGAGGGCGCCGCAGCCGACGTTGGCCCATGTCACCACCGGCAGCACGCGCCGAACTGTCGTCAGTCCGCTCGACACGAGGCTGACGAGCATGAACACGACACCCGACGAACTCTGAACGAGCGTCCCGATCACGACGCCGACGAGACTCGCGACCCACCCATTGCGCGTCAGACGCCCGACAATCCCGCGCAGCTGACGGCCCGTGGTCTGACGCAGGTTCGCGTCGAGCATACGCAGGCCGGCGAAGAACAGGCCGAGCCCGGCGACCAGGTTGGCCAGAATGGAATTCCACATGAGCCGAGAGTCCGTGCGCCCGCTGGGCTATTTGAGGGGAATCGCGAGCGTCAGGCGATTGTGGTGCTGCCCTGTGCGCCCGTACTCGATGCGCGACGCGTACCTCCTGACGAGGACCAGGCCGAGGCCGCCGGCCTGCGGAGGTTCGCCTGGCGCCGGCAGTCGCGTACCGCTGCGTGTTCGCGGATCGAATGCCACGCCGTCATCGTCGAACGTCATCACCGCCTCGGCGTCGTCGATGGTGATCACGAGTTCGACCGAGCTGACCGGCTGTCCGTGGCGGACGATGTTGCCGGCGATTTCATCGAACGCCAATTCGAGCTGGTATCGCCGCGCCGGATCGAGCTCGACGCTGTCGAGAAACGCGCGGAGCGTCTCGCCGCCCGCGGCCAGCCCTGACATCGTGGCAGGAAGCCGAACGACCGCCTCGCGTCCGGCCATGTTCGGTGATGGCATCGTCGATCAGGCGACGGATGAACGAACCGCAGACTGCGCCTCGGCTTCCGATGCGCAGACGTGAATCATCTGGCCGATCGACACCAGCTCGAGAATCTGACTCACCTGCTCCTGAACGCCGAACAGCGACAATGACGCTTGCCGTACCTTGAGGCTTCGCGCCGCCGACACCAGCATCCGAATGCCCATCGACGAGATGAAGTCGACCTGCGACATATCGATGACGGCACTGTTCCCATTCGGAACGAGCGTCGCGAGAAACCGCGTTTCGATGCTATCGACTCCAGGCGTATCGAGCCGGCCCGCGAGCGTGATCTTGATCAGCCGGGGACCGAGGTCTTCGGTATCCATTCTCATGACGGGCTAGGGTACAGAATGACTGTGACAGGAACGTTACGCGAATGTTGCAACGAGGATCGAGCAGTCGTCTTCGAGCGGACCTGGGCGGGCTCCCTGCCGAACGGTCCGGAGCAGGCGGTCGGACTCGGCCCCCGGCTCGCGTGACGCGCCAATCAGTGGCACGAAGTCGTTCAATGTCCCCTGCGCTCCGGCAGCCGACGTGACCTCGAAGGCCCCGTCGCTAAAGAGATACAGGACACTTCCCTCTTGAATGGCCGCCGATTCGACCGGATAGGTCAAATCGGGCGTCGCGCCGACCATCATCGCCTTGACTCCAAGAGGCGTAACGGCGCCTTGCCCTGGCGTCAAAAGATACGCGGGATGGTGCCCGGCGGCGCTGTACGAGAGCGTTCGAGAGCTGACGTCGTAGACCGCGTACCACATCGTGAACAACATCCCGTGGTACCGGTCCATCTGAAACCGGTTGTTCAGACTCGCCAGCACCTGTCCGGGGTTGCGCCAGTTCACGTCCGGCAACGCGCGCTGCCGCAGCACGTCGACGACGGCGACGGAATGCATCGCCGCGCCGACACCGTGGCCCGACACGTCGATCATGAACAGGACGAACGTCTGCTGATCGAGCCAGAAGTAGCCGAACGCGTCGCCGCCGAGTTGCGTCGAAGGTACGAACTGCCATTCGGTCTGGATGGGTCCGTCGCTGATCGGCTCGGGCAGCAGAGAGAGGACGTACGCGCTCGCGTCTGCCAGCTCCCGATCGAGCGCCTCCTTGCGCCTGATGTCGTCTTTGCTCCGCCGTTCGTACCGGAGCACATGGTTGCCAACCTTGATCGCGGCGCCGTGAACCAGTTTGCGCGGGACCTTGAGGCGAACGCCGTTCACGAAGGTGCCGTTGGTCGAACCGAGATCTTCGGCGACGACCTCGCCGTCTACGATCGATATTCGCGCATGATGCCGTGAGACGGAGGTGTCGGAAATGACGAGCGCCTGGTCCTGACCCCGACCGATGGTGATCGCCGTCTCGCCAATCTGAATCCGCCTCGAGGTCTGGCCGGCGGAGATCAGCACGAGGTAGTGGCCGATCTCCTCCACTGGCGCGGGCTTACCGAGCATCGCGGACGGATCCAGTCGCACGGTGCCCGAGTAGATCTCATCGTCCATAGGCTGTCTCAGACAGCCTACCACCGTCAGGAGCCGGTGTCAGACACCGGCCGCCCGAGTGTCAGACACCGCCCCACTGAGTGTCAGACACCGACCGAGACATCGGCCGGTTGCGGCAGGTCAGGCAGCCTACCACCGTCAGAGCCGGTGTCAGACACCGGCCGCCCAAGTGTCAGACACCGCCCCACTGAGTGTCAGACACCGACCGCACCGACCGGCGAGACACTGACCGGCGGGGGCGTCGGCGCGTCGACGTGCCTGACGACGTATATCCAGGTCAGCGCGCTCAACGCCGAAAACAGGATCGCGAAGACCGCCACGACGTACGCAGCGAACGCTGGCATCGGAGCCTCCTTCCTCAGAGATTGCGACGTCTCGAAGGAGGCAACCGCAGTACCGGCAGAATTCCCTATTGAAATCTGACGAACGCGCGCGCGGTGCCGGAAATCCGTCAATCCGCAAAGCGCTCTAGGAGACGAGCGCCGGAGGCTCCTCGAGATCGTACTTCCGGAGACGCCCGTACAGTTGCGTGCGCGACAGGCCCAGTCGCTTGGCCGCCTTGGACTTGTTCCATCGGCACTCGCGCATGACCTGCTCGATCATGTCGCGCTCGACGGCGCCCAGGCCCGACGGATTCACCCCGCCCGATTTCGTGCGCGGCTGCAGCGAGAGGTGATCAGCACTGATCAAGCCACCCTCGCACAGGATAGCGGCACGCTCGAGGGCGTTGCGCAGTTCCCGCACGTTGCCCGGCCAGTCGTGCGAGAGAATGGCTTCTCGCGCATCGTGTGTCAGTCCGGCCGGCGGACGGCCGAACGATCGCGCGATGTCCTGCAGAAAGCCGTCGCACAGCTCGAGGATGTCGGCCCGACGCTCGCGCAGCGGCGGCAAGCGAAGGTCGAACACGCACAACCGGTAATACAGATCCTCGCGAAAGTCCCCGCGCTCCACGGACGTTTTCAGATCGCGATTGGACGCGGCGATCACGCGTATGTTCGCCTTCTGCACGCGGACGCCGCCCAATCGCTGAAACTCGCGCTCCTGCAGGACGCGCAGGAACTTCGCCTGCGCCGACGGGTTCATTTCGGTGACCTCGTCGAGGAACAGGACGCCGCCGTTCGCTAGCTCGATCTGTCCAGGCTTCGCCTGCTGCGCACCGGTGAACGCTCCGCGCTCGAACCCGAACAGCTCCGACTCGAGCAGATGCTCGGGCAACGCCGCACAGTTCAGCGCGACGAACGGTCCGCTGTTCCGGGGCGACGCACGGTGAATGAACCGCGCGACGACTTCCTTTCCGGTCCCTGATTCTCCGGTCAGCAGCACGGTGGTATCGGTCTCCGCCACCTGCGTCGCCTGACGCAGGATCTCCCTCCACTCGGCTGACCGGCCGATGATCCGCGCATGCTCGGCCTTCGAGTGCAGCTCCTCGGTCAGCGATTGCACTCGCGCCTCGAGACGCTCCGCACGCGCGTGCGCTTCGCCGACCTGACGCGCCGCTTCCGCGAGCTGTTCGTGCGACACCGCCAGGGCGACGTGATCCAGAATCCGGCGGGCCCCCGGCACATCGTCTGGCCCGAACGCTCCGACGCGCTTCGACCAGAACCCGAGCCCCATGTTCTGATGCTGCGCGCGCGTGATTACCACGAGGAGCGAGCGGAAGCCGGCGCCAATGATCCGCTCGCGGAGGTCGGGGGGATCGACGATGGGCAGCTTCGCCGTCGTCAGGTCGTCGAAGATCAAAAACCCTGCGTCAGGCTCCGAGTCGTCCTTCTTGATGAAGCGGCTCAGCCCGCGAAACTCGTCGGTGGATGCCGCTTCGATCAGGATCTGGCCGCCCCTATCGTGAAACATCATCGTGAGGAGATCGTGCGCGACGATCCGATTCGCGATCTCCGACACCTGCGGAAACACCGTCCGGATGTCGAGCACGGACGCAATGGTGCGAAGGAGCTCGACCGAGCTCTCCAGCGCGGGGTCCCCGGCGCGCGGACTTTGCGCGCTGGGGTGCAGGTTGGCGGTGTACTCCGCTACGGTCACGGTTGGCCTCCTCCTGCATTGACGCGGAAGATCCCTTGCGGGTTCGGTGTCGAAATCGGTTGAACCGTTGATCCGGTGACGTTAATCACATCGCCGTTCGACACCGCCGGAGCGAGTTGCAGCGCCTCGAAGTTGACGAGCGACGACTGATAATCGAGCGCCGCCTGCAACAAATTGACCTGCGCCTGCAAGAGGTCGCGCTGCGCTTGCGTCACGAGGAAGCTCGTCGACAACCCGACTTCGTAGCGACGCTGTTCGCTGTCGAGCCGCTGCTGTGCGAGTGTGGCACCCGCGCGTGAGGCATCTTCGCGCTCCGCGGTGCTTCTCACCTGCCGGGCCGCCTGGCGAATGGACGTGGCGACGTCGAGTTGCAGGCTCGCGACGCGCTGAGCAGCCTGCCGGCGCTCGACTTCCGCCTCCACCTTGCTGACATCTTCAAAGCTGCGGCCGATCGGATAACTGATCGTGACGCCGAAACTCCACGTCGGATAATCGGTGCCGAACGTCTGGCCGAGCGCGGTGCCAAAACCGGAATTGAGAACCCCCGTCACCGCACCGGGAAACCCTCCTGTCCGTATCAACTGAGCGCCGCCGAGACCCGCGCCGGCATACGACGTTTCGAGGCGCACGTCCGGCAGCCGCTGATTCGAATAGAACTCCACGTTGGTCGCGGCGTTGCTGACGGCATTGCGGGCGCGCGCGATGTCGTACCGTTCGTTCTGCGCCTTTGCCACAACGGCGTCGAGGTCCGGCAGTTCACTGCGTCCGAGCGGTTCGTCTGCCAGATCGAGTTGAGCGCGCCAGAACGACGTATCGTTCGGATCCATGATCAACCGGCGCAGACGATCCTCACCGTCGTCGGCGGCGGCACGGGCGCTGATCAGGTTTTCGCGGCGCTGCGCAACTTCGGTCTGAACCTGCACCAGATCGATCGGCGGCGACTGACCCACGCGGACGCGGGCGGCGTTCTCCTTCTCGAGTTGCTCGGCCAGCTCCAGCGAACGCTGTTGGACCTCGACGTTTGCGCGAAGCGCTTTCAGCGTCCAGTACGCCTGCTTGACGGCGGCGACGGTTTGCACGACCGATTCGCGGAAGCGGAGCTCCGACGTCGCTTCGTTCCGTTTTGCAATGACGTATTGCAGGTGCGCCGCGTCGATTTTTCGATCCTTCACGAGCGGCTGTGAGAAGGCGACGAGGAATCCGGATGTGACGCTCGGATCGAAGCTGTTCAGCGGACTGTTGCTGGTCGTCCGGGCCGCGTTCCACGACAGACTCCACGTTCCGTTGCCGAACGGCACGCGCTGACGAACACCCGCTGACGAGAACAGGTCGCGAGTGTCCACGCCCTGCGTGCCGAGCAGGAAGTTCGTGGGCGGCGCCGTATTGCTGGATCGGCCGATTGTCGAGGACAACATCGGCGTATACGCCGTCCGACTCTCGCCGACCTGCGCCGCCTCCACTTCGGTCGCGAGTTTGACGACCGTCAGGTCCGGGTTGTGTTCGACCGCGCGTTTCACCGCATCGTCCAGCGTCAACGAGACGCTCTGGGCGCCCGCGGGCAAGGCGGCCGCGATGACGAACGCGGCCGCCGCAAAGGTTGTGATCTTCATGACGCCTCCGCCAACTCAGGAACTCGAATGACACGCTCGGTCTCGCGCACGGTTGCTTTGTGCGTCTTCGCGACCAGGACGTAGATCGACGGAACCACGAACAGCGTGAACACCGTGCCGATCACCATTCCGGTGACGAGCATGATGCCGATGCTGTTCCGTGCGCCGGCGCCAGGTCCGGTTGCCAGCACGAGCGGGAAGTGACCGACGACGGTTGCGGCCGTCGTCATGAGAATCGGACGAAGACGAGTCGCCGCGGCCTCGATGACGGCGGCGAGCTTGTCACGTCCGAGCTGTTGCAGCTCGTTCGCGAATTGCACGATGAGGATGCCGTTCTTCGACACGAGGCCGACGAGCGTGATCAGTCCGACCTGACTGTAGATATTCAGCGTCGTCAAGCCGAGGAACGAGAACATCAGCGCTCCCGACAGCGCGAGCGGGACCGATCCCGCGAGGATGATGAACGGATCGCGGAAGCTCTCGAACTGCGCCGCCAGCACGAGGTAAATCAGGATCGCGGAGAGCGCGAACGTTCCGAGGAACTTGCTTCCTTCCGTGCGCAGCTGACGCGATTCCCCCGCGTAATCGATGTTGAAGCCCTGCGGCAGCATCGTCTTCGCTTCGCTCTCGAGATACGAGAGCGCCTTGTCGAGCGGTACCGGCGGAGGAATGACGCCCTGGATCCGGACGGCGTTGAGCTGCTGAAACTTCTTCAGCTCGCGCGGTTCGGTCGACGTCCGCAACGTCGCGAACGTCGACAGCGGCACCAGCTTGTTCTGGGAACCGGTGACGTAGATCTGCGAGAGCTGATCGGGCGTCAGTCGCTCGGCCCGTTCAACCTGCGGGATCACCTTGTAACTGCGTCCCTGAATGCTGAACCGGTTGACGTAGTTCGCACCGAGCAGCGCCGACAGATCGCGGCCGGCCTGCTGCAGGTCCACGCCCTGCGACCGCACCTTGTCGCGATCGAAGACGATCTCCGTTTGCGGCTGATCGAACTTCACGTCCGAATCGGCGAAGATGAACATGCCGCTCGCAAACGCTTTCTTCACGAGCTGATTGGCGATGTCCTGCAGCTGCTCCGGCTCGGCCGCAGAGGCGATCACGAGGTCGACTGGGAAGTTTCCACCGCCCGGCAGCGGCGGCGGCGCCTGTGGAATCACGCGGATGCCGGCGATCTTCGACAGCGGGCCCATCGACTCCATGAGGAGCTGCTGCGTCGTCTTGGTCCGCTGACTCCACGGCTTCACGGTCATGCCGCCGAAGCCGCCGTTCGGCTGCGTGATCTGGAAGATGCTGTCGCTCTCCGGGAACGAGCGATACACGTCGTAAATCTGCGACGTGAAGAGGCGCGTCTGCTCGAGCGTCGAATTCGCCGATGCCTGCACGAAGCCGAAGAAGAAGCCCTGATCCTCGTACGGCGCCAGTTCCTGTTGAGAGAACAGATAGAACGGCACGATCAGCAGCAGCGCAACGACCCAGACCGCGAGGACAACCGGTCGGTATTTCAGCGTGGCTGCCAGGGTCCGCGTATAGCCGTTCCGCACGCTGTCGAACCGGCGATTGACGAACCCGGCGAAACCGCGTTCGGTGTCGCCCGCGCGCAACAGCTTCGCACCCATCATCGGAGACAGCGTCAGTGCGACGATGCCGGACACGGTGACGGCGCCCGCGAGGGTCAGGGCGAATTCACGGAACAACGATCCCGTCAGCCCACCCTGAATCGCGACCGGCGTATAGACGGCCGCCAGCGTGATCGTCATCGCGATGATCGGTCCGACCAGTTCTCGCGCGGCGTCGATCGCCGCCTGCACCGGCCGTTTCCCCTCGTGCAAGTGCCGCTCGACGTTCTCGACCATCACGATGGCGTCGTCGACGACGAGTCCGACCGATAAGACGATGGCGAGCAGCGTCAGGAGGTTGACCGTGAATCCAGCGACGAGCATGAGGAACACGGCACCGACCAGCGACACCGGAATCGCCACGATCGGAATCAGCACCGACCGGAACGATCCGAGGAACAGGAAGATGACCACGATGACGATGAGCAGCGTTTCGGTCAGCGTGCGAAGAACTTCGTTGATCGCGTCCTTGATGTATTCGGTCGAGTCGTACGGAATCCCCACCGACATGCCGGCCGGCAACTGCGCCTGGATCTGCGGCAGCGCATCGCGGACTTGCTTGATCACATCGAGGGTGTTGGCCGTCGGTAGTACCCACACACCCATGAACGTCGCTGCTTCGCCGTTGAAGCGGACATCCTGTTCGTAGTTCTCCGCGCCCAGTTGGACGTCGGCGATCTCGCCGAGACGAACGACGACCCCGTCCTGCTGCTTGACGACGAGCTGACGGAACTCGTCTGGAGTACGCAGGTCGGTGTTCGCGACGAGGTTCACCGAGACCATCGACCCCTTCGTCTGGCCGACCGCCGACAGATAGTTGTTCTTCCCGAGCGCATCACGCACGGTCGCCGGTGCGATGCCGAGCGCGGCCATCCGCTCGGGCTTCAGCCAGACGCGCATCGCGAACGTGCGCGCGCCGAGGATGTCTGCGCGCTGGACGCCGCTGATCGCGCTGAGCTTCGGCTGAACGACGCGGGTCAGATAGTCGGTGATCTGGTTCGGATCCAGGTCCTTCGACGAGAAGCCGAGATAGATCGCCGCGAACTGATTGTCCGCGGTCTGGAGATCGATGACGGGCGCCTCGGCTTCGGGCGGCAAGTCGTTCCTGACTTGCGCGACCTTCGCCTGGATCTGTGTCAGCGCGGCATTGGTGTCGTAATTCAGCTTCAGATGCACGGTGATCGTGCTGACGCTCTGAGCGCTGGACGACTCCATGTAGTCGATGCCATCCGCGCTCGCGATGACGCGCTCGAGGGGCGTTGTGATGAACCCTCGGACGAGGTCCGCATTCGCGCCGACGTAAGCCGTGGTGACCGTGACGACCGCGATGTCGCTGCGCGGGTATTGACGGACGCTCAACGATCGAATCGACTGCAACCCGGCGATCAGGATCACGAGGTTGACGACGATCGCGAGGACCGGCCGCTTGACGAAAATATCGGTGAGTTTCATTAGCTGTTCTCCGGCTTCGGTTTCAGGCTGTTCGCTGGCCGGATCTTGTTGTTCACCTGGACCGCCGCACCGTTGCGCAGCTTGAAGACTCCTGAGGTCACGACTTCATCGCCTGGTTTCAAACCAGACGTAACAGAGATCTGATCGCCGCGAGCCGCGCCGACCTTGACGAACTGCTGCCGCACACCGCGGTACGGCTTGCCGTTCGGATCTTTGAGATCGGCCACGACGTAGACCGAGTTGCCGTATGGCGCGTAACTGATCGACGAAGCGGGCAGCGCGATCACCCTCGACGGCGAGCCGAGCGTCACTTCCGCCTGGACGAACATTCCCGGGCGCAGTTTTCCGTCAGAATTCGACAGCGTCGCCTGCGCCTGGATGTTGCGCGTCGACGCGTCGACGACCGAATCGATCGCGGTAATGCGACCACCGAACTCGACACCGTCAGTCGCATCCTTCTCTGTCACATGCACGCTGCGACCGGGACGAACGTCGCCGATGGCCTGCTGCGGCACCCCGAAGTTGACGTAGATCGGATTCAGCGACTGCAGCGTCACGAGCGCCGTTCCGGCCGACAGGTACTGGCCGAGGTTGACCTGCCTGATTCCGAGCAGGCCGGAGAACGGGGCGCGAATCGTCTTGCGCTCGATCGCGGCTTTGATCTCACCGACACGCGCGTCGCTCTGACGGTAGTTCGCATTCGCCTGATCGAACTCGGCGCGAGAGACGACGTTTTCGTCGAGCAGGCCCTGCATGCGGTCGAAGTTCAACTTGGCCAGCTCGCGCTGCGATTCGGCGGCAGCCAGCTGTGCCTGCTCCTGGCGCGTGTCGAGCAGCGCCAGCACTTCACCTTCACGCACGGTGCGGCCAGACTCGAACCCGATCCGATCGACGGTGCCGGGAAGATCGGCGCTGACAGTCACACCCTGCACCGCCGCGATCGTGCCGATAGCGCTCAGTGTCGCCGGCCACTGCTCTTCTGCCGCGACGATCGTGGTGACCGCTTCTGGTGGTGGCTGAAACGCAGCCGCTTGACCGATTGCGGTTTGGATTTGCTTGAACTTTACGAACCCGAGCGCGGCAACGAACATCGCGGTCACCGCCAGCATCCCTGCCATCCGCTTCACCATGCGACTACCTCTGTCCTATTGACGAACGACCCACGTGAAGATCGACAACGCGATTCAGTCTCACGTGTCATAGACGTTCAAACAATCAGGCAGGTGCCGGATGGAACGCTCATGCAGGAGCGCGACGCAGACGATGGACGTTGTGTCGAGGTCGTTCTAGTACTTTTGGACGATGACCACGGACGTTGAACTGCTCGATAATGGACAACGTGAGCACAAACGAATCGGCATGCCACGACATTGCACCTCCGCCGCCGGAACTGTCGTCAAACGATCCGGAGGTATTGCGCATCGGTCTTCGACGCGTTCACCAGGCGCACCAGCGCGCCGAGTGTCTCGCCGACATGCAGGCTGAGGTTGTGCAACTGGCGCTCGATCTGCTCGTCAGCGAACCCGATCTCGAAGGCTTCTTCGGCGGGCTGACGAAGAACATGGTCGAACAGTCGGATAGCTTCGGCTGCAGCGTGTGGCTCATCGACGAACGCGGTGAAAGCTGCTCGTTGTGGATGGCGTACCACCACGATCGCCTCTATACACAGAAGGACGACAGCGCCCAATCGATCTCGTTTCCGCACCAGGCCTTTGCCGAGCATCTGTTTTCCTACAAGCCTGGATGGACGCAGACCATCGATTACCGCCGAGACGACGAGCGCTTCCCCGAATGTGTCCGCGCCTTCATCGCACAGAAAGGCTGCGACGACATGGTGGTCGTGCCGCTCGTCATCGGCGCTCGCACGCTCGGGTGGTTCAAGCTCATGGCCCA
>Ga0126381_100007628_pt1 | contig 12062 bp, 7 predicted proteins | sample PanSoiMetPlot_28_FD_96465 | JGI IMG/M metagenome (GOLD analysis project Ga0126381, IMG submission 96465) | Tropical forest soil microbial communities from Panama - MetaG Plot_28 | ecosystem: Environmental > Terrestrial > Soil > Tropical forest > Bulk soil | place: Panama | collected 2016-02-17
CACCCCTTCCCAAGCTCGATGGCAGCCAGCACCCGGCCATCCGAACTCTCAGGCGACACTGCCACCTCTCCGGCATCCCTCACGCTGAGCATCGAGACCCTCGGGGTCCTCTCCCGCCCACCAGATTAGGTGCAGTCTCGGTGTAGGTCGTACAGCTGCAGGCCAGCACCGTCGCTGCCCGCGCTGGCTGGGACCACCCAGGCGGACACCACAACCCCGGGAATGGTACCCGCATTCCTCATGTCCTCCCCTTCCGCGCGGATCCGGCACTCTTCAGGCCGCCGGGCCGCCTGCCCTCGGACGGCACGTGCATGACCAGCACAGTGACGTCGTCATCCTGCTCGTACCCGGTCAGCATCCGGTCTACGAGGTAATTAAGCAGCTGACCCGGGTCGCTGGTAGCCGTGGCCGGCGCCTTGGCGGCGACGGCCACCAGCTCGTCCAGCCCGGCATCCAGTCCCCGCTTCCGGTTCTCTACCAGCCCATCGGAATACAGCACCGCGGTGTTGCCAGGAGGAAGCCGGAAGGCGTACTGCTCGCGCGGGCTCGCCCAGCCGAGCGGCGTGCCAGCCTCGGCCGGGTCGAGTCTGGGGGGCCCGTCCGGCGATAGCAGCAAAGGCGGCAGGTGCCCGGCGTTGCCGGCCACGCCCTCCCCGGTCAGCGGGTTCACGACCAGGTAGGCGACGGTGGTGACCTGCTCAGCCAGCTCGGTGGCGAGGAACAGCCGGTCCAGCCCGGCCAGCACGGCGGCGGGCCGCGGGTCGGTCAGGGCCAGCGCGCGCAGCGCGTTCCTGACCCGGCCCATCCCGGCGGCGGCGGTCAGCCCCTTGCCCATGACATCGCCGGTCGCGACCGCCAGCCGTCCGTCTGGCAGCCGGAAGGCGTCATACCAGTCGCCGCCGATCTCCGTCGTGCTGGTGACCGGCAGGCACCGGGCAGCCAGGATCATGCCGGGAACCTCAGGCAGCGTGTCGAGCAGCAAGCTGCGCTGAAGTGTCTCGGCCGTCGTGTGCTCGCGCTCGTACAAGGTCGCGCGCTCCAGCGCCAGTGCGCACTGGCCGGCCAGCGCCTCGAGGAACACGCGTTCCTCCTCGGTGATCTGGCGCGGCCGGTTGAAGGAGAACCTGAGTGCGCCGAGGGCCGCGCCCGACGATGCCAGCGGCAGCCCCACCCAGGCCTTCTCGTCGCTGTACGCCAGGAACTGGCTGGCGTCGATACCCTCGGCCTCGAAGTACCGGAGCAGCGCCGCAGGGCTTTCCAATAGGACGGGCTTGCGTGTGGTAATGGCCGACGTCATCACGCTCGCCGCCGACAGCGGAATGTCGCTGCCGGGAGCGCCCGGGCCATCCGGCAGACCATCGGGGTTGATCGTGTGCAGCCATAGCCGCTCGGTGTCGAGGATCGCAACCGCTGAGCGCTCAGCGCCGATGGCAGACCGGCCGACCTCGGTGATGACCTCTACGACCTGCTCGACGGTCAGGGCCTCGGCCAGCATGGACGTCGCCTGCTGGAGCCGCGCTGTGCGCAGCGCGGCGGCCGACAGCTGCTCGGTCAGCCGGCCGCGCATCTCCTCGGCTTCGCGCTGGGCGGTGACGTCAGTGCTCGCGCCCATCCATTCGACGATCGCGCCGTCTCGCTCGATCGGCACGGCGCGCACGTCGTAGTGCCGGTACGAGCCGCTCCGGCTCCGCACCCGATACCGGCTGTCGAACACCTTGCCGGACCGGAGGCACTCCCGCCAGGCCGCCTCGATTCGGTCGCGGTCGTCGCTATGGACCGCGGCCAGCCAGCCCTCGCTCTGGTAATTTTCGGCGGTCTGGCCGGTGATGGACCGCCACTCGGGCGCATCCTCGGCAATCTCGCCGTCTGGCCCGGTCACCCACACGACCTGAGCGCCCGCCTGGACCAGCGACCGGTAGCGCTCCTCGCTCCGGCGCAGTGCTTCCTCGCTGCTGCGCAGAGTTTCCTGGCTGCTGCGCAGCGCCTCAGCAGCATCGTGCTGGGCGGTGGTGTCGACCGCGATGGCAGCGACGCCGCGAATCTCCCCGTCGGCCGACGGGAACCAGGAGAATGACCAGTTCCGGGCCGCCGGCTGGCGGCCGTTGCCGCCGGGCTCGCCCGGGTCGGCGATGACATGCTCGGTCTGCGGGACTGGCGGCTCGCCCGCACCAACCGCGAGGACTGCCGCATCCGCGGCTGCCACCAGATCGGCCGGCCAGATCTCCGCGCACGCCCGACCGGGCTCGCTTCCGGCGCTCAGCGCGGCCATCGCTGCGTTCATCCGCAGCACGCGGGAGTCAGGGCCGATGAATGCGAAACCAGCGGGTGCCTCGCGCAGCAGGGAAGCCAGCAACGCCGAGTCGGTCATGTCGAGGCCGGGCAGCCGCGGACGCGGAACAGACGTGCCAGCGCTCATCGCCGTCCCTCTCGCTCTGCGTGGCCTGCCGACCTCAACTCGGGCCCTGGCTTCGTTGGAATCCTCCGCCGTCAGGCGGGGGCAGATGTCAATGCGGACACAAGAAGGCTAGCCGCAATATCGAGCTCAAGACTGCGGCCAGCGACAAACTGGCTGCCAGAGCACAACTCAGCCAAGGCTCGACGGCAGGTAATCGGGGTGCGGCCCGACAGCTCCGGGCGCGAGCGGGAAGTGGCACGCAACGAGCTGTCCCGGCGCCGCGTGCCGGCGCAGGGGCGGCTCAGCCTGTGCGCAGATGTCAGCCGCCAGCGGACATCTCGTGCGAAACCGGCAACCGGACGGCGGCTCGGTGGCTAGCGGAAGCACGGTAGCGGGCGCACGGCTGTCGGCGGTCGGAGGGCTTGCAGCCGGCTGAGGGCTTGCGGCGGATAGAGGGCTTGCGGCGGGCCGAGGGCTTGCGGCGGGCCGAGGGCTGACAGCCGGCGACTGAGGCTCTCCGGTCACGACCGGGACAGCAGCGATGAGCGCCGCCGTGTACGGGTGCCCGGGCGCCGTGCAGATGTCATCGGCCGCTCCCACCTCGACGAGCTTGCCGAGGTACATGACGCCGATGACGTCGGCCATGTAGCGGACCACGGACAGGTCGTGGGAAATGAACAGGTAGCTGAGGTTGTGCTGGCGCTGCAGTTTCCGCATCAGGTTCAGGATCTGGGCCTGCACCGACACGTCGAGCGCGGAGACGGGCTCATCCGCGACGATCAGCGCCGGACGCTGGATGAGCGCCCGGGCCAGCGCAAGCCGCTGGCGCTGCCCGCCGGAGAACTCCCGCGGATACCGGCCCGCCGCCTCGGGCGGGAGGCCCACCTCGTCGAGGATTCTGCTCACCTGGCGGCGATGGCCGCGCCGGCGGACTGTTTTCTGGATCGCCAGCGGCTCGCTCAGGATCGAGTTCACCCGCATCCGCGGGTCCAGGGAGGCGAACGCGTCCTGGAACATGAGCTGGATGCCCGGCCCAGGTCCGCGGAGCTGGCGCCTCGAGAGCCCGGTCAGCTCGGTGCCCCGGAATACGATCGAGCCCTCGCTGGCCCGCTCCAGCCCGACGAGCATCCTGGCCACGGTGGTCTTACCGCAGCCGGACTCGCCGACGAGGCCCAGGGTCTGGCCCGCGGCAATCTCGAAGCTGACCCCGGCTACCGCGCTCACCGTGCCGACCCGTCGCCCGGCCAGGCCGCTGGTGACCGGGTAGTCCTTGACCAGGCCGGTTACCTGCAGAAGTGGTGGTTCAGCCGGCCCGGCCAGTGCGGGCTCGGGGGAAATACCACCCACGTCGCCGCGCCGCCCGGCCCCGTGCAGGCCGGCGCTCTCGCGGGCGCGGCCCGTCGTCCACGTGCTCTGCCGGCGACCGACAGCATCGGCCGGGACCCCGGTCACCGCGCCCACCGGGAAAAAACACGCGTACGCGTGCCCTGGATGGTCTTCCTCGAGGCCGGGCTCGTGGTTGGCGCACCAGTCGCTGGCATAGCGGCACCGGGGGGCGAAGCCGCAGCCCGGCAGCACCTCGGCACGGACCGGCGGCCGGCCAGGGATGCTGTAGAGCGACCGCGCGTTCGGGTCGGCCAATTCCGGCAGCGCATCCAGCAGCGCCTCGGTGTAGGGGTGCCGCGGATCGGCGAAGACCGCGGCGGTGTCAGCGTGCTCAACGATCCGGCCGCCGTACATGACGGCCACCCGTTCGGTCCGGCCTGAGATCACGCCCAGATCGTGGGTCACCAGGATGACCGCCATGCCGAGCTGCCTGCGCAGATCGTCGATTAGCTCGAGGATGTCTCGCTGGATGGTCACGTCGAGCGCCGTCGTGGGCTCGTCGGCGATCAGCAGCCGCGGCCCGCACGCCAGCGCGGCGGCGATCATTGCCCGCTGCAGCATGCCGCCCGACAGATGGTGCGGGTACAACGCCGCGACCCGCTCCGGGTCGGGCATCAGGACCATGGCGAGCGTCTCCACCGCCCGGCCGGCCGCGACTGCCCGGTCGGCGCCGGCGTGCACGACCACCGACTCGCTGATCTGGCGGCCGATGGTCATCGTCGGGTCAAGGAAGCTAGCCGGATCCTGGAATACCATTCCGATGTCCCGGCCTCGTACGGACTGCATGTCCCGCTCGGACAGCTGCGTAAGCTCGGTCCCCGCGAGGACGACCGAGCCCGCGGTGATGACCCCGCCACGCGGCAGCAGCCGCATGATCGAGCGCGCCGTCATCGTCTTGCCGCAGCCCGACTCCCCGACCAGGCCGAGGCACTCGCCGGGCGCCACGTCGAGGCTGACGCCGTCGACCACACGCACCGTCGTCCCGGCCCGCACGATCTCGGTACGGAGACTGGTGACCCGCAGGACCGGCTCCGGCTGGCGGCCCGCGGTAAGCCTGCTACTCATCACCGGCCAACCCGTCCCGCAGGCCGTCGCCGAGCAGGACGAAGGCAACCACGATCGTGACGATGGCCGCGCCCGGCGACACGATCTGCCACCAGTAGCCGTTGTCGATGCCCTGTGTCGCCGCGCTCAGCATGTCCCCCCAGTCCACCGACGGGAACTGCACGCCGAGCCCGAGCCAGCTCAGCGTCGCCAGCAGCAGGATCGCATTGGCGATCTGGAAGGTGGCGTTCACCACGATGGTGCCCATGGCATTCGGCGCGATGTGGCGCAGGATGGCGCGCAGGCTGCCGCCGCCCATGACGCGCGCGGCCTGGACGTACTCCCTGGTCCGCAGCGTCAGGGCTTCAGCGCGGACCAGCCGTGCCGTGGTGAGCCACGATGTGCCGGCGATCACGACGATGAGCAGCGTGGCTGACGGCCGGTACACCGACGTGAGCAGCAGCAGCAGGATGATTGCCGGGATGGCGACGCCAGCGTCGACGATGCGCATCATGACCGCGTCGACCGCGCCGCCGGCGTAGCCGGCTACCGCGCCCCACATCGAGCCGAGGAGGACGGCGAGCCCGCCTGAGGCTGCGCCGATCAGCAGCGCGAGCTGGCCGCCCTTCATCAGCCGGCCAAGCTCGTCCTGCCCGTCGCTGTCCGTGCCGAGCGGATGGCCCGCCCGCGGGGACAGATTCATCTGAGACAGGAAAACGTGCACCTGATCGGTGTGATACAGCGCCGGCCCGGTGTAGCAGAAGAGCGCCACCGCGACGATGACCAGGCCGCCGACGGTCGCCAGCGGGTGGGCCCGCAGGACAGCCAGGAACCGCCGGAGCCGGCCAGCCGCCGCTGCACGCAGCTCCGCCCCGCTCGGCTGGACGGCTACCGGGCCGGCGTGGCGGCCGCGGCCAGCGCGGGCCGACGCGGCCGCCCCGGTCGCTACGTCCTCCGCCTGTGCGCCACCTGCTGGCAGCTGAGCCTGGCCGACCACCGGGTCGGGCACCGCCTGGCTCGCGGTCATGGCTGCGCGTGCCTTACTCGCGGATCCAGGAACGCATAACCGATGTCGGCCAGCAGCGAGCCGAGGATCGCGGCCACGGCGACGATCAGAGTGAAGCCGAGAGTAACCGGGACGTCATGGCGAAGCGCCGCCTGCCAGAGCTGCCAGCCCATGCCCTTGATGTTGAACAGTCCCTCGACGAGCACCGCACCTCCGACGATCTGCGGCAAGCTCAGCCCGAGCAGCGTGACGACGGGCACGAGCGAGTTGCGCAGCACGTGAGCGACGATCACCCGTTGCTCACCCGCCCCCCTGGCCCTGGCCGCTTCGACGTAGTCCTGCGAAAGGCTGTCCAGTGCCGACGACCGCATATAGCGGGCGAAGATACCGACGGTCACCAGCGTGAGCGTGCACACCGGCAGGGTCATGTCCCGCACGTCCGTGATCACGGCAGCGATGCCCGGCGCCTGCGGACCCTCCGCACCGAACACGTGCGGCGGGTCGACCGCGAGGAACAGCACCAGCACGGACCCGAGCACGACCGCCGGCGTGCCGTAGCACAGGACAGTAAGCCCGCGCAGCACGTGGTCGGCCGCGGTGCCGCGGCGAACCGCCTGGAGCAGGCCGACGGGAATGGCAATCACGAGTGCCAGCACTGTCGAGACTCCGGTCAGCACCAGCGTCCGCGGCAGACTGGCGGCCAGCAGCGAGGCCACGCTGACATTGAGCCTCGGCGAGAAACCGAGGTTGCCCTGCACGGCCCGGTTCAGCCAGGTCAGGTACGCCAGCAGAAAGGGCCGGTGCGCCGAGCCCGGACCGAGGGAAGCCGAGGCCGGGCTGCCCGGAGCGAGGCTGAGCAGACCGAAAACGATCAGCGTGACGATCAGCAGCACGACGACGGCCTGCAGCCCGCGGCGGGATACGTACGCCGTCACTACAGTGTCCTGCCCATTCCGGTGCGACGGCGGCTCACTACCGGTAGAACCACATTTCCGGCGTGATCATGAGTGCCGAGTTCTGCACGCCGATATCGAGGCCCTTGATGGCCTCGGTCAACACCGGCCTGATCGGCATGTACACGACCGGAAGCTGGCCCGCCAGGTAGTCCTGCCACTTGTACATCGCCTGGCTGAACGCATCTGGTGTGCGCGCGTCGAGGGTGGCAGTGATGTCGGCGTCGTTGGTCTGATCGGAGTAGCCGCCGGCGTTGTTCGGCGCGTTCGTCTGGAACAGCGTCTCGCCGGTCGGCAGGTAGTCGGGGTCGTATGTCCAGGACCCCCACTCGGCCAGATCCCAGCTGTGATCAGTCGCAGAGAACGCCGCGCCGACGACGTCGTCAAACGGCTCGGCCGTCAGGTTGATCTGCATGCCAGCGAGCGACGCGTTGGATGCGAGCTCGCGCGCCGCGGACTCCATGAAGTCCTGCCCGCTCGCATAGATGAAGTTGAAGTTCAGCGCGGCGCCGGCCTGCACGCCTGGCCCGCACTGCTTCGGCCCGGTGCCGGGATCGGCGCAGGTGAGCGGCCCGCCGCCGGCGGGCTGCCGCCAGCCGTGCTCGCTCAGCAGCAGCTTGGCCGCCGGAATGTTCAGCGTCCACGGGTCGCCCTTCCTGGCCAGCGCTGGCGAGAGATAGCTGGTGACCGGGTAGTCGCCGACCGGCCCGATGCCCGGCTTGCCGTATCCATGCAGCGGACCGCTGATAACCCCCTCCTGGTCAACCAGGTCCTGGAACGCCTCGCGGAAATACAGCTGCTTGAAGATCGGGCCTGACGTCGGGTTGCTGTAGTCATAGGGGAAGTAGGCGATCTCCCACGGGTACACGGGGCTCAGCGTGTAGTCGGGCAGCGAGCTAGGGTTCGCGCCGACGTCCGCCCCGGCTGGCGGCACCGGCGCGTCGACCGTCGGCAGATATCCAACGTCGATGACCTGACTCCCGGTCGGGTCCTGCAGCACGTTGTACTCAGCACCCTCGGTGGTGAACGGCACCTCGATGAGCTTCGTGATGTGATGCGGGGCGACCGGCCCCGAATACTTGTCGTTGAACAGCATCGTCAGGTTGCCCTGGCTGTCCAGGCTCTGCACCTTCCACGGGCCGTCGACGACGCCCCAGAGCTTCGAGGTCCCGTAGCTGCTCACGCTGCTCGCCTGCTGGTCCAGGTACTTGTACACGGCGGCGCAGTCCGCCACGCTCGTGGCGCAGTGGGCGGGCCCGGACGCCGTCACATCCCAGGCGATCGGCATCGGGGTGATCTGGCTCAGCTGGTTGTTGGTGAACCAGGCCTCGGAGTAAGGGCCGACGATGTTCATCGTCACCTCATACTGGCTGACCGCGCGGACGTTCGTGACGTCGCTAGGAAGGTCGCCGGGGCTGCTGCCGATGTAGCCGTTCCCGAGGTTGTTCTCCGCCGTCATCATGTTCATCCAGAACACGACGTCCTGCGCGTCGACGGGCTCACCGTTGGACCACTTGAAGGTGGACTTCAGCTTGATGGTGACCTGGTTGCCTGAGTAGGTCGGCGGGTAGGCGATGCTGAGGTCAGGATTGAGGACGGGGCTGACTCCATGCCCGAACCAGTACAGCGGCCGGTAGAGCTGGTACTGGAAATCGTTGATGTTGTACACGCTGAAGTCAGATCCTGGCTTGGTCGCCCCCACGAACGGGAAGATGTACGTCGCCTGCGTCGTCGGCTGCAGTGCGTAAGTGACCGTGCTGGTATCGGTCGGGTGCGGCGGCCCGGACGCCGCGCCGGAGGCCGGGCCGCAGGCCGCGGCGAGGACAGCTAGCCCCGCGGCCGCGCAGCCCGCGGCCAGCAGGCGACGGCCGCGTCCGGCGCGGCTTGGCGCCCCGCTGAGCTTCCGGGCCTGCCGGGCCGCGCGTCCTGATCGCATGGGAAACCGCCGTCCTTCTCGCGCCGCGGGGCAGGCGTCATCGTCCGCTCCCGCGTCTCATAGGCACCTAAATACGTGATTATGACTGATGTGATGGGCGTAGGGGGCTGGAACCCGCCCAGGTCACCGCAAAGGCGGCAAGCTCGTGGGCAGAGCTAACCAGGACGCTACCGGACCAATTCCCCCGTCGCCGGGCAGACGGGGAAAGCCCTGCGATTCGTCATCGCGGGAATGCGGCCGAACCGGCCCGGACGCCAAGAATCGGGCACCACCTGGCGAGCCATGGCGTACCCCGAAGCGAAATCTGCAAAGCTATTGGGATGACCCCGCAGAGCCGACGCCGAGAGCCAGCTGGCGGCTGGGGTCAGCACGCCGGGCGACCAGGCGGACCGTCCGGGCCCGCTGCTGGCGGCCGCGGCGGAGCCTCGGCCCAGCCACCGAACGCGCTGTTCGCTGAGATGCTGCGCGCTGCTCGCGAGCTGCTCGCGGTGCGCAGCCCGCTCGACGCCGAGCTCATGGTGAGCGAGCTGCTGGGTACCTGGTGGGGCCAGGCCGGCGGCCGCGGCGGCGCCCGGCGCCGCGCCGAGGTCGACGCGCTGATCGGCGAGGGCCTGGTCAGCTACGCCGCGCGCCAGAGCAGCCCCGCCGCGCTCGCGCTCCTGTCCGGGATCGCCTGCCTCGGCAGCTCCCGCCAGGCGGTGCAGGCCGAGCGGGCGGCGCTCGCGCTGATGGACGAGGGCGTGGCCCGCCCGGCCTGGGCCGAGCACGTGGGCGCGGTCGCGGCCGAGGAGTGCTACCTGAACTCCGATACCTACGGCGACCGAGATGAGGTCGTGTGCGTGTTCAGCTATGCCGGACACGAGCAGCACGCCCTTGTCGTCGTCGTGGACTATAACTCCGGCGGCCTGGCCAGGGACGGCTGGGTCACGTCGCAGGTCGCCAAGCTGCTCGAGTACTGCCAGGACCCTGGCACCGACCCGGCCGACGGGCGGAAGCCGAGAGCCACCCGTCCGGCCGGGTCGTTCCGGCAGGTCGACCCAGCCGACGCTCGCCGCATCCTGGCGAGCGCACTGGCCGCGACCGAGGCAGCCGCCGATCCCGCGGTGAGCGCCTCGTTCCCCTCCTATCACGCGTTCATCCGGGCCAGGGTCCGGACGCTCCCGCCCGCCCGGCCAGCTTCGGCGGCCAGCCTTCCGCCACTTCCATCGGACGTGGCCATGGCCGTGCCGGGCCGCCGCCGTCCGTGGCGTAAGGACCAGCGCGCAGCCCTGGTCGCCGCCTTCCTCGCCTCGGACGAGGCCGAGGACCTGTCCGATCGGCAGGCCGCGAGCCGGTGCGCTGATCACATCGTGGAATACGGCTGCGACCAGGACTTCGGCCGGCCGCTCCGGGTCAGCCCGGCCAAGGCCGAGACGTTCCTGCTGGACTGGCTGCCCCGCAAGGTCGTGCTATCGCGGGCCGACCAGGAGGCGATGCCGCACGTGCTGCTGGCCTGGACTCGCTGGGCGGGCGCGAAGTCTGGCCTGGCAGACAGCGCCATCGCGGCCACTCTGGACGCAGTGTTCGACGCGATGCGCACCTTCCCGACGGTCTACAAGGACCCGGCCTCCCTGGGGCTCGAGCCGGACATGGCCGACCGGCTGCTGCCCGACGGTGACCTCGAAGCACTGGCCCGCCGGGTTTTCGCTTTCCCGTTGCTGCGCGGCCGCTACCGCGGCGTGGACCTGTCCTCACTCAAGCCGTCGGTGCACCGCGACCGCCGGACGCTGCTCGCCGCCGATCACGACGGGGACGAGTCAGCCACCACCGAGCACATCGAGCGGCACGTCGCGCTCGCTGATCGGCTGTGGCGCGGCGAACCGCCGGAGCTGTGGGAGGCCGCGCAGCGGCTGCTCGACAGCGGCACGAGCCGGCACGACGTGCAGCACCTGCTGATCGAGACGATCACCGCGGCCGGGCCGCGGGAGAGCGACATCGCCGCCGCGCTGGCCGACCTGCCCGCAACCGAGCCATGACGCCGGCGCCCGGATGAGCCGGTCCGGATGACACAGCAACAGCGCGTCGTCGACCTCAACGCCGATCTCGGCGAGAGCTTCGGCGCGTGGCGCCTCGGCGATGACGAGGCCATGCTCGCGATCGTGACCAGCGCGAACGTCGCGTGCGGTTTCCACGCCGGGGACGCGCTGACGATGCGGCGGGTCTGCGCGCGCGCGGTCGCCCGCGGCGTCGCCATCGGCGCGCAGGTCTCCTACCGCGACCTGGCCGGGTTCGGCCGGCGGGAGATGACCGTCCCGCCGGACGAACTGTCCGCCGAAATCCTGTATCAGATCGCGGCGCTGGACGGCGTCGCACGGGCCGAAGGCGGCCGGGTTAGCTACGTCAAGCCGCACGGCGCCCTCTATAACCGGGCCGCCCGCGACCCTGAGCAGGCCGCCGCCATCGCCGCCGCCGTGGTCAGCTACGACCCCAGTCTCCCGCTGCTCACGCTCCCTGGCTCAGCCACGGAGGCAGCCGCCGCTGAGGTGAACCTGCGGACCGTCACCGAAGCGTTCGCGGACCGCGGCTACGCCGACGACGGCAGCCTGGTGCCGCGCGGCCAGCCTGGCGCCCTGGTCACCGATGCTGGTGCCGTCGCAGCCCGGGCCGCGGCCATGGTGACGGAGGGAGTCGTCGAGACCGTCGAAGGTCACCGCCTGGAAGTGGCCCCGCGATCGGTCTGTGTGCACGGCGACACGCCAGGCGCGGTAGCGCTCGCCACTGCCGTGCGCGGTGCCCTCGAGCGGGCCGGCGTGATTCTCGCGCCGTTCGCGTGAACGCGGGTTGCCGCCCAGGGGGACACGGCAGCTCCGGGGGACACCCCGAACCCCAATGGCCCGGAACCCCCCGCATACGGCAGGCGGGCGACGCGGCCCTGCTGCTGGACCTGACCGATTCCGACGCACGAGCGGGGAACGGGCCCGCCGGGATCGCGGCCGCCATCCGGGCCGCGGAGCTGCCAGGAGTCGTCGACGTCGTGCCTGCGGCTGCAACCGTTCTGGTCACCGTCCGGCCGGGCGGCGATCTCGCTGACCTCGCTGCCCGGCTGGGCGCGCTAGCCAGCGACCCCGCGAGGCCGGTGCCCGCCACAGCAGCACCCGACCTCGTGATTCCTGCCGTGTACGACGGGCTGGACGTGGCTGATGTGGCCGCGCTGACGGGCCTGAGCATGGAGCAGGTCATAACCCGGCACGCCCGGTCGCGGTACCGGGTGGGCTGGCTGGGCTTCTCCCCCGGCTTCGGGTACCTGACCGGGCTGGACCCGGCCCTGGCGGCGGTGCCGCGGCTCGCCACGCCGCGCGTGTC
>Ga0126381_100007629_pt1 | contig 12060 bp, 10 predicted proteins | sample PanSoiMetPlot_28_FD_96465 | JGI IMG/M metagenome (GOLD analysis project Ga0126381, IMG submission 96465) | Tropical forest soil microbial communities from Panama - MetaG Plot_28 | ecosystem: Environmental > Terrestrial > Soil > Tropical forest > Bulk soil | place: Panama | collected 2016-02-17
CAGGCCAATCTGAAGACGAGCAACGCCGCCTACGAGCAGATCATCGGTCATCCGCCAGGCAAGCTCGAGACGCCCCCCTCGATCCGAGGACTGCTTCCGAGCAGCCTCGATGATGCCATGACGCTCGGTGACGGCGAGAACCCGCTCATACTCGCTGCCGTCTATCAGGAGGAGGCTTCGCTTTACGCCGTACAGCAGATCATGGGCGAGCTCCTTCCCGAGGTGACGTTCCAAGCGCAATACCAGAACCGCTTCGACCAGAGCCAAATCGTGAAAGAGCTTGAGACGACCACGCTTACGGGCCGGGTCACCATGCCGTTCTATCAAGGCGGCAGCGTCTCGGCCCGCGTACGCCAGGCCAAGGAAACCAACAATCAGCTCAAGAAGGAAGTCGAGGACGCGAGGCTGCGCGTGCATGCCGACGTGATCTCGAATTGGGGCATTTTGCAATCCTCGGGGCCTGCCATCGCCTCGGCCCAGGCCGCCGTCGATGCCAACAAAATCGCCCTCACCGGCGTGCGGGAGGAGGAAAAGGTGGGGCAGCGCACCACCCTCGACGTCCTCGACGCCCAGCGTGAGCTGTTGAATTCCCAAATCGGCCTTGTCACGGCGCTCCGCGACCGGGTCGTGGCGGAGTATTCCCTATACGCCGCCACGGGCCGCATGGACGCCCAAACCCTCGGTTTACCAGTGCCTTACTATGATCCGCTTGAACACTATGACACCGTGAAGAATAAGTGGTTTGGCCTGCGTCCGCCGACGCCACCCGCTCCCGATGAATGAACCTTGAGCGACATCGCGCGTTAACCTGCCTTAACCAACGGGAGCGGTCATTCAACCAATTCGAGACTTGGGTCTTAACGTTGTGTTAAGTTACAAACCCAAGTGCAGCCCTGGTGTTTGACCGCCGGGTAGTGCGGGGGGTTTATATGGCGGCAAGGGATCAAGTCATGAGCAGTACCGAGCGTGCTCCTGAACCGACAATGGAGGAAATCCTAGCCTCTATTCGTCGGATTATCTCGGATGACGAGTCGAATTCGGCAAAGCGTAGCGCGGCACCTCAAAGCCAAGATGACGACGAGGCTCTTGAGCTTTCCGAAGGCGAGGCTGAGAGCGAGGCCGACGACAAGATCATCAATGACATCGCGCGTGTGTTAAGCGGCGGTGCAGCTGCGCCGGTTGAAGCGGCAGAAGAGGAGGAGGATATCCTCGATTTGACCGCGGAGCTTGGCGGTCTAGAGCCCGTCGAGGAGGAAGTAGAAGCCGTAGAACTGGTCGCGGAAGCCGAGGCGCCTGAGCCGGAATTTCTACCGGAGCCGCAGGAGCTTGAGCCTGCGCCCGAGCCTGTCGAGGAGGAAGCCGCACGGCCAGAGGCCGCGGCTCCCGAACCGGAGGTTGCGGCGGGGCCAGCGCAAGCTTCTCAGCCATTGTCGGCGAGCGAGGAGGCAGCGTCTGCGCTGGAGCGAGCAATCGCAGCCTTGAGGGCAGGGCAGCTTCCCACGTCTCCGATATTCTCCTACGAGCCACCACCCTTCGCGACGCCAGCCGAACCGGCGCCGGCGCCTGAACCTGTGGCCGGGCCGATGGCGCAGGCTCCAGAGCCCGTCCTTGCGCCGGAGGGCGAGCCCGAGCTTACCCTGACCGAGTTCGAGGCCGAGATGGCGGCACAGGAACCCTCGATCCTTGATGTTGTAGTCAGCGAGCCCGAGCCGGAGCCTGAGCGAGGCTGGGAGCCTGAGGTTCCATCCTGGGCAGCGCGCGAGCAGCCTCAGCCTGAACCCGAATATCCTGCCCAGCGCGCCAATGGCGGAAACCACCAGACCTACGCGTCAAGCGGCGAGGCCGGCCCAAGGAGCCTCGAGGACAGCGTCAAGGACATGCTCCGTCCGATGCTCCAACGTTGGCTCGACGAGAACATGACGCGCGTGCTGACTGCGGCGCTCAAGGACGAGCTCAGAGATAATCCGGCACGGTTCCAGGGCGACTAAGCGCCCTTCAGGTTGACAGTGCGGAAGGCGACAGCGTAGGACGCGCGCAGCTTTTTTGCGCCAACGCGACGCGTCCATGCTCGACAAGACCTATCAGCCGCAAAGAATAGAAGGCGACATCTATCGCGCATGGCAGGAGGCGGGAGCCTTCGCCTCAGGCAGGCTCGAGCGGGCGACCGCCAAGCCCTTCGCCATCGTCATCCCGCCGCCCAACGTCACCGGCTCACTCCACATGGGGCATGCCCTCAACAACACGCTGCAGGACGTGCTCGTGCGTTTCGAGCGCATGCGCGGCCGCGACGTGCTGTGGCAGCCCGGCACCGACCACGCCGGCATCGCCACCCAGATGGTGGTCGAGCGCCAATTGATGGAGCGCCAGGAGCCGAACCGTCGCGTGCTCGGCCGCGACAAATTCATCGAGCGCGTATGGAAGTGGAAGGAAGAGTCCGGCAACACCATCGTCGGTCAGTTGAAGCGGCTTGGCTGCTCCTGCGACTGGTCGCGGTTACGCTTCACCATGGACGAAGGCCTGTCGCGCGCCGTGCGCAAGGTGTTCGTCGAGCTTTACCGCGCCGGGCTCATCTACAAGGACAAACGCCTTGTCAATTGGGACCCCGAGCTGCTCACCGCCATCTCCGACCTCGAGGTCGAGCAGATCGAGACCAAGGGTCACCTTTGGCATCTGCGCTATCCGATCGAGGGCGCGCGCTTCGATCCCAATGATCCTTCGACCTACATCGCGGTCGCCACCACCCGGCCAGAGACCATGCTTGGCGATACCGCCGTCGCTGTCCATCCCGACGACGAGCGCTACAAGCACCTTGTCGGCAAGAATGTGATCCTGCCGCTGGTCAGCCGCCGCATCCTCATCATCGCCGACGAATATTCTGACCCTGAGAAGGGCTCCGGCGCGGTGAAGATCACCCCGGCGCACGACTTCAATGACTTCGAGGTCGGCAAGCGCCACGGCCTTCCCATGGTCAACATCATGGGGCCCGAGGGGAAGCTCTTGCTCGACCCCAATCCTGACTTCACCCGCGGCGTCGAGCAAACGCCAGCGCTCAGGGCATTGATCCTCGAGTTCAACGGTGTGTTCCGCTTCGCCGCGCGCAAGATGATCGTGCATCATCTCGAGGCGCAAGGCCTCATGGAGAAGATCGAGCCGCACGTCCATACCGTGCCGCACGGCGATCGCTCAAATGCGGTGATCGAGCCGCGGCTCACGGACCAGTGGTACGTGGATGCAGCCACACTGGCCAAGCCCGCCATCGATGCAGTCAAGCGCGGCCGCACCGTGTTCGTGCCGAAGAACTGGGAGACCACTTACTTCCATTGGATGGAGAACATCCAGCCTTGGTGCATCTCGCGCCAGCTATGGTGGGGCCACCAAATCCCTGCTTGGTATGGGCCAGACGGCAAGGTGTTCGTCGCCGAAGACGAGGAAGGAGCCGCGGCGCTGGCCAAGGAGCATTACGGCAAGACCGTCGATCTCAGGCGCGACGAGGATGTGCTCGACACCTGGTTCTCCTCGGCGCTGTGGCCATTCTCAACGCTCGGCTGGCCGGACAAGACGCCCGAGCTTGCCCGCTACTACCCGACCGATGTCCTGATCACCGGCTTCGACATCATCTTCTTCTGGGTCGCGCGCATGATGATGATGGGCCTCCAATTCATGGAGGAGGTGCCCTTCCGCGACGTCTACATCCACGCGCTGGTCCGCGACGAGAAGGGCCAGAAGATGTCGAAGTCGAAGGGGAACGTCATCGATCCGCTTGGCCTGATCGACACTTACGGCGCCGACGCGCTGAGATTCACGCTTGCAGCCATGGCGGCGCAGGGACGCGACATCAAGCTCAGCGCAAGCCGTGTCGAAGGTTATCGCAACTTCGCGACCAAGCTGTGGAACGCCGCGCGCTTCGCGCAGATCAATGACTGCGTGCCACAGAGCGGCTTCGATCCGGGAAGCGCCAAGGTCACGCTCAACCGCTGGATCGCCGGCGAGACCGAGCGCACGGCGCGCGCGGTCACCGAAGCCATTGAGGCCTTCCGTTTCAACGAGGCCGCTGGCGCGATCTATCACTTTATCTGGCACGTCTACTGCGATTGGTATCTCGAGCTGATCAAGCCGATCGTCGCCAGTGCCGATGCTGAAACGGCCGCCGAAACCCGCGCCATGGCCGCCTTCGTGCTCGATCAGGCGCTCATCCTGCTCCATCCCTTCATGCCATTCGTCACCGAAGAGCTATGGGCGAAGATGGCAAACGAGGCCGAAGGCCGGGCGAGCTTCTTGATGCTTGCGCCCTGGCCCAAGTCGTGCGGACTAGAGAATGCCGAGGCAGATGCCGAGATCGGCTGGCTGATCGAGCTCATCTCGGAGGTTCGCTCGGTGCGCTCTGAGATGAACGTGCCGGCCGCAGCCAAGGTGCCGCTCGTCATTGCCGGTGCCAGCGATCGGACGCGCGCCCGTGTCGCCCTCCATGGTGAGACCATCAAGCGGCTCTCGCGTCTGGACAGCCTGGATTTCGGCAAGCCGCCGCATGGCGCAGTGCAGATCGTGCTGGACGAGTCTGTGCTCGCGCTACCCCTCGCCGGTATCATCGACATCGGGGCGGAGTCACGGCGCCTCAAGCGCGAGATCGATAAAGTGGGCTCCGAGATCAAGCAGCTTGACGCCAAGCTAGCCAACGAGAAGTTCGTCGCGCGCGCGCCCGAGCACGTGGTCGAGGAGCAGCGGGAGAGGAAGACCGAGGCCGAGGCCACTGCTGCCAAGCTCGAACAGGCTCTGAAACGCCTCGAAGCCGCGTTGTAGCCCGGGCCCAAGGGGCAAGTGGCCCCACTTCCCTCGCAATGACACTCTAGGACCGGTGGGCTATGGGGCGCAGATGGGTCTTGAGCGCGATCGCGGTCGGAGTCGTAGCCGGTCTTCTGTTTGCGATCTTTCCGCAATTGGATCTTGCGATCCCGGGATGGTTCTTTGACCCCGTCCGCGGGAATTTCCCGCTCGCGATTACGTGGTTCCCCAATCTCATACGAACCATTGGCCATTGGACAACGTGGCTCATCGTGTTGGCCGCCGGCGGGTCTCTTCTGGCGAAGATCCTATTTCCCCGCACGAAGGCGCTGTTATCGCCGAGGATTGCGCTTTTTCTCGTTTGCTCCTTTGCCATCGGCCCCGGTCTTATCGTCAACGGGATTCTCAAGCCCACCTGGGCGAGACCACGCCCGGTATTCGTTCAGCAGTTCGGCAAGCAAGAAACGTTCGAGCCGTGGTGGAAGCCCGGCGGGGACTGCCGAAGCAATTGCTCCTTCGTGTCAGGCGATGCGACCGAAGCCTTCTGGCTTCTCGCGCCAGCGAGCATCACCCCGCCAATCATAAGGCCCGTAGCAGAGATTGCTGTGGTCGGCTTTGCCACGGCGCTCGGCAGCTTGCGCGTCGTTTTCGGCCGCCACTTCCCAACCGACGTGATCTTTGCCGGCGTCATCATGGTAATCGTGGTTGCTGCCTGCCGGCGTGTTTTTCTGAGGATGGACGACAGCAAGATCGAGCGAAGCCTCGAGCGCATCGGTGACTCTCTCCGTCACCATTTCGCGCGGTGGCTCAATTGGCTTCGGGCCGCCTCACAGCGCAAGTCGCGCGACGGCCGCGGCGATCCACACCAGAGCGACGAGAAGAAGCGCAAAGAACACGCCAGCCGAGGCGAGGTCCTTGGTGATACGGATGGCATCGTGTTTTTCGGGCTGGATATGATTGCACAGGCGCTCGACCGCGGTGTTGAGGAACTCGATCGAGAGGACTAGCAACAGGCTTGCGATCAGCGCCACCCATGTCCACAAGTCGCGGGCGATGAAGAAGGACAGCGGGAAGGCGATGCAAGCGATCGCCATCTCCTGCTTGATCGCGGCTTCGGTTCTGAGGCCTTCCTTGATGCCGCCGACGGTGTTCCAGAAGGCGGCCTTGATTCGAACAAGCCCGCCCCGCCCCGGCATGGCCGATTGCTGCTGCCTAAAGCCGATTTCGGCGTCATATGACTGCCTTTCGGTTCGTTTTGCGTCCATCGGAGTTCTGTCTCAATACGCGGTAGGCTCGGCCAGCCTTAGATGACGGTTCGGCGATACTTCCGCTAGGGCTGGGCGTTCAATTCGCCTCTCCTTTTGCCGGAGTAGGGCACAAGATTAGCCATTCCAGCAAACTTCACCCAAAATCTCCGCGACTGTATCTAAATTGCAACAGAGTGAGGCATTTTCGCCCCGTTTGCGCCATAAAACTTTGGGACATCGGCCTTGCAGGAGGAGCGTCGGCCGTTAGCACTTCCAATTGCTCCAAGTTGGGGGACGAGCAAGGGAAGAGAGCGGCCGAGCCATTGGGGAGCGGTGGTCCACGCCATATATCTCTCCCTTCACACCTCACCCGGCGTTAACAGATGGACGCGAAGACGTTCGATAAATCGCGCTTGCCGAGCCGACATGTGACCGAAGGGCCGTCCCGGGCGCCCCATCGCTCCTACTACTATGCCATGGGTCTCTCGCAGGAGCAGATCCATCAGCCGTTCGTCGGCGTCGCCACCTGCTGGAACGAAGCCGCGCCTTGCAACATCGCGCTAATGCGCCAGGCGCAGGCGGTGAAGCAGGGCATCGCCGCATCTAACGGCACGCCGCGCGAATTCTGCACCATCACCGTCACCGACGGCATCGCCATGGGGCACGAGGGCATGAAGTCTTCGCTTCCCTCTCGCGAGGTCATCGCCGATTCCGTCGAGCTCACCATGCGCGGCCATTGCTACGACGCGCTGGTCGGCATGGCAGGCTGCGACAAGTCGCTTCCCGGCATGATGATGACCATGTGCCGCCTCAACGTGCCATCGATCTTCATCTATGGCGGCTCGATCTTGCCGGGCTCGTTCAAGGGCCGCGCCGTGACAGTGCAGGACCTGTTCGAGGCGGTTGGCCAATATTCGGTCGGCAAGATGTCGGCAGAGGACTTGGACGAGCTCGAGCATGTCGCCTGTCCTTCGGCCGGCGCCTGCGGCGCCCAGTTCACCGCCAACACCATGGCCTGCGTCTCGGAGGCGATCGGGCTCGCTCTGCCTTACTCGGCGGGGGCGCCTGCGCCCTATCAAATCAGAGACCGCTTCTGCATGGCTGCCGGCGAGAAGGTCATGGACCTTATCGCCCTCAACATCCGCCCGCGTGACATCGTCACCCGCAAGGCCCTCGAAAATGCGTCGGCCATCGTTGCAGCGACTGGTGGCTCAACCAATGCCGCACTGCATTTGCCAGCCATCGCGCACGAGTGCGGCATCGATTTCGACCTGTTCGATGTCGCCGAGGTCTTGAAACGGACACCTTATATCGCGGATTTGAAACCTTCTGGCCGCTATGTCGCCAAGGACTTGTTCGAAGCTGGCGGCGTGCCGCTTCTGATGAAAACCCTCCTCGATCATGGCTACTTCCACGGCGATGTCATCACGGTCACCGGCCGGACCATGAAGGAGAACCTCTCCAAGGTCAGGTGGAACCCCGATCAGGACGTGGTGCGGTCTGCCGACAATCCTCTGTCGCCGACCGGCGGCGTAGTTGGCTTGAAGGGCTCGCTCGCGCCTGACGGCGCCATCGTCAAGGTCGCCGGCATGAAGGGGCTCAGGTTCCGCGGGCCGGCGCGCTGCTTCGATTGCGAGGAGGACGCCTTCGCTGCCGTGAGCACGAAGCGCTACGCCGAGGGCGACGTGATCGTCATCCGCTACGAGGGTCCCAAGGGCGGCCCAGGCATGCGCGAGATGCTGTCGACCACGGCGGCGCTCTACGGCCAGGGCATGGGCGACAAGGTTGCACTCATCACCGACGGCCGCTTTTCAGGCGCGACGCGCGGATTTTGCGTTGGCCATGTCGGGCCAGAGGCTGCTGTCGGGGGCCCCATCGCGCTGCTTCGCGACGGCGACATGATCGTTCTCGATGCCGAAAAAGGAGCATTGGACGTTGAGCTCAGCAAGGCTGAGTTGAAGTCGCGTGCGAAGACGTGGAAGGCGCGGCCGGCCCCGTTCCAAAGCGGCTATCTGTGGAAATACGCGAACGAGGTGGGGCCGGCCAGGACCGGGGCCGTGACCCATCCCGGCGCAAGCGAGGAAGCCCACTGCTATGCGGACGTCTAGCCTCGCGCTCGGGATCGTCGCGGCCCTGATGATGCTGGGTCCGGTGGCGGTTGGCGCCGACGATTTGCCGCCTTATGCCTCGGCAACCGAAGCCTATCGCGAAGGCGTGACCGCGCTAAAAGGCGGGCGGATGGTCGTCGCCCTGCCTGCCCTCGAATATGCCGCTAAGCGCGGCGTGCTCGGCGCCCAGCTCAAGCTCGCGCGCCTCTATGCGGCCGGCCACGACGTACCCGAGGACGACGCCAAAGCCTTCTCCTATTTCCAGGAGATCGCCGACCAATATGCCGATATCAGCCCATCGAGCCCGATCGCCAAATATGTTGGCGAGTCCCTGGTCGCGCTCGGCCAATACTATACGACCGGCATCCCTGCCATACCGCTTCCGGCCAATCCGAGTTACGCCGCAGACATCTACCGCCACGCGGCAAGTTATTTCGGCGACGCCGAGGCGCAATATCAGCTCGGCCGCCTTTATCTGTCGGGCGAGGGGGTGGAGAAGAATCCGAGCCTTGCCGTCAATTGGCTCGCCACCGCCGCCAAGAAGCAGCATGCCGCGGCGCAAGCGACGCTCGGTGAGCTCCTGTGGAAGGGCAACGAAGTGCGCCAGAGGCAGGCGAGGGGCCTTGCCCTTCTCACGCTCGCACACGAGAATTCCAAGGCCGAGGGCGATGAGCCGAAATGGATCGCCGACCTCTACCAGGATGCCTTCGCCAAATCCGACAACGCCACGCGGAAAGAAGCCGAGCTCCTTCTGCCTGAGCTTGGCACAACCAAGACGCCAGTCGTGATAAACGGCGGGCCGGACGAGCACATCGTCATCGAAGCTCCGCAGGGCGCGCTTGCACTTCCCTCGGCGGCACAGCCGGCAGAAGGCCCGGCAACGCCGAGGCCCTCGGCTCCGGCTCCAGCCCCGATCGGGCTTTCGGTCGGCTTCGGCGCGCAACCAAACCAGCCCTGAACGCGCGCTCCGCCGCCGGCGACAAGGCCTGAGTGCATCGGCAGCTTGTGGGGCAATCTCTACGACGACAATAAAGCTACCCTAGTCTCGATCGGCACGAGCTTCACCCTCAAGGACGACCTGCAAGACGTACGGGGCGAGGTGTCAGCCGGTGTGAACTTCTTCAATCCCTCCGCCAACACCTCTGTCTTCGCTAAGGTCGACGTCACCTTCGGCGAGGACATCGACGGCGTCGGCGGCAAGGCCAGCATGCGCGTCGCCTGGTAGACCGTCCCCGCTAGACGTTCAGCTCGATAAAGATCGGCACGTGATCCGAGGGCTTCTCCCAGCCGCGCGGCGTGGGATCGATCTCGCACGATTGCAGCCGATCTGCCGCCTGCGGCGAGAGCAGCAAGTGGTCGATGCGCAAGCCCTGGTTCTTCTGCCAGGCGCCGGCCTGATAGTCCCAGAAGGTGTAGCGGTGCGGCTCGTCGTGACAGGCGCGGAACGCGTCGGTCAGGCCGAGATTGACGAGCGTCTGGAAATGCGCACGCGTCTCTGGCCTGAACAGGGCATCCTCGGTCCAGGCGGCCGGGTTGTACACGTCCTCCGGTGCCGGGATGACGTTGAAGTCTCCGGCGACAATCATCGGCTCCTCGTTGGCGAGCAGCGTTTTGATGCGGTCTCTGAGCCGCGTCATCCACGCGAGCTTGTAGACATATTTTTCGGTGCCTGGAGGGTTCCCGTTCGGCAGATAGATATTGAGCAGGCGAAGCACGCCTGAGGGCACCGAGACGCAAGCCTCGAGATAGCGCGCCTGCAAATCGTCGGGATCGCCGGCGAGCCGGGGGGTGATGTCGTCGAACGGGAGCTTCGAGATCAGGGCGACGCCGTTGAAGCCCTTCTGCCCGTGCACGGCGACGTTATAGCCGAGATCCTCGAACGCCTCCTTGGGGAAGGCATCGTCGAGGCATTTGATTTCCTGGAGGCAGGCGATGTCGGGCGAGGCCCCCTTGAGCCAGGTCGTGGCCGCGTCGATGCGCGCCTTGATGCCGTTGATGTTCCAGGTGGCGATCTTCATGGGTGTCGAATGTCATTGCCCGGCTTGACCGGGCGATCCCGTAACCACCGCGGCCCGCAATTAGGTGATTACTGGATTCCCGCTTTCGCGGGAATGACGAGGTGGAGGTCAGATCGAGAAGCTGGTGCCGCAGCCGCAACTGGCCGTGACGTTGGGGTTGTTGACCTTGAACTGCGCGCCGATCAGGTCGTCCACGAAGTCGATCTCGCTCCCTTGCATGAACGGAAGCGAAACGGGATCGACCACCACACGTGCGCCGTCGCGCTCGATCAGGAGGTCATCGGGCGCCGTCTCGGTGACGAGGTCGAAGCGGTACTGGAAACCGGAGCAGCCGCCGCCCTCGACGCTCACGCGAAACAGCGTGGGCGCCGTCTCGCCGGCAATGAGTTCGGCGATGCGCGATGCCGCACGCGGGCTCAAGGTGATGGACGGTTCGCTCATCTTGGGTGTAGCCAATCTCTGTTTGAAACATAGGATGGCAGACCCACTTGTCAATCGACCAACGCCTGAAAGCGAAGCGGGTTTTTCCCGCAAAAACAGGAGCCTCAGGCCCTGAACTTGGCGGAGCGCTTCCGCCCTATGCCGCAGATGCCCGCCAGAGCCGCGGGCGGCTTGTGCCGGAGCCGTCGAGCCCGACCCGCTCGCCCTTCGCCCGCGACCGCGACCGCATCCTGCATGCCACTGCCTTCCGGCGGCTGAACTACAAGACGCAGGTTTTCATCTATCACGAGGGCGATCACTACCGCTCGCGGCTCACCCATAGCCTCGAGGTGGCCCAAATCGCCCGCTCGATGGCGCGGAGGCTTCGGCTTGATGAGGACCTGACCGAGGCGCTCGCGCTCGCCCACGATCTCGGCCACCCGCCCTTCGGCCATGCCGGCGAGCGGGCGCTCGACGCGGCGATGACGAGTGCGGGCGGCTTCGACCACAACGCGCAGTCGCTTCGCGTGGTCACCGAGCTTGAACGCAAATATGCGAGCTTCGATGGGCTCAACCTCACCTGGGAGATGCTCGAAGGCCTGGTCAAGCATAACGGCCCTTTGCTTGGGACCAAGGCCACGCAGCCTGTTCCCGAGCCCATCCTCGCCTACTCGGCGAAGCATGACCTCGAGCTCGCGACCTTTGCATCGGTCGAGGCGCAAGTGGCTTCGCTCGCCGACGACATCGCCTACAACAATCACGACATCGATGATGGCTACCGCGCCGGGTTCTTCACCTTCGCCGGACTCGGGGAGGTGCCGATTGCCGGCCGGGCGCTTGCCGAGGTTCGCGCAGCCTTTCCAGGCACTAACGGCCCGCGTCTCCTTTATGAGTCAATCCGCATGGTCATGACCGCAATGGTCGAGGACGCCATCGCCGAAACCACGCGGCGGCTGGACGAGCTAGGGCCAGAGAGCGCGAACGATGTTCGCAGCGCGCCGCGCGCGATGGTTGCCTTCTCAGAAGTCATGCAGTGCGAGCTCGACGCGCTGCGTGTCTTCTTGCTCGCCCGCGTCTACCGCCACCCCCGCATCATGCGCATCATGGGCGATGCCGAGAATGTCGTGGCGCAGCTGTTCGAGCGATACGGCGGCAAAGCGGCGGCACTTCCGCCTGAATGGCGCGAGCAGGCGCCAGAGCCCGGCACGCGTGCTTACGCCCGCCACGTCGCGGATTTCATTGCCGGCATGACCGACCGCTACGCGCTCGCCGAACATCGCCGCCTGTTTGACGTGACCCCCGATTTACGTTAGTCGCGGGCCCCATCCCTCCGGAGCCTCCATGAACGTCTTTGCAGGTTTCCACGGTCGCGTTCTCGCCGCCGTCCAGCAGCTCAAGCATGACGGCGTTCTGCCGCATGAGGCGAGCATTGAAGGCATCACGCTAGAGCCGCCCAAGGATGCCTCGCACGGCGACCTCGCCACCAAC
>Ga0126381_100007630_pt1 | contig 12058 bp, 10 predicted proteins | sample PanSoiMetPlot_28_FD_96465 | JGI IMG/M metagenome (GOLD analysis project Ga0126381, IMG submission 96465) | Tropical forest soil microbial communities from Panama - MetaG Plot_28 | ecosystem: Environmental > Terrestrial > Soil > Tropical forest > Bulk soil | place: Panama | collected 2016-02-17
CCGCTTAGGCTCGATCCCGAAAACGTTAGGTCCGGCTGAAAGCTCGGTGTCTGCGCGCATACAGACGTAGCCGCACTCAGCATAACCAGCAAACAACTCGCCATCCGGAATGGATTATTCATTGTCTCTCGGACCCCTTCGGTTTTGGCGCTCTTCGCAATTCATCTTGCGTACTACGCAACCATCATTTAGAAAGCGGAGTCATAATAGCATTGCTCCGGGCACCATTGTCGAGAGGTTATTTCACAAAATTTTTGCCTGATTAAGAGCCAACTGTGAGGAGTTTCCTGAAATGTCGCCTATCCTGAGAGGAATCGTTGTCTCAGCACCACTTCTTTTGTATATGGCTTCCGCTGGCAGTAACCCGCATCTCGTAAATGCCAATCCAAACGCAGTTAAGGAATCCCTAGCAAAAATCGAACGCCTCGACCCCGCTCTCGACGCTATCGTCCCGGAGAATGCCACTTGGCGGCTCCTGGCTACGGGGTTCACGTGGACCGAGGGCCCTGTCTGGATCCACTCCGGCTACCTACTCTTTGCCGACATTCCCAGCAACAGTATCCGCAAAATCGCTCCAGACGGCGGCATATCCATATGGTTACAGCCCAGCGGATATCGTGGCGACAAGCCATTTGGCGGCAAGGAACCAGGCTCCAATGGTATGACTCTCGACCCGAAGGGCCGACTCACTGTGGCTGGCCACGCAGCACGCAACGTCCAGCGATTTGAGTCCATGGACCCGCACGGGACGCTCACAATCCTTGCTGACAGTTATGAAGGCAACAAACTCAACAGCCCCAACGACGTCGTTTACGGCTCTGACGGTTCACTCTACTTCACCGATCCTCCCTATGGGCTTGCTACGCAAAGCGACAATGACCCTGCCAAAGAACTCAAAGTGAACGGTGTCTTTCGCATTCGCGGCGCGCTCAACCAGGCACCCGGCGCTCCACCGAATCGCGGTGCTCTGCAACTTCTCGTCAGTGATCTACCGCGCCCTAACGGCCTCGCCTTCTCACCCGACGGCAAATTTCTCTACGTCGCCAACACCGATCCCAAGAAATGGATGCGCTATCCAGTTAAACCAGACGGCAGCCTCGGCTTCGGGACCGTCTTCGTCGATGCCTCTTCCGACAAACGCATCGGCGCGCCCGACGGGATAAAGGTGGACACGAAGGGAAATCTCTACGCTACTGGCCCCGGCGGCATCTGGATCGTCTCACCTGAGGGAAGACATCTCGGAACGATCCTCACCGAAAAGAGCACGGCCAACTTAGCCTGGGGAGGCACCGACGCCACCACCCTCTTCATCACTTCGTCCGATGCCGTCTACAGTATCCGCCTGAAGATCAAGGGCATCATGCCGTAGGCTCAGTCCATTTGATCGGAATAACACCGATATGCGTGTTTCGCAATTGGATTTGCGTGATGCGCATGATACCTGTTCTACTTTCGCCTGGGAGCTTGCATGAAGATCGACCGTCGCGCCTTTGTCACTGGCACAGGTGCCTTGATCGCAACGCCGCATATGCTCAACGCATTCGGCCAGAAATCCCCCGCGCCGGCCTCTAAGCCCGCTGCGACCGCCACTGCAGCTGGCACAGCCGCCCATAACCTCCGCATCGAGCCCGTCACCCTCGACATTGCCCCCGGCATCTCCATCAAGACCTTCGGCTACAATGGACAGGTCCCCGGCCCACTCCTGCGCCTCAAGCACGGTGTTCCGGTTTCCATCGACGTCGCGAACAATAGCGGACGCGAGGACATCGTCCACTGGCACGGCCTTCGCACCGATGTCGTCAATGACGGAGCCATGGAAGAGGGCTCGCCGATGATCCCCGCCGGCAAAACCCAGCGCTACAACGTGACGCCCGATCCCGTCGGCACACGCTGGTACCACACTCACAGCTCCGCCGGCCCCGACCTCACGAAAGGCCAATACACCGGTCAGTTCGGCTTCCTCCTCGTGGAAGGCAAAGACAATCCCGGCCGTTACGATCAGGAGGTCTTTCTTGCCATCCACCACTGGGAGCCCTACTTCGCACCGATGGCCGAGGTCATGCAGGAGAACTCCTCCCAACACCCTGCCTCCACCGGTTCCGACGTCGCCTACAAGCACGCCACGATCAACGGTCACTGCCTCGGCGCAGGCGAGCCCATCCGGGTCAAGAAGGGCCAGAAGGTCCTCATGCATCTACTCAATGCCAGCGCGACCGACCATTGCATCCTGTCGCTTCCCGGCCATACCTTCACCGTCCTCGCGCTCGACGGCAACGTTGTCCCCAACCCGCAGCCCACAGAGATCGTCGCCCTCGCCGCCGCCGAACGCGTCGACGCTATCGTCGAGATGAACACGCCCGGTGTATGGATCCTCGGCTCCGTGCTGCCCAAAGCACGGGACATGGGTCTCGGTATCATCATCGAGTACGAAGGCGCAACGGGGAAGCCTGACTGGAAAGATCCCACGCAAAAGGCATGGGACTATTCGGTCTTCGCGAAGAAGTCGCCGGCTCTCGCTCCCGATGAAACTGTCACCCTGATCTTCAAGGATGCCGGTCCCGAAGAGGGCTCCCAGTTCGACCGCTGGACCATCAATGACCAGTCATGGCCCAACGTCGACCCCATCCAGGTCAAGCAGGGCAAGCGCTACCGCCTCGTCTTCCAGAACTTCAGCGCCGACCAGCACCCGATGCACCTTCATCGTCACAGTTTTGAAATTGCGAAGATTGGGACTCAGGAGATCAGCGGCCTTATCAAAGACACAGTCAATGTAGGCCCAATGCAAACCGTAGCCGTCGATTTCGTGGCAGACAACCCTGGCGACAGCCTCCTGCACTGCCACATGCAACTCCATATGGATTTCGGTTTCATGACACTCCTCAAGTACGGATAACGCGCGCTTTCCCTTGATCTTCGACGGTCAGGTTTTGTTCAACCCACGAGTGGTCAATAGGATATTGGAGGCATCTGACCGGGACAGAATGAATGCAGATCAAACGAGCAATCGAAAGAGTGCCTGGTGGCATGATGGTCGTTCCTATGTTATTTGGAGCGACGCTCACCACGTTCGCTCCTCACGCAGGTCCGTTCTTTGGATCTTTCACAAATGCGCTGTTCACTGGAGCTCTGCCGATCCTCGCTGTCTTCTATGTCTGTATGGGAGCGCGTATCTCGCTCGCCCTTCTTCCGCAGTTGCTGAAGAAGGGCGGAGTATTGATGGCCACAAAGGTTACTCTCGGCTTTCTTGCTAGCTTTGTCCTTGGGCATCTCATTGGCATCGACCCTATTCGCACCGGATGGTTTGCGGGTCTTTCCACGCTTGCCGTCGTCGCTGCTATCAACGATACAAATGGCGGCCTCTACATGGCTCTGATGGAGAAATACGGCCAGCCAACCGACTCCGCAGCATACGCAGTGATGTCGATTGAGTCCGGTCCATTTTTTACTATGGTTTCCCTTGGCATTGCCGGTCTAGCGGCCTTCCCCTGGCAGACGCTGGTAGGAGCCATTCTGCCCCTGGCGGTCGGAATGCTTCTTGGAAATCTCGATCACGAGATGCGCCTCTTCCTCTCCCAGGGCGTTTCGGTCCTCATCCCCTTCTTCGCCTTTGCACTCGGTTGCACGCTTGATCTCCATCGCGTCGCGACCGCCGGATTGCTCGGACTCGCCCTCGGTGTAGTTTTGGTGTTGGTCAGTACAGCCTGCCTTATAACTGCGGATCGCCTCACAGGCAGCGACGGCACCGCGGGAATTGCCGCAGCAACCACGGCCGGCAATGCCGCGGCCGTGCCGATGCTGGTTGCGATTGCTAATCCCAGATATGCAGCCGCAGCAGCACCCGCTACCGTGCTCGTCGCCTCCTGCGTTATCGTAAGCAGCCTGTTGATTCCTCCGCTGACGGCGTTGTGGAAGGCGCGCATGACCCGTTCGCAGGAGACGGCCGCGTCTCTGTTATCACGGGAGATCAGATAATTGCGCAGACTCCTGATTCTCGCCGACAATCTTAAAGGTGCAGCCGACTGAGCCAATGCGTTTGCAGGATACGGGCTCAGCGCGACGGTGAGGTGCAAACCCACTCTGGAGGTGTGGGAAAGGATCGGGCGAGGCTATGAGCTAGCTCATCCGGTACGTGCGGGTCCTTCTGATTCCACAATCATTGCGGCTCATCCCGCCCCTCACCTCTTGCGATCGGTGACGGCCCATCTCTCGGATCGGCGCAGTTTGTCGGTCGGCTCTCATCACTGGGGATCACGAAAGCCAATCAATCAATTCGTCACATTCGACGAATCCTTGACAGCACCTACCTTGCCAGCGCGAACGGTGCGCGCAGACGAACGTCGCGGGACGACGCACCAATCTGTATTTCAAATTCGCCGGGCTCTGCAGTCCATGCATGCGTGGCCGGATTCCAGTAAGAGAAGGCCGCGCGATCCAGCGTGAGCTGCACCGTCTGCGACTCGCCGGGTTTCAGGTCAACGCGCTTGAACCCTTTTAGCTCATGCGCCGGACGATCAATCTTAGAGTGACCGTCATGCACATACAGCTCCACGACTTCGGCTCCGGCGCGTGAGCCGGTGTTATGGAGTTTCAAACTGACATCGACCAATTCGTCTCCACTCGTCTTACTCGGTTTCACCTTTAGGTCGCTATATGCAAACGTTGTATAGCTGAGTCCGAAGCCGAAGGGAAACTGCGGCTCGACACTCTTGCTATCAAAGTAGCGATATCCGACGTAGATGCCTTCGGCGTAGTCAACCGTGAGGTTGTTGCCGGGGTAACGGCCGTAGGCGGGCGAATCTTCGAATCGCTTAGGAAAGGACGCTGGGAGCTTTCCTGATGGATTGGCATCGCCAAAGAGAATCGAAGCCAATGCGTGACCGGCCTCTTGACCGCCGTACCACATATCAAGCAATGCCGGAGTTTGTGCGATCCAGCGCGTCATTGTGACTGGATTGCCAGTGTTGAGCACGACAACAGTTCTTGGGTTTGCCTTCACGACGGCTTCGATGAGAGCGTTCTGACCTTCAGGCAGATCCATGGTCTTGACATCAAAACCTTCTCCTTCGAGGCCGGGGTACCGCCCTACAACGACTACGGCGAAGTCAGCATTGGCGGCAGCCTCGGTAGCTTCCTTAAGAAGCTTTGCACTGGAATCAGCATTGGTTGGGTTTTCGCCTTCCATCTCAACGCCTAACGCATAGGTTACCTTCACGGAACTGGAGGCGCGTTCACGGATGCCATCGAGCGGCGCGATGGAGTATTTGGAACTCACCAGTGAACTCCCGCCTCCTCCGGTGCGTGCGACTGCTGCGTTCGGGCCAATAACAGCGATCGAATGAATCTTCGAAGTATCGAGAGGCAGAAGCCCTCCATCATTCTTTAGCAGCACGATGCCTTCGGTGGCGCCCTGGCGTGCAATGGCCCGCTGTGCAGGTGTGTCCACTTCGCCCCCTCCGGTGTGAGGATGGTCAAAGATACCGCTCAAGAAGATGACGCGTAGGAGACGTTCCACATTGTCGTCGAGCGTGGCCTTACTGATCTGTCCAGACTTCACGGCAGCAAGTACTTTCTCTGCTGTGAGCCAACCGGAATCGTTGCCAGCTTGCTGAGTACGCGGACTCGCGAGCCACTTCTGCATCGGCGGCCCGCCAGGCATCTCGAGGTCCATACCTGCATTAACAGTCGGCGCAGTGGAATACGTGCTGCCCCAATCGGAGACGACAAATCCCTTGAACCCGAATTCCTTCTGCAGGATGTCATGCAGAAGCGCTCCACTCTCGGCGCAGTGGACGCCGTTCACCTTGTTATAGGCCGACATCACATTCCACACTTCACCTTCTTGGACCGCGGCCTTGAAGGCAGGCAGGTAGATTTCATGGAGTGTGCGGTCGTCGATGATGGCGTCTATGCGATGCCGCTCGTACTCCTCGTTGTTGGCGGCAAAGTGTTTGACTGAGGGAATTACGCCCTCGCCTTGCACTCCATGGATATATGCCACGGCAAGGCGGCCTGAAAGAAATGGATCTTCGCCGTATCCTTCAAAATTTCGCCCCCAAAGCGGCTGGCGGTTGATATTGACGGTAGGTCCGAGGATCATGTCGCGGCCCAGCGCTTTGACCTCCTGTGCGATGGCCTGTCCTTCGCGTTGGACAAGGTCCGTGTCCCAGGTCGCTGCCATAGCAATGCCGGAGGGGAAAGAAGTAGCCTCGATCTTTACTGCGGCATTTGCCGCGCTTGTGATAGCTGAACTGCCCAGCCAGGAACGCACGCCCATGGGTCCATCGGCCATCTTGATAGCGGGAATTCCGAGGCGTGGGATGGGCGCAGATTCCATCCATCCTGAACCGGACAGCATCGCGGCTTTTTCTTCAAGCGTCATGCGGTTCAGCAGATCGGTGGCGCGTTGCTCAGCCGAGAGCTTTGGATTTCGATAAGGTACGTTGGCAGGGGGTGCGGCGTGTTGGGCAAAAACGCACGAGAGTGGGGCCAAGACCGTCGCGAAAAGAACAAGGATCAACGAACCGAAGAGATGGCGACGTGCATTGCGCATCAGGAAAGCTCCATGGGCGAGATATCCATCTTTGGAAGAGCGCTGTCAGAATATCGGACACATCACGGACCAGGCTAGAATTCGGTCGAAATTCAGCGACAAGTGGTGAGCGATTCATCAGTCACCACATCCGCGTTTGAACGAAGCCGAACCCGTATTCGCCGGAGATATCGGAATTGCTGAACGCCGGGCAGGCTCCGTTCGCTGCGTTCGGACGCTGCTTCTCGAGGACGCCGGACAGCTGAGGTGATGCGGCGTCATAGGGATGAAGTTCCCGTTCCCGTTTGCCCGAATAACAATGGAAAGATTGATGGCCGGCGATGCTGAAGTGTTGGCGAGCGTCAACGTTCCCAGGGCGACACTGGAGGCTCCTGCGGGCGTGTTCAGGGCGAAGCAGCCGGTGAAGGCAAGCCCATTGCCGCTCGTCGCGCCGCTGCCGATCTTGTTCTCCTGAATCAGGCCATTGGAGGTGGTATTGACGCCGTCAGCATGGAACCTGCCGACAACCGTGGTAAACGTGTTTTCCCCGGTGAAGCCCTGTCCGCCAAATGCGTAATCACCGGTAAGGAGGCTCGCCGCGCTGCCGCCGTTGGCGCAGCCGCTCGCTCCGGTAACGGTGAACACCGTGCTGCTGCTCGTGGGACTAGCTATTCCGGCGACGGTTACGACCCGGTGGTTGCGAGGGACGGTACATCCGCGACGATGCTGGTATTGCTCCAAATGACAATCGTCATGGCATTCGTACCGTTGAAGGTGACCGTGCTGTTGCCTTGAGACGATCCGAAATTCGAACCTGTATGGAGACCGAGCTCCCGATTGTCTCGGAGGTCACCTCAGTCTGCGGCAGCTTGTCGCCAGCATTTGTCGAATGTGACTCGGGAGTGCTACAGGAGGGATCGTCGGCGAGTCGAATTGCGCTGCCGGTAGGGTACCGTCGCGCATCCGGTTTGGCACGGCAAGGCAGGTATGGATTTCGCCGAAGGAAGATCGCTAGATTCGGCCGGAATTCGGCAAACCGTGGAAGTATAAGTTGTTTATTTTACGTAATTTACATGACCCGGCGGTGGGTACAGGCCCCCGAGGGAGCGCTCGCGCAAAGGGTGGAGTTTGTGCCTGATTGTGCGCCTTGGTTTGAACTGCTCAGTGTGAAGCAAACGGCTGAGCACCTATTCCTGCGCTACCAGCGTAGGCGAATGGCAGAAAGTTCTAAAATCGTCCTCTAGGGTGTTCAATTTGCTTCATCGCGCTCCGTCAATGGGCGCGGGAAAGCCAGGGCATCGATTCTGCATCCAACGTGATCACCACCACCGATCTGGCGTCAATATTTGCTCTGCTTCGTCCCATGCGAGGTTCTCAAGTAGAATGCCGCGGTTTGCTATTTTGGATTTTGGATGTCGAGGGCTTTTGTGCGAAGCATGGCACTGTAAGCACCGAAACGCCGAGGAGAAGGAGTAAGAACCTGGATGCGGAACCTTCGAAGCGATGACTAGGAGGAGAATCAATGAAAGCGACGCAGCAACTTCATGATTTGGGGCAGAGTCTTTGGCTGGACAACATTACTCGTGATCTGCTGGACAACGGCACTCTGAAACGCTACATCGATGATCTTTCGGTTACGGGCTTAACTTCAAACCCGACCATCTTTGAGCACGCTATATCTAAAAGCAGCTCGTATGACCCAGAGGTTCGCCGCCTGATGCAGAAGGGCATCACAGGTGAGGACCTGTTCTTCGAGCTGGCGTTGCAAGACTTGACGCGAGCTGCTGATCTGTTTGCGTCCGTTCACGAACGCACGGCAGGCACCGACGGTTTCGTTTCACTTGAGTTGTCGCCACTTCTCGCTTACGAGACCAAGAAATCTGTATCGGCAGCAAAGCGTCTCCATGAGAAAGGAAATCGTCCGAATCTCTTCATCAAGATTCCAGGCACAAGTAACGGCGTGCCCGCGATCGAGGAATCGATTGCAAACGGTATTGCCATCAATGTCACGCTTCTTTTCTCGCGTGAGCAGTACCTTGCATCGGCAGAAGCCTATATGCGCGGCCTGGAGCGGCGCGTGACCGCTGGGCTTAGTCCGGATGTTCGCTCGGTCGCTTCGGTCTTTCTGAGCCGTTGGGATGGCGCAACCATGGACAAGGTTCCCGATGCACTGCGCGATAAATTGGGCATTGCCGTCGGACAACAGGTCTACAAGGCGTACCGGGATATGCTGGGGTCCGATCGCTGGCAACGGCTTTCGAATTTTGGCGCTCGTCCACAGCGCCTGCTCTTTGCCAGCACCGGAACGAAGGATCCCAAGGCTTCGGACGTTCTCTATATCAACGCGCTGGCTGCACCGAACACGATCAATACCATGCCGGAGAAGACGCTGCTTGCATTCAGCGAGCATGGGAACCTGACCGGGACACTTCCACGAGATGGAGGTGACTGCGAACGCGTCCTCACCGATTTCAGAAATGCAGGGATCGACCTCGACAAGCTTGCTGCGGACCTGCAATCGCAAGGCGCCAAGGCATTCGACGAATCGTGGAGCAAGCTGCTGGAGGCCATCGAGGCCAAAGGCAAAGTGCTGCAAGGAGTTGGCTGAACCAGTGCTGGTCGGTGAAATCCTCGAGGCGAGGTAAACATACCTGCCGGAAATTTCAATAGCTTCCCAAATGCTCAGTCTTCGTTCCTGTCGGATAGAGTGATTTCTGTATTTGCAGGCGTATCTTTTACGCGTAGGCCATCGTCCTGACGGTGGTCGAGGACAGAGAGTCCTGACTCTCTGTTTATCTGTTTAACAGAGAGGAGGGGCTATCTATGTCGCACCACTACTCCGGGGCCGACTGGGGCTTCCCCCATGGTGATGCCCGCCTTGACCTCACAGATTTATATGCCTTCCCCAAGCCGGGAGATGCTGAAAAGTCGATCTTAATCATGAACGTGCACCCGTCCGCTGGCGAGAACCCACCCGGGCCCACTACCGCCGAACCTTTCTCGCCCGAGGCACTATACGAACTCAAGATTGACTCGGACGGTGACGCGGTCGCCGATATCGCCTATCGAGTGCGTTTTTCCTCCTCCGACGGCGCGCAGACCGCAACGATGCGGCGCGTTGAGGGCGCCGGGGCCGCAGGCATCGATGACGACGGACAAGTTATCGTCGAGAGGGCACCGGTCTCAATGGGGCGGACGGCAGGCGTGACGACGGCGGGCGACTACCGCTTCTTTGCGGGCTGGCGCAGCGATCCCTTTTTTTTCGACAGGCGGGGCGCCACGAATAATCTTCAGTTCACAGGCGACGATTTCTTCGCCGACAAAAACGTATGCAGCATCGCGCTCGAAGTGCCCAACTCTGCCTTGGGGTCAAAAAGGGTTAATTTGTGGGCCCGTACTCTAGACGGCGCGAGTGGGCGCTGGGTCCAGGCAGACCGCGGCGCACTGCCTGCGCAAGCTATCTTCCTGACGGGAGCGGAGCGAGAAGCCTACCTCGCCGGAGAGCCGGCGGCCGATGCCCGTTTCGCGCCTGTCTTCGCACACTCGCTCGAGCACACGGGTGGGTATGGGCCGGAGGAGGCAGTGCGCGTGGCTGGGACGTTGCTGCCCGACACATTGTCCTATGACCCCAACCGCCCCGCGTCCTTTCCCGGCAACGGCCGCACACTCACGGACGACGCCGCCGATGCCTTTCTTGTGACCCTCACTAATGGGAAGGTGGTAACGGATAAAGTAGGCCCCCACAGCGACCTGCTCGCCGAATTCCCCTATTTGGGGCCGCCGCACAACGCCTGACAGCTGGGGGTGGGTTTTCTGCACTTATGACGGAGTCCAAAGCACAATGATCGTCCCAACCGCGACCTTACCGAGATTCAGAGGAACTCGTCGTTCTAGCGGTCAACCGGCAAACCGGAAACTATTCCGTCGGGCCTGAAAGCGGGGTCTACGGAACCTTCGCGACGTTGCTCGGTCAACATGGCCTCGTGGCATCTACGACGAGTTCTAAAGCGACAAATGGGTGCGCTTGGAAATCGCTGAGAAGACGGGGCAGTTTTTGAATGGTCGCGATAGCTCAGCTGGAGCCATCTGTTTCGCCATCGCGGCCGAAGAAGAGATTTCCAATGGGATGACAACGGAGAGATTTTCCTCCGAATGACCGGCGACCCAGAAGATCGTCACAAAGGTCAGTATGGAGTGACCGGCGGCGATGCGCCGATCGTGGTTAGGCTGCGGGTTCAGAAGGACGCACAGCTCGGAGTCACGAGCGGAAGGGAGCCGGTCATGAAGGAGAAGGTAAGATTTCTAGGTTTGGATCTCCAAGCTGAGACGATCGCCGTACCGATCGCCGTACGGGATGGTGAGGTACGGTGCCATTCCTTCCTGATCTGCTACGTAAATACAACGCCCGGCATCCAGGGGTCGCACCGCGTCTCGAAGAAAACGTCCCAAGCGGTCAGGACCTCGTATTCGACCGCGGAGAGATTGACATTGGATTTACGCGTCCGCCTTCCGCTGATCGAAGCTCGGCCTTTGAGTCGCGTCTGCTCTTCCGCGAGCCGTTGGTCGTCGCGCTTCTCAAAACCCGCAAGGTGAAAGCGAAACCCATTCGCATCGCGGAGCTTGCCACCGAAGGCATCGTCACCTTTCGGCGCACAAGCTCGCCGGAGGTCATCCGCGTCTGCAATGACAATGGCTTTTCGCCACTGCACAATGAGCTGAACAATATGCACTCGGTAACTCTCTACCGTAGAAGCGGAGGAGGGAGTCGCCATTGTGACCGCCTCGGTCCGCAATCTGCGAGCGGAGAACGTCTCCTACTTCCGTCTGCAACCTGATGACGTTGGCATCGACTTCGTCGCCACATGGCGCAAGAAGCAAACTTTGGCTGCATTAAAGGAAGAGCTGCCGGCCATTCGGCGAAAGATGCGCTATCTGGAACGATAGGTGTTAACGATCACCTGATCGGAACATACGACGAATCCCGATCATTTCGCAGTGAATCTCTTGTGGTGTACGGCAAACGAGGCCGTCAGCCGAAAGGAGGCTGAACATGGGCAGCAAACAGAAAACAGTCATCGTAACGGGGGCTTCGCAAGGCATCGGAGCTGGTGTTGTCCAGGCGTTGCTGGATCTCGGCTACAACGTCGTAGCCAACTCACGCAATATCACAACGTCGGGCGCATTTCGTGACTCCGCTCAACTGGCGCTGGTGGACGGGAGCATCGGCGACAGTGCCGTGGCCGCCAAGGTAGTGGAAACGGCGATTGCCAAGTTCGGATCGGTCGATGCGGTGGTGAACAACGCAGGAATCTTCCTTACCAAGTCCTTTACCGAGTATACGGCTGAGGACTTCAAGGCGCTCTCGAATACCAACGTTGAAGGCTTCCTCTACGTGACGCAGGGCGCTGTGAAGCAGATGCTTGCGCAGAAGTCGGGTGGAAGCGTGGTAAACATCACTACTTCGCTTACTGTGAACCCGATTGCCGGCGTTACCGCCTCGGTGCCCATGATCACCAAGGGTGGCCTTGA
>Ga0126381_100007631_pt1 | contig 12056 bp, 8 predicted proteins | sample PanSoiMetPlot_28_FD_96465 | JGI IMG/M metagenome (GOLD analysis project Ga0126381, IMG submission 96465) | Tropical forest soil microbial communities from Panama - MetaG Plot_28 | ecosystem: Environmental > Terrestrial > Soil > Tropical forest > Bulk soil | place: Panama | collected 2016-02-17
TCCCGGAACCTGATCGCCACTCAGATTTCGCTCACCGTGGGCCTGATCGGCGTTGTTGTGACATTTGTACTTGGTTGTCTTATTGGCGGAGTATCGGGCTATTACGGCGGAGTTGTAGACAACTTTGTCCAGCGGTTCATGGAGTTTGTCACTTGTCTGCCGACGGTTCCGATGTGGATGGCTCTGGGAGCGGCGATCCCATCGTCATGGAGCAACCTCAAGGTGTATTTCGCCATTACCATCATTCTTGCCCTGCGAAGCTGGACCGGTTTATCCCGACAGGTTCGATCGAAGCTCCTGCAGCTGAGAGAGGAAGACTACATTGTTGCCGCGAGAGTGGCCGGCACAACCGATTGGGGTATTATTCTGTTCCACCTTCTGCCCGGTTTTGCGAGTTATCTAATCGTGAGTCTCACGGTTGAGATCCCCAGAATGATCCTTGGAGAGACGACTCTCAGCTTTTTCGGGTTGGGGTTGAGGCCTCCAACTGTAAGTTGGGGTGTTCTTTTGCAGGACGCGCAAAACCTCGCCGCAATATCAAGTTACCCCTGGCTCATGCTACCAGCTCTGATGGTTGTCCTTTGTGTTTTGGCATTCAACTTCCTGGGGGATGGATTGAGAGATGCCGCCGACCCGCACAAGGAGTAGAACCGTTGCCCGATCCCGTGGTAGACATTCAAGACCTTACGGTGAGCTTCAAAACACGGCGAGGACATGTGCGCGTGGTCAATGGACTCACGCTCGCGCTCGAGCGAGGCAGGATTCTCGGTGTAGTGGGTGAGAGCGGCAGCGGTAAGAGCGTGATGTCTCGATGCCTGCTTCGGATTGAGGCACCCGGAAAAATCGTCTCGGGAAGAGTGACCTACTTTAAGACCCCCGAACAAGGGCTGCATCTAGAGAGGATGGATTCGACTTGTAGTGCCATTCGTCGTGTGCGGTGGAAAGAGATCGCAATGATCTTCCAGGAGCCAATGTCGTCCTTCGGGCCACAACACACGATCGGATTTCAGATCGCCGAGGCGATGCGATTGCACGGTCTCGACTGCGGCAACCGAGCTGTGGTGGACGAACTGATGGCCGTCGGCATGCCGCGACCTGAGGAGGTCGCATGTCAGTATCCTCACCAGCTCAGCGGGGGGATGCGACAACGTGCAATGATCGCTATGGCCTTGAGCTGCCGCCCGAAGGTTTTGGTCGCCGATGAGCCAACATCGGCCCTGGATGTTTCAACCGAAGCTCAGATCCTGAAACTGATCAGCGCCAAGCAGCTCTCGTTGGGTATGAGCGTTTTGTTCATCTCGCATAACCTCGGTGTGATTGCGCATATCGCTGATGACGTGGCGGTGATGTACATGGGTGAAGTGGTGGAACGCTCTTCGGTGAAGGCGCTATTTGACGGTCCCAAGCATCCCTATACGCGCGCACTTTTGCAGTCCATCCCAAGAATTGATCGCGAGTGCTCAGGCCCTCTCGTAGTTCTCGGCGGCAGCCCGCCGAGCCCATTTGTTCTGCCCAGCGGCTGTCGGTTTCATCCACGGTGCCCGCAACGGATACCGGGCGTCTGTGATCGCGAGCCTCCTGCCATTGAACTTTTCCAAGATGGCAGTGAAGTCCGATGCCATCTCTGGGAGGGCAGAGGATGACGGAGTCGAATCTTCTCAACGTTCGGGGGCTCTCCAAGTCCTATGCATTGAACACTGGTCTTTGGAGCGGGGCGGAGGGGTCGGTTCGCGCTGTCGATCGGGTTAACTTCTGTATCGAGCGTGGACGGACATTTGGACTTGTAGGAGAAAGCGGCTCGGGCAAAACGACGATTGGAAGGATGGTCCTTCGCGTGATTGAGCCCGATGAGGGGGCTATTCTCTTCTCGGGCGCCGATTCGGAAACAGTGGACCTTGCAAGATTGAAGCCCAGTCAAATACGTCCGCTGCGGCACAAAATCCAAATGGTCTTTCAGGATCCCTACAGCTCCCTGGATCCGCGGATGACTGTGGCGCGAATAATCGGCGAGCCGCTCGCACCTATTCACGGCATTGCGCGCAGCGAAATACAGGACCGAATCGTCGAGGCGACGCAACTGGTCGGATTGCGGCGCGAATATCTTGATCGGTATCCACATGCATTCAGCGGGGGGCAACGCCAGCGGATCGGAATCGCCAGAGCTCTGGTTTCTGGTCCAGAATTGGTTGTTGCCGACGAGGCGGTTTCGGCATTGGACGTCTCGGTGCAGGCACAGATTCTGAATCTCCTGCGTGAGCTACAACAGAAACTGGGCATCACCTACCTCTTTATTGCGCATGATCTCGGCGTTGTGCGTTATCTTTGCGATACGATCGCGGTCTTATATCGGGGGAGAATCGTCGAAGCCTCTGAGAAAAGGGTGCTCTATCAGTCTCCAAAACACCCATACACAGAATCTTTGATCGCTGCCGCCCCGCGCCCGGAGCCGGGGGTGACGACAGCTTCTTATCCGCAGACCATTCCAACCAACGAACAGCTGACCACCAGCGCAGGCTGCCCGTACTATTCTCGTTGTTCGTACCGTCAGGAAATCTGCGAGTGCCAAGAGCCGACCCTGCGTGAAATCGTCCCGGGACAATTCGCCGCATGCCACTTTGATCTGAATCTTAAGGGTGTGTAACGCAGGCCCCTTCGAGAGTGCGCAGGCTTCCCTTTCGGGAAAACAGCACGAGAATTCCTCTCATGTTGGTTTTCTTGACGCGAGCGAAGATTGTGCATAAAATCGCAGTTGCATTAAAACAAACGATTGTTTAGGAGGTATCTTTGCGACGCACAGTCTGCCCGGAATCGCGAAGAATCGTCAGGACCCTGGTCACTCATGACGACGCGCGATTGGCGATTTTTGATGAAGTAAAAGTGAAGCCCAACACGGGCAAGCCAGCCGATGCAATTGTGATCGATCCCGGCAAGACCTATCAAAGCATTCTCGGCTTTGGAGCAGCGCTGACAGATGCTGCGTGTTTTCTTATCAACGGACTTGCACGCGAGAATAGGAACCACTTCCTAACCGAGGTTTTCGACCCATCCGGACTAGGGTTCAACTGTTGTCGAATTTGCATCGGCTCGAGCGACTATGCGACCAAAGCGTACAGCTATCACGATGCTGGACCTGATCCGAACCTTCACAACTTTAGCATTGAGCACGACCGAACCTACATTGCGCCAATCATCAAGCAGGCGAGAGAGCTCAATCCCGATTTGTTTCTGCTGGCCTCACCTTGGAGCCCACCGGGATGGATGAAAGCGGGCTGCTCGATGCTAGGCGGCTCGATGCGGAGAAAATATCTCGCATCGTATGCGGAGTATTTCGATAAGTTCCTCAATGCCTATGCGGAGCTAGGCATTGAAGTGGGTGCAATCACAGTTCAAAACGAGGTGGACACAGATCAAGAAGGCCTGATGCCTGCCTGCATTTGGACGCAGGGAACGGAGACGCTTTTCGTGACCGAACATCTCGGCCCGAAGATGGCCCAACGGCAGACACCCACGAAGATCTGGATTCTGGACCACAACTACGTTCTTTGGGGCCGCGTTTTATCCCAGTTATCCGATCCACTTTTGAAGAAACTGGTGGACGGGGTAGCGTGGCACGGCTACGAGGGGCATCCCTCGGCGATGTCGGTCATACAGCAAGCACATCCGGAAACGAACATGTATTGGACTGAAGGAGGCCCGGAAGACCTCACGGACCCATCTCTGACAACGAACTGGGCCTTCTGGGGCGCCCGATTCACCGCCATTCTGAAGAATTGGGCAAAATGCATCATTGCTTGGAACCTGGCGTTGGATGAGCATGGCCGTCCAAATATCGGGCCATTTGCTTGCGCCGGCTTGGTCACTATCGATTCCGAAACAAAAGAGATTCGACCGAGCGGACAGTACTGGGCCCTTGCGCACTTCTCTACCGCGGTGCAAAGAGAAGCAGTCCGAGTTCAATCGCAAGGTGGCCCAAGGCCGATCTCGCATGTTGCGTTTCGGAACCCGGACGGCTCCTACGTCTTGATCCTGTCGAATGCAGGAAAGGAACGCACTGTGCGCGTCATCTTGAATCGGGAGATGCAGGCAGAAATCCGAGTTCCCAGAAATTCGATGATCACCGCAGTTTGGCGGGAATGAAAACATAGCGCCATCGAATCGTGAACCGGGCAATTGTTCATGCTGAGGATTAAACGAAAGGAAGCTGCATGTTTAAGCTGTCGATTTTGTTCGGCGATGGACCGAATATGGAACCTTCGAAGATTGCTCAGGGCTTCGAGATGTTCGAGATTCCGACCGAGGTTTTGGTCTCCCCGTACTTGACGCACGAGGATTGGGAAAGGCGCAAGGCTGAGCTGGCTGGATGGGGCATTGGGCCGATCAAGGTGGCCAGCCACTGGTTGAACAAGCCCTGCACGACTCCCGACGTAGATTGGGAACTACTTGAATTTTGGACGAAGCGGGCGCTCAAGCGCCTCGCGGAAATTGGCGTGACAGGCGCGGGAATTTATGGGCTTTGGTTCCCCAGGATTGAAAATTATTCAGCGATCCGGCAGATGGATCAGGCCATCCGTTATGCCAACCTGATGGGCGACGCTGCGAGACCATTGGGGATCAAGATCATGCTTGAGCCGATGGCCGACCCGAACACGCTTTGGCCGACCTACAAAGAAGGTCTCGAATTCATCGAGCGCGTGGACCATCCGCAAGTTCAGATAATGGCTGACATGAATTACTTCCTCAAGCTGGATCAGCCATTCGACCATATCAAGCTGGCACCTGAGCGTTGCCTGCATTGTCACATCGCCGGCGATCATGGGCAGCCGGGTGTCGGCGATCTCGAGCAGACGCACAAAGCATTCTTTCGCGTACTCCGCGATATCGATTATCAGAGAGGTGTGTCCTGTGCCTGCCCGTGGGTCGCAACCTTGCCTGGAGACTTCAACTTGAGAGCGGAGACGGAGCGGACACTGTGCTACTTGCGCCGCCTGCGCGAGGAAGTCTACAACGAACGAGTTTGAGCGAGGCGTGATGAAACAGTTTAAGCTGGGCCTGAATATTGACAATATTCCTCAGAAATCTCCGCTCGATCTCGCTCCCGGGTGGGACGCGGCGGAGGTGCCAATCACGGAATTAGCGCTTCCGTATGACGGAGAGGAGGTCTGGCGGAAGAAGCGCGACGAAATAAAAACCTGGAATCTGCCACCATTTACTGCAGCAAGTCACTGGCTGAAGGATGAAAGGATCACTGGCAATAAACCGACACCTTTTCAGGAACTGGAAAGACAGGCCGAGCAACACTGCCGCCGCCTGGCCGAGCTTGGATCGGATATGGTGGCCGGCATATGGGGAAATTTCTTTGCCGTCCCCGAAGGCTTCTCAAGAACAAAGGCGACCGATCAGGCGATCGAATACTGTGGAATGGTGAACAAATATGCAAAGAGACACGGCATCCTCATTGCTCTCGAGCCGACCGCAAATCCAGCGACCGTATTCACGAAATATTCCGACGGCTTAGCCTTTGCAAAGCAATTGGGCTTGTCGCATATCAAGGTGATGGCCGATCTGAATTACTTCATCGCGATCGGCGAGCCGTTCGAAGACATCGCGCTCGATCCAGACTATTGCGTTCACGTTCACATCCAGGGAGATACCTATCAGCCGAATTACGGGAACTGCACGGAGAAGATTCTCCGTATATTCCGCGTGTTGAGAGATGTTGGATATCGGCGCACCGTGTCCTCGGCGCATCCCTGGACTAATACGGTTCCGGGGCGCTTCAACTATCGAGCAGAATCCGCACGGACGCTCGAGTTCCTCGTCGATCTGCGCGCTAGAGTCTATGCGGAGTAGCACCAGGTTTGGGAGAAAGCTTAATGTATCTTGCACGGGAAGATCGCTATAGCTCCTTGTCATACCGGCGGTGCGGAAAAAGCGGCATTCTTTTGCCTGCTCTTTCTCTTGGCCTCTGGCACAATTTTGGTGGCGTGGATAGCTTGACAACAAGCCGCGCCATCATTCTCCGCGCATTCGATCTTGGGATCACGCACTTCGATCTAGCGAATAACTACGGCCCCCCTCCGGGGTCCGCGGAGGAAACATTCGGTCAGGTGCTTGCCTCCGATCTGCAGCCTTATCGGGATGAAATCTTCGTCTCGACGAAAGCCGGTTATGGGATGTGGTCCGGGCCGTATGGCGAGTGGGGCTCGCGCAAGTATCTGTTGGCGAGCCTTGACCAGAGCCTGCGTAGGATGAGGTTGTCCTATGTCGATCTCTTCTACTCTCATCGCCCGGACCCCAACACGCCTCTCGAAGAGACAATGTCTGCTCTTGATCAAGCAGTCCGGTCCGGCAAAGCCCTATATGCGGGGATCTCGAATTATGGTCCGGAACAAACGACATGTGCAGTGAAAATCCTGCGCGATCTGGGCACGCCTTGTTTGATTCATCAGGTTCAGTATTCGATGTTCAATCGTCTCCCTGAGCAGCGTCTTTTTGACGTTTTGCATGACGAGAAAGTAGGCTGCATCGCCTTTAGTCCATTGGCCCAGGGAGTGCTCACCAATCGCTACCTGAAGGGGCTCCCGCCAGATTCGAGAGCAGCCAAGCAGAACACCTTTCTGAAACGCGAGACCATTACCGACAAGGTTCTCGAGCAGGTTCGCGCTCTCAATGAGATCGCCGAGCGACGCGGGCAATCGCTGGCCCAGATGGCTTTGGCCTGGGCGCTTCGAATTCCGGCAATGACCAGCGTCATTATTGGAGCCAGCCGTGTAGAGCAGTTGGAGCAGAACGTCGGCGCGCTCCAAAACCTTGTTTTCACCGACACTGAGTTAGGGCAGATCGATCAGATTTTGGCACCGCAGACGGAATCGAATGCATAGTCCGATCTCGCTGCCGGATGAAAGGTCGCGTCGGCAGCTCTTTTTGAACCAGGAGCGCCTTTTCCGGTTACGGTCTGAGCAAGAGAAGGATGTGACCCTCGAGAACCTCAAGAGCCGCCTTCTTCGGAAAGCGGATGGACATCTCAATGAGCCAACGACCGACTTCGTTATTACCGGTCCACGGATGCTCGAAAGGGCGCAACAGGTTCTGACACGCGTTGCCACGCTATCTCTTGCGTATCTTTTGTTCGAACGTCGGGAACATTTGAAGAGAGCCAAGCAGGAATTGATGGCGGCCAGGGATTTTCCTCACTGGAATCCGAGCCATTTTCTCGACACTGCGGAATTGTGCACCGCGTTTGCCATTGGTTTGCAGTGGCTTCACGATGAGCTATCGGATTCGGAACGAGAGTGTTTCCGAGAAGCGTTGGTTCATAAGGGCCTGCTTCCAGGGTGCGAAGCTCAAGAGCAGCCGGAATGGTGGGTAAGTGTTCCCCATAACTGGAATCTTGTCTGCAACGGCGGGCTTGCGATCGGAGGGCTCGCCGTCGCCGATGAATATCCAGAACTGGCTACGCAGATTCTAGAGTTCTCGGCAAAAAATATTCCACTCGCTCTGGACAGCTTTTCTCCGGACGGAGCATGGGAGGGCGGACCGCACTATTGGGAGTACAGCGCATGGTACAGCGCTTTGACAATTGATGCGATGGTGACAGCACTCGGACGAGACTTCGGATTAAGCGAACGCCCGGGACTGGATCGGGCCGGTCTGTTTCCGATCCATTGCGTTGGACCAGCCGGGCTCTACTTCAACTTTGCCGATGCCGACGTTTCGGCTCTGCCGCAAGCCTCTCTTTTTTGGCTCGGCCGACGGTATGGTCTTCAGGAGTGTATCAAGGAGAATCATCGAAGGCTCACGCAGCACCCCGAATTCATCCACCCCTTCGATCTTGTCTGGTACCAGAGAAACGAAAACGATCTTGCCGAAATGCCACGGAGCGCCTATTTCAAGAGGGCCGAAGTCGCATGCATGAGGTCGGCCTGGAACGATCCGGAAGCATTCTTTATCGGCACGAAAGCAGGTTCAGGACAATCAGATCACGCTCATCTCGACTTAGGCTCGTTTGTCCTCGACGCTGGGGGTGAGCGGTGGGCGAGTGATTTGGGCCCGGACGATTACGATCTGCCGGGCTATTGGGATTCCGGACGTGAGGGAGCCAGATGGAGATACTTTCGACTGAATAATCAGTCGCACAATACATTGGCCTTGAATGGCCATCTCCAGGATCCGCTGGGCCAGACCGTGATTGCAAAGGCCAGTTTCCGAGGAGATTCGCAGCACCTCATTCTCGACTTGAGCGGGGCTTATTCAGAAGACGCGAGTACGGTGTTCCGAGGCATCAGACTAATGCACGAAAAGGGCGTGCTGATTCAAGACGAAGTCGTTTGGCTGCCGGGAACAAAAGAGCACAACGTGCGGTGGCAGATAACGACCGACGCACAGATCAGCATCCATGAGAATTCGGCCATTCTTTGCAAGGAAGGACGTATACTCCAAGCCGGAATTGTATCGCCGGCAGAGGCAATCTTTCAGACCGGACCCGCGGTTGCCGGAAACCTGGAGCGACCTAATCAAGGGTTCAGCCAACTGATTGTCAGCGTTGCTGACTTCGCTACGTATGCTCGTGTCGCCGTCTTCTTGTCGGCTACGCGGGCAAACATCGAGATCACGCCTTTGTCGTCGTGGTAGGCGAGCCTTCCTCATACTTCCGCGCAATCAGTACCGGGTTCGGAGCGTGCAAAATTCTGTTGAATCCGTTCTCTTCCCCGGATCACGTAGAAGCGAAGCAGCGAGATTCCTTACTGCGTGCCTGTCCCTTGTTCCGTTTCTTCAACCACCGGTCGAAGTCTCATCTCGCGGTAAATCTGTCTGAGCTTCTCTTTCATGTCCCGGTATTTTTGGAACTGCTCGATTTCGCGCTTCGAGTCCGCGATTCGGTGTTCCTGACGGTATATGGCGGAAAGACGAAAATGCCCCTCGGCGCTGGTCGGATCGACCACCAGTGCATGTTCGACGAATACCGTGGCCTTTTCCGTTTCATTCATTTGGAGCAGCACTTTGGCCATCCCCAGATTTGCCTCCAAATCGTCAGGTTGAAATTGCACAGCTTCGGAATAGTGCGAAAGGGACCCCTGCATATCTCCCGCATCGTAAGCGATGTCTCCCAATCGGCACTGGGCCTTCCCATCGAACCTGTTAACAGATAGAGCAGCCTCGTATTCCCTTTTTGCCTCCCCCTTGTTTTGCTGCGCACCTGACGCGTTTAACGCCTCTGCCAATTCGAAATGAAGTCCAGGGAGGCTGGGATCGATCTTGACGGCCTCTCTGTAGTTTCGAACCGCCGCATCCATTTGGTCTTGGCGCGCCAATTCGTGGGCCATCAATTGGTGCATTTGGGCAGAGTGCGGCGCGACGAGTGAGAGACTGACCATCGCTTCTCCGGCCAAGTCGGAGTAGATGTGGTAGGACGCATAGAGGACGCCTAAGTCCGTCGGGAACTTCTGATGAAGAAATTGCAGAACGTGAGCTGCCTTCTCCAATTGCTCGAGGCTTGCGTAGATCTCTACCAGTTCCATGCCGGCTTGGATCTGTATGTTGCGGTCCTCTAAGTTTGGAAAGGCTTGCTCGAGGTTTGCCATGGAACTGGCAGCATCGCCGGATCGTCTTTGCGCCATGCCCAGGAGTGCCTGAATCTTCCATAGGCCTGGATCGGATTTGAGGGCAGCCTGAAGTTGGGGAATCGCGTCCGCATAGTCACCCCGAAAGTAGAGCAAGACTCCCAGGTTTCCGAGCGCATCCACATTCGCAGGATCGATAGCGATAATCGACCGAAATTCTGGAATGGCCTGATCTGGCTGGTTTGCGCGCAAGAACTGTTGGGCTTTCCGCGCGTGGAGCGCGACTTGCTCCTGAACGCTCAGCTCTTGCGAGTTGGCCAGAATCGCGCATATTGCGAGAATCAAGAGCGCTGAAAATGCTTTCATCTTATTTCTCCTGTCTTCACACGGGGTCGGCTTTGCAGCAGCGTTGCAACGCCTATTGTCTCGAGGATTCGCATTTTGTCCATGTCTTCACGTGAGGGCCAAGCCAGTCGAGGAAGCCTGAAATTCAGACTACGTCTCGTCGGGCGAGCTGCTCATACGGAATCTGGAAAAGTGGCCGCCTGAAATATTCTTTTCCGTATAGCCATGAACAGTAGCCACGCTAAACGCGAAGGCAAGCGATTGTCTACTGGGATTTTGTGCTTGACAGGGCTGGTCGATTCGTCATATTTTGGCTACGCAGTTTCCTGGGCATTTAGAACAATCGATTGTTCACCGGCGATAGCTGCTCGGGGCAATTTAGATGAAGCGCGATCGCAGCCTGGAACTCGCGTGAATTGAAATGAATATGGAGGCCAATGGTGAAAAAGGTATTGCTAGGTTTAATCGTGCTGGCGTTTGGCTTCTGCACTGGGAATGTCGGGTTTGCGCAGAATTCAAACTCCGGTGATATTCGCGGAACTGTGACTGACTCGTCCGGCGCGTTGATAGCGGGCGTGAATGTCACTGTCACAAACAACGATACCGGCGTGATCAACAAGTTTGTGACGAACAGCGACGGCTTATACGACACCAATTCGATCCTGCCCGGAAACTACACGCTTGAATTCAGCAAGGCAGGGTTCTCATCATTCAAGCGAAGCTCGGTCGTACTTCAAGTCGGAGTCGTAACCGTTGATGCCGTCCTGAACGTTGGGTCGGCCACCGAAGTGGTCACGGTGAATTCCGACATGCCTCTGCTCAAGACGGAGGATGCCGAGGTGTCAACCACTCTGGAGACAGAGCAGTTGGACAAACTTCCCAACGTAGATCCGGCGAACGGCTGGACCTATCTCCTTAAACTGCTTCCCGGTGCTACCAGCACGCCGGGAATGAACGGCGGTGGTGGCGCCGGTGCTGGTGATCAGAACCCCGGGCTCGATCAGGCGATTGGCGGTACCATGCCATACTTCTCCAGCTACTTGGTTGACGGTGGCTCGATTTGGTTACCGCATAGCGCCAACATTGACCAGGGCCAAAGCGAGTCCGTGGCAGAGGTCAACATAATTGCGACAGACGCCTCCGCCCAATACGGCGGCGGTGGCACGGTCTTCAACGTGATCAGCAAGAGCGGGACGAATCAGTTTCACGGTTCCCTCTATGAGAATTTCCAGAATGACGACCTGAATGCGAGAAGCTACTTCAACGGAACGGGCGCCAAGGCGAAGCAACGTTTCAACTACTACGGCGGGGCGATAGGCGGCCCGATCCTGAAGAACAAGCTGTTCTTCTATTACAACTTTCAACAGTTGAAGAACCCGAATTCCTCGTACGCCACGTATTCGGTTCCAACCGCAGCCATGAAGGCAGGTTGCTTCGATCCTGCCGTTTTCGGAAATACTCTCACCCTTGACGCTGCGCACGGCGGCCAGCCGTTAACGACCAATTCGGCTCAGTGCGGGAACTTTAACGCGAACGATCTGGCGATTCCGACCGCTGATTTCGATCCAGTGGCTAAAAACGTCCAGGCACTTTACCCTGCGCCCAATCTCCCTGGATTCCAAAACAACTACAGCTATCTGAAACCCGGCAACAACAACCAAACGAAGCATTTTGGGCGTTTGGATTACAACCTTACCGCGAAGAACCGCGTCGGCATCTCCGTCACCTCGCACTATGAGCCGAACAGGACCAATTACGACCCTGGTCCAATTTGCCCGGTCAATTGCGAGACCAATTCGGGCGAAGGCTGGAGCGCCCAGATCACGGATGTGTGGACCATCAATCAGTCCCTTGTCAACGAATTCCGTTATTCGTTTGTCCGGCAAGGGAATTGGTTTGTTCCGCAGTCGCTGGGCAAGGGTTACCCGGCCAAGCTGGGATTGCAGTTCTCTAACGCGGATGTGTTGCCGACAGTGAGTATCGGTGGAACCAACGGACCCGGACCCCGGGATTTTGGCCCGGGCACCAACGCCGTTTTCATCGAAAACACCTTCGTTCCCTCGGACATGGTTACCCTGATCAAAGGGAAACATATTCTGCACTTTGGCGGCGAGCTGATGTTCGCGCAGGATAACTCGACTCCATGGGGCA
>Ga0126381_100007632_pt1 | contig 12055 bp, 16 predicted proteins | sample PanSoiMetPlot_28_FD_96465 | JGI IMG/M metagenome (GOLD analysis project Ga0126381, IMG submission 96465) | Tropical forest soil microbial communities from Panama - MetaG Plot_28 | ecosystem: Environmental > Terrestrial > Soil > Tropical forest > Bulk soil | place: Panama | collected 2016-02-17
CACAGTTTCTTTTATGGCGCGCTTGGTCATTTGCGCATCGACACTATCGGCGGCGCCGACGCCGTCGGCGGCAGCGGCGGCTTATCTCCACCAAGGTTCCCGAGCTTGAGAATAAAGTGGCTGTCAAACGCCGTCTCGATGAGGCGACCAAGTTCGTCGCGGTGGATCGGCTTGCGCTCAGTCCGCAATGCGGCTTTGCCAGCCTCGACACCGGCAATCCGCTGACGATCGAGGCGCAAACCCGCAAGCTCGAATTGGTCTGCGACCTGGCGCGCGATATTTGGGGCGACACATAAGCACTTTGGGCAACAGATGGCGGCGATGATGACTCGGATTTCAGCTGTGGCCGCGATTGCTTTGACGCTGCTCGCCTCGACGGCGTCGGCGCAAGACAATTATCCGACGCATCCGATCCGTGTCATCGCGGCTTCGGCCGCTGGCGGCAATCCCGACGTGCTGGCGCGCATTCTTTCCGCCCGCTTAAGCGAAATCTTCAACAACCCGTTTGTGGGGCTCAACGATTCCGGCTCGCTCGGCATCAGCATCGCGATGAATCCTTGACGCCAATTACACGCTCAAGGATTTCACACCGATCACCGCTCTGGCACGCTTGCCGACGATCCTGGTCATTCGACCCGATGTGCCGGCCAATGCGCTCGCGAAATTTGTGGCGCTCGCCAAATCCAAGCCCGGGGCAATGAGCTTCGGCTCCGCTGGGACCGGTTCAATCCATCAGATGACGATGATCATCTTCGAAAAAGCCGCTGGTATCACGCTTCTTCACGTGCCCTATCGCGGCGGCACCGGTCTGGTCAACGCGCTGCTGACTGGCGAAGTGGATGCTGGCTGGTCCGGAATCCCCAACGTCGTTTCATTGATCAAGACCGGCAAGCTGCGCGCGCTTTGCATCAGCGTTTTGCAACGCGACGAATCGCTGCCCGAGGTGCCAACCTGCGACGAGCTTGGCTATAAGGGTTTTGACGTGGCAACGGTGCTGGGGCTGCAGTCCTCGGCCGGGGTGCCGCCGGCGATCGTCGCCAAGCTGCAGTCAGCGGTGGCAAAAATCCTGCGCGAGCCCGAGATCGCCAAGCGGTTAAAGACCCTCGGCATCCATCTGGCCGAAAATGGCACCGCCGCCTACACCAAATTCATGCAAGACGATCTCGAGCGCTACACCAAAGTGGTCGAGGAATTCCATTTGCAGATCAAGCCATAGAACGACGGCGGCCGGTCAGCTATTCTGTGATGGTTAGCGCGCAGAAAAGTCTACGCTTCCGCAAGCCGCAGCCCGATCAGCCGCTCCAACGCCGCATGATCGGCGAGAAGCTCTGCCGACGGGCCGCGATGCACGATGCGGCCGCGTTCGAGCACGATCACGTTGTCGGTTAACGGCAGCGCGATTTCGACATGCTGCTCGACCAGCACGAAAGCATTGACGCGTTCCTCGATCATCCGCTGGATCGCCGCCGTAAGCTCTTCCACCACGATCGGCGCCAGACCCTCGAACGGCTCGTCGAGCAAAAGCAGAGCCGGATTTGTCATCAGCGCCCGCGCAATCGCGAGCATTTGCTGCTCGCCGCCGGACAATTGATTGCCGAGATTGCGACGACGTTCAGCCAGCCGGGGAAATAGTGCGTAGACGCGCGGCAGCGACCACGAGCCGTCGCGGGCGGCGACCGTGAGATTTTCCTCGACCGTGAGCGTCGAAAAGATCTCGCGCTCCTGGGCTACCCAGCCGATGCCGGTGCGCGCCCGGCGATGCGGCGATTCATGGGTAATGTCGGCACCGCGCCAGAGGATGCGGCCGCGGCTCACCCGCGTATATCCCATGATCGTGAGCAGCAGCGTCGATTTGCCGACGCCGTTACGGCCGAGGACGGCGAGGCCGCCCCGCGGCGCGAGATCCAACGATACCCCGTCGAGCACGACGGCAGAGCCATAGCCGGCGCGCAGGTCTTCGATCGCAAGCAGCGGCTCAGCCATGTCGGTACTCGCGTTGTGTCTTGCCCAAATACACGGCGCGCACCTGCGGATCGGAGGCAATCTCGGCCGGCGTGCCTTCGAGCAGAATGCTGCCGCCGACCATGACAATCACCTTGCTGGCGAAACGAAATACCAGCTCCATGTCGTGCTCGATGAACAGAACCGCGATGTCGCGCGAGAGACCGGCGATGGCGGCGAACAGCTCTTTACTTTCGTCCCGCGGCACACCGGCTGCGGGTTCGTCGAGCAGCAGGACCTTGGGCCGGCTCGCCAGCGCCAAGGCAATCTCGAGAAGCCGCTGTTGGCCGTAGGCAAGCTCGCGCGCCGGGCGATGGCAGACGGCGCCCAGCATCAGCGCGACGAGAATCTGTTGAGCTTCCTCGATCTCCTCGCGGTAGGCGAACAGCCGGCGCCACCAGGTCTGCGCGACCCGCCGCCGCTCGCAGACCGCCAATGTCACCGATTCGAGGGCGGTCAGATGCGGAAACAGCGAATTGATTTGATAGGTCCGGGCAAGGCCGCGCCGCACTCGCTCTTCGGCAGCAAGCGCCGTCACATCGTCCCCGCCGAGCAAGATCTGGCCGGCGTCCGGGCGCAGCATGCCGGTCATCAGATTGATCAGGGTGGTCTTGCCGGCGCCATTCGGGCCAATGAGCGCGTGCCGCGCGCCCGGCGGCAGACTGAGGTCGACATTGGCGGCAACAACGAGTGAGCCAAATCGCTTATCGACGCCGCGAGCGGCCAGTGCGCTCTCACTCACGATTGAGCCTTCGCGCGCCATGTCAGGAGCGAAAGACCGCCAAGCAGCCCGTTCGGCAACACCACTACCACCGCGATTAACAGAAGCCCGATCCAGAAGTACCAGTACTGCGGATTAAGCCCGGAAAATTGATCGCGCGCGACCATGTAGACGACAGCACCGAGAAGGCCACCATAGAGACGGCCGGTGCCGCCGAGGATGAGCATGACCAACACATCGGCCGAACGTTGAAACCCCAACACTTCAAGCGAGACGGTCTCGGTGGTTTGCGCCAGAATGGCGCCCGCCGCGCCGGCGATCATCGCTGCGATCGTATAGATGGTGCGGATATGCGAATGGGTCGGTGCGCCGATCGCGCGCATCCGCTGGCCGTTGTCCCTTATTCCCCGCAGCGCCAGTCCGAACGGTGAATGAATGAGCCTGCGAGCGCCGAGAAAAATCACAAACAAGGCGGCGAGCGCGTAGCCATATGCGGAGTAGCCATAGAGATCGAAGCGGAATCTGCCGAGAATCGGCCAGGTATGGATGCCTTGCAGGCCGTCGAAGCCGCCGGTGAGCCAGCTCGCGCTGTTCGCCGATTCCTGCAGCAAGAGGCCGATGCCGAGCGTGATCATGATCAACGGCAGATGTCGAAAACGGGCAATGATGAAGCTCGTCACATAGCCGAATAAGCCGGCCGCCAGCGCTGCCGTGACGAGTCCGGTGAGCGGTTCGCCCCAGCCCCACTTCGAAATCAGCCCCGCGGTATAGGCGCCGGTGCCGAAATAAGCGGCGTGTCCGAGCGACACGATGCCGGCGAAGCCGAGAATGAGATCGAGCGACAGCACGAACAGTGCAGCGATGGCGACTTGGCTGGCCAGCAGAAGATAGTCGGGCGTAACGATAAAAGGCAGGAGGGTAGCAAGCCAAAAGGCGATCTCGCCCCAGCGCCAGCGCATCTGCGCCTGCAGATAAGCGCGCGGTTCGGCGATCGTTGTGCTGGCCATGCTAGCGTCTCCCGAAAATCCCGGCTGGGCGCAGCATGATCAGCACCGTCATGACCAGGTAAATCAGGATCGAGCCGATCGCCGGCACGTAATATTTGCCGGCGATATCGCTGATGCCGAGGAGCATCGCCGCGGCGAGCGAACCGCCGATCGAACCAAGGCCGCCGACTGAAACGACGATCAGAACGTAGATCAGATAGGTGAAGGCAAAGGACGGATCGAGGCCGACCAGGTCGATAGCGAGCGCCCCGCCAAGCCCGGCAAGCCCGCTGCCAAGCGCAAAAGTGACGGCGAACAGCGCATCCACATCAATGCCAAGCCCGCGGGCCATACGTTGATTGTTGACCGCGGCGCGGACCTGCGCGCCGAAGCGTGTCATCTCCAGCGTGGCGACGAGCACGACAGTGATCGTCAGAGCTATGGCGATGAGGAACAACCGATAGATCGCAAAATTTAAGCCGGCAAAGTGAATCGAGCCGCGCAAGAACGGCGGCAGCTGAACCGGCTGCTGGTCGGTGCCGTAGATATAGGCGGCCGCCGCGATCGAGACAAATACGATCCCGATCGTCAAGAGGCACTGTTCGAGGTCGGTGGCGTTGTAGAAGCGACGAAAGAACGCGCGCTCAAGAAGCACGGTCGCCGCTGCCGCAGCCACAAAAGCCACCGGCAGCGTCGCAAAAAACGGCCAGCCGAGCCGGTTCATCAGCGTGACCGTGACGTAGCCGCCAAGCATCGCGAAGCTGCAATGTGCCAGGTTGACGAAGTTCATCATCCCGAGCGTGACCGACAGCCCGACCGACAGCAGAAACAGCAGCATGCCGTAAGCAAGGCCATCGAACAGAACGCCGAAGACTGGAGGCATCGGGCGCAGCCACCGTCGCTCTGTTATTGCCGAGACATTCGTCCCCAGGCGCAGGAATTCATTGTGTCATGTGGCCGGGATCTTTCACGTTCGGCACCTTGTCGATCTCGACATTGCGCAACTCGCCGCCGACTTTTTCGACCTTGAGAATGTGAACGTTTTGTACGACATCGCGAGTTTGCGGATCGATCGACATCGGTCCGCGCGGGCTATCCCACGCCATGCCCTTGGCCGCGGCGATCAGGGTGTCACCGTCGGTCTTGCCGCCAGTCTTTTGCAGCGTTGCATAGATAAGGTGCATGCCGTCGTAGCCGCCGACTGCAAAGAAATCAGGATTGCGATGGAATTCGTCGTTGTATGCTTTGACGAAGGCTTTGTTCATCGGTGTATCAAGATTGTAATCGTAATTGGCGACAGTGATGATTCCGAGTGACGCGTCGCCCATGCTTTTGAGCGCGGTCTCGGACGTCAGTGCGTCCTGTCCCAAAATCTTAGTCTTTGACGTGTCGATGCCGCGCTCCGCCAGCGCTTTGCCGATCGCCGCCGGCTGCGCGCCGCCGGGCACCCAGATGTAGATCGCGTCGGAGTTTGAATCCTTGGCGCGCTGGACGAAGGCGGAGAAGTCCGGATTGGCGACTGGGAAACGAACCGAGCCGACAATCTCGCCGCCGCCGTCCTTGAAGCCTTTGTGGAACCAGGTCTCGGCGTCAATGCCGGGGCCGTAATCGGAGACCATGGTGTAGATTTTTTTGATGCCGTTTTTGGCCGCCCATACGCCCAATGTGTGATTTAGCTGCGGCGTCGTCACCGAAGTGCGCGCGATGTACGGAGATTTCGTGGTGATGATCGAGGTCGCCGCGTTCATCACCACCATGAATTTTTTCGCTTCCGCAGAGACGTCGGCGGCCGCTAGTGCATTCGGCGTCAATATAAAGCCGCCGAGGAGGTCGGCGTGGTCGCGCACGATCACTTCTTGGGCGAGCCGCTTGGCGACATCGGGAGCGATACCGCCGGTGTCCTTGCGAATGAGCTCGATCCTGGATTTTCCGGCGCTGTCGCCGTTTTGCTTCATATACAGTTTGACCCCGTTATCCATTTGCGTGGCGGTATCGGCGAACTGCCCGGAATAGGACATGATGAGGCCGATCTTGACGGTGTCCTGGGCATTGGCCGCGGTCGCGCCCAACAGCAGCGTCAACGCACAGCCAGCGAGGCCGCAAAGCAAACGTTGCATCCTTCCCTCCCAGGGTTTTTGTAATGCGTGAAGTCTTTTCCAAGCCTATCCTCGTTCAGGTTGGGAGCGAGTGCAACACTCGCCGCAGTCGCGTATCTTTTGCATCATTCGGTGGGCATGGTGGGCCGCGGCCCCGCAATGCTGGGAGCTGAAAATGGAGCGGCGGCAATCCCGCGCTGACACGGTCGATCAGGACGAGATCGCGCGATTTTCGCGGCTTTCCGGCGAGTGGTGGGATGCGCATGGGCCGATGGCGGCGCTGCATAAATTCAATCCAGTGCGGCTTGCCTATGTGCGCGACCGCGCGGCCGCCCATTTCCACCGCGATGCAAGCCGCCTCGACAGCCTCGCCGGGATGCGCATTCTCGATATCGGCTGCGGCGGCGGCATCCTGGCCGAGCCGTTGGCCCGGCTTGGCGCGGCGGTGGTCGGCGTGGATCCATCGGAGAGCAATATCGGCGTCGCGCGGCGCCACGCGGCCCAATCGCAGCTGACAATCGATTATCGCAACAGCAGCGCCGAGGTCTTAGCCGCGGCTGGTGAAACATTCGATGTAGTGCTGGCAATGGAAGTGGTAGAGCACGTCACCGATGTTCATCTGTTCATCGAGGCCGCTGCGGCGCTAGTGAAATCCGGCGGGCTCTTGTTTGTTGCAACCATCAACCGCACCATAAAAAGCTTTGCGCTCGCGATTGTCGGTGCCGAATACATTTTACGGTGGCTGCCGCGCGGCACGCATCAATGGGACAAGTTCGTCACGCCCAACGAACTCGAGATCGCCATCGAGCAAAGCGGGCTGCACCTTATCGGCGAGACCGGCGTGATCTACAATCTTTTGGCCGATCGCTGGCAGCTCTCCAGTGATATCGATGTCAATTACATGGTCGCCGCGGAGAAACCCGCGTGACCGCAACGCCCTGGCTCTGGGCTGTTTTCACCATCGCTGCCGCTTTCGCCCAGACCATCCGCAATGCCATGCAGCGCGAATTGACCGCCGGCCTCGGCACGGTCGGCGCGACGCAGGTGCGCTTTCTGTTCGGATTTCCGTTCGCGCTGGTCTTTCTGGCTGTGCTATTGGCCGTCACCGACGCGCCGCTGCCACGGCCGGGATTTTACTTCTGGCCGTGGGTGGTCGCCGGCGCATTAACCCAGATCGCCGCTACGGCCTTGATGCTTGCGGCAATGGGCGAGCGGTCGTTCGTTGTCACTATCGCCTATATCAAGACCGAACCGATCCAGGTCGCCATATTCGGCTTCATCTTTCTCCATGACACGGTGACATGGTCGATGGCCGCGGCCATTCTGCTGGCGACCGCCCGACAAAACCGGGCGGCATGATCGGTGGAGCAAAGCCCACATTACTGGGGCTGGCCTCGGGCGGCGCCTTCGCGCTCGCTGCCATCGGATTTCGTGGCGCGATCCTTAGCCTGAACTTGCCGGATTACGTGATGGCGGCGACGTTCACGCTGGTCATCGGCTTGGCCATGCAGTCCGTTGCGCTTTCGCTCTATCTGTCGCTGCGGCGGCCTGCGGTGCTGTTCGCGCTGTTACGGGCTTGGAAACCGTCGCTGTTTACCGGGTTCATGGGCGCGCTGGCTCGCAGTTCTGGTTTCTCGCTTTCGCACTCGCGACCGCGGCCAGTGTGCGCACGCTGGCGCTCATCGAAGTTCTGTTCGCGCAAGTGGTGCCGCGCTACGGCTTTGGCCAACGCACCAGCATCCGCGAAGCCATCGGCATGGTGCTCATGGTCGCCGGCGTGGCGCTTCTTATTCTGGCCTATTGAAAAATAATCACCCCGCTGCGCGGCCGGTCCGGCGTCAATTCTTGTCGTCGGGCAAGATCGGCAGCGCGTGAAATTCGATGCCTTCTTCGTGCAATTGCTGCGCTTCTTCCGGCGAAGCTTCGCCATAGATCGAGCGGTGCTCGGCCTCGCCGTAATGGATCTTGCGCGCTTCCTCCGGAAAGCGGGGGCCGACATAGTGCGCATTCTTGGTGATGTGGTCGCGAAGCTCCTTGAGCTTGTGCCGCAGCTCGCGTTCCGCGGCCGACATCATGGCGACCGGCGTCTTTGGCGGAATTGGCGGCATCGGCGCCGGCTGCAGCGGCGGCGGCGGTGCAGGCGGTGTCGGTGGCTGCGGATCCGCAGTCCCGCTATGGCCGAGATTCGCGGCCAGGCTGGGCGCCATGATCGCCTTTTCTATCTTCGCGGAGCCGCATATCGGGCATGTCACCAGGGCGCGCTTGGCCTGCTTGTCAAAGGCCGAGGAGTTCGCAAACCAGCTTTCGAAATTATGACCCTGGTCGCAGTTGAGCGCGTAACGAATCATGTTGGCTCTCGCACTGCATGGAGATAGGTCGGCTCGGCCATCGGTTCAACGAGTTCGAAGCGGCGGCCATGATGGAGTGAAGGAATCCGGCTGCGTGCGGCGACGACCTCGGACGGCTCGACCTGCGCCATGACCACACCTGGCTCAGTGCCGCCCTCGGCTAGGATGCGGCCCCAAGGGTCGACGACCAAGGAATGGCCGTAAGTCTCGCGACCGTTTTCATGCTTACCGCCTTGCGCGGCGGCGAACACGAAGCAGCCGTTTTCGATGGCGCGCGCGCGCTGCAGAGCATGCCAGTGCGCTTCGCCGGTTTGCCGCGTGAAAGCTGACGGAATCGTCAGAAACGATGCGCCAGCTTCTGCCAGCGCGCGGTAGAGCGCCGGAAAGCGCAAATCGTAACACACGGTCAGGCCGAGGCGGCCCCACGGCAGATCGGCAACCATGGCCAGCTCGCCGGCCCGGTAGGTATTGGACTCCCGGTAGCTTTCGCCGCCTGCGAGATCGACATCGAACATATGGATCTTGTCGTAGCGCGCGGCCACCTCGCCGCGGCGATCGATGAGAAATGAGCGGTTGGCGGCCTTTTCCGGCGACGCCTTGATCGCCAGCGAGCCGATATGGATGTAGATCGCGAGCTTACGCGCTACTTCGCGCAAGGTCGTCAGCGTGGCATCCTGCTCTTCAGCGACAATTTTCGCGAACAATTGCTCGCGCTTCGCCGCGAGAATATTGGTCATTTCCGGGGTGAGCACGTAGTCGGCGCCGGCTGCTTTGGCCTCATCGATCAACTCCAATGCCGCGGCCAAGTTGGCCGCCGGATCGAGCCCCGAGCGCATCTGAATCATTGCGGCTTTGAAGCTAACACGCTCTGCAGCGCTCATGATTCCTTCGCCTCGGCAAGCAGCGAATCGAGCTTGCCCGCCTCGTCCAGCGCATAAAGATCGTCGCAGCCGCCGACATGGGTCGTGCCGACAAAGATCTGCGGGTAGGTGCTTCGGCCGCTGGCGCGCTGGATCATTTCCTTACGAACGTCCCGTTTTCCAGTGACGTCGATCTCATGGTAGCTCACGCCTTTGCGCGAAAGGAGCTCCTTGGCGTCCTGGCAATAGGGGCAGTAACGAACCGTATAAACATCGATATTGGCCATAGTGGGTCGCAATCTTTAGCGGCAATTTTTAGTAAAGTCTTATATGGACGTTCGTGCCGGCTCGGCAACCCTGGCAAAAACCAGCACATCGACATTGGCGGCTCCGGCGCGCAACAGAGCGCCCGCGCACAGCCATCGACGGTCGCCCGCGATGTCAGCACGTCATCGATGAGAACTAGGCGACGGCCGGTCACCGCGCCCTTGCCGTCGCCCGGCACGCGAAACGCGCCTTGGACGTTGGCGGCGCGCTCGGTTCGCGACAGCCCAACTTGCTGCGCCGTTGGCTTGACCCGCTTTAGTGCGCCAGCGGCGATTGGCACGCCGGTTTGCCGCGATACCCTGCGGCCAGCATGGCGGATTGATTGAAACGCCGCGCCCACAAGCGGCGCCAATGCAGCGGCACCGGCACCAGGGCATCGGCCTCGGCGAGAAGTTCGCGCCCGGCCTGAGTGATCCACCGGCCCATCATGGGTGCAAGATCAAGTCGGTCGCCATATTTGAGTGCGTGCACCAGCGCCCGTGAATCTCGTCGAAACGCACCGCGGCGCGAGCGCGCACGCGGCGCAATGCTGAATGGGCGGCGCCGGTGACGCGCTTGAACGGAGCAGGGAGAATATTGCCGGCGGACAGCATCGAGATGCCACGCTACCGATCTCGATGGCCATTGTCATCGGGCCATCGTAGCGACACATGCTGCAGAACATGAGACAATGACTCTCAGATTGAGAGGTAGATGACCGAGACCCCGATCATCTTCGATCGTTTGCTGCAGCGCCGCCGCCGCTCCCGCGCCGCGGCGGCGCCAGGGAATTTTTTGCTCGATCATGTCGCCACCGAGCTTGCCGATCGGTTGAGCGTGGTGCTGCGCCCCTTCGATGTCGCGGTCGATCTCGGCACGCCCGGCGAGGAGGTGCGAACGTCGCTGTGCGGGCTCGGCGCGGTGGGAATGATCGTCGGCGCCGACGTTTTCGCCCGCGCCAGGCCATTCGTGGTCGCTGACGAGGAGGCGCTTCCTTTTCGTGACGCTGGCCTCGATCTCGTCGTGTCCGGCCTGGCGCTGCAATTTGCCAATGACTTGCCGGGCGTGCTCGCCCAAATTCGCCGCGCACTCAAGCCGGATGGACTGTTTCTAGCGGCGCTCCTCGGTGGCGAGACGCTTACCGAGTTGCGGCAAGCCTTTGCCGAAGCCGAAAGCGAAATCGAAGGCGGCGCCTCGCCGCGGGTGGCGCCATTTGTCGATCTGCGTCAGCTCGGCGCTTTGCTGCAGCGCGCTGGCTTTGCCTTGCCGGTGACTGACGTCGAGCGCGTGACGGTCCGCTACGATTCCGCGTTCGCGCTGATGCACGATCTGCGGCGCATGGGGGCCGCCAACGCGCTCGTTGCGCGCCGTCGTCTGCCATTGCGCCGCACCACTCTCATGCAGATGGCGGACATCTACGCCCGGCGATTCAGCGATGCCGATGGTCGGATTCGCGCAACTTTCGATATTGTGTGGCTGTCGGGCTGGGCGCCGCATCCGAATCAACAACAGCCGCTGCGGCCTGGATCAGCAAAGGCACGTCTCGCCGACGCGCTTGGCACGCGCGAGATTTCAGCCGGCGAGAAAGCCGGCCAGTGACGCTTGAACACGCTGCTGCTTTCTTATGTTGCTAAATCAGCGCAGCGAGGTGCGCGATCAGAGGTTCATCGGCTGGCGGCATCGGATATTGGCGCAGTTCGCTTGGCCGCACCCATTTCAGCTGCTGTGCCTCCTTGGCCATAACGAAGCCGTCCCAGCGTCGGCAAACATAGAGCGGCATGAGCAGATAAAAGTCGGGATAAAGGTGGCTCGCAAATGTCAATGGCGCGAGACAATCTTCCTTCACATCTATGCCGAGCTCTTCTTTAAGTTCGCGAATGAGACACTGCTCCGGCCGTTCGCCCGATTCGACTTTGCCGCCGGGAAATTCCCACAAACCGGCCATCGCCTTGCCGGACGGGCGCTGCGCGATCAGCACCCGGCCGTCGCTGTCGATCAAAGCGCAGGCTGCGACGAGGACAAGCTTGACGGTCACGAGCTTCTCGTCAGCGTCATCGCCTAGGCCCGCATCATTTCGAGAACGGCGTCGGCGAAATTTTTTGGATCTTCCTGCGGCGGGTTGTGGCCGATCTGCGGCAGCAGACGCCGCTGATAGGGTCCGGTGAAGAAGCGGCGTGGCGCGCGGTGCTCTCGGGCGGATGCACGCCGTCAGCCTCGCCCTGCAAAGCGATCGTTAGCACGGTGATCTGGGGTTGCTGCGCGAGCCGCTGTTCGATCGCTTCAAGTTTGGGATCGCCGGAAGCGTTACCGTAGCGATGGCGATAGGAGTGGATCGTCACCGCGACGAAATCGTGATTGTCGAACGAGGTCGCGCTGCGTTCAAACGTCGCCTCATCGAATGACCAATGCGGCGACCACAATCGCCAAAGCAGGCGGCACAATTCGCGCCGGTTGGCCTCGAGTCCAGCACGGCCGCGCTCCATCTGGAAATACCATTGGTACCAGAAGCGCTCCTGCGCCGCTACGCTCGGCTTTCCGGCGCCGGGAATATTTTGAATATTGTAGGCGTTGACGGTGACGAGGCCGCGCACGCGCTCGGGCCACAGCGCCGCCACGATGCAGGCGCCGCGGCCACCCCAGTCGTAGCCGGCAAGCGTGGCGCGATCGATGGAAAGTGCATCCATCAATTCGCGCAGATCGTTACCGAGGGCGGCCTGCTGGCCCGAGCGCGGCGCCG
>Ga0126381_100007633_pt1 | contig 12055 bp, 10 predicted proteins | sample PanSoiMetPlot_28_FD_96465 | JGI IMG/M metagenome (GOLD analysis project Ga0126381, IMG submission 96465) | Tropical forest soil microbial communities from Panama - MetaG Plot_28 | ecosystem: Environmental > Terrestrial > Soil > Tropical forest > Bulk soil | place: Panama | collected 2016-02-17
CCCCACGCCTTGGCCCGACCTAACGGTGCCGGCGATCTGGCGTCCAAGTAGCTATGAGAGTGGCGATACCAGTGTGTCTTCTCTTGGGACTCGCAGCCTTCGCACGCGCCCAAAGCGCCAAGCGGCCCTCGTTCGAAGTCGCGTCGGTGAAACTCAACCTCACCGGCAGCGGAAGCAACAATACCGACGCCGACCCAGGCCAACTTGTCATCACCAACCTCGCACTAGACCGGCTCCTTCAGATGGCGTTCGGGGTCAGTCCTGCCGAAATATCGGGACCCGACTGGCTGAGCTCGGTGCATGTGGATATCGCGGCGAAATACCCTGCCGGCTCCATCGCCGAAGATCGTCGGGGCATGATGGAAACTCTGCTGGAGGACCGCTTCAAGCTAGCCGTCCACAGGGAAACCCGGCAACTGCAAGGCTATGCGCTTGTGGTAGCAAAGAATGGATTCAAGCTCCATCCCCTGAAGGATGACTGCCGGCAGAGCCAAGGCCATAGCGGCGGCCCGGTGGAATCGATGGAAGCGCGATGCGTGTCAATGGACACTTTGGCGAATCGCCTGGGTGTCTACACTGCCACCAGGATCGAGAACAAGACCGGGATCGAGGGGAACTTTTCGTTTCAGTTGAAATGGAGCCACGAACAGCCGAAGAGCACCGATTTGGACGCGCCGCCGGCACTCTTCGATGTCCTGCCAGAAGTGCTGGGCCTGCGACTACAGCCGCAAAAAGTGAGCGTCAACATAGTCGTCGTGGACCACATCGAGCGCACTCCCACCGAAAACTGACTTGAGCAATGGTAAATGCGGTAAAGTGGCCTGCAATTTAGGACAGATCTGATCCACCTTTCCGCCAACCGCGTCTATCAATAACGACATGGGCCAAATCACCAATGGCGGTTCGGGTCCATATTTGAAGGAAACGCAGGAGCGTCAATGACCGACACATCTTGCTACATAATAGAAGTCGTCACGGATGATCGCGGCTGATATCTGATACCCGATCTGACAGCAGCCTCCTACACGGTGCGGGCGCGCGGGTAGGGGTCGGTCGATTCCCCCAAATCGAGACGCGGCCCGGAAAGCTGGTCGATCTCAAGCCCTCCATAGCCCCTAACGCAACCGATTCCGTACGAGTGCTTGATTAACCCGAGGACGAATGAGGCGGGAGCGGCCATCTCGACGAATTTGGCGTAAGCTTACTTTCCGATATGCTTTGCCAAAGCCGACATGAGCCGCTCCTCGACGTCGGGTGGCAAGGTACAGACGGACCACATGCGGCGATAGATGGCAATCGTTTGGCGGGTAGTTTCACAAACGATGCGGCATTTGCGGCACCGCGCGAGGTGACGCTCGGTTTCTACGAAGCGCCGTGCATCCGCGGTGCCGTCCACGTAATCACAGAGCTCGTCCAGGAATTGCCGGCAGTCCAGCACGGTTATCGTCCCGTGGCGCGCAGCGGCCGCGGAGGTTCTGCGGTCCAGTCCACGCCGCGCCGGAGCCTGATCGCGGCGAAGTCGGCTTTTTCCAGTGATTCCAGATTGTCCGCGAGGCTCAATTCCCAAAGCGGGAAGAATTCGTCAGCCACGTTCAGCCCTTCGATACATCCGTGAGTGCCGTAGAGGTATTCATAGCACGCGTCAATTCCGCGTTTTCGGAACTCCTCGGCGACTTGGGCGAGGTCGTCCAGGCAAATCATGCCGTTCTCCTCTATCTGATGCCGGCCAGCTCCTGCAAGATGCGCCAGTTCTCCAGCCTCTCCTGGTTGGAGGCGAGCAGGGTTGCGGACGGGCTTCCGTCTTTGTCGAAGTGTTTCGCGAACCGCCCTTCGGAGCGGGCGAAGCTAATAAAATCGACCGGCTCGCCGGTCTTGGGATTGGCGTACCAGTCTTCTTTCACGTTGGGATTGCCGGTGAGGCTCAGACGTTCCTTGAAGCGCGAACCTTTTCGCGGATCGTAGATGAACAGAGGGAAGGTTCGGGAATCGGCTGCCAGCTTGGCCTGATGTTCCGCCATGTTGTCTCCGACGCCGTGTTCGGGCTGACAGGTGGTGAAAACATTTACAATGGCCGGGCCGGAAAACTGGTTGGCCTCCATGATCGCCTTATAGAAATGATTCATGTGCGCGCAAGTGGTCTGAGCGACGTACACGTCCTTATGCATCATACAGATGTTTCCCAGCTCCTTACGGTTCTCTTTTTTCCCCTGGATGGCGGAGCCGTGGTAGCTCATCTTGGCATCCTGACCCTTGAACGAGCTGGTGGAGCTCTGGCCGCCGGTGTTGGAATAGACCTGGGTATCCAGGACCAGCACTTTCACGTCGGCAGCGGAAGCCAGCATGCGCGAAAGCGATTGAAATCCGATATCGAGCATGGCGCCATCGCCACCCACGATCCACAGGCGCTTACTTTGCCAGCCCTGCTGGTCCCAGCGCGCGCGCACGCCCATGGCATCGGCGGGCGCGTTTTCGAAAAGCGAATTGGTCCAGGAAACCAGGTAAGGGTTGTACGGATAGGTAGACGTGTAGACGGTGTTGCAACCGGTGGCAGCGACGATTCCGATGTTCTCCTGCCCGTATAGGAATCCGGTAGCAGCCAGCATCATCCGGAGCGCGGTCGCTTCGCCGCAGCCCATACAGGAGCCGGCGCCGCCCACGTAGAGCAGCGAGCGCTCGGCGAGCATCATGTCGGCGAGAGCCTTCTCGTTGATGAACCGTGCGGGCGTTTCGGGCATCGACTTGTAGAAGTGGAACGATTCCCGGATCTGGCGCATGTTGCCGTCGTTCTTGCGGATCATCTTCAAAGCGTCGTGATCGCCGCAAGCATCCACGCATTCCGCGCAACCCTTGCACTTGGTGGGATCGATAAAGATGCCGAACTTGCCGCCGCCGAGGCCCTTCTTTTCGAGCACGGTGAAATATTTATTGGTGTTGATCCACTGGGCGGCCATCTGCTGCCGGAGCGGCTCGTCCGGGATGCCCGCCAGCCTATCTTCCAGCACCGCGGGCTCGGCAACCTTGCCGAGGATGGCGGTGTCCGGACACTCGGTGACGCACTCCATGCACCCGACGCAGTTTTCCGCCACGAACTCGGGAATGTCGGGCGCAATGTAGCTGAAGTCGCGTAGGGCCCCGGTACCCGCGGGAACCACGCTGCGCGCCGACATCGTGTCGGCCGGTAGACCCCGCTCGGCCAGCCCGCTGTTGTAGGCGCCCACGACGCGCTCGTTGAAATCGGCCACATCCACCACGTGCGCGGTGATATCGGCCAGCCGCTCCTCCAAGGTTAATGCTTCGCTCATGACATGCCTCCCTGCATCACGCGGAGCGCGGCGTTGCCGTTGTCGGAAACGGCGGTGGCCAGCATCACCTCGCGCGGCACTTCGATCACCTCCTGGTAGCCACGGCGGACGGCGAGCAGGTTGTCCTGCACTACACGGTCGCCGCGCTTCCCGAAATACTTGCGCAGCGACTTTTCGACGCCGCGGAAGACCTCTTCATCGCTGAGCGCGAGCTCCTGCTGGAACGGCGTGACCCGCAGGAAGACCCCCAGCAGCACGATCCCCTGCATGCGCTGCTGGAGGTCGGCACGGGAGGAGACTTCACGGGCGATCGCGACCGTATCGAGCGCGAATACCCTGGCATTCTTGTCGCTCAGTGTCTTGCGGGCCCAGGCGGGAATGGAGCGCCAGATTTCGGAAGGGTCGGTGTACTGGCTCTGGGCGAAAAGCATGCCGCCGGTCGAAAGACCAGCCAGCGGGTTTTCCAGATTGAAGGCGTTGACATCGTTGAGCGCGACGAACTCCACGTGCTCCAACTCGGAATGCACCCGGATGTGCTGCCGCGCAATGGTCAGGTAATACGTGGTGGGCAGGCCTTTTTTCTCCGAGCCGTATTTGGGATAGGCCTGCACGTCCATGCCGAAGACTTCGCCGGCGATGGTCGCGATGACCTTGTTGGTGGTGACGGAACCATAGCCACCCACCGAGTGGCCGCGCATAGAGAAGGAACCGGGGTCGCGGACATCGGGATCGAGAGTCACATCGAGCGCCGTCTCGTGCTTGATGCCGACCGAATAATATTGGTGTGGGTGGGCGCTGCGCATATTTTCGACGACCGCGATGAAATCGCCAGCGCGCACATCGCGGCTGCCGAGGCCTGCCGAGCCGCCGGTGAATTTCGGCATGCGGAACACCGGCGGATACCCCGGAACGCCGGTGAGAGCGTCGGCGAAGGCGGCCTTGATCTCGCAAAGTTGGGGGTTGGACTGCATCATGGGGATGTCGAGCCGTTCCAGCACGGAGACGGCCTTGACGTGCTGCAGCGCCTGCACGATTTCCATCGTGGGAAACGGACGGAAACAGGTGATGTGCAGCACGCCGACCTTGAGGCCGAGGCGTTCGCGCATATAGTCGACGGCGGCCTGCGCGGTTTCCATCATGCAGCCGGATCCGATCACGGCGTAGTCCGCATCGGCGAGGCGATAGGGAATCACTACGCCGTAATGGCGGCCCGTAAGATCGCCGAACTCCCGCATGACATCTTTGAGCACAGGCAGCACGCGTTCATAGTAGCGGCGCTGGGCGACCTTGCCCTTCATGTAGCTGTCCTGGTTCTGCACCACGCCGGACATCAGCGGAATCCGCGGGTCCATGAGATTGCGGACGCGCTCGGAGGGAGGCCCGACGAACTGCTTCATCAGGTCGGGTTCGAGGAGGCGCACGTTCTCGATGGTGTGGGTGGTGAGAAAGCCGTCCTGGACGTTGAGGAAGGGCGTCTCGGTTTCTTCGGCGACGCGGCGGGCGATCAGTGCGAAATCTCCGGCTTCCTGGGCGTTGCGGGCATAGAGAACGCCCCAGCCGCAGTCGGCGACTCCCACCACGTCGTCGTGCCCCGCGTGGACGTTCAAGGAATGCGAAGTGAGCGCGCGCGCCCCGATATGAAAGACGATGGGGAGGCGCTTGCCGGAAATGGTGTACAGCACCTCCTTCATAAGGATGAGGCCTTGGCCCGAAGTGAAGTTAGTAACGCGCCCTCCGGCTACGGCGAATCCCTCGCAAGTGCTGGCGGCACTGTGTTCGGACTCGGGTTCGATGAAGGCGAGCTCGTCGCCCCACAGATTGCGCCGTCCGTTGGCGACTTCCACCTGGTAGCCGCCGCCCATGGTCGTGGAGGAAGTAATCGGATACGCGCAAGCGCCCTGCGTGATATGAGTTTCCACCCAGACGACCATACCCGCGCCGTCGGATGTGGTGGGTATGCCTGGATAGGGCGGTTTCGATTCCGGTTCTGCCGGAACCGTTTCGCACTTCAGAGATGCGCCGCCGAGGACAGTACTCATGACCCCTCCTAATGTTGCAAGCGGCCTAAATTGTCTTTGGCCTGCGACTTCGTGCGGCACATAGCGCGAAGCCCAGTTCCTGATTGCTTGGAAGAGTATCAGATTCGATGGCTCAGGGGAAGGGGGTGGGGAGCTAGCAGTCTTCGGCCACCAGCGAACCGCTAAGAGCTGTCAGCCGGCAGCTCAAAGCCGTACGCTTGGCCGCGCTTTCGGCCCAGGAGGGAAGAACCGCTTACTGACGGCTGATAGCCGGCCCCGGTCCTCTGTGAGGAACCGCACCTAAGTCATCGCCCGACGTGACGTTTTTACGCGTACCTGATACAAGTCAATGTCGGCCATCACGACCCTGCTAGGACCGCGGCAAGACGTCGCGCCGAGCTCGGACAATCAGCCCATCTTGTTGCAGCCGCCCTCGTTTCAGAGCCCATCCACCTCCTCGCTGCCCAACAACTGCAGCGCCCTACTCACGAATCCTCCGCCCAACGGCGGCGTGCCGTCCTCCATTTGGAACAGCGGCATTACCAGACGTCGCCGTAAAGCCCAGTCGAAGTGCGGCGCCCAGAGGCCGCTATTTCCCGTGCGGCAGGCTTTCAGCGAGGCCGTGCGCGGTAATCTCGACGAATTCGGCGTGGGACTGCAGTTCGTGGATGGTGGAAGCGCCTCCGTAGGAGAAACCGGACCGCACGCCGTCGAGCAGGCCGGAAACGACGCGCTCCACCGAGCCTTTGTAAGGCACCAGCGCCTCTTCCCCTTCAATGTTGCGGGTCTCTTCGCCGCGCAACGTTTTGTCGCCGAACGAGGCCGAACCGCGATAGACCTTATATAGAAGTTCCTGCGAGCGGATGATGTTGCCGGGCGCCTCATCGGTACCGGCCAGCAGATTGCCAAGCATGACAGCATCGGCCCCCGCGGCGAGCGACTTCACGATATCGCCGGAGTTCTTGATGCCCCCGTCGCCGATGATCGATACGGCGTGGCCGTGGGCTTCGTGGATGTCCATGATGCCTTGCAGAGTGGGGACCCCATAGCCTGTCATGATGCGTGTGGTGCAGAGGCTGCCTCCGCCAATGGAGGTTTTGAAGGCCACCGTGCGGTGGTATTTTTCGGGGATCCGCTGGACGAACATGCAGGCGGCCTTGGCGGTGGCGATCTGGCCGATGACGATCGGGTAGTCCTGATAGGTTGGGAAGTATTCTTCGAGCAGTTCTATCACGCGCCGATGGTGTCCGTGGGCCACGTCGAGACAAACAAGGGAGGCGCAGCGGCGGCAAGCCTCCATTCGGTCGCGCCAGTCGGGTCCGACGCCTATGGAAAAGCCGACCTCCTGTCCGGCGTCGCGGACGGCTTTGACCATCCCGGCTTCGCGCTCCACGGAGCACATGCGGTGAATGATGCCGAGCCCGCCCATCTGGCCAAGCGCGATAGCCATGGTGTCCTCGCAGACGGAAGACATATTGGCCGCGACGATGGGGATACGCAGCGGCACTCCTGCCACGGAAGTGGATAGGTCCACGTCGGTGCGCGAGTTCATCTCGCTGTAAGTGGGGACGAGCATGACATCGTCGAACGAAAGAGCTCTGTTGAGGCGCATAGGGAGTGGGAAGCCGACTTCCTCGTTGTACCATGCGCCACGCATGTGTTGGTTCCATTCGGCGATGGGAGGCGGATCCGCTGGTAACTGGCTCCGCGGAGTTCCTCGCTGATCACTCTTCGGATGGTCGATGCGAGCCAGTCCCGCCGGCTGATCAGTGTCGCGGGCCCGACCGGGCGGCCAAACTGCCACGGCAATAGAGCACGGATCCCGGCTCCGGCAAGGGAGGCCACGTACCCTGTGAGCGGCGTCAGGAAGAAAGGGCTAGCCGGGAAAGTCTCTCCGATGTAACTACCGGGGCGAATTCGGGTCGCACACGGGAGGGGCGCCGGGCATGCAGGGAGCGGCGGGGACGAATTGTGCCGCCCGCATCGCTCAGGGGTTAAGTCAGATCGAGGTGCAACACCGTGGATGTTTGCTGCCCACCCTCGCTGAAAGATGTCGTCGAAGTTGCTGGAGCCTGTGCCGACCTCGTTGGATGGCGGATGCCCGCGGCAAGGAAGCAAGTTCGGAAGCCGACGGAATGGGTCTTAGGGTCGAAATCCGCGGCAAACCCGCCAAGCCACAACCCGCCAAGCCCATATCCGCTTTAGAGATCGCGGCGGCTTTGGTGATCGCATGCGTCTGGATGAAGCGGCGGATGGAACGCGAATGCGTTGCCGCAGCCGTGTTGGACGAGGTGCGCGCCGCCTGATCGACCCGGCCGAACCATTTCAACGGACCACGCTTTCAATCCATCCGGAGGACACAGGAAGAAGACGAAAACGTATGCTATTACTGCGGCTGCGCTGACCGCGCTGCTGGTAGCGGGCTCGGTGCTGCGCTTCCGCGGGAGCCATGCAAAGGCCGCAGATGCGACGCCCGTTACTATAACCAACACCACGGCGAACAATGTGCCGGCCTCCGTGGCGGTACCGGCTTCGCCGTGCTGGCTTGAACTGGCCGGTCCGGGGTTCGGCGTACCATTCGGCCCGGGTAGCGGCGGCTCTTTCGCCATCACTTCGCTCGCCGCGACCAATTTCGGCAGCTCGAGCGCGACATTCCGTGTTTATCAGCCGGGCCTGAGCGGGTCGGGCAGCTGCTCCGGGGCGAGCGTGATCTCGGGAGGACAGGGGCTGCGCGCCAGGATTCCAGCGGGGCAGACGGTAAACCTGACATTTCCCGGCCCTATCGTAATTACACCAAGTAACGGCCTGCTTTGCACCGGGGCCGACTTCATCAACGCCAACCGGACGTATCTGACCGTGGTGGGCTTCACGAACTAAGAAGCCCTTTACTGCGGGGCGGCTTCGATCGGCGTGCCAACGTGACCGGCAACACGCCAGTCTCGCTACGGGAATGCCGCCTGCCGGGCGACTGTGTGGATCGGACCATCGAATCGCCCGGCAGGCAGAGGCTGCGGCGCTCCACGTGCAACGCCTACCAGTGGACGAACATCCATTCAGTAGGTAGCGGTCTTATGGCGGCGTCATTTTCATTTGCTCGGGGGTTTATGGCCAAGCCGAAACCCGTCGATCCCGATGGCGCCCGCGAGGACTTCGAGGCGCTGCTGGCGCGCATACGATCCCGGCTGTATCCGGAAAGTATTCCGGTTCTGGCTTCTTATTGGCTGAAGACCGTCTACCGCGCCGGGCACAAGCGCCCGTGGTGGCAGGCGATGCGCGAACTGTTGCGGGCGGCGATCGCCGATCGCGTAGTGCCGGACATCGCGCTGGATTCCCTAAGGGAAATTCAGGTGTGGATCGAGCAGAACGTTCTGCACGCCGCCAAGGTGCCTGCGGCGCCATCCGAGAGTGAGCGGCCTTACCGCCCGGCGCTCAAACCCGAGCGCCTGCAATTCTACCTGGGTCGCTTGTTGAACCAGTGGCTGCCAGCCGAGGTAGCCCGCGTCCTGATCGATCCAGCGGAAGCTGCGATTCCGCCGGAGGATGGGATTCCGGCCCTGGCGGTCGGAAGGGCGCTGGAGCGGCTGCTGCTGCGCGAGCGCCTTCCCTGGGAGACCCTGGAAGCGCTGCTCGATCCTGAACTGCTGACGGTCGAGTCGGTTTATCCCGCCGACGCAGAGATCTTCGGCGACCTGGCGCTGATGCTGCTCGGCCGCACGGGGGTACAGGCGATGCCAACGCTGCCGGCAATGCTGCTGGGTGTAGCTTCCGCATCGTCCTTGCCGCCCGGCTATCGGGAGGCGGTTCGGCGGGCGTTTCTCGTGCACAACGAAGGGGTGGAAGAGCTTCGTGTGCCCATTACCTCGCTGGATGCCAAGCAGATTCTGACCGCCGAGCCGGTGCGAATCGGCTCGCTCGTCGTCACGAGGGACGGACGGTTTTGGGAATCCTGGAATCTGCAAAGCGGCGACCGGCATTTCGTGATTTACCGGTCCGGGGGGCGCTTGCGGGTGGACAATTCGGCCGACCGTTCCAGGCTGCACCTGCCATGGCCTGCGACCCCACTCCACTGGGAGGGTTCCGTTCATCTGCCAGATGGCTTCGATCTGTTCGGGCGCGAGTGGTGCCCGGCCAGTCTGGAGACGGATGGCCAACGGAGTGTATTGAACCTGGTCTCTTCCCGCGCGCTGCCGATTGCCGAGCCGTTACCGGGAAGTGAGGCAGAGGACCGGCGGTCGCACCCCGCCGCGGTCGACATGGCATGGGCGGAATTTCGCAATGCGCTGGCCGCTGCCGTCGACGACCGGAGCCTCGACCCGGTGGAACAACTGCGCCGCTCGGAACTGATTGCCCTCGGGCGGGCCATTTTTGGGCTGGCGGAATCGGTTCAGGGGCGGCGTTCCGGGCGAGACGCGGTGGAGATGCATCTGAAGGCAATCCGCTATCACGAGTCCGAAGTTTCTCTGACTTATGGCCGGGTGCCTTGGAGCGTGCTGCCGCCTGCCATGCAGGTGGCGCTGCGGAAGCACTGCGCCGATGGCGCTCTGCGCGAGCTCTGCGCCCAGGTTTTCGACGAGGCCCCGCAACCGGCCGGGCCTTCCCACCACCAGCCGCCATCGTCTCAGGCTGCCTAAGGCGCTCGGGGATTCAACCCTCACGCTCATAACTAACGTTAGTATTCTGTCTTAGGGAAAATCCGAAGTCACAGTACATCAAGGACTTGCAAGGAATTCAAAATGGCTGAACAATGGGCTTCAAAGGCGGGAACTTATGATGATCACTTATTTGAACGGGAAGACCGTGCAGGCTTTGCTGCTGGCGCGGGATGAGGATAGTTTGACGGCCGCCATCGATGGCGCCGACGACGCCGTGGCCTTTTCCAGGATTAACGGCGCGTGGGTTTCGGAGGACTGCGAACCGGTTCACATCGAGTTCGCGTGGCAGCGCCGCGCGGAAGACCAGCCGGTCTCCGAAGAGGATTGCTGCTGTTCTCACGAGCTTGCGGCACGGTTGATCCATCTACTCTATACGGACGGCGCGGAGGCTAAACAGGTCGCGGCAGTGCCGTTCGACGCAGCGGGCAGGCTCGCCGCGGGTGCGAACCATTAGCGGTCGCAGTTGTTGGGGCAGACCGCCGGTGTGCGGCCGGCCCCCTGGCCGTCCTGCTTCGGCTTCGAAACAAGCACCGGGATAAGGGCGTCCCACGCTTGGCCAGGGTCTGCCCACTAGAATTCAACCAGCATTCCAGCTTGCGAAAACTCGCGGCTGAAGCCGTGCCCTGATACGAATCGCGCTACTGATCCTCAGATCATCACAGGGAGGTCACAAATCTGAGCGCGTCGTTGTCAAGAATAATAAGATTATTTTTACCAATCTGTTACAGGCTTTTTCTGGCACTCACTCGTACACTGTGCTAATAATATTTCACAGGAACCCTCAAGGCCCGTTCCGTGGGTTCCGGCCAATTAGACAAAACACTCATAGTGGAGGTTGTTTGCAATGAAGATTCGTCCGCTCTACGACCGTATCGTGGTCAAACGGATTGAGCAGAAGGAACAGATGCAGGGCGGCCTGTATATCCCCGATTCCGCGAAAGAAAAACCGCAGGAAGGCGAAGTGGTTTCCGTGGGGAAGGGCAAGCGCCTGGAAGATGGCACCGTGGTTCCGCTCGACGTGCAGGTCGGCGACCGCATCCTGTTCGGAAAATATTCCGGCAGCGACATCAAACTGGACAATGATGAGTATCTGATTATGCGCGAGGACGAAGTCCTTGGCATTCTCGATTCCAAGCCCCAAGTGGCCAAGAAGGCGTCGTAAGGAGGAGCAAATAAAGCAATGGCGAAACAAATTGTCTATTCCGAAAGTTCGCGTCAGGCGATTCTGCGCGGCGTCAACCAATTGGCCGACGCTGTGAAAGTCACGCTGGGTCCGAAGGGCCGCAACGTGGTTCTGGAAAAGAAGTTCGGCGGCCCGAACATCACCAAAGACGGTGTGACCGTGGCCAAAGAGATCGAGCTGAAGGATCCGCTCGAGAACATGGGCGCCCAGATGGTGCGTGAAGTCGCATCGAAGACCAGCGACGTGGCGGGCGACGGCACCACCACGGCGACCATTCTGGCCCAGGCGATCTTCCGCGAAGGCGTGAAGTCGGTCGCGGCCGGCGCCAACCCGATGGCCCTGAAGCGCGGCATCGAGAAGGCCGTGGAAGTGGCCACGGAGGAAGTGAAGAAGCTCTCCAAGCCGGTCTCCGGCGACATGATCGCCCAGGTGGGCACCATCTCCGCCAACAGCGATAAGACGATCGGCAACATCATTGCCGACGCCATGAAGAAGGTCGGGAAGGACGGCGTCATCACGGTGGAGGAGTCGAAGACCATGCACACCGAGCTCAACACGGTGGACGGCATGCAGTTCGACCGCGGCTACCTGTCTCCCTACTTCGTGACGGATGCCGAGCGCATGGAAGCGGTGCTGGAAGATCCTTACATCCTGATACACGAAAAGAAGATCAGCAACATGAAGGACCTGCTGCCGCTGCTCGAGCAGATCGCCCGTTCCGGCAAGCCCCTCATCATCATCGCCGAGGAAGTGGAAGGCGAAGCGCTGGCGACCCTGGTGGTCAACAAGCTGCGCGGCACCCTGAACGCGTGCGCCGTGAAGGCCCCCGGTTTCGGCGACCGCCGCAAGGCCATGCTGGAAGACATCGCCATCCTGACGGGCGGCAAGGCCATCATGGAA
>Ga0126381_100007634_pt1 | contig 12054 bp, 8 predicted proteins | sample PanSoiMetPlot_28_FD_96465 | JGI IMG/M metagenome (GOLD analysis project Ga0126381, IMG submission 96465) | Tropical forest soil microbial communities from Panama - MetaG Plot_28 | ecosystem: Environmental > Terrestrial > Soil > Tropical forest > Bulk soil | place: Panama | collected 2016-02-17
CAGATATTTGGCATTGTCTCGGCCTGTCGGCGTGCTCTCCTGTTGTGCTACGAGTACGTTTCCTAGATCTTCGACCTCATAGCCCAACGATCCGAGTTTTGCGTTCAGCCCGGCCAGACGCACCGCCGACGGGCCCATGTCGACACCGCGGCGTCCCGCTCCTAAATCAAGCGGAGCACCCAGAATCGCAATCTGCGAGTAATGCATTCCGTCAGGGGCGTGTGCGATACAGCATGCGCGGATACGGAATCGTTTCCCGTACGTGCTCCAGCCCGCTCATCCAAGCGACGAACCGTTCCACGCCCATGCCGAATCCTCCGTGAGGCACACTTCCGAAGCGCCGCAGGTCCAGATACCACTCGAACGCTTCGCGCGGCAGGTTGTGTTCTGCCAGCCGCTTCTCGAGCAGAGCCAGATCGTGAATCCGCTGGCCCCCTCCAATGATTTCGCCGTATCCCTCCGGCGCAATCATGTCCACGCCCAGCGCCAGCTCTGGCCTTTGCTCGTCGGGTTGAAAGTAGAACCCCTTAATCGCAGTCGGGTAGCGGTCCACGATCACCGGCTTGTCGAAATCCTCCGTTAGAAGTGTCTCGTCGGTATTGCCGAAATCACCGCCCCATTGGATTTCGCTTCCCTTGGACTGCAGAAGCTTGACCGCCTCGTCGTAGCTCATCCGTGGAAACGGCGCTGTTACCCCCTGCAGCTTCGCTGTATCGCGCTCCAGTTCCTTTAATTCTTCCTGCCGGTTCTCGAGCACACGCCCAACCAGGTAGGCCACCAGATCTTCCGCTACGCGTTTGATTTCTTCCAGGTCCGCGTACGCCATTTCCGGCTCCACCATCCAGAATTCCGTCAGGTGGCGACGCGTCTTCGATTTCTCGGCGCGGAACGTCGGTCCGAAACAGTACACCTTTCCGAATGCCATGGCATTCGCCTCGTTGTACAACTGTCCCGACTGCGTGAGGTAGACCTTCTCGTCTTCGAAGTAATCTACCTCGAACAGGGTCGTCGTCCCTTCGCATGCCGCCGGAGTAAAGATCGGCGTGTCCACCAACGTAAAGCCGTGGGAATCGAAGTAATCTCGAATCCCCTTGATCACTTCATGTCGGACCCGTATCGCCGCATGCTGCCGTCGGCTCCGCAGCCAAAGGTGGCGATGATCCATCAGGAAATCTACGCCGTGCTCTTTCGGCGTGATCGGATATGGTCGCTCTTCACTGACACGCTGAACGACTTGCGCATCCGTCACGTCCAGCTCGTAGCCGCCGGGCGCTCGCCCTTCCGCCCGTATGCTGCCTGTTACGATTACTGAGCTCTCCTGAGTCAGTCCCTTTAGCCCGTCGAATACCTCCTCCGGCAGATTGCTCTTCACCGCAACGCACTGGATGATGCCGCTTCCATCGCGAACGATCGGGAACACAATCTTTCCGGATTTTCTCAGGTTGTATAGCCAGCCTTTGATTGTTACCTGCTCGCCCTCATGCTCGCGAGCTTCGCTGATGCGAATAACGTGTGCGCCTGCGGAGTGTGTCAACTCACTCGTCATGCTTCGTTGTCAACTCAATCAATTCGTCCATCGCCCGCCGCGCGTCCGTTATGGGCTGCTCCTGGTCTGCTACCTCTTTCAGCTCTAGCAGTAGGGGGTACTGTGTGGGACGCGAAGCAAGCAGCCGGATGGCTTTCGCCCAGTCGATCGACCCTTGCTTTGGAAATAAGTGGCTATCTTGTTTGCCGTCGTTGTCGTGCAGGTGCGTCGAGCGGATGCGCTCCTTCATTAGTTCAAATTCGCTCTCGACGCCGTTCGCCATATGGGCGTGGCCCGCGTCGAAACAATAATTCATGTTCAGATGCGTCTGTGCCAGAAATTCGTTCAGCTTCGCCCCCGTTGAAAAAGCGTTTGGAATGTTCTCGAGAAGCACCTCCACGCCGCGCTGTACGGCGAATACGCGAATTTCCTCGAGAGACGAAAACGCCGAATCGAAGCGCTTTTCGTTCATCTCTTCGCCCGCTACGCCCATGTGCTGGATCAGATAGCGGAACGGAACCACCTCGGCTATTTCAAGCGCAAGCTTGATCTCGTCCACGCTCTTCATGCGCTTCCCTTTGACGGGCTCCGTAATGTCGATGACGGCTTGCGGCCCCGATCGTCCCCACACGTCGTCGCTGTACATCGGAGCGTGCAGCGAGTGCATCGTCAGGGGCGAGTCGCGGAACCAGTGCCCGAGTTCGTTGATCTGTGCCTTATCGCGGTAATCGATATGCTGCCGTGCGCAGAAGATTTCAACCGCAGGGAAACCGGCATCCCAGACGCGCTCCAGCCAGACGGTTGTTAAACGATGCCGTACAAATAAATGGGTAGACAGCACCTGCTGCATAACTAGTAAGCGGCCACCTTGCCGCTTAACCGAGATTCGGTACCGCCTTCAAACTTGCCATTTCTGACGACGATCGCTTCCACTCTTGCCACCCCTCCCGTAGATTTCACCTCGTAACCCATCTTCTTCAATGCTTCTTCGCTCGTTGCCGGAAAGCCGCTTTGCAGATAAAGTATGTCCGGTTTCCACTGTTGGTGGAAGCGGGGCAGGTCGACCGCGTCCTGCGCATTCAGGTGGAAGTCGATCACGTCCAAAATTACTTCCGTTACGCCGGTGGTGATACGTGAGCCTCCCGGTGCTCCTACTGCCATAAAAAGCTTGCCGTCTTTCGTGATAATCGTCGGCGTCATGGAGGAAAGCGGGCGTTTGCCCGGCTCGATGGCGTTTGCGTCTCCGCCAACCATGCCAAACATGTTTGGGGCCCCGGGTTTCGATACGAAATCGTCCATTTCGTCGTTCAATAGAAAACCGAGACCCGGAACAGTAATTCCGTTGCCGAACGAATTATTCAGCGTGTACGTCACTGCTACTGCGTTTCCGCGCGCGTCCACCACGTTGTAATGAGTTGTCTCGCTGCTTTCACGCCAACTCACCCCTGCATTGAGAGCTTTGGGAAGTCCGGGCTCTACAAATTCGCTCGGAGTGGCGTGATTCGGATCGATACTAGCGCGGCGCTTAGCCAGATAGCTCGGGTCAAGGAGCGGCTTTACCGGAACCACGTAGAAATCTGAGTCCCCCATGTATTCACTGCGGTCGGCATAGAAGCGGCGCATCGCCTCAGCCTCATAGTGCACTGCCTTAGTCGAGTTCGGTCCGTCGCTCTCATAATGGGTGCCCTTCAGCATTCCCATAATCTGTAGCAAGCCAATACCTCCCGCGCTGGGCGGAGGAGCGGTCAGGATGTGGAAGCCCTTATAGTCGCCGTTGAGTGGTTCCCGCTCGATCGTTTTATAGTCCTTCAAGTCGGCTGCCGTTATCAGGCCGCCATGTTCCGCCATGGCCGCCGCCAGCCGCTGAGCGGTGAGACCGCCATAGAATCCAAGCGTTCCTTCGCGGGCGATCCGTTCGAGTGTATCGGCCAGCTCAGGCTGTTTGAGCGTTTCTCCGGAACTGTAATAGTTGCTACCGCGAAGAAAGATCCGCTTCGACTCCGGATCTAGCGGCAGGTGGGGCTCCGATCTCAACGAAGACGAAAGCGATTCCGAAACCACGAATCCGTCGTGCGCCAGGTGAATCGCCGGGGCCAGCAGATCGGACCAGGATTTGGTTCCGAATTCTTTGTGCGCCATCGCAAGCCCTGAGACAGTACCCGGGACTCCCGAAGAGCGCCACCCGTAGATGCTGTCCTTAGTAGCCTCACCGTCTGGCCCGAGATACATGTCCCGGTCTGCCTTTTTCGGGGCAGACTCCCGAAAATCGAGGAAGGTGGTTCGTCCGTCCGCGAGCCGCACCAGCATGAAGCCTCCGCCGCCGATATTGCCCGCCGAAGGATGCGTCACTGCGAGTGCGAAGCCAACCGCTACAGCGGCGTCGACTGCGTTCCCGCCGCTTTTCAGAACGGCCAAACCAACCTCAGAGGCGATGGGCTCTTGCGCCACCACCATGCCGTGAGTGCCCCTTGTAGGCTCTCTTGCAGACACCGCAGGCACGAGTGTGGGCAAGAGAACTGCCGCAAATATCCCCACACGTACCCGGTTCTGCATGTTTGCCAGTCTAACAACCGTGGTTTTATACGGCGGATCGTCCGATCCGCGCGGGTTCGCCTGATCCGCCTCAGGCATGCGTGTTGCTGCCCGGCGGCCTGTCTTTATGCCGTGGCGATTTTCCGAAGCCTGAGCGTCAGCCGGCTCTTGTACCGGGCTGCCGTGTTCTGCTTTATGATGCCCCACTTTGCCGCACGGTCCACCATGGAGAATGTCCCGGGCATCAACTTCGTCGCGCCCTGAGCATCCTTATGATCGAGAAGCCGGCGCATCGCGCGGATTTGGTGCCGCAGCCGGGACTTGCGCATACGGTTGATAGCCGTCCTTCGCTCGGTCATGCGCATGCGCTTCAACGCAGAAACTGTATTTGCCATTAGCCTACTTAACCTGATTTATTAGGAGAGTGCCCCACGAATGTCGGAGCAGCCAGACTTAACGTCTTATAACTACAAACTTTAGGATAAACCGAACGGTCCTGCTCGCGCAAATCCATATGCCTGCCGATCGTCAAAACGCGGTGATTCATGATATAGCGCCCCGCTCACGGGTGAGTCATCGCCTCTCACCAACAAAAACTGCTATTTCACTGAGTATTTTCTCTTGGAACAGTTCACAATATAAATGTTTACCCAAAACAGATGCTTCCGAAAATGATTAGACGCTCTTTCCTGCCGGGCGCCGTCATCGCCGCCGTTGCGTCCATCGGTTTGGCAGCGTGGGCCGGTTCGGCTTCTATTCCGGATTGGAGAATCACGGGACCTTTTGGAGGAACCGCAACCACTGTTACCCTTGATCCTGAAAATCCAAGTCTTGTCCTAGCCGGAGGAATGAGCTCTCTGTTGTTCCGCAGCCATGATGGCGGGGCGAACTGGGAGTTGATGGATCTTCCGAAGGTTCACCTGAGCGAAGTCAGTTCTGTTCTGATCGACCCAGCCGATTCCCGGCATTACCTTGTCGGTATCGTGTCGGCCGAGGGCGGAGGTCTCTTCGAAAGCAATGACCAAGGCAAGACCTGGTGCGCTGCCTCGAATCTGAGGAATGTAGGTGTTAGGGCATTGGCGGCGGCGCCCAGCCAACCGTCTCGCTTTGTGGCCGGCACCCATCAGGGCGTTTGGCTCAGTAATGATTCGGGCAAGAACTGGGCGCGTATCTCGGATCCAGGGAATTTCGAAATGCAGGGGATCAGCGCCGTCGCCGTCGATACAATAGACCCGAACGTAATCTATGCGGGCACCTCCCACTTACCGTGGAAGACAGTGGACGCCGGCCAAACCTGGAGATCGATTCGAACCGGGATGATTGATGACTCCGACGTTTTTTCCATCCATGTAGACCGGACGAATCCAGCAACGGTTTTCGCCAGCGCCTGCAGCGGCATTTACTCGAGCGATGACCGGGGCGACTCCTGGCGCAAGCTGATGGGAATTCCGAATACTTCCCGCCGAACACACGTTATCCGCCAGGATCCTTCCAACGAAAGCGTCCTGTATGCTGGTACAACTACCGGCCTCTTCAAATCCATAAACCGCGGGATGACGTGGAAAACATTGACGGACACGCAAGTGAACTCAATGGTGTTAGACCCCGGCAACCCTGCCCAGATGTATCTGGCCCTCGAGTACGACGGTATCGGCAAGAGTTATGACGGCGGCCAGCAGGTCAGCCTTGCCAATCATGGATATGTGGATCGGAATATCAATGCTCTTACTCGCTCGGGTAATAAGTTCGTTGCCATTGAATCACAGAACGACGGAACCAGTGGAATTTTCCTCAGTACCGACCGCGGTGATACATGGTCGCAAATGCGGGGTGCGAGAGGCCTGGCCGGCGTTCATTTGAAAACGATCGCGGGCCTGCGAAGCGAAGACCGCATTCTTCTTGCAGCCAGTACGCGTCAGCTCTATAAGTCCATCGACGGCGGTATGAGTTGGAAGCCGATCCCTGTTCGGCTTGTAATCCCCCCTCCGCTGGAGCCAGTAAGTAAAGCTACCCCGGAGACAGCCCACCACACCACGAACAGCAAAGTGGCCTCCCGGGCACGTACTCGTCCACCGGTACGGCCTGTCGTAAAGATTCGTGAGATCAATCCTTCCGAAGTCTACTCGCTGTATTCGGTCGCGAACGGCGCGCACGAGGTCATGTTCGCCGCCACCGACCTTGGTTTGCTGCGCAGTGATGATATGGGAGAGCGCTGGAACCAGACCGCGGTGCCTGGTTCTGCCGGTGTCAGCGCCCTATATTTTGCACCGAACTTCGACGGCCGGATGATCGCTCGTGCGGCTGCGGGGCTCTTCTCCTCGAAGGACTCCGGTGACCACTGGACAGAGATTCGCTTCCCCCTCCCCGCTTCGGACGTAAACGACATCGCCATTCCCGCAAGTGAAACCGCTTCGCTTCTGGTCGCCACGCGGCTGGGGCTCTATTCGTCTCCCGATGGGGGAATTAAATGGTATGCGAACCTCGGTGGAATACCGGCATCGACGGTTAACACGGTCATCTACACGGGCCTGGATCAGACCGCGTACGCGGTAGAGTATGGCCGGCTGTTCCAGACCACTGACGCGGGTGCCTCCTGGGTAGGGGTTCCAACGTCGATCCCAAATCTTCGAATCCGTCAACTTTGGATGCCTGACCATGCTTCTGGCCGGTTGTACGGAGTTACTAGCGACCTTGGAATTATTGTTCGCGAATGAGGCTTATTTGCAGTCGCGCGCTCATGTTTGGTCAATCCGCCTCCCATAACCCTATTACAAGGGAGGTCGGTACCGCCAATGTCAGGCAAACCAGTTATCCTGGACGCTTGCAATGAAGAATTTAAAACCCGATCTTGAGGGTGATCATCAAAGATCTCGGTTGCCCAGGATAAGGCAGTAGTAGTACATCTATTAAAGGGCGAGTAGTACTAGCCTGGTTTTTTGTGGAATTTCTTACGCATGTGTATGAGTTTCATCATAGATGCGTAATAAAAGGTGGGAAGGCAACATCAAATTCGATTGTGGGTTACAACTCTCGTTTTGGAGGAGCAGGATGATATCTCGGCTAAGCTGGAGGCCGATCGGTTCAGTACTTTTGGGCTCAGCTCTATGCTTCGGCACGGCAGCCTTTGCTCAGGACACAAGCACCGCTACGAATGCTTCAGCTAATCAAACGGCGAAAGCCAAAAATGCTTCGTCTGAGGATGAGCACCCCGACCTCGTCGAAATCGATCCGTTCGGTGGTGTCAGCATCTGGGGAAATGTGGCGCGCGGCCTCAACACTAAGCTGGCCGATGGCGGCTTAGGTGGTCTTCGCCTCGCGGTCAACCCGAGTAAGTATTTGGGCATAGAACTCTGGGGCGAATACGACGTCGCGAACGTACGATTCCTGCTGTCGCATGGCTTATATCCGGCCGGAAATCCCCTAGCGGGGCAGCCGATACCGCCGTACAGCTTCGGAGCTCGAAACTGGATCTTTGGACTGAATCCAGTGCTCAATTTGAAGCCCAGGGGTTCCAAAGTGCAGCCTTACCTGACGGTGGGTGTGAATGGCATTCAATTCACTCCGACCGATAGGGCCAAAGCGGAAGCGCGGGATCCAGCCGTGAACGCACTATATGGCTCGGCAAACCTGAACGACAATTTGCAGGTTGGATTGAACTACGGCGGCGGCGTTAAGTTTCACCTGAGCGAACACGTGGGCTTGCGCCTGGACGCGCGAGGCTTCTGGTCTCGAAATCCTACCTACGGCCTGCCGAACTATCCTACAGGCGGTATCTATATTCCTGGGAAGGACAAGATCAATGGGTTCCAGGGCACGGTGGGCCTAGTGTTCTATCTCGGCCAAACCAAGTGCCCGCCGATGCCGCCGGCTCCCGCGCCGCCGCCACCGCTTCCGACGCCCACGATCTCGGGTGGAGAAGGGACGATCTGCCAGGGTAAGGCGGTCACTCTGCATGCCAATATTACTGCTCCGAACGGTCACAATTTGACCTACGCCTGGACAGTAAATGGGCAGCCAAGCGGTAGCAACAGCGCTGACCTGACCTTCACGCCGAACAATACCGGCAGCTTCAATATTCAGGTCACCGTCACCGACACAACGCCTCCGCCTCCGCCTATGGAGCGGCCGAAGGAGATTTCTGTGCGGTGCTGGGTGCAGCCTCCGACTCCTCCGCCAGCGGCTCCTGTCAGCGCGACTGCGAGTCTGACGGTTAGCGAGACGTCCCCGACCATCAGTGGTGTGACTGCCACTCCGACCGCGTTGAGCTGCGCTGCTGACAAGAACGGCCAGCACACGGCTAACTTGACTGTGACCGCGACGCCTTCCGCTTGCGGCGGCAATTTGAGCTACAAGTGGACCGTCACTGAAGGCAGCGTATCGAACGATAGCAGTGCTAACGCCACGTTCGACTCATCAACCGTGAACTTCGAAGGCGGCGCGCAGGCCCAGACCAAGACCGTTACGGCCACCGTCACGGTTACCGACGAAGCCGGCAAGACTGCCTCGCAAACCACGACCATCACCGTCAATTGCCCGACGCAGTACACGCGGCTGGATGACGTGATCTTTGCGAAGAACAACGCACGCGTGAATAACTGCGGCAAGCGTGTCTTGATCGACAACGCGGCTCCGCAGGTTGCCAGTGGCGATTACGATATCGTGCTGGTCGGACATACTGATACCGATGAAACAGCGAACCTTCCGAAGGGCCGCGGACGCAAGGCTCCGCCGTTATCCGGTAGGGCGCTCGATGAAGCCCGCGCGCTGAATGCTGCTGCCGTGCTGAGCGGTGGTACAGGCACCTGCGCCAAGGTCGATCCATCCCGAATCAAGATCGATTGGGTTGGCACTGATCAAACTTCGGAATCCAGGCCTGGACTTTGCGGCACCTCGAATATCAAGGAACGCAGAGGACAAGCGACGACCGAAGCCGACAAGAATAGACGCGTAGAGGTCTGGCTGGTGCCTCATAACAGCACCAACATGCCTCCTGCCGTCAAGAACGCAAGGCCGCTGCCGGACGACACCATGAAGGCGCTCGGCTGCCCCAAGTAAACGGCGAGTAAGTAGAAACGAAAAGGGTCAGGCGAAATTCGCCTGGCCCTTTTTCCGTTTGGGCGGACCAGTCTCGACCTTATTCGCGTAGGCTATTAGCTTGCTCAAGATTTCGGATAGCTTCCATGAAACTACTGGCCCGCTTTAATTTGGTGTTCATCCTGATTTTCGGCGTAGGCACCGCGATTGCCGTTTGGCTTGCTTATGCGTTTCTGCGTGACAACGCGAAACAACAGGTAGTGGACCAGGCCAAGCTGATGATGGAGACCACGCTTGCCACGCGCGCCTACACCACCGACCAGATCAAGCCGCTCCTCCGTAAGGTGCAGGCCCGCGATTCTGTTTTTCTGCCGCAAACCGTACCGGCATACTCTGCAACCCAAGTCTTCGCCTATCTGCACAAGAGCAAACCGGACTATTCGTATAAAGAAGCGACTCTGAATCCCACCAATCCTGTGGATCGCGCGAGCGATTGGGAAGCGGACGTTGTAAATCAGTTTCGCGACAATCCTGCCAAAAAAGAGATCTATGGAGAGAGGGACACCCCAGTGGGGAAGTCCCTGTTTCTCGCTCATCCCCTCCGGGTGACCGAAGCGGCATGCCTTGAGTGCCACAGCACTCCCTCGGCGGCCCCCGTCAGCATGCTTCGCCAGTATGGCCCCGATAACGGTTTCGGATGGAAGATGAACGAAGTCATAGGTGCGCAGATCGTATCTGTTCCCGAATCACTTCCCATCAAGATCGCTGACCGGGCTTTGAAAACTCTGATTGCTTACCTGGTCGTGGTTGCGTTGATCGCACTCCTGGTGCTCGATGCCGTCCTCATTGCCACAGTGATCCGCCCCGTGGCCAGACTCTCGCGAGTCGCTGACGAAATCAGCCAGGGAAAGACGGTCGTAGAGGACATTCCTGTGAAAGGCCGCGACGAGATTTCAATCCTTGCAGCCTCGTTTAACCGAATGCAGCGAAGCCTCGCACGCGCTATGAAGCTGCTGGAGTCTGAATCCGAGTAGGGGCCGGGCATGCCCGGCCCTGGGCGAGGCATGCCTCACCTCCTACCAAGCAGGCCTCGCCCCAGGGCTGCCTAAACCGGCTTCTTCGACAGGAATTGCTTCCGCTCTCGCCCTTCCGGGACTTCGGTCGCGAGCAGATCGTAGAGCTGCTTCCAGGAAGCGGCCTTCTTTGCCGTCCGGCCGACCAGTAGCTTGGCCATCGGACCCACGTAGACCGCCAGCTCCCGCGTCACGCGTTCCAGACCGTCTGGATCGAAACGTACCGCCGGGCTTGCCGGCGCCTCCCGGCTCGACGACGGCGGGGGAACGGGAGTCCCGCGTGGCGCCGGAGTTACACCGGGCACCGGAGAATGCAAGATGGCACCTGGCGCTTCCGCTAGATCGTGCGGCACAACGCCACGGTCCGCCACTTCGGTCGGGTGCAGCTCCGTGGGCCGGTAGTTGTAGGCCCGATTCTCGCTCCGCAGCAGGCCGGGGACGGCCTTCAAGGTATGCGAAAACTCCGAGGCATTCTGATACCGCTCCGCCGGATTCTTCTCGATGGCCTTAAGGATCGCCAGTGACAAGGCAGCCGGCAGTTTGGGGTTCACTACGCTCGGGGAACGTGGAATCTGATGGAGGTGAGCATTCATTACCGCCCAGGAAGAGTCTCCGGCAATTGGCCTCATGCCGGTCACCATCTCGTAAAGCATGATCCCGACCGAATAAAGGTCCGAGCGCGAATCCACCTCGGCAGCTTGTACCTGCTCGGGTGACATGTAATAAACCGAACCGACTGCGGCTCCCGCCCGCGTCAGGTGCTGGTCTGTCAACGAACGGGCAATTCCGAAATCCATCAGTTTTGCAACTCCGCCGCCTGTCAGCATGATGTTGGCAGGCTTGATATCGCGATGAACTACACCTTGGGCGTGCGCAAAAGCCAGTGCGCTCAGCACCTGCAGGATAATATCGAGGCTCGCGCCAGGATCGATAGCGCCTTGCCGTAGGCGCGCATGCAAGGTGCTGCCGTCAACGTACTCCATTACCATGAGGAACTGGTCGCCGAGCCGCAGGGCATTGTGCAAAGAGGCTATGTTCGGGTGGCTTAGACGCGCCTGCACCTTGATTTCTCGGACGAAGCGGTCCGCAAGTTCGGGCGAGTCGATCAGCTCCGGCAGTATCACCTTCATGGCCTCGATACGGTCCGAAATGAGGTGCTGGACTTTGTAGACGGTGCCCATGCCGCCTGCTCCGATCACATCGATAACGCGGTATTCGCCTACCGTTTGCCCTATGCTCAGCCCCACGTTGATCCCCAGAATAACAGCAACGGCGCCCTGGGCTTCCCATGCCAGAATAGTGACTTCGCTTATGAGGCCAGCGTCATTCGCGTTCTTTACCCCGCTCATCTTTCTCGGGCTGGTTCGCTGTGTGGATGCCCAAACCGGCTCCTTCAGCATCCGCCAGGTGATGAGCGCTCCTTTCGCCAGCGAGCTCTTTGCCGCGCCGGATGGAACCCGGGTCGCGTGGCTGATGAATGAAGAAGGACGGCGCAACATCTGGACGGCAAGCGCGCCAGATTGGCAAGGACACCGGCTGACGGCCTTCGATCAGGACGATGGCCAGGACATCGCGGAGCTGGCTTGGGCGCCGGATGGCAGCTATATTCTTTTCGCCCGTGGCGGTGACTTTGAAACGGGTGGAGACAACCCGGATCCGGACCTCAGCCCGGACAAGCCTGAGCAGATGATCTGGTCCATCCCGATGGACGGATCTCCCGCAAAGAAACTGACCGGCGGACATGCGCCTTCCGTCTCACCGAAAGGAGATGTCGTAGCTTTCCTGCGAGACGGGCAGATCTGGACGATGCGGCCGTCGGGCCAGGACATCCGCAATGTAGTCACCCAGAAAGCTACGGAACTCAATTTGAGGTGGTCACCGGACGGATCC
>Ga0126381_100007635_pt1 | contig 12053 bp, 8 predicted proteins | sample PanSoiMetPlot_28_FD_96465 | JGI IMG/M metagenome (GOLD analysis project Ga0126381, IMG submission 96465) | Tropical forest soil microbial communities from Panama - MetaG Plot_28 | ecosystem: Environmental > Terrestrial > Soil > Tropical forest > Bulk soil | place: Panama | collected 2016-02-17
CGCGGCCTAACAGCATGAGGATCACCTCCACATCGCCCCGCATGGCCGCGCGCGCGATGGCGGTGTTGATGGGAACCGGCAACACGGACCGGGCATTCACATCCGGGTTCCGGTCAAGGAGCATTTCTACGCTTTCGCCCGCGCCGTCATAGTCGGCGGCGAGCAGCAGGGCGGTGTGTCCCGCGTCGGTCTGAACATTTACGTCGGCTCCAGCCGACAGCAGAATTGCCGCTTTCGCCGGGTTGTGCGCCGCGCACATCAACGGGGTAATCCCGGAGGGCTTGGCCACCGCGTTGACGTCGGCGCCGGATTGGACCAGGTTGCGAACCTCATCGGTGGTCCCGAACAATGCTGCCCGCATCAAAGGCGTGAACGAATTCATTTCGTCATCGGAACCGCTCCCGTGCGCAGCGAAGGACGCTGGTTCCGAATGTCCCATCAGGGCATTGGACACCTGATCCGCCTCGCTGAGCGCGAGCGCCATCACGGCCCAGCTCGTAGCCGCATACGAGATGAATTGGTTCTTCCCGTGTGGGAAACCACTATCCACGAACGGCACGCCCGTCCCTCTGGTCCGCCGTGTCTGCACGTTCCAGGTTCCGTCGGCTTGCTGGGTATTCAAAAGAAAACGGATCCCGCGCCGGAAGGCGCTATTGGAAGGAGAAACGCGCCCGGCCTGGTTGAGGGCGACGAGCGCTTCTCCGGTCGCGTATGCATCCGATTCCCGGGTTGGGATTTGCGCCCAACCGCCGTCCGCCCTTTGTGCTTCGAGCAGGCGGCTGGCAGCCCGCGAGACTGCGGCCCCATCTGCGCCGGCCCATCTCAGACCTAGCAGCTGCATCGACATGTCTTCGGTGTCGCGCGGCGTAGCATGAGCCATCCAGGCGCGGGCGCGGAGGATCCGGTCCTCCACTTCGGGCAGGCGCGCCGGCGGCGCAAATGCCTGGATCGCTCTCACCGCCAGCGCGGTTGCGGTAAATTCGCTCCCTTCGAGCGGCGGCCGATACGGCCAATAGTTCCAGTGTCCTCTCACGTGCATCGCTCCCAGCAACTTGTGAACCTGCATGGCGGTGCGGTAATCCGGCGGCAGGCCGGCGGCTGCCAGACCGGTCAGCGCGTAGCTGACGCTGATGAAGTCGGGCACTACCGAGGGATAGACGACGCTCCGGTCCGGGGCACTCAGCCGTTGCCTTACAGCCTGCATTTCGTCCGACAGCATTGTTTCGTTGATAGGAAACCGGCGTTCGCGCGCCACCGCAACGGCCATCATGCCGAGGCCCTGGTGGTGGCACGAGATGCATTGCGCGTTGCGGCTCCAGATGCTCGCACTTTTTTGTAGCAGAGGCAGGACGCGAACGACAGCATCGCGAGGACTGAGTTGACCGGATGCTTCCGGGCGGGCCGCGGCACACATGCTTCCCAAGGCCCCAACCATCGAAATCAAGGCATGGCATCTTCCTGGTTGTCTCATTTTCGATTCCTCCTTCCAAAAGGGACACTTCACCCCCGGGGCTTCCCGAGATTAGTGAGTTGGTGTTGTTAAAAGGCGGTTTTCGCTTATTGAGCGGCCTGCTAGGGTCCGAATGGGTTCGTCCTGAGCGGGGGCGGGCACCAGGTGCAGGGGTTCAACTTTGGGCAAACGCCGTTCGACGCGAACCCGTTGTAAAACATTGCGTGGCAGTTCTGGCAAAATCGCCGTTCGGGTTGTTGTGACACGCCTTTTCCACCCCTCGTGCGAGTGTAGAGTCATGCGGTGCGGCGCCGGAAGCCGCATAAGAATGCGGTCTCTGGTGCGAGCGTACGTTAACGTACAGAGGAACGAGCGGTGGTGGACAACGTTGTCAGGACCCCATGCCTACCCCGCCTGCCCCGCCGACGCCACGGTCAGGGAAACGCGCAGTAGCACGCGAAGGCCGATCTTTGTCCCTCGGCCCGGCGCGGAAGAGAGCCGCAGATCGGCGCCCATTTCCGCCGCTCGATGGCGCATGCTGGCCAGACCATTCCCGCTACCCGGGGACTCCGGATCGAAACCCTGCCCGTTGTCGCAAATCGATAGGTTTAATTGGCGGCCGCTCAGCTTGACTTCGATCTCGACCTTGGTCGCGTGGGCGTGGCGCGCAATATTCGTCACCGCCTCTTTGAAGAAGAGCAGAAGGTGGCGGCGCAGTTCCGGCGGCAGCTCAGCGCCCCCAGCCGTGTCATCCGACGGCGCGTGGAATACGACGGCCCGTTGGTCATCTTCCAGCATCGCCAACGCCGTAGTGCGCATGCGCCGCACCAGGTCCGCCAGGTGATCCTTACTCGGATCGACGGTCCACACGATGTCTCCGAGCGCCGCCCTCAGGCCGCGTGCGCGCCGGGCGATTTGATCGAGAAGATCATGATTGGACGGCTTGCGCTTGGCCAGCTCGCTGGTGATGGCGATCTCTGCCAGGCCGGCTCCGAGGTCATCGTGCAGGTCCGTAGCCAGGCGAGTGCGAACACGCTCTAATGCCAGCAGTTGACCTAAGCGATAACGGTAGAGACTATAGACGCTGGCAACCGCCAGAACCGCAATCATCGAGAGAAACCAGGCTCTCAACCACACGGGTGACAGGAGCCGGAATTCCAGAACGGCAGGAGCGCTTGGCGAGCCATCCTCCCCCACGCTGCGGACTTCAAACCTGTAGCGACCTGCAGCCAGGTTGGCGTAGTGCACCGACTGCAGATCGATGAGTTCGCTCCACGATGTGCGGGCATTGCCCAACCGATACTGAAATCGCAAACGCTCAGCAGCCTCGAAGTGCAAGGGGCGGAACTCAATTTCCACGCTGGTTTGCTCCGGCCTGAGTTCGAGCGCGGAGATGGAGCGCTCTCCCAGTACGGAGACCGGGAACTCGGCGCCGCCAATCCTGATCGCTCGCAGAAGGGGCTGCGGCGGGGCGGCCCAGTGGTCCGGTTCCGGAATGTATCGCGCCAGGCCGAACGTGGAACCAAACCAGATGGCGCCCGCCCGATCACGATACACCTCTTGCGTCTCACCGCCAGGCAGTCCGTTCGCGACCGTGAACCGGCGAATCGCGCCCGTTTCGGGGTCGAGCCGGTCCACGCCGCGGCCATCAGCGACGTAGATCCGCCCCCAGCGATCTTCCGCCAGCGAAAACACTTGGTTGCTGGAGAGGCCGTTCTCGATCGTATACGGACTAAGCGCGAGCTTCTGCGCCTGCGGTTGATCCACACGCGCCAACCCGCCCTGGCTGGAGCCGATCCAGAGGCGCCCCGCGTGATCCACGAGCAGGGCATTAATAAAGTTGTGAGGAATGCCCTCTGTAATCAGCTCGGCATTGTCTCCGCGGATCCGCATAATCCGCGGAGAAGCAAAACCCACCCAGATTGTTCCGGACTTGTCCTCAGTAATGGAATGAACCGCTCCCGGTGCATCGCCCTCTTTCACGGGAATCGATCCGAATGCGCGCCAACGATCGGTTGTGTGGTCCCAGCGAGTGATGCCTTCGGCGGTGCCGGCCCAGATATCTCCGCGCGAATCTCCGAATACCCGGAGCACAGTCGGCCCGGGAAGTCCATCGCGCCGGGTATAAACGCGGGGCTCCGCGTCTGCCAGCGAACGCGCGTCGTCCGTTGGCGGATAGCATAAAAGCCCGCTGCCGCTGGCAATCCACCAACGGCCGCTGTGATCATGGACAGCCAACTGAACATGCCCCCAGGTTTCGTCGGTGACGCTCGGAGGCAGTTTGTAAGGGCGTGGGATGAATCGCCCTCCAGTGAATTCGTTCAGCGCCATCTTTGATCCTGTGATCGCAAACATCTCCCCCGTCCGGCTTTCCATCACAGCGCGAACGGTGCGCGATTCCAATCCGTCCGCCTCGGTGAACAACTCGCTCGGTTCTCGCGAAATCCTCACAGCACCCAGGTCGCTGATCCCGGCCCAGAGATTGCCGGCTGCATCCGATTCGAGTGTCCTTACAAACTGGCGGTACAACTCCGGGGCGGCAGGGAAGACTCGGAAGCGGTCGCTCTCCCCGGCATCCGGGCGGAAGTGGATGAGCGAACGAGAGCCGATCCACAAATCGCTGCCGCCATCCACATATAGCGACCAAATATCCGGGTCCTCGCCGGCAATGCGGTTGTACCGCGCCAAGATGGAGGGGTGGTCCGACTCTGTGCTCAATCCTACCAGCTCATTTCCTCCTACCCATATCCGCCCCCGCGCATCCTGCACTAGTGCCCTGGCGATGGGCGGCAGATCGCGTTGCCGCACCCGAACTGTGGAACCATTGGGGTCCCTGACCCACAGCCGGTACTCGCCACTGGGCACGAAACCAAGCACCCACAATCTGTGCCGGCCGTCTTCGAACAAATCAAGGACGGAGGGGGTAGCATCCTGCTCGAGGTGCACTGCCTCGGGCCGGATCGAACGCGCTCGCGAAGCAAAACGATAAAGGCCGGCCTCGGTGGCACACCAGATGGTGTGCTGCGAGTCCTCGATCAGCCGGGTTACTGAGTTGGCGGCCTCTCCGACATCCAGATGGAAGTTCTCGAAGTGAGACGCTCCAGGCGGCGCGACTAGACGGAACCGCGAAATCCCCGACCCGGTTGCGAGCCAGTAAGCGCCGTCGCTAACTTCTAGCACGTCCCGAACTTGCCGGTTCGGAAGACCATCCCGCGTGGTGAAATTGGTGAACCGATAGCCGTCGAAGATGGAGACGCCCTCCACGGTGCAGAACCACAGGAATCCCTTCGAGTCGCGACGGATCCGGTTCACCCAATTGCGAACCAACCCGTCTTCTGTTGTGAAAAGCCGCAGTGGCGGAACACCTGCTTGCAAACCACAGGCAATGAGAGCACCGAGCCACCATCGCAGCCGCATATGGGATTCAACAATCTTACACGAGCGACGAGCGACGAGTGAGGCGTATGCAGACCGTGGAGATACGCCAGACGGGTTGGGTGCGGGCATCACCCTGAACGGAAGACACCACGCTTCCGACACCGAATGCTGAAGGCCTGAGAATGACAGCGGGGCCGAATCCTTTAAACGAGCCGCGTGTCTTGCCCTGCGCGACACCACCTGCGGTGTGTTGTCGCCCGTCCGGGGAAAGAAGCGAAATCTATGAACGCGCGCATTGCATCTGAGAAATCGGGGAACTTTCAATAAATCAGGGGTACCACGGAATGAGCGGGTTAACAATGACAAACGCGGTAGTGTCTAGCTCCGAGATGGCCGGCAATCCCGACATCGGTCCGGTCGTCTGTGTTTACCATTTTCCGTTGTGCGCACCTGCGTCCACGTGCAGCACCTCCCCCGTGACACGACGTACTTCGGTCAGATAAAGGACAGCATCGACAATGTCCCGGATTTCCGAGATCTCTCCCATCGGCGATAGGCTTTGCAGATATTCCTTCGAGTCGTTGGCGTGCATCGGCGTATCCACCTCTCCGGGAGCGACTGCGTTGAAGCGGATACCGTCTTTTGCGTACTCCATTGCGAGGCTAAGCGTGATTGCCTCCAGACCGCCTTTCGTGATCATTGGTTTGGAAGCTCTTACTCCGGCGATGGGGTGGTGAACCATGGCCGACGTCACACACGTCACGCTCCCTCCCGTCTTCTGCGCCAGCATCTGCTTCACCGCAAGTTGTGTGATATAAACGTAGCCCTCAAGGTTTGTTTCGGAGAGCTGCCGGAAATCATCCGGCGTATAGTCGGTGAACGGCTTCGTGAAGAAGATGCCGGCATTGGCGGCTACCGCATCGATGGAGCCGAATCTGGAGATCGCTGTCTCCGTTACTCTCCTAGCGGTTGAAGCCTGGCCGATGTTCCCCTCCACAAGGGCCGGCTGAGTCGGCAAAATGCAAAGCGTTGGCAACCACGTTATGACCGAGATCGAGAAAGGCCCGGGCGATGCCGGCGCCAATTCCCCTAGAGGCTCCCGTGACAATTGCGGTTCTTAGCCCTGCTTGTGTTCGTGTCTCTGTGGTGCCCGGCAGCTTGGACATCCTTGCTCTCCTTGTCTCTTCTCCCACGCAGCGCCCTCCCGACAACTCGCTTCCCGTCGACTCCGATCTAGCGCGCCGGTTCGCCACCTGTGGAGTGTTCCACGAACGTCGCTTTGTTGCTGCCGGAACAGGCTTTGGCTGGACCGATCGCGCCCGCGCCGGTAGTGGGCCACCACACCGACGCCGCTCACTTTAATTGCGCCACTGGCGTTCATACGGGCCTCTCCTGAAATCTTGCGCGAAGCTCCAAATGATATTAGATTGACAGCGGCGCTGCGAGAGACAAAAAATAAGCGCCCTGATCATCTACATCGTGCGAAACAGTTCACGGTTTGATCTGCTCGCGCTGCGCGTTCGCTGGCGGGTGACATTCTCGGCCAATTTCCCTCCTGCTCTCCTCCCGAAACCTGAGGTTTTCGTCCTCCATGCGGCGCGCGGCTACTTAGAGGTTGGTCGCTTGTGCCTGTACTTATCGATGCCGAGGCGCTGGATCTTCGACTCCAGCGTCTGCCGTGGAATGCCGAGTTTCACGGCGGCTCCGGAAGGTCCGCCGATTCGGCCACGGCTCTGAGCGAGAGCGGCTTCGATCATCTCCAGATCACGATCTGGCAACCCCGAAAGCGCTTCGTGCGGGCTAGGAGAATCGGCCGGCTCAAGCTTTAACCAGCTCTCATCCACTGCGAAGGTATCGCCTTCACTCAGGATGACGGCGCGTTCGACGACGTTCTGCAATTCGCGGATATTGCCGGGCCATGGATAAGCTCGTAGGAGCTCCAGCGTTTCCTTTCTGATATGCCGGATGTTCTTGTTAACTGCGTTGGCGTACCGCCCGACGAAATACTCCACGAGCAACGGAATATCTTCCGATCGCTCTCGCAACGGCGGAACCTCGATTGGAAAGACATTTAACCTGTAGAAGAGATCCTGACGAAAGGTTCCGGCCGCGACGGCGGACTGCAGGTTGCGATTGGTTGCCGTGATCAGGCGAACGTCTACCTTGACCGGATGATTGCTCCCCACCCGCTCGAATTCCCGCTCCTGCAGCACCCGTAACAGCGCGCTCTGCGTTTCCATGGGAAGTTCGCCGATCTCATCCAGGAAGAGCGTCCCACCGTCAGCCGCCTCAAATCTCCCCAAGCGCCGTTGCAGCGCGCCTGTGAATGCCCCCTTCTCGTGCCCGAACAGCTCGGAAGAGATCAGCGATTGCGGAATCGCCGCGCAGTTGACGCGGATGAAGGCGCGGGTTGCGCGTTTCGATCTCTTATGGAGCGCTCGCGCGATCAGTTCCTTGCCCGTGCCCGTTTCGCCCAGAATCAGGACGGTGGAATCGGACGGGGCAACCATCTCAACCTGCTTCAAGACCTGACGCATCGGTTTCGAGGAGCCCACAATTTCCTCGAACATCGAGGAGCGATCGATTTCCTCTCGCAGCGCGAAGTTCTCGTTCCGGAGTCGGTCTTCCGCCATTTTTCGGTCGTCGATATCGGTTCCCGTAACGTACCAGCGGATGATCCGTGCGTATTCATCTTTGACCGGGTTGTACTGAATCAGGCTCCACCGGTAGCCGCCGCCCCTGATCAAATGGCGCGCTTCCAACTCGAATGGAATCCCGCGCAAAAGCCCCTCTCGCCGTTCGGCTCGGACACGGTCTACGTCGTCCGGATGAAAAACTTGCGTAAAGGAGGTTTGGTCGTTCACCGCGCGAATCGTGAGACCGGTCAGCTCCCGATGAACCTGGTTGACATACAGGATTGTGCCATCGGGCGCCAGGACCACGATGGCTTGGCGGATGGCATCGGTAATCGTGCGAAGGTCCGCCGCCACTTGGCGGAACTTCTCCTCAGAGCACTTGAGATCGTCGACGTCGGTATTGATCCCACACCAGCGGACAAGGTTGGCTTGCTTATCGTGAACCGGCGCCGCAGCGATCCGGAACCAGCGATACGCCCCGTCGAAGCGGCGAAGGCGTTTTTCCGTGGTGGCAGCTTTCTGAGACTGCCTGACATCATGCCACCAGGTTTCGAGCTGCGGGATATCGTCCCGATGGACTATTGCTTTCCACTCCCATCCGATCAACTGATCGGAAGAAAGCCCGGTGTAATCTCGAAATCGCTGGTTGATGAAATCCAGGGAGCCATCCGGCAGAGCGGACCAGGCAATGGTCAGCACGGAGTCGATGAAAGCCCGGAGGTCCAGGGCAGCCCGGGTTTGGCCTTCACTCGTGCCCATAGAGTGTATCCCGCGAGCCGGCAAAGCGTTGAGCGCGCGGCTTCCAGCTAGCCAATTATACCGTCTGCCAGGGTCGAAACGCGCGCGATCGGGCCAACCGGATGCTGGTTCGGTTGTGCGGTCTGAGTGATGGAATCAGGTGGCATTCGGCGCTCCAGGCGGGGCTCCTTCGGCGCGCTCGCGCACCATCCACTCGCACACGTAGGGGGGCACTGCACGAATTCAATACCCTCGTCTTCGCAGCTGATCAGGAACCGCACCACCGCGATGTCCACCAGGGTGACCTCGCTCAAACCGAAGATTTTACGTATGCGCGCGGGAGCAACTCTTCCGATATCGAAAATGCGGCCTTTGCCCTGGAGATCCCCTATCGCCCAGTGCTCTTCGCGCTGGTGAATATGTCGCACTTCCGGGATTTCCTGATGCCCAAGGGCGACTGACTACCGCGGAGTCTTGACCCCAAAGCAGGCGTCTCCCATATCAGGCAGAGCAGTTGTTGCCCCATTTATAGCGGAAACGCGTTGACGCATCGCGGGCGATGGGCTTGCCGTGGCCGAACCCGGCAGCATCGAATGAAAGCCCGGCAAGTTTGCGCTGGCTCTCGCGACCTTCTTCCAAATTCTCGAAGCCGACGGGATCACCGAGTCCCATGAGGTTGGTGCCCACATCGCCGGCAAACAGCATTCGTCCGGGCCGCCACAGCAGCGCGACCTGCCCTGCGCAATGCCCGGGAGTATGAATCACTTCGAAGCCCCCAGCGATGGGCAGTATTTCCTCAGTGGTTAAAGGCTGGTCGATGGCAACCGGCTCCAAGCGCTCGTCGGGATGGTAGAACAGCTTGCACAGCAGTCCAACCAGACCAGGTGCCGGCGTCATAGGCCGGAAAGGACCTCCGCTCTCGGCGATAGGGATATCGAGCGGGTGCATGTAGGTCCTCGCGCCTGTTTGCCGCACGATCGCAGCGGCGCTGCCGATATGATCGGGGTGGCCGTGAGTGAAAATGAGCTGCTTGAGCTGGTCTGGCGAACGGCCAAGCCCGCGGATCGCCGCGAAGACGGCTGTCTCCTTACCCGGGAAACCGGCGTCGATCAGGGTTAACCCGTCCGCGCAATCGATCAGGAAGGCGTTTGCCATCCCCATTGGGACGACGTACACACCTTGGACCACCGGCTTAACAGCCCCAGGCAGCATACGTGGCAGAGGGTCTGCGGTCGTCTTGTCGAGTGGAATTTCACTATGTCTTTCAAATGCCGGCTGTTTGGCCATGTACTTCTCCTCACATGAGTCCCGGACTCGTGTGGGTTTCTTCCGTCGAAATTCGGTCCGATCGCTCCCTCGAGGATCTGCTCCTCCTGCGGCCTGTGCTGATGACGGCCGAAGCCGCCAGCGTCGGATTTCTTCCGATGGTGCTTTCTACGAGCGCCGGAGCTGAACTGCCCGCTCGCGGCAGTCTCATCGGGATCGTGGCCTCGACATTTCTAACGCTTCTGGTGCTGCCGTTTGGGTAGCCCTGGTTCGCGGGCACGAATGACCCTCCGGAAGAATCAGGCTACTTGGCTTCGGCGATCATCTCGATGATCCTCTCCTCGACCTCCTGCGCTACGCGGGCCAGGGCTGGGGAATCGGAGAGCGCTTTCAGCATGGCGGATGGTTTCATCATTCCGATCCTTGTCTTGCCACCCTCGGAATAGACGGAGACACGGCATGGCAACGCCAGATTCAGGTCCATATCCTCGGCCAGAACCTCCTTGGCCCTTTGAGGGTTGCATATTTCGAGGATCTGGCAGGCATTGGGAAAGTCCACGCCCTTCTTCTTAAGCGTTTCCTGCAGATTGTGGATGTGCAGAACACCGAAGTTGTGTCGCTGAACCGCGACTTGCAAATCTGCCACGGCCTCATCCACGGCCTTCGGCGTTTCCACGATGTATTTCATGGTCTTCTCCTACTGCTCTGCGACAGTTCTGACATGACTTCCCCTGCGATCATCAGTTCCCTCCTGGTCCACGGCGCGCCCTGCCGTCTCCCATTTCACGATCCTCAAATCCAGCACGGCGATGCTGTAAAAGACAGGCACGAGCAGAAGGGTGATGAAAGTGGCAACGGCCAGCCCGCCAATCTGCGCGTAACAAAGCGGCTTCCACAAAGGACCGCCGTGGCTCGCCAGCGGAAACAGCGCCAGGATGGTGGCGCCCACGGTAATCAGAACCGGCCGCAGTCTTTCAATTCCGGCATCCCGAATCGCCTGCTCGAATGGTTCGCCTCTTTGGTGCATTTCCTCGATGAAATCGAAAAGCACAATCACGTGGCTGACGATGACTCCAATCAGGCTTGCAATTCCCAAGAACGCCATGAAGCCGAATGGCGAGCCCATCACGGCAAGGCAGACCAGTGCCCCGGCCACACCGTATGGAGTCGCGGCAAACACGAGGAGTGGTTTAACGGCGTTTCCGAACTGCAGCAGCAGCGCGCCGTAGATTCCGAGAAGCGAGATCGCCAGCACCTGCGCCAGATTTGCAAAACCGGACTGTTGCTTCGCCTTTTCCCCGCCGATCTCCATACGATAGCCGGGTGGGATAGTCTTCCCGAAAGCGTTCAGCTGCGGAAGTGACTTCTGCAGCACCTCGGAAGGCAGTACGCCCGGAACCGGGAAAGCATGGACGCCGATGGTCCGGAAGTGCTCTTGGCGGCGAATCCGCTCGGTCGTCATCTCGTTGACAACCGAAGAAATACTGCGGAGCGGAATTTTCTGCGGTCCCTGGGACGAATAGACGTAAAGATTCTCCACGTCGGAAAGCCGCGCACGTTCGGCGGCGCGCAAACGCGCGATCACCGGAATCTGCTGATTGCCCTGCCGCAGCGTCGTGACGGTGGTTCCGCTCATAGCCGCAGTCGCCGACGCGGCCACATCGCGATTGGTGACGCCGGCCAGGTTGGCCCGGTCCGGATCGATTCGCAGTTTCACTTCGGGACTTTCGGCAAACCAGTCGTCCTGCACAACCTGAACGCCGGGAATGGGGCGCAGAATGGCTTCTACCCGCGCTGCCAGCGACCGCAGGACTTCGTTATCGGCCGGTTCGCGGTTGGGATCGACATCGGACGTTCCCGACAACCGAATCTCCACCGGGAACTCGACGGGATTGGTCTGCAGCTGGTGGACGGTTACATAAGCTCCCGGCACTTCCTTTGCAACCGCCGACTGCAACTGCCCGATCATTCCCGGTGTAGCTTCTTTGTCGTTCAGCCGGATCAGAGCCTGCGCGTAGTTCCGTTGTTGCTGCTCGGGCGAGACCGAGAACCAGAAGCGTGGGGCGCCGCCGCCCACAAAAGTGGTTACGGAATCGAGCAGTTCATGGGAGTCTTTGACAGGATGATTACGGCGATAGCTTTGGGCCACCCGCCGTACGATAGCCTCCACGCGCTGCGAAGTCTCGTTTGTCAGCGAGAGCGAAGCATCATTGGGCAGCCACACGTCGACGTAGGACCAATACTGCACGTCGTCGGGAAAAAACTGACTCTTCAGTTTCGATGCCAGAAAAAAGCCGCCTCCCAGAAAAACAAGTGAAATCCCGAGCACCGCCCACCGCCGGCGGATGGCCAGCCCGGCCAGCCGGTAATAGGCGCCGTAAAAGCCACGACTTCGTTTCTCCTCGATCGGCGGCTCGGGATTTTGGCGCGGGCGCAGAAGGTAATACGCGAGTAAAGGAATGAAGGTCATGGAGACCAGACGGGAGGACACCAGCGCCGCCGTCATCACAATCGGAAGGCTGCGCAGGAAATCGCCGGTGCTTCCCGTGAGCATCAGAAAGGGGAGATAGGCAATGATATTGGTC